>Ga0187774_10000027_pt1 | contig 54009 bp, 92 predicted proteins | sample 0216_BV02_MP05_2_FD_133152 | JGI IMG/M metagenome (GOLD analysis project Ga0187774, IMG submission 133152) | Tropical peat soil microbial communities from peatlands in Department of Meta, Colombia - 0216_BV02_MP05_20_MG | ecosystem: Environmental > Terrestrial > Soil > Wetlands > Peat | place... | reverse complement strand
GCCCGCGCCCTCCTGCGGCTCCTGGGCTGGCTCCGCGGCGGGCTCCTCGGGCTCCGCTGCCGGCTCCTCTGTGGGCTCGGCAGGGGTCTCGTCAGGTTCGGCCTCGGCAGCTGCCGCGTTCCATGCCGCCCTGAGCATCTCTTTGCGATCGGTCACTTCGTCAGCCATGGTGTGTCTCTCCTGGGTGTGGAGTGCTGGCTACTCGGTAGGCACCGCCGTCCCGCGCTCGCGCCGCTTGCGGTCGGCCGCCTGGACCTGCTGGTCGTACGCCTTCTGTGGAAGCTTCTCGACCTCGTAGAGCCGCTTGCCGATGCGGTCGCGGCGGTCCCGCTTGTGCTCGGTCGTCGAGAGCCCCTGGGCGCGCTTCAATGCGGCCTTGTCCCAGTAGCCGCCCTTCGCGTTGAAGTCGTCAGCGGTCGTGAGGCCGCGATCCTTCATGTACTGCTTGTGCTGGCGCCGCGATTGGAAGACCGTGCCGTCGATCGGCGAGCGGACGCCCTCGTAATGGCGGTCTACGGAGATCGGCGCGTGCTTCGCCGGCCGCGTCTCGTCGAGTTCCGTCGCCTCCCAGGGCCGCACGAGGCGTCCCGTGGCGCGGTCTAGGACCCACACGCCGCGCTCCTTGCTGGCCCTGCTCTTGCCGAGTCCGATGCGGTCGGCCCCCTCATCGAAGGCGCGCGTTTGCGCCTGGGAGACGACAGGTTCGTTTGCCGCAATGCCTCTCGCCATACCCAACCTCACCCGTGCTGCGGAAGCTCGGCGAGCGTCCCGATCTTCACGCGTTGAATGTGGCAGTCCAGCGACAGGATCGCCAGGTTGCCCGTGTACGTGTCGGCCACGTCCAGCCCAGAGCGCTTCACGTAGACGAGCAGGATCGAGGATTCCTGTGCATCCGTTGGCGGCTGAGAATGGAAGACCGGCGCCACCTTCTGCATGTTCACGTCGCCAGGGTCGATCGCGAAGTCTAGGGCGAACGTCGTCCAGCCAGCGTTCGCCGGGATCTCGACGCCGCTGTGCGTGATCCAGAAGTACTGTCCCTCGATGCGAGCTGACTGGGCCGCTGCCGGGTCCGTCAGCGGGATCGTGTGGATGTGGAAGTGAACCTCGGTCGTCGGATCCCAGCCGTGCGGCATCTGGAACCGCAGGTGCAGTTCGTCGCTCTGCGAGGCGCGGAACGAGAACAGCTTGAACGGCGTGTCCCGGTAGGTTGCGTACGTGAGCGCTGCCCCGCCCGAGCCCTGGCTCTCTGAGCCCTGCTGGTCGTCCCAGTGCGGCTCGACAGACCACTCATATCCGGGGGACAGGTTGCCGATGTACGCGTTGTGAGGCTTCGCCATGGTCAGCCCAGAAACTGCAGCTTGTACAGCGTGCGATCAATGAGCGCCTGGATCTCGTCGACCAGGTTCTGGAGCTCGGAGTCATCGCCGACAGCGCCGCGGCCCTCCTGGACGAACCGCGACAGGCCCTGCACCCATGAGAGCGCCTCGCCGTCCGGGATCTCTACCTGTGCCGGCCAGTCCTCGATGAGGCCATAGGTGCCCTGGTAACACTCGACGAGCTCATCAACGCCGTCCTGCAGGCCCTCGTAGAGCTCCTCGAGCGCCTTGTGGTTGGCGTACGAGCGCGTCCGCAGATGGAACACGTGCGCGACGGTCACCGCGTGCAGCAGCTGGCCCGCGAACTCGCCACAGGTCATCGGCCCATCCCTCCCTGGCCCGTTACCGCGTCCACGCTCCGCAGCGCGTCAAGCCGCATCCGGGCCTCGCTGGTAGCATTCTGCGTCGCGACGTCCATGGCTGCGTCGTGTTGGCGCTCGGCCATCTTCGCCCGCGTCTCGGCAGTGATCTCGATGAGGCGCCCCTGCGTCGCCGCCTGCGTCTTCGCCACGTCGCCCTGTGCCTTGATGCCAGCCGCGATCACCTTTGGGTCTGGCTTCGGCTGCGCCGGCGGCTGCTGTGCGGCCTGCTGCGCCGGCTTCTCGACCTGCGCCACGAATGAGTCGATCGCACTCTCCACGGCGCCCGCGCCCGGCATGCCCGCCACGAGCCATTGGGCGTTGCGGAGCACGAGCTGCAGCCCCGCCTTGACGGCCTCGGGGCCGCCGGCACCGAGCGACTGCAGGAACGGCATCATCGACTGGAAGTATTGGCCCAGCGCCGTGAGCACCTCCGTGCGCTGCTGCTTGAGCTGCGCCCAGTCCTGGAGGCTCACCTGCTCGGGCTTCACCGCGACCAGGAAGTCTAGGTGCTTGTCCTTGATGAGCTGCGCCGCGGCCATGATCCGCTGCTGGCCCTCGAGCGTCTGCGCCTCCGCGCTGCGCATGATGCACGAACGGTCGATGATGGTCCGGATGCTCCAGTGCTTGGCGATGACCTCCTTGCGCAGGCGCTGCGCATCCGTGGCGTAGCGCGCCACCTCCTTCTGCAGGTCCTGGAGCCGCACCGACGCATACCGAGCCTTGATAGCACTGGTGGTCGCGGTCTCGGTCTGCTGCTGCTGGCCGCGGATGATGTCGCCGAGACCCGTGACCTGATAGATGCTCTCGATGACGAGGTTGCGCTGCACCACCAGCGCCTGGACCGTGTCGACCATGTCCTTCACGGGCAGGAGTTGGAACGACGCGCCGATCCCGCCGTTCTTCATGAACTCAGCCCAGTTGCCCACCGGGATGAGCTCGAGCTCGCACGCCTCGTCGAGGAGCCTCGAGAGCCCGCGAGCGTTCTTGTCGCAGACGCCCGCTACCTTGATCGCCTTGACGATCCCTCGGATGCGTGCCGTGAGTTCGTCGGCCTCCTCATAGAGGTCTTCCGCGTAGACGTAGTCCGGCACCGGCAGGAACGCGTCCGTCGTCGCGTTCGCCATCAGCGGAACAGGCGACGGAAAGAAGTCCTCTAGGTGCAGCGGGTCCTCGCCGGTCGGGTTCGCCGTGTTCGTGAGGGTGCGGTTGAAGCCCTCGATGAACCAAAAGACGCGCTTGTGCTCCTTGCTCCAGATCTCCCAGACCTTGAAGCGCTTCCAGGGCGACTCCTTGCCGCGCGTGCCGTCCTCGCGGCCCCGGTTCTTCGTCACGGCCGGTATACGTGGGTCGCTGCCCTCCTCGAACATGTCCGCGAGCTGCTTGCGGGACATCTCCGCGGAGTACGCCTCCCACCGCTTGTCCGCTGGCGTGCGGCACGCGCTCCACAAGTGGTCCTGCCAGTGTACATAGGAGACGTCGGCCGTCTCGTTCGCTGGAGCTTCCTGCGCGGGCACTGCTGGGGCCTGCTGGATCTGTCCAGCGCCGTCGCACTGCGGGCAGGAACCATACCCGGGCTCCAGGGGAGGCGGCTCCGGCTGCTCCAGGGTGGTGGTGAATGACGGTCCGTATTGTGCGCCGGTGCCTTGGCACGTCGGGCACGGCGCCATGATCGCCGGTTTCTCCGGCTCCGTGACGAATTCGCACCCGAAGTGCACCCGGGACACGCCCATGCCCGGCAGCAGCCGGTCCTCAACACAGCGGCTGAGCACGAACGAGAGCCCCTTGCTCTCCTCCTCGAGCCCGCTGTTGAGGATGCGTTCCAGCATGTCCGAGGCGACGCGCGCCACGTCGTCGTCTGCGTCGTCGTGGCGCCTCGTCACCTCGCACTTGGGCGTGTTGCCGACCAGGATCGCGCGCTGAGTGATGACGTTCGCCGGGAAGATGTGGATCCGGCTGTCGTTCGCGCGCCGGCTGCCCTTCTTCTGCGCCCGGAAGCGGTGAACGACCTTGCGCCCCTTCTCCTGCCAGCTCGTGATGCCGGGCCAGTCCTCGGAGCCCTCGTCGCGCGCCGCCTGGAACTCCCTGGCCCAGTATTTCGCGGCATCAACCGGGTCCGACAGGTCGAACTGGCCCTCTACCTTCTGCGGCTCTGCCTGCGGCGTCTCGTCGGCCATCAATCCCTCCGCCACCGCCGCTCAGCTGCGCGATCGGCCATGAGGTCGTTCCACGTGCACTCCGGGACCTCCACGGGCTCGTTCTTGGGCGGCTCCTCGTGCTGCGTCAGCTCCGTCGCCTTGCGCATCACGAGCGCTACACCGCGGAAGGCGTCTGCAGCATGCGAGCTCCAGTCGTGCACCGGCTGGTTGCTCAGTGTCTTCCGGTCGTCGTCCCACTCGTAGTGGTATGCCTTGAGTGCCTCGACGCCCTCGGAGCATCGCGGGTGAATCCAGACGTTGCGCTGCAGCAGCCAGCGCGCGGCGCTGATGCCGTTCAGGAACGAGTCTTCCGGGTAGATGCCCACGCACTCCGGCCAGCGACGGTCGGCCTGCTCGAGGACGCTGGCGCCGGTCAGGTGTTTCGCCCTGGAGTCGTGGGGGAAGTAGTGCGTGACGACGCGCACGCTCGCTTGTGCCGCGCGCCTGTCTGCCTCGTCCATGTAGTGATCGAGCGTCTTGCCCTGGCCCTCGCAGTAGTCGAGCAGGACAGCGCCGTCGTCGCGGGCCGCCCACAGCCAGAAGCACGTCGCATCGCCCCTCGCGCCTGCGCCACCGAGGTCCCACGTCGTGAATGCCCGGTCCTTCTCGGGCTCGAACTCGCAGACGCGCCCAGCCTTCTCGAGCGCTTCGATGAGGTCACCGTAGACGGCGCCGACGTTGGCGGCGGTCCAGTCGCAGAGATACTCTTGGCGTATGAGAGCCTCTGGCTTCCCTTCGGCGCGCTCCTCCGTCAACGTTTGGTCGGGGTTGTACGCGCGCGTGTCGTAGAGCGTCTTGAGGTCGCAGAACCAGCGCTCCGGCTCGAGCTTCGCCAGCTGGCTCGCGCGGTCGAACAACTTCTTCCCGTGGTTGTTCCCGCGCGGCGTGTAGACGCACAGCTCCCAGCCGTCATTCTCTCTGAGCATCGGCGCGATCAGGTCGCGCGCCCTCGGCTTCGCTATGCTGTACTCGGAGTGTATGACGCCAACGGGGCCAGCGCCCACGGACTCGATCTTGTCGGTGCCGATGATGCGGTAGATGGAGCCGTTCTTGAGCTCCACCTTCATCTGCTGGTTGTCGCGGCTGCGAACCTGCTCGGGAGGGAACACGTAGTCGATGATCCGGTCGCCGTCCTTGGTGAACCCCTCCCAGATCGCCTTGCGCCCCTGTTCGAACGTGGGGAACGTGTGCCAATACGCGCCCACACGGCGAAACGCGCAGATGTCGGCGATCATCATCGCGAGCAGGTCCTTGCCGGCCCGCCGATGGAACACCGCCACGCCGCGCTTGCGGCGCCCGTCGTGTCCGCCGCCGGTGTAGTGCAACATCACCGGCTTCTGATACCAGCGCGGCTTGAACCGGGCGTTCGGGATGGTCCCGCCCCCCGAGACGAAGCGCGCGCTGGCAACTGCCGTGCTCAGGCATCACCCCCGTAAAAACGTCGGTAAGTGTCCTGAATGGCCGCCTGAAAGTGTCGCTGCGTGTCTGTCGTCAACTGTTGGAATTCGCGCTGGGTGCTGGCAAATAGTGTCCGGTATTTGGCTGCCACTTCGCCCACTATTCTTCGGTCGCGATCAGCAGCGCTCGCTATGAAGCGCATGATTTTACGGGTCACGCATCACCCCGTGCAGCCTGAAAGTCCCCGCACCAGCTCGTCTCCGGCGTCGGCGGGCGCAGCGCCAGCACAAGAGGTTCCACCTGCCCCGTGAGTCGATTGGGGTGCATGGTGAGGTGCGGCATCGGCGGATGTCGCCAGCACTCTCTTTCCTTCCGGTTCCACCACCTGCAATCTCCGCAGCGTTCGATCATCACTTCCCCTGGGTGTGGGTTGTGCCGGGGGTTCGCCGCATCCAGACGCGGCATGTTGACGGGCACCGCCCGGTGGCCCGCTTCCGCTACTGCCCCTTGCTGCGCCTCATGGCGTCGGCCATCGGTGAGCCCTTGCGCTTCGGGGCTCGCTTCGGAAGCTGGCCGGGGCTCGGCGTCGCGTCGGCGAAGTCCTCGCCCACCTTCTTCGGAATGCCGAGCGTGCTGCTGCCATGCGCGGCGGCCTGCATTGCGCGGTACTGGGATTGACTGGTTGCGGGCATCACTCCTCCTTTGCCAAGTCTCGGATCACGAGCTCGAGCGGACCCCCGCCGGGCCCGCTCGCCTCGAGCTTCTCCGTGAACAGGGCCAGGTGCTTGCCGAGGAGCTCAAGCGCCTTGTTGGCGCCCATCGAGTCGAACTCCCAGACGCCGCGCTCCTCGCCGGTCTCAGGGTCCTCTTCGGTCTTCTGAACCATCCCTCGGCCGTGGCGAATCATCACCGGCACCTTCTGCCGGCACCGGTCCGCCACCTCTTTCAGCCCGTTCAGGACGTAGGCCGCGTCGATGACAGCCCGACGCTCTACCTTTGACAGCCCCTGTTGAATCGCAGCCTGGATTTGGGCATTTCTCAACAGCCGGCTTGCCTGACTCGCTGCGGTCTTCTGCGAGTAGCCGGCTCGGATTGCCGCTTGTGTCCCGTGGCAATCCTTGAGGAATTCGGCGACGAAGCGCCGCTGCTGAGGGTTCAGCTCGCCTGTTGAGGGGGTGTTAACCTCAGGCACGCCCCGGAGGCTACCCCCGGCAGGGCGGCGGGTTGCGCGGGGCTACTCCTGGTCCCTGAGTATCCGCCACACCTGCTCGAGGAGCTCGGAGAAGCGCTCTCCGGTGAGCGGCTCCTGTGCCGTCACTTCGGACCACCAGGACGGGTAGAGCGAGCGGTCGATGTGGCAGAGCGGCCTCGCGTGCCTGCGCCTGGCGGACCTGCGCTGCTTCGTGCTGAGGCGGCTCACGGCTTCGTCTCCCTTCCGAGGGCGGCGGCGAGGCGCTCCACTTCGGCGATGAGTTCGCTGGAGGCTTCGCGAAGGAAGCGATACAGGCTTCATTTCCGCCAGCCGCCCCGCGTCAAGAGCCATCGCGCTACCCTCCCTCGCCTGTCAGCTTCACGCGTCCTCGCTCGTCGCCCACACCGGCCACTCGTCCCGATCTGTGCCATGCTCGCGCAGGAAGGACAGCAGCATACCGCCGGTGCCGGTAAGCCAGGAGTACCCGATACCTCCTCCGTGCTCGATCAAGCCCCAGCCGTCCACGACCTTGGCGGCGAACTCCACCCAGCGGCCGGCGGCATCGTCGGCCTTGTCGTACAGGCTGGGCGTCTGATCTCGACGCGCCTCGTCCTCTCTGGCCTCAGCTCGCTCCAGGACTAGCCTGACAATGCTCCACTCGGCGTCGGGGCCGATAGACCCACACCCGCACAGGTTGATCTTCCAGAGCAACTCCCTGATCGCCTTATGGTCGCCGTGATCGATGTCAGCCATCACGCTCCCCCAGCAACCTTCTTGACCCTCGGATGGTGCAGCACCGCACGCCAGAAACGCTCTCTGGCTGCATGGTACCCCGCCTCGTCCCCGTCGTAGTCCGCCCAGGCGAAGACGGCCTCCGCTACCCGGTCGTCGGGGCTGTCGTAGTGCTCCCGGCCCTCTCTGAGCCCTACGCGGCGCTCCAGGGTTGCCTTGCGGGTGTCGTGAACCGCCGGTCGGCGAGCCTCGCAGGCGCACGGGCGCTTCGCCGCTCGGATGCGGACCGTGACGGCGGTGACCGGCCGCGGCTCCGATGGCGGCGCGGGCAGGGATGGGAGCGTGAGCTGCTCGGCGGGAGACCTTCGGCGGGAAAGGACCTCCGCGGCGGCCCGTACCTGCTCGAGGGCTCGCCGGGCATCCCCGGACGCGAGCAGCGCCGAGATCAGCCGGAGCTCCCTGAGCCGCGCTGCGCCACCCGCCACGCTTCCTCCCGTCACCCCGCTCTCACCCACCCCGCCGGACCGCAGCGGCCAGATCCGCCCACGTCATCCCGGGCGGCAGGTCGAGGGCCGCGCTCAGGTACTCATTCAGCGACCCTGCGGACTCGAGGCGCTTCACGACCTCCGGATCGATCCGCGGCTTCGTGCCCACCCCGACCGCCGCCAGGGCCTCGGCGGGCGAGGAGACCACCGGAACCACGGCGCCGCCCTCGAGCGCAGCAGCTACGAACTCCTCTTGTGCTGGCGTGAGCTTCCCGGCCTCGCTCCGGTACACGCGGCCGTTCCGCTTGTCGAGGCGGTCCGCCTTCGCCGCGCGCTTGAGTTCCATGACGCCCCAGCACCCGCGGTAGAGCGTGAGCAGGTCCGGGATCCCCTCCCCGGAGAGCACCCAGACCTTGACGCCGGCTGCGCGCAGGGCGTCCACGATATCGGTCGCGCCCGTGTCCTTGCGGGCGGCTCGGCGGGAGATCGACATCAGTCCGCCGGCTCGTAGGTGGCGGAGAAGATGTCGGGTTTGCACGGATAGAGCTCGCCCTTCACCCCACGGATGATGTAGTCGCCCTCGACACCGAGCATGAGCCCCTCCAGTGTCGGGATCAGGAGACCAATCCTCCCGCTCGCGTCCAGGGTTTGCTTGCCCTCCGCGTCCACGTAGCAGCCTTCGGGCTTGCCATCGGCGAGTTTTCCCACTCCCGCGTGCTCACACATCTCGCCCCACGTGCTCCACTGCAGTTCGACCGCCTCAATCACCACCGGCTTCTTGCGGAGCCTCGGCATGTCGTCACTTCTCCGTGAGCAACCCCGCCAAACTCGTACAGCGCCGACACAGCTTCCCCCGCCACCCGAACGGTACGTCCTCCCGCGTGAAGACCTTCTTGCCGCACCCCGCGCACACCGTCTGACGCACCTGGCGCCCCGCTGGCGCGTCCCGGCCCCCCTCGCACGGCTCGGAGCCGTTGCGTCGCTCTCCGGGCGAATCTGTACGCGTGGGGGGCATCAGCGGAGGAGTCTCCAAACCTCTTGCGCGACCAGGACGACGAGCACGAACGCCGAGTACCCCACGCAGAGCCGCAACAGGAAGAGTGCGCCCGTCTCGCCCGGGGCTGGGTCGTGGTCGAACCCATGGAACAGCAGCCGGAGGAAGTACTTCGCCGTGGCCATCACGCCACCTTCCGGATGGCCGCCAACTTCTCCCGGTACTTGAGAATCAGCGGCCAGGTAGCGGTCCCGCGAGAGGCAGTCAGCCGTTCCAGATCCTCCGCGAGATCGCAGATCGCATCATGCGTCGCGATCAGCCGTTCGGCGTCGGCGCGCGGGACGCCGCAGATCACGTCGCCTTCCGTGTCGGCGATATCCACGCGATCGGCGCTCTCGCCGAAGATGAACCAGCGCCGAGCGATCTCGGTCCCCATCACGCCGCCTTCCTCTGCACCCTCGGATGCCTCGCCTTGCACCGCGGGCAGCGCTGCGGCCGGGCGCCCCGGACCACGGGCCGCCAGAAGTTCTTCGCGCACTCCTCGCACCACAGCCTCATCTCCGTGGCGCCCGCCCGCTTTCGGTATTGCGACTCCAACAGTTGACCTTTTGTCATGTCCACTCGCATAGCGCGATTAGATCCCGATAGCAATGGGTCCGGCCGCTTTTTCGAGCGGGGCCAGCCGGCGCTGCACGGCCCCGTCCGTCAGCCCGAACCGCTCCGCCAGCTGCGCGTACGTAAGCCCCTCCTCGCGGCGCAGCCGCAGCATCCTCGTCACGGCAGCCTCGCTCACCCCTTGGTTGGCGCCGCGATCGGTGCGCGGCGAACGCCGCTCCGCCTGCGTCAGCCTCCGCCACTGCCCGCCGCGCGAGCCCCACGCAGCGGGCGTGCGCTCCGTATCGGCGTGCATCTCCCGCTTGACCATCTCGTCCAGACGCCTGGAGTACTCGGCGTCGTCGTGGAGGCGGAACGAATCCAGGTGGCCGCTGCGTGCGCTGTTCATGTGCCCCTCCCGATCAGTTCCCGCGCCACCGCCTCGAGCTGGTCCGCCGCGGACATGAGGCCGCCGTGCCAGCCGAGCTCCTTGATGCGCGCGTCATTGTCCCAGCGAGCGTCGTGTTGGCACGCCTTCGCGTAGGCCCTCCACGCCTGGGCGCGGAGTTGCTCGACGAGGGTGGTGAGGGGGTGGGTGGTCACGGTCTCACCTCGCCATATCGCCGCCGGCACACGTCGCAGCCGACGTCATCGCAGAGCGGGCACGCCGCTGCCGGGCTAGGCGCGCCGCAGAATCGGTGGTCCATCAGCTCGCGGCAGTCGCGAACCGTGTAGCCGCAGGACGGGCAGCGCGGCTCCTCACGCTCGTACCGTTCACGCAGCGTCATCGCCAACGCCTCCCCAGTTCATCGCGTTCCGGCCACACCGCTCCCGCCAACCTGTCGGGATTCGGGATTCGCTCCTCTTCCTTCCGGTGAACCCTCCCCTGCCTGTGGATCCACCACAGGGCGAGGGAGAGGGCGAGGAGGGTGAGCACTGCCAGCGCCAGCAGGAGACAGGAGAGGGTCCAGGTCATGCGGTCCTCGCCTGGACGAGCCGCACCACCGCAGCGCTGAGCCTCGCTCGGCCCTCCTCGACTTCGCGCTTCCGCTCATCCTCGCGACGGATCGCCTCCTCGACGCACCGTGCGAGGTAGGAATCCGAGAGAAGTTCCACCTTCGGCTCCGGAGCGGCGCGCCCGGTAGCGCACGACCAGCACACGCCGCTAGCCGTGTACGCCCGCCGGCCGCAACCCCTGCTGCATGGATCGCTCTTCCTCGCGCCCATCACGCTCTCCGATCCGCCGCCGCGATCTCTTCGGCGGCACGCCGTTCCGCTTCGTCCTTCGTCGAGCCCTCTACCCACACCGCCTTGCCGTTCTGCCGCCGCAGCTCGACCACCCAGCGCAGCCCCTCGCGGAAGCGGGCGCAGATGCGCAGGGGAGGGGGTGGGCGACTCACGGCGCCCCCACTGCACGCATCGTCACACCCGGCAGGTTGACCCACTCGCCACCGGTCACGAGCCGCTCGTGAAGACGAGCCATCGGCCCCGATGCGTAGCGCTCGCGGAACTGCGAGGCGGTCAAGTTCGTCGCCAGCGCCGTCTTGCGCAGCCGCCGGAAGCGGCCGTCCAGGAGCGCGTACAGGTTCGCGTCGAACTCATCGTTTCCGCGCTCGCTACCGAGGTCGTCGATCGCGAGCAGGGCCACCGAGGAGAGCTCGTCCCAGAGCGCCCGGTCGAAGCTCGAGAGCCGCACGAGGTCCTGCGCGAGGAAGTACCGGCCGCTGAGCTGAGCAACCATCCACGACTCCGCCACGGTCTTCCCGCGGCCGCGCGGTCCAGCGAGCACCAGGAACCGTTCCTCCGCGGCATCGGCCTCGAGGAACGCCGCGCTGGCCCGCCATGCGTCGGTGGCCTGCGGCGCGTCCAAATGCGGCCACGTCGCTTCCGGGACCCGCCAGCGAAGCAGGGACTGCCGGCGGTAGTACAGCCGCTCGGAGAGCTCCAGCGTCTTGATGCGGGCCTCCGCTTCGCCCATCCGCTTCGCGAACTCGAGGTCCGCGTAGCGCTCGGCGATGCGTTTCTTGATCCGGTCGTACACGCTCACAGGGTTTCGCTCGCTTTCGCTGGGTCTTCCCAGTCGCCAATCGGGGCCATGGTGCGTTTCTTGGCTGCGCCGTTCGCTGCGGGATTCGGGCCCGTTGTGAACTCATCCCACCGGTCAAGAAACAGCTCGATCCGGGCGGTTCCGGGGTATCTGCTCCCGAGGGAAAGGCTCTGCCGCCAACGACTCCCCACCGCCTCGGCGGTTGCGTCCTGGTGGTCAGCGAGGAAGTCCTTCAGCCGCTTCCCCTGCCGCTTCGCGAAGGTCGGCTTCGACCCCGGACGTAGTTCGCCGAAAACTCGGAAGAGCACATCGATCGTCGGCTTGAAGCGCACGTCGACCAGCGGCTCGGGAACGAGCCGCAAGGTTTCTCTCTCCTGTTCCTGCTCCTGTTCCTGCTCCTGATTCGCCAAAGGGTGACGCTGACCCACCCACTCCGGCTCCGGGGCGCCTTCGGAGAACGCTTTCCCGAAGGCTAAGCCCATGGTTTCCAGATAGCCTTTAAGCCCTCGCCACGCCTTGTGTTTCAGCTCACAATCAGGGACCTCTAGCCACGCATCACGCCACCCAACCACCACGTTCGGCGACTCCGGTTCGTTGTGGCGGATGGCGTTGGGAACCCAGACCAGCGGGGCGTCCCAGTCGGCCAAGGCCATGCCTTGGTGCTCAATCTCTGCCCACGCCTTGGCGAAGGCTTCCGGCTTCCACTTGAGCGATTCGGCGAGCGCGTGCTTGCCGGCGGGGATGAGCCCCGGAACCTTGATGGTCTCCCGGCCCGTCAGCAGGTAGAGCCACAACCCTTGTGCGCACGGAGGGATCTGGCTCAGCGCCCTGAATCGGGCGTCGCCCCAGATCGCCACCGTGATCTTTCGGTACCGGGGGGCCATGGCCTATGTCCCGCCCAGGCCAAGCGCGCGCCGGGCGGCGGTTTCCAGAAGATCAAGCGCGCTCACGCGACCTCCAACGTTCCCGCAACGATCTTCACGTTCCTGTCCCGAGTCACAGCGGGGCGTTCCTTCTTGCCCTTTCCTCGCCTGCCGCCGTATTGGCCCAACGGCAATCCCAGATCCTCCACGCTCCACCCGCGCCGCCAGCGCTCATAGACTGTGTCCAGTGGCAGCCCGCTGGCTTCCGCGACGTCCCGCACAGTCAGCCCATTCGGCAGGCCTACCGATGCTGGCGAGCGCCGCCGCCCAGCCTCTGGCACCCCCAGTTCCCGCGCATACCGTCGAAGGCGCATGATGGCTTGCGGCGAGACACCGCACCTTATGGCTAGGGCCGCTACCGGTTCCCCTGCCGCGCGGCGCTTCAACACCTCCACCGCCTGCTCGCGGGTAAAGGCGCGACTCATCCTCCATTTGCAAGCTGCGTCATACATGTTCTCACGGTGCGTACCGAGGAATAGGTGCGCCGGGTTGCAGCACGTAGGGTTGTCGCAGCGATGACACACCTCCTTGCCGGCCGGTATCTCGCCGTTGTGGAGCTGCCACGACAAGCGGTGCGCAGATATGAACCACTTCTTTTCGCCGGTCTTTCTGCCGATGACGCCATATCCAAACGAGTGATACGCCCCGATCCATAGCCAGCAGCCCGTGTTTGGTTCCGGCGAAACGCGCTTCCAGAAGCTGGCCTCGAGTGGCCGCCTAGACAATGCCGCGTTGCGTTTGTATTTGCACTTCCTGCATCTGCTTACCCCTCGCACGGCTCTCCCTAGAGCGTCGTCACGAACCTCAACGGTTGTTCCGCAATCGCACCGGCACAGCCACATCTTGCGTAGGCGTGGTCCTGACTTGCGGCGCGGAAGCTCGGCGATGACGACCAACTCACCGACTCGTTTACCGATCACGGAGACTTCCTCCAACCCTCTTCACGATTGCTGCCGTTGCGTCCGTGAGTTCCGGCCATGGAGTGCACTTCTCCAGCGAGTGCTCGCCGACATGGTCCAGCAGGACCGGGTACTCTCGCCACAACTCCGCCCGCATACCGAAGTGGTTCCCCGCGCAGCGCGGATAAGCGATCGGGATCACGAGCCTTCCTCCTCGTAGCCCTCGGCCTCGCGATGCTCGCCGGCCACCTTCCCCTGCTCGTACGCCTCTTCGAGTAGCGCCGAGATCAGCTCCCGAACGGAGCCGTCCAGGCCCAACTGCTCGCACAGGCGGTCAGCGGCTGCGTCGTAGTCGAGGGACGTTGAGAACTCGCCGTGAATCAGGGCGCGATCGGACGGGGTGAGGGTCAGCATGCGGACTCCGCCGGGAACGTGAAGACCTCTTGCGAGAGCCGCTTCGCCGCGATCTCGCAGTAGCGCTCCTCGATCTCGATGCCGATGGCGCGGCGGTTGAGGTCCTTGGCGGCGCGAAGGGTTGTGCCGATGCCGCAGAAGGGGTCAGCTACGACGCCAGGGGGACATTTGCCGAGCAGATCGAGCATGAGCGGGATTGGCTTCTCGTGCGGGTGCCTCCGCCCATTCGCCGCGAGCGATTGCACCGGCGCGTGACACAACACGTCCGTGCCGCGGTAGCCGACAAACCCGGATCCGAGCACATAGACTTCTTGGTGCGCCGGCTTCCAGGGCAGCGACAGATCGCCCATCCCTAGCGCGCCCTTCGTATCCCAGACGAGCAGCATGCGCGTGCCGACTGGCCGCGGCCTACGCCACGAGCCGAACACGAGCGCCGGTCGCTCGCCCCACACCTGCAGTGCCCAGTCGCGGACCGAGGTGTCTTCGTCGCCCTGGATGCTGCGCGGGAGATCGCCCTCGTGCCCAGAGTTGTAGGCGATGCCGTACGGTGGATCTGTCGCGAGCACATCCGCGGCGAGCCAGTCCCGCACCTCCCTGCAGTCCCCGTGGTACAGCGTCACGAGCGCGTCGGAGTAGTAGGGCGTCAGCATGCCGTCCTCCCCGCCCTACCCCCGTGCCGCATCGCGTGCTCCCACTGCGCGTTGTGCCAGGCGAGCAGCGTTGCCTGGTGCCCTACCTCGGCTGCGCGGGTCAGCATCGTGGCCGCCTCCTCCCGGACCCTGCGCGCCTCAGCAAGGACCTGCGCCGCCTCGCGCTCTCGATAGCGGATGCGCTGGAGTCGGTGACGGGCACGGTTGAGCGCATCGACGGCGCGGCGGCGATCGAGCAGGGACAGGCAGTGCGCGACGAAGGCGACGCCGAGCCCGCCGAGACCTGTGAACAGGCCGAGCCACGTCACGGCGCCACCATCCCCGGCAGCCACCATCCGGTCACGTCGGGCTCGCACCTGCCGTCACACCCCGCAGGCCGCACCGATCCGGCGTGATGCCAGACGCAGCTCTCGCCGCGGAGGTGGAGCTTCTCGGCGATCTCAGGGTACGGCGTCAGCCGCATCACGCCGTCCTCGCTCAGGGCTAGGTAGGACACGAGGTGGTGGAGTTGGAGGAGCTCGAGACGGGAAAGCGGCGTGGCGCGGCAACCGAGCGCTCGCTGTGCGGCCGTGGCTGGGGTGGCGGTGGGCATGGTGGTCCTCTCAGGCGGAAGCGGGGATGAGGGGCAGCTGCGCCCGGCGCTTCTGGGCGCGCCGCGCGGCGAGCTTCTTGGTCTCGGCCTTGTGGCAGGGCAGGCAGAGCGTGCGAAGGTTGGCGAGGCAGTTCGGGCCGCCCTCGCAGACCGGGATCTTGTGGTCGGCCTCCCAGAGGTGCCGGAGGTCGATGCGCAGCTGGCGGATGAGTCCAGCCCAACGCCGAGCCCGCTTCGCCAGCTCGGCCGGGACGCGCTCTGGATGCCAGCCTGCCCGCTTTGCGGTGTCGCGCATCCGCCGTAGGAAGCGCTCAAGCTGGCCGACGTCGCGCCCACAGAGACGGCAGAGCCCGCCGTCTCGCTTCCAGCACGCTACCCGCAGCGCGCGCGGGTCGAAGCTCTGCCATTCCCGGACGCAGCGATCCGAGCACCAGTATCGCCGCGGGGGCCGAGCCGGCCCGCCGCACCAGCGGCACACCCCGAGCTTGTGGGGGCCGAGTTCCTTGGGGCGGCGGTGGCGAGGGTTGCGGGTCATCGCTCACCACTCGCGGCGGCCGGGATGAGGCGGATGCCGCAGAACGGCTGGAGCGGCTCCCCGCGCCGGCACGCCGCCTCGTAGCGGCTGGTCAGGGGAGGGGCGTAGGCGTGGGTCCAGCAGTGGACCCGGAGCATCGGGACGGTGGGCGCGCCATGCGCGGCGAGGGCGGAGGTGCGGGCGGTCACGCGGCCTCCGATGATGCGCCGAGCCTCGACCATTGCGCGGCCATGGCGGCAGCAATGCCGGGAAGCGTCCGACTCCGCTCACGCCACCGGTCAGGACCCGGCGCGGCGCGGTGCACACGGTCCACGAGCGGGAACACGCGGTCGGTCGGCTCGAGTGGCGGCAGGTTCTTGAGCCACAGGCATGTGGCCTTGTTCTCGGGATGCCCGAACTGATGGGGGTGGATCACCTGGTCGGGCTTGCGGATGCGGCTCGAGATGACGCCCACTGGGTTCTCGAGGGCGACGCGGGGGATCAGGGCGTCCATGAGGAGCCGCACGAAACAGAGCGCCTCCTCGGTCTTCGCCGCGCGCTCCGGCCGCGTCCTGTTCCAGTGGATGCCGCTCCGGCACAGATACGTGCATGGCGGGAAGGCGATCATCGGGTCCCACTGCCCCGGCACAGAAGCGTCCAGCACCTCGCGGATGTCGCCCTTGATGTGCCAGCGTGGACTTCCTTCGGTCGGGAGCAGGTCGACACTGATGGCGTCATGGCCCGCTTTGCGGAAGGCGTCTCGAACGATGCCGCTGAACTCACAGGCAATCAGGACGTTCATCCCTCGCCCTCCTCCGCCGGCCGCTCGTCCCGCGCGGCATGGGCCTTGGCGCGCTCGGCCTCGACGTAAGCGCGCACCTCATCCCAGCGCCCCCGCATGCCTGCGGGCGGACCGCCGCGGAGCGCTGGAGGCATCCGCTTCGCGCAGCTCGCGCTGCACGCGACCCAGCGCAAGATCCCCTCTTCTTGCTCGGCCATTGACCCGTAGGTTTGCCACTTCGGCCCCCACGGCCCGACGCGACCGCAGCCGTCGCAGCGCCAGCCGCTATCAGTCTGCTGCTCGAAGAAGCTCATGCCCCGCTCCTCGCCGCCCGCGCGGCCTCGAGGGCCTCGACATGCCGGGTGAACTCCTTCGCCCACCGGATCAGGGGCTCGTAGGGCTCGGCCTCGTCCCACTCCTCGTAGAGCGCCTGACCTGCGGTACGGAGGGCATCGAGGCGGGAGGCGTTCGAGATGGGGCCGCGGGGCGCCTCCTGCGCGGCCTCGGCCTGGTCCGCGAGCTCGCGGGCCTGCCGCGCATCGGGGGATGCTGGAGCCGGATCGGGGGATCCTGGTCCCCCCGATGGCGCCGGCGCGAGGCCCAACCCGGCGCGCATCTTCGCTACCGTCGTCCAGCCCTCGGCCCGCGCCTTCTCGAGCGTGGCGCGAGGGTCGTCGGTAGCCGCGGCCAGCTGATGATGGGAGAACGACAGCAGAAAACGTTTTTCCTCGTCAGGCCATGCCTCGAAGACCCGGGCGAGCTGGTAGATGCGCGTCGGGGTCTGCTTGATGGCCGCCGCGAACTCCTCGACACCCTTGGTCTTGAAGGTCGCGCGCGCGCTGTAGGCGATGGCTGCCCGAGTCCACAGGGCGTCCTCGACCATGCGGCCAGCGGCCTTCCATGCCTCGACGTGCTCTTCCCAGGTGCGGCCGAACCGCGTCGGGAGCGCGGCGCCCCCCGTGTTCTCGACGAGGTTCGCCGCCTGCTCCTCGCGGGACGGCTCGGCGCCTCCGAGCTCGGCGAGGCGGGAGGGGGCGGAGACTGGGACGCTGGCCGGAGTCGAACCGGCTCCGAGGCATGTACTGCGGAGGGGACCCTTCCCGCATGCTTGCGCAGAGGTCCCGCGCTCCTCGGTCGTGGTCGTACAGCGGGTCTCCGTCCCCGCCGCAGCGTCCGTAGAGTCGCCGCCCTCCATCTCCTGGAGCGGCTCAGGGGACCGGTCCTCACTTTGAGCGCCCCGGCCCGGAGCGCTTCCATGAACGCCGCCACCGGGGGCCGGCAGCGGCGGGCGAAGTGAGGTGCGCCCACCACCATCAGCAAGTTCCGCGCGCCTCGCACGCGCCCGGGCTGTCATGCGGACCTCCGAATCCGCCTGACCGCCTCGCAGACCGCGCGGGCCTGCCGCCGGGCGTCGACCAGCGCGTCATGCTTCAATTCGCCCTCGACGAGCGGCCCGACCAGCGCATCGACGGCGCCATCTGCCGACACGCCCGCGAGGTCGAACACGGTTCGCGTGTCCCGCGCGGCGCGGTAGCCCCACGGCACCCGTAGCTGCTGGCCTCGGTAGCAGTGCTCCAGGATGGGAAGGTCGAAGGTCGCGCCATGGCTCCAGACGGTCAGCGGCGTGCGAGTCTGGAGCCAGAAGTCGAAGCCGAGCAGCGCCTGCGGCAGCGGCTTGGCTTCGGCCTGCCCCGCCAGGAGCGCCGTCCGAGCGCCCTCCTGCCGCATCCACCACAGGACCGTGTCGGCGTCGATCCGCCGTCCCTGGTCGAGTTGGACATGCAGGCTCAGTTCGCTGCCCAGCTGGCCGCTCTCAGGATCGAATACGACCGCGCCGATCTGGACCACCGCCGCATCGACGGTGAGCGCCATCGTCTCGAGGTCGATCATGACGTGGGCCATCGCCCTCACCTCGCCTTCTCGACGGCGGCCTGGGCTGGCTGGCGGGTGCTCACGGCCGCTCCTCCCCATACGCCGCCTTGAGCACCGCCTCGCCGAAGGGCCCCGACTCGCGCAGCGTCTTCTCCAGCATCTCCAGCCGCTGTTCGGGGGTGAGCTTCGGGACCTCGACGAACGTCCCGCCCGCGAGCGCGCACAGGTGCCGGATGAGGATCCGGGACCGGTCCCGCCACACGACCGCCGGCAACCACTTCACGGCGAAGTGCGTGCCGCGGCCAGCGAGAGCTCGGGAGAGCTGGCCGGGGTCAACCCCGAGGTCCGCAGCGAAATCGTCGCCCTGTTTCCCGCTTGCCCCGACCGCCTCCGCGACTACTTGCAAGAGCTTTAGGCCGGCAGCCTCGATAGTCGCGCGATAGTCGACCGCGAGGGGCATTTGCTCGGTATTGACGGGTGGTTGGGTCATGGCTGTCAATCACTGTCAACGGGCGTGCATTCGCTTGCAAGCTCGGTCGGGGGCAGGCTTCTGCGCGTGAGAGAGCACACGGTCACAAAGTCCTATCGGGTGAGCGGCGAGCAGCCGACCGAGGTACCGCGGAGGGTCACTGCTCGTGCGTCCATGACTCCGACGCGGCTGGTCATGACTGACCCAGTGGCCGCATCATCAGGAGCGATGGAGCGAGGGGAGCACATGGGTTGGTCAGGCCACCCTTCGGCGAGCGGGGATGAGGTCCCGGAGCGTGACGCCGAGCGTCCTGGCGATCTGTTCGTAGGTCGATGGGGACGAACCGACCTCGCCGCGCTCGATCCGGCAGATGCCCTGCTTGCTGAGGCCCACGCTCAGGCCGAGGCGCTCCAGAGACCAGCCTCGCCCTTCGCGCAGCGAGCGAATGCGTCGCCCGATCGCCTGCTCCACTGTCACCGAGTTCGCCATGCCGTCTACGCAGTGTAGACCCCTTGCCTGTCTACAGCAAGTGGACGCTGGCAAACGCCCGGAAACAGGAGGCGACGGCTACCATGGACCCATGTCGAGGAAGTTGGAGCCGCGGTTCGACGCCGTCTCTATCGGCAAGGAGGTCGAGGCCGCGCGGGTCCGCCTAGGGATCCCCGTCGAGAAGATCGCGAGTCGGATCGGCCTGTCCAGCCGCACCCATTGGTACTCGAAGACGGATGGAGTGAGGCCGTTCCGCTGGGAAGAGGTCGGGCAGCTGGCCGCCGAGTTCCACGCGCCGAAGGGCTGGCCTGTCGTCCCCTGGGACGAGGGGCTCGCCTGGGAAGCCTACCTCAACAAGCGGGAGTGAGCCCGCAGACGCATCGCCGCCCCTCCAGGGACGTGCGCCCCGCACGGCCCCCGCACTATTTGTGGCGCCCTCATGGCGGGCCCCCAGGCGACCGTCCAGCGGTTAAGGCCGGTTCGCCGCCTCTCACCTCAGAAGGCAACGCGCCTCATCGCCCGCGCCCGGGCCCTGCTTGATCTCGCCGAGCTCGGCCTGCGTGGCCCCGACCGGGAAGAAGTGACCCGGCGCCGCCTGGAAACGCTACGGGATGAGCTGACATCCTTCCTTCGATAAGCAGCCGGCCGCCCAAGGCCCCGTCACGCGGGGCCTTTATTTTGCCCCCACCGTCTACTTGACGTTGACAGGCATGAGTGCCAGTATACGTCCCGTAGACGCCTCGCAGCACGGCGGGACCGGGGTGGCACAAGGACGCCACTTCTCCTTCGGAGGCCCGGTGCCGCGGTGAAGCGAGGCACGAGACGACACCCGCCCCCGCCTGAGCCGCCGGGGCGACGGAGAGAGGAGAGGACGATGACATGGATTCTTGTGGCGCTCATCACCGCGCTGCCTCTCGGGCGCGAGGCGTCGAGGCAGAGCACAGTCAATCTGCCCGACTGGAAGAGCGCCGAGGCATGTGAGGCCGCCGGGCGCCGCCTGGCCGACATCTACACCGGGCCGTACTTCACCTTCGAGTGGCGGTGCGTCGAGGCAATCACACCCGCCGCCGGCGTGGAGGTCGGGTGATGCTCTCCCCGAAGGACCGGTGCCCCGGTTGTAAGACTCGCCTCACGGTTCACAACGCCGCCGTGCTCGAGGACCGGATCACCTGCGTGAGCTGCGCCGCCAAGCACGCCGCCGTGGTGCTGATGGGCCCGGTCCGCAACGCGCACCTGGACGAGCAGGCGTGGGAGATCGTCAGGTGGAACAGGGCCCGGGAAGGAGCACGGGCGTAATGGATGCTACGTGCTCTAACTGCCCGTTCTGGGCCGCACCGTCGCAGCGCGAGCAGGGTCTATGTCAGAGGCTGCCGCCGCAGTGGGCGGCGGTGGCCGACACCTTCGCGCAGCCGCTCACGTCCAGTTGCGAGTCCTGCGGCGAGCATCCTCTCCGCCAGCGCGACCGCCTGGCCGCGATGGCGCTCCCGGCCGTCATTCGTGAGATGTGGGGCGAGCCGGACGGGTCGAAGGGTATCGCAGGGTGCGCCTATCAGATCGCCGACGCGATGCTCGCCGAGGCAGCGAAAGGCAAACCGTGACCCTCGCCCTCTGCCTCGCCGTCATCCTGCTCGCCGCCCTCCTGGCTCCCGCAGCCTCGCCGGGCCCCGTGGACCTCCGGCCGCTCGAGGTCGACCTGCGGGCGCGGCTGGTGGGCGCGGCGGTCGAGAGAACGTCGGAGGAGAGATGACCGACCCCTGCGCCGAGTGCGAGGCCGCGGAAGACGGGGAGTGCGAGGGCTGTGTGTTCGGTGGCGAGGATGCTGAGGAAGGTACGGAGGACGTATGAGCGAGCAGATCCACGAGCATACCCTGGAGATCGAGGCCTGTAGCGGAGGCGTGGGAACGGTCGAGTACCTGATCCGCTTCCAGGTCGACCCTGGCGAGAAGGAGCGCCCGCGCACCTTCGACTGCGGCGGTACACCCGGCTGGCCGCCCTCGATCGACTGGGCGGAGGTGTACTTGGAGCAGAAGGACCGGAAGACGGGAAAGGTCAAACTTCTCCGAAGAGAAGAGCTGGACTGCCTCATCAATGAGGACGAGCTGCTGCACGCCGCGGGCGCGGATGACAGCCCGGATTGCGAGGACTGACCATGACGGACGCGGAGAAGATGGAGCTGGAAGGGCTGCAGAAGATGGAGCGCGGGCTTCGCCAATCGCTCTCGCGCGTCAAGGCCCGCATCGCCGAGATCGAGGGTCGGCCGGCAACGGCGCGGTTCGATCGCATGATCGCCGGGGACCTCGACGGCGGCCACAGCCTCTACCTGGAGATGCGGGCTGAGGAGTACCGGCTCACCGGCCGCATCTACGAGCTGGAGACCCCAGAGGATCGCGCCGCGATCGAGACGCTGGTGGGCCTGCGCCCCGCCACTGTGGTCGTCGAGCAGCCAGCCGACGCGCGGACGGAGGGGTGAGCATGGCCAGCGAGACGACCAGCAAGCGCCCGCCGAAGGACCGCTTCGATTGCCTCGAGTGCGGCCTCGGCATCGCGTCGGACGAGGACGGCTGCTGCGCGTGCTGCGGGCGCTCCGTGATCATCGTTCAGGACGACGTGCCGCTCTACCCGCCGCCCGACACGTTCGATGAGGACCAGATCAGCGCCATCGGCGACCTGCTCAACGGCAAGACGCCAGAGGGCCCGTTGTTCGGGACGCCTGAGCGCGTGGCGCGGCGACTGGACGTGATGAAGGAGATGCTCGAGGCGCTGCGCAAGGCCGAGACGCTCATCCCTCTGCTCGTGAACCGCGATGAGTACGTAGCGGGCACTGACTGCGCGCTAGCCACGATCCGCGCCGCCATCGCACGCGCCACGGAGGGCTAGAGCACCCGCCTCCGTCACGGGCGGTCCGTGGCGGGACGAGGCGGCAGCGCGGGGCCGAGATGTGTGGCTCGGCCCCAGGAATCAGGTCCGCCAGCGCCTGGGCGCGCAAGCTGGCAAATCTTTCCCGCTAGCCGGAATGAGCCGGCGAAGCGGGCGGCCGGGACGCCCGGTTCTATCGAACTGCCCGGCCGAGTTTGTGACGTAAGGGGGAAGCACATGGACGTGAATCAGCTAGTAGCGACAGCGGAGAAAGCACAGGATCTAATCGAGGCCCCAGCGCCTGAAAAGCCGGCATTCCAGATCGACTCCCTCACCAAGGCGGACTGGGCGCTGTCGGTCATTGCTGAGAGCGAGGCGCGCAAGCTCCAGAACGCAGCGCTTGCGGCCGCGGCCAAGAAGCGTGTCGACGGCTGGCTTGAGGACCAGGACGCCAGAGAGGATCGGGAAACCGAGATGCTCCGCTCCCTGGTCATCGCCTACATGGAGACGCATCGGAAGGACATCCTAGGAGAGCGGTCCAAGAAGAAGAGCCGCGCCATTCCTTCGGGCGTCATCGGCTGGCGACAGAAGACCGGCGGCCTGGCGGTCATCGACCCCGGGGCGCTCCTCGAGTGGGCCCGCGCCCAGCCGGTGGAGCTCGACCTGGTGCGCGTGAAGCACGAGCCAAACGTGAAGGCGATCAAGGAATACGCGGAGGGGGCAGGACTCGTGCCCCCGGGGATGGAGGCTGTCGCGCCATCCGATGAGCCCTTCCTCAAAGCCACCGGCACGGCGCTTGTGCCATCGGAGAATTGACCATGGCTCTCGCGTTCCAGAAGGCGACCAAGAAGAAAGCGAAGCTTCGCGCTGCGTTCATGGGGCCCGCCGGCTCGGGCAAGACGTATTCCTCGCTCGCTGTGGCTTCTGCGCTCGGCCAGCGAATCGCCGTCATCGACACCGAGCACGGCAGCGCCAGCAAGTACGCTGACCGTTTCATGTTCGACAGCATCGAGCCGGACAGCTTCTCCGCCGACCTCTACATCGAGGCGATTCACGCAGCGGAGGCTGCTGGGTACGACGTGCTGGTGATCGACTCGCTGTCACACGCATGGAGCGGCAAGGACGGGATCCTGGAGTTCGTCGACCAGCGCACCAAGGCGAGCAGGTCCGGTAACGCCTTCTCCTCCGGCTGGCGCGACGCGACCCCGAAACACAACGCGCTGATCGAAGCGATCCTGGCCTGCAAGTGCCACGTCATCGCCACCATGCGGACGAAGACAGAGTACGTTCTCGAGGAGGACCAGCGCGGCAAGAAGATGCCTCGCAAGGTTGGCATGGCCCCGGTGCAGCGCGACGGCATGGAATACGAGTTCGACGTGGTAGGGGACCTTGATGCCGAGAGTAACTTTATCGTCACCAAGACACGCTGCCCAGCGCTCTCGGGCAAAGTGATCCCGAAGCCCGGGGCGGACCTCGCCCATGTGCTGCTCGGATGGCTATCTGACGGCGCCGAGCCGGCGAAACCAGAGGCTCCGAAGACGCCAACACCGCCGCGCACCCTGACGATCGCCGCCGACCGTGTGCGCGAAGCCTGGGTTCGCCTCAAGGCGGAGAAGGGGGAGCAGGCAGCTGGCATGTGGAAGTCCGCAGGCGCATCCATCGTCGGCGAGGATGGCCCGAAGCCCTCTAGCCAGTGGACGGCAGATGACATCCAGCGCGTAGAGAACATCCTGTGGCCACCGCCTCCGGCAGACGAGCCGCCAGAGGCGGGCGCCGACACCGCTCCGGCCGACGTGCCGTTTTGATTATGGCCTCCCCTGCTCCGCCCGCGCAGCATCCCCCTCTGTGCGAGGCGGGGCGGGGAGAGGAGGACCATCCCTGGTGGCTAGTTACCGGCGGGATGGCTGATGCTGAGGACGGTGAAGACATTTGGATGATGCCAACGGAGATCGACCCGTGAAGCCAAAGCTTGGACCCAAGGGCCTGATTCTCCTCCGCCACATGGTGGAGGTAGGCCCCGTCACCCCACGAGAAGGCGGGGCCCTACTTCACCCGGACGCCAAGGGCGAGGGCCGAGCACACGGGACGGGCCGCGGCCACACGGACGCCCGTGGGATGGCCAACCGCGCCGCCGGGACGCTCCTGGGACACATGGCGCGCGCCGGCTGGGTGGTCGCCGGCACGGGCGAGCGATTCCACGTCCCCTATTCGATCACGGACGCCGGACGCGAGGCGATGCGGGCGACCACGGAGCGGCTCGAGGCCGATCCGATCGTCTCTGTCCACGACCAGCTCCCGGAGGGCCGCAAGCGCTGCGTCCGGTGCAGCCGGGCCCGCCCACTCGCATCGTTCTTCCGGGACAGCCACAACAAGCGGGACGGCCTCGGCAACCGCTGCCGCTTCTGTGGCAACGAGGAGCAGGCCGAGCGGCGCGGCGCCCTGATTGCTCTCCGTGACGCTGACGCTGAGTGGACGCGCGCTAGCAAGGAAGTAATCGTCATGCGGACGATGGCTCTGCTCCGCGCCGTCCGCGAAGCTCGGCGCGTCGGCATGTGGCGAGGCCGCCACGGGCTCAAGGCGTACACGGTGCTGGGCGATGCGCTCGACCTCTTCACGGGCAACGGCGCCAAGGATCCGCAGCTCATCGCAGCCGAGGTCATCGACCCGGACGACAACCATCCGCCGGACACCTGCGACCCCCGAGACGCCGACTGGAACCCTCGCGTGCACACGAACGAGGGCTGGTACGGGAGGGCGCTGTGACACGCACCGAAGCGCAGGCCCTGAAAGACGTCCCGGGCCTACCCTCCTCCATCGCCAAGAAGGTGGAGCGGCTGCTGCTGCCGAGGCGGCGCCGCCCTCCTCGCGGCTCCGGCCGTGGAGGGGAGACGCGGGGGCAGGAACGGCGCGAGTCGAAGGGGAGCAAGAGCGCCGCACGCCGGGAACTCCGGGCGCACCGCATGGAGGTCGACAACGGCGAGTGCGTCCTCTGCGGCCAGCCGGACGGGAAGCTCTGGCCGCTCCACCTGCACCACGTCGCGGGCCGCCTCCTCGAGCGTCTCGACACCGTTGTGATGCTCTGCGAGTCAGAGCATGAGGCAGCGCACGGGAAGCTGGGAGGGGAAATCCAAGTGAAGACGCTCACAAAGCTGGGCGCGTTCTGCGCGGCCAACGACATGCCCGAGGCGGCCCGGGCGTGCGCGAGGAAGCTGGACAAGCTCCTCGAGGCCCGCGCCGTCGGAGCGGTGACGAAATGACAGAGCTGACCAGGGAACAGCAGTATCTGGCCGACGCCATGAGCGAGATCAGCGAGGACTGTTGGTGCGCCGGCTGGCTCATCGGGCTGGAGTTCGATCTGTGGCAGGCTCTCGCCGAGGGGCCGCGCGAGTACGGCGCCGGGAAGATCGGCGCAGGCGACATCGCTCGGCTTCGCCTCCTGTCGGACGAGTGCGGTGGCTGGATCGCGTGGCGCCGCGCAGAGGACCCTCGCGACTCGGGAGAAGAGTTCGTTCCAATCGGCGAGTGGCGCGCAAGGTACGCCGAGGCCCGCGCCGCTCGCGCGGGAGGGAGCGGGACGTGACGAAAGAACCACTAGCGCTCATCGTGAAGGGCCGCGAGCCGGAAGAGGTGGTCGCCTGGGCGTGCGGCGCGTGCGGGATCGTCGCGCGCACAGAGGCCGAAGCGGGGACCTGCTGCCCCAAGCGCTGCGGCTGCGGCGTGGAGCTGGCGAAGCACCGTTACGAGTGCGACGCCTGCCGTGACAAGCGCTTCGCCGCCGCCCGCGCCAAGGAGGCCGAGAAGGAGCGGGCCGCCTACGAGAAGGCGACCAAGATCCCCTATGCCGACTACGACGGCGATTACCTCTACTGCGAGGGGTACGGTTCCGGTTCCGGCGGAGACGGCTACTTCGGCGACCTCGATGACCTGCTCGACACCATCGACGGCGAGCAGGAGCCGCCCGAGTATGCCTGGGCGTGCTCGCCGACCAAGATTTCCTTCGACGCTCACGACCTCATCGAGAGCGCCTGCCAGGAGTCCTACGAGGACGCAGCCGGGGACGTGGGCGAGGGCGCAGCCAAGGAGCTTCAGGCGCTCCTTGACGCCTGGGCAGAGAAGCACGGCCCGACCTCGTACCAGCCCGACTACTCGCGGGCTGTCGATCTGCGGGCGGCGATCGCGGAGAGGCGCGGCGAGGAACCGGCCATGGAGGCCACCCCATGACCTGCTACCCGAGCTGTCCCCCCGGCTGCGAGGAGAAGGGCCAGCGACGCCGCGAAGCCCTGCTGTTCGTCTGCCCGTGGCTCACCGACGCTGACGCCGATGCGCTGCTGGCCAGGGACGGCCCCGGGCCCTCGCTGGTCGAGGACCTGTCTCACCACCGATCCGAGCACGCATCATGGAGGGCTGCCGCGATCGACATGTACGACGCGGCCACAGGTGGCAAGGCGTGGCCCGGGGAGGCCAAGGCGGCGGCGGACGTCGCAACGCTGGCCACCCGCGTCCGGGAGCTCGAGGAGGCACTGCGGGAGGTCCTGCCGATCGCGGAGCAGGCACCGAACCCGGGCAGAGTTACGACGCAGGCCCTGGCGCGGGCTCGCAAGCTACTCGGAGAGCTCCAGGCGCTGGCTGACGACGCACCCCCTCCTCCCCCTGCTCCGCCCGAGACCCAACAGCAGCGCCCTGGGTTGACCCGCATCCGGGGGGCGCTGTCAATCAGGCGTCCCCACCATCGCATCGAGCGGCTCTCTGGCGATGCGATCCGCCTACGCTGCGCGTGCGGGGCGCTGAGCGGCGACGTTGTGCTCTACGCAGAGCAGGCCGAGGACGACGCGGAGGGCTGGCCCAAGACCCTCGACCTGATTCGCCGCTTCCGGGAGGAGCATGAGCACGGCCCCACCGCCCCTCCCGCCCCCCGAACGCCGGCGGAGGGGGAGGCGCCATCCCCGATGCTGTGGTGCGTCGAGCATGAGTGCCCGGTCGCGCAGTGCGAGTGCCACATCGACCTCGACACCATCCAGGCGCCGCAGGGCCCGCTGACCCCGGTCTGCCCTCCGGAGCACAGGGAGATGGCCGCGCAGCTCGCCCGCCTACGGGCCCAGCGAGATGCCGTAGCGTTCGCGCTCGATGAGTTCGCCCCCCGGCACGCCGGCAAGAGCCTCGCCGAGTCCGTGGGCGACCTCCGCACCCAGCTGTCCCAGGTACGGGCCGAGATCGAGGCGCCCGGGGGATGGAGGGCGAGGGCCGCCGCGCTCGAGCGGGAACGGGATGCCCTACGCGAGCAGGTCAACACTCCCTGCGACCACGAGGAGGCTGCACGCGAGGCCGAGCGGCTGACGAAGGCGCTGGGCGGCGTGCTGGCCATTTTCGACGGGCACCACGAGCTGCGCGTCGTGGAGGTCGCCCCGGACGAATGGGAGGCGATTCGAGCGGCCCGCGCCCTCATTCAGTCCCCCTCCTCGCGGCCCTCCCCCTCCGCGCCGGGGCCCGAGACAGGGGAGCGCGAGCCGGGAGTGGGGGAGCCCACCTGATGGATCCGCTCTGTGCTGTGCTCGTGGCCGTCGTCGCCCTGGGCGCTCTCGCCTACTGGGGCCTCTGCCGGTTGCTCGGATGGGCCCTGTCTGAACTCCTGGTCCGCCTCCTGGCTGAGCAGGACAACACCGCTCTCGGCCTCCACGTGCGGCTCGCCGCAGACGGCTGCCCACAGCCGCTCCACAGGCTCTACCCGATCCTGCGCAGGCTCGAGCGTCAGGGGCGGCTCGAGAGCTACGAGGTGGCCGAGGCGATGGAGGAACGGGGCGGGCGGCCCCGCAGGTACTACCGCGTTTCGAGGAGGGTGTGATGGGCGACGCCGCAGACATCGTTCAAACGGCGGCCCTCCATGAATTGGTGGCCGACCACGCCAGCCTCCGCCGCGAGAACGAAAGGCTCAAGCGGAGGCTGGCGAGGGTGCTCCGGGCCGGCCGGCGGCGAGAGTGCGCGCTCCGCTATGAGACGGGGGCGCCGATGAAGGGTGGCGTTTGGTCCGGGCGCCGCTCCCCCGCGGGCGGAGAAGGAGCTGGGCGGTGAGGTGCCTCTACTGCGGCGGCGAGCTACTGACCGGCGGCTGCCCGCGTTGCGACAGCGCGGTCACATACACGAGCGAGACCGTTGTGGTCGGCTATTTGGACGGCGCCGCGGGGCGGCTCCCCGTGATCGCCACGGTTTGGAAGCGCGTGCGCAGCTCGCGTCCCGGTGGCTCCCCGTGAGCGTCGAGAGACAGAGGAGCGAGCCCTGATGAGCCTCGAAGAGACGATCGCCCAGGCCGTGCGGGTCGCCGTGCGAGAGGAGCTCCGCCAAGCCCTCGCCGAGCTGCAGCCGGCGAACGAGCGCCCGATGACGAGCGAGGCCGCAGCCGATGCGCTCGGGATCCGCCCCAAGACGCTCCGGGCCTGGGCCGCTGAGGGTCGCATCCGGGGCACGAAACAGGGCCGTTCGTGGCGGTTCACGCGCGCCCAGGTCGAGGCCGCCCGGAACGCCTGTGCCTCCGAGGTTGATGACGCCCTGCGCCGGCTCGGGTAGGGTCGCCCGCCATGCGCGATTGGCGGGGCAGCGTCTTCCAGCGGAAGGGCAAGCGGCACCTGTACATCGCGGTCTTCCGGCACGGTCGCTGGCGCCAGATCAGCACCAAGTACCTCCCGGGCGAGGAGAAGAAGGCCGAGGCGCTCCTCGCCCAACTCCGCGAGAAGATCCTTGCCGAGGAGGCCGCGCTCGGCGGCGGAACGGACGGTCCAGTCACCGTCCACGCCTGGTCGAAGCGCTGGCTCGAGCGGCGCGGCCACTCCCGGAAGGATGATGAGTCGCTCCTCGCGAACCATATCCTCCCGCGCATCGGCGGCATGCTCCTCGCCGACGTGCGCCCCCGCCACGTCCTCGAGCTCGCCGAGTCCTGGCAAGGCGCCCCGCGCTCCGTCCGCAACCGCTACTCGACCCTCTCGAGCATGTTCCGGGACGCGGCGGTCCGGGGGCTCATCGAAACGACCCCGTGCATCCTGCGCCGCCCCGCCCACCTGCCGGCGATCGAAGACGCGGACAGCGAGTGGCGCGAGAGCGCGCGCTTCACGAAGCCGGAGCTCGAGCGGCTCATCTCGCCCGACCCGCTCATCGAGCCCGACGCCACCGTGACCTACGCCCTGCTCGGCCTGGGGGCGCTCCGGCACGGCGAGCTCGCGGCGCTCCGCTGGCGGCACCTGACGGCGCGCGAGCCGCTCCCCGGGCTCCTCATCGCGAACAGCAACCGGCGCTCGAAGACGAAGGCGGGCAAGACGCGGCTCATGCCCGCCCATCCCGTGCTAGGCGCTGTTCTGGCCGAATGGAGGCTGTCCGGCTGGCCGGCGCTGATGGGCCGCCCGCCGGCCGATGATGACCTTGTGCTTCCCCTTCCCGCCCGCCTCGCGCGCGGGAGACGCCCAGCGCTCATCCAGGGCGACGCTCGCATGCGCACCAAGGACTTCACCTGGAAGCGCCTGGATCGCCACCTAGAGGCCCTCCAGCTTCGACACAGGCGCGTCCACGACCTGCGGCGCACGTTCCTAGGGCTCGCTGAGGCGGACGGGGCCGACACGGCGATCCTGTACTGGGGCACGCACGGGCGCCCGGGCGACATTCTCGGCGCCTACCGGGACGCGGACTGGCGCCGGCTCTGCGAGGAGCTGCAGAAGCTCAAGGTGCACCGCCGGAGCGGGCACAAGCTCTTAGTGCCCGGCACCACCTCCGGAGGGTTTTCGGAGGGCGCTGCACGCCCCGAGACGCCCGTAAGCTCCCGAAAACAGGGCGTGTGAGGACGCCGGCTTAGCCCGTGCGCTCGGGTTCGAGTCCCGGGCGCCCCACTCTTTCTGGCCTACTCTCCCAGCGGTCGCCAAGGACGGGCACAACAGGGGCACAAGATACGACCCGGTCTTCCTCTCCCCCTCCTCCGGTCTGGCGGGGCCCCACGGAGAAGGCCTCGAAACAAAGTTGACGTCCGTCGATGGAAGGTGTAGATTCCCACCATCGACAGCGGCACGGAGCCGCGAGGGAGAGCGACGATGGCGACGACGAGCTACCACGCAATCATCACCGACGCGGGCGCGCTCACCGGGACGATCGACGGGGCGATCGAGCAGATCCAGGCGCACTGCGCTCGGCGCAGCGAGAAGGCCACGCTCTATCCCGCCGACAGCCGTAAGTGGTCCTGGGGCCCGATCGGCTACGTCTACCCGGATGGCCGCGTGTCCCTGAACTGAACGCCTCGGGCGCCCCACCCCGGGGCGCCCCACCGAACAAGGAGACGACCATGACGACCTACAGCAGCGTCGCCCACATCCCTGGCGGCATCGACGGGTGGCGCATCGACCTGATCCTGCCGCGCGCGGAGCGGTATCAGTTTGCGGTTGTGGACGACAGCGGCCGCATCTGGGATCTCTGCTACACCGAGCGAGGCGCCGTCCGGCGCCGCAACGATCACGCCCGCAGATATCCGCGCGCCACCAACCACCACCCCCACGGAGCACGGGTCGTCCCCGTGAACGCGCGCCCCATCCTGCGGGCGTATGCCGAGGCCAACAGCGAGGGGGACACGGCCGGTGCGCTCGCATCCCGCGCAGCCCTGCGCGGCGCCCGGTGCCGCGAGCGCTGGACCGGCCGGACCGAGACGGGCCGCACCTGGGGCGGCCTGAGCAGACCGATCGAGGAGCGCTAACGGGGCGCCCCACCACACGGAGAGACGGACCATGCTCTACACGCTTCGCAACGACTTCCACGGCACCATCGCCACGGTCCGCGCCACCCCGATCCGCGTCCGCCTTGCCAACCCGGCCACCGCCATAGAGGCCGGCGAAACCTGGATTGAGCTCTCGGCGTCCCAGGCGAGTCGCGCCCGTAAGAAGCTCTGCGGGATGTCGGATTGCTCCTGCTCCGGAGTGCTCGGCACGCGCGGACGCCAGTGCGTCACCGTCCGAGTAATAGGCGATAACGGCGCCGTGATCGCCGAGCTGCCACGAGGGCTCCGCTGATGCCGAGCATCCCCCAACACGAAGTCTGGCGCCGGAGCACAGAGGCCGCCCGCCTCCTCGCCGAGCAGCCCCAGCGCGCGGAGGAGCTCTGCCAGGCGCTGGGCCTGGACCCCCGCGGCGTCGATCGGCTCCTCCGCGGCCTGCGCGCCGGAGGCCTCCGGATCGTCTCCCGCCGCTGCGAGGACGGCCGCTGGAGGTACGCGCTCCGGGAGGTGCCGGCGTGGCTCGAGAGGGCGGCGCAGGCGATCGAGAGGTGGAGAAGGTAAGAAAGGAGACCCACCATGGAGATAACAATGCGATACGCCGATACCATAGCGAGCGCCGAGTGGAGCGGCGGCAAGATCACCGCGGTGGAGGCCGGCGACACCTGCTCGTACATCACGCTGGACACGGGGTGGAGCTTTTGCCTCGATGCGCAGTATTCGCCCCGCGTCCACGTCGGAGACGTGGCGGAAGTGGCCGGCAGGATCGGCTTTCCGATACAGGGTATGCGCGTGGATGGGTACGTGCTGTGGTTCAAGGATGCCGCCGCAATGGAGCGCGACCGGCAGGAACAGTTGGCTGAGATCGCCGCGAAGAGGCGCCTGGAGTACGACGCGAATCATCACGTATGGCGGACCGAACTGGACGCCTTGCCTCCGCCGCTCAAGGCCCGCATGGATCGGTTCGTCGTCGAAGCCGGAGGGTTCGAGCCATTCTTTCTGGACTCCGGCGCGTATGAACTGTTTTGCTGCACCGAGGCCGTGAAGTTCGCCGACTATTTCCGGCCGCGGCTGCTGGGCAAAACGAAGGAGGAGGCGCGCAAGGAAGTCGATGGCTTCCGGGCGTTATCTTGCGATGAGCAGCGGAAGCTGGTCCCGTTCGACAGCGGGCACTCCGGGAACACATTCGGCGGCGCCGTCATGCTTGGCGCTCGCGTCGCCATGGGGTTGGATGTCTGACGCTGCGAGCGCCGGCCTAGCCAGCCCCGGCCTGGTGACGCCCGCCGGCAGCTCGTGTAGACCGTCCGACCCCACTTCGGAGGTCACCCATGGCAGCGTACCGGATCGAGACCAAGGACGGCTTCGGCTGCGGCGTCTGGCTCGGCGCGAACGAGGCCGAGGCGCTCGCAGCGATGCACCGCTCAGCCGGGTACGCCGTGCTGGTCGTGGACGGGCGGCTCGTGTTCAGCGACCGCGTGTCCGGCTGGCTGTGCGGGGGCCTGGACGCCTGGGTCGTCACGCCGCTGGCGCGGAACAGGGCGCCTCCCGGCTGGCTCGCCGACCCCGACCACCCCGGCTGGGAGTACCTGCGCGACAGCCCGGACCTGCTCCGCTGCGAGGCCTGCCACCACACGGCGAGCCCGAGGCTGCTGGCGCTCCCCGGTGCGGCGCCGCACGAGCCGGGATGCGCGCGCGTCCCACGATCGCCAGGGTGACGAGCGGGCCGCCGCGTGGCAGGCTCGGGGGATGAGGCATCGAGCCGAAGCGAGGATGGCCCTGTTCTGCGCCGTGGGGATGGTGGCGATCCTGCTGCTCGCGCGGTGGCTGCGGCGATAGTCCCATGGTATCCTTCGCACATCAGGCGCCTACGTCAGTAGGCCGGACGACATCGAAGGCCACGTCGGTTCGGACCCGGCGTGGCCTTCGTCTTCTCATCCCCCGCTCCTCCGCGCCCTCTCCGCCGCCTGCCGGGCCCGCACTGCTCGGTCCACGTGCCGGACCACCTCGTCCCAGTGGCCGGCGCAGCTCAGGAGTAGGTGCCTCTCGATGTCGCCGAGCGCCGTCACCGCCGCGTCCCGGGCCTGGCGGGCGAATGTCTCCGCGCGGCGCTGGAGGTCGCGGTGGGGCACGGTTACTAGAGCAGGTTCGGGCTCGTCGCGAACACCGCCGCGGGCCCGACGTAGTCCCACGTGACCCCGCCATCGACGATCCCGGTTCCGGTCCCGGTGGGGCCCCCAGAGCCGGCAGCCGTGCCGGCCACCCGCACCACGTAGACGTTCCCTCCGTTGGCCCGCACCTGGTCGACGACATAGGCCGTGCTGGCGACCCACGCAGCCGCGTTCCATCCGGCGGTGGTTGCTGTCCAGCTCGCCGGGGCGCCGCTCGCAGCGCTGCCGTTGAGGCACGGGAAGCCGCGGGCAGCGAAGCCGCCGCCCAGGTACGTGTCCGGCTTCGCCGAGCAGAACACAGAGTTCGCGTCCTGCCCCAGTCCCGTCCACACTCGTAGTCCGGTCGCGCCGAACGTGATGTCTGGGACCCCGATCTGGATTCTCGTCAGGTTGATCGGGTTGGAGCCGCCGGAGATGATGACCTTCACATAAGCGACGTCAGCGCCGAGCGAGAACGTGATCCGGTTCGCGCCGTCGGATCCAGTCCTGTAGATGTACCCAAACGCCGCAGTCCCGCCGACGCCAGGGCCCGCCGCGTACGGAGCGTTCGGGCCTGTGTTGTCCAGTATGGCTCCGGCGGAGCTGTAGCACACTACGCCGATGCGCCCTCCACGCCCGTTCTTGGTGTGGGTCTGCACGACGAGTTGCTTGAAGACGCTCGTGTCGACGTAGACGCCGAACCCCTGACTCACGGTCACTGATACCGAGTCGAACAGGATTTCGCCGAAGTTCGCGTACCCGGAAACGGTAGAGGACGACAACTGAGTAAACAGCCCTTTGACCGCGATCGTGTTGGAGGTGATGCCGAACGCCTTGCTTTGCAGATCGCCGCTATCCCACGATGGGCCAACGTTCGGCGCCAGGACGGAAGATGATGTCACCACATTCGCGTAGGCCCACGCGCCGATGTTTGTCGGGGCCTGCACCAGGTTTGGCCCCGCTCCGTACCCGAGAGACATGCGGTTACCGTATGCGGGGGCGCCGCTCGTCGTTCCGACGCACTTGAGCACCGGCCCGCGCCCGTTCTCTGCTCTAGCGTTCTCGATCGTGTTGTAGATGCCTGCCCCGTTGATATACCAGGGGATGCGCTCCACGCCCACGTTACCGTCAGTCAACTCGAAGCAGGGCTTGAGAAAGACATTGTTGTTGTTGGTGTGGTACGCGCCAGACGCTGCGGTGAACCGGATCCCGTAGCTGTTCACCGCGGCCGGGTAGCTGGAATCGTTCCCGTATCGGCCGCCGATGAAGACGTTTTCGTTGATGAAGGAACTGATCTCCCCGCAGTTCACGTCGAGATGCACGAGCGCGTTCAACAGGTCACCAACGAAGAACGTGTTATATGCTACCTGCGTCCCCCATAGCTGTGCGCTGATCGTGAAGTTTCCGGCCTTGGCTATGTGTACCTTGGACCTCACCAGCCGCTCGAATTTAACGCCCACGTACGCTTCGTTCGTGAACGTATTGCCGGCGGCAGACTCCACATGGATGCGCCTGAATTCCTTGGCGTAGGTGTCTGCCGTCAGGTCGCCTATCTGGAGGGCGGCGCGATCGAAGGTGCCCGAATAGAGGAAGTGCCCCCCGGCCATGTCCAGGCTGGCGCCCGGGTGAAGGATCACGGTGTTCGTGATCAGGTATCCTTTGCCGTTGATGCCTGGCGGCGTGCGAACGGTCGCGCTACCCCAGGTCGCCGCCATGGAGGTCGCGGCATCGAAGGCGGCCTGCACCGCCGTCGTGTCGTCGTGGCTTTCGTCGCTTAGCGCCCCCCACCACTGCGGGTAAACGACATCGACCTTCCACGCGAACGTCACAGTCCCGCCGCCCGACGTGTCGAACAGCAGCGAGAGCCCGGCTTCCAGGGGGCCGGTACCGGTGAGCGAGCCCCCGGTGTTCACCACGAACTTCCCGCCTCCCTCGCGCCGCACCGGGACCGCGCCGAGGTTGATCGCGGTCGTGATGGTGACGGGCCGTGCGACGAGCAGCCCGATCCCCTGCGCAGCCGCCTCCGTCGCATCCGCGGCCAGGGTCGCCGTGGTGGTGTTGATCCAGCCGGAGAGGTGCGCCGCCAGCGTCCGTGCGGTGGAGGAGCCGGAGGGGAGGATCGACCCGGCCGAGAAGTCGCCCGTGGGCGCGCCCGTGAAGGCGGGGGAGGCGAGGGGGGCGTAGCCGGGCACCGTGGGCGAGCCGGTGAAGGTCGGCGATGCGAGCGGCGCCAACAGGTCGAGCCAGTCTTTCACCGCGTGCGTGGCGCCTCCGACGTCCTGCTTGGCAGGGAAGTCCGAGAGGTCCGAGATCACCTGCTTGCCCGTGCCGGTTCCCATCACCACTCCTTCCGCAGCCAGGCGAACGCCGCTGAGCTGTCGCTGGTCGCTACTCCGCCCGTCTCGATCCACCACCCGCCGATGACGCGCAGTCCGAGCGACCCGCCGCCACCGTTCGGGATGCCCCGCAACAAACTCCACGCCGGACCGCCCGCGAGGGAGAAGCGCGGCCGCGCTGGCGCCGGGAGCGGATGCGGCTCCTCGAGCGAGACCGACAGGGGCGCACTGAACGTCCCGGAGAGCACCTCCGTGGGCGGCGCAGGCGCATCCCGCATGCACGCCGCTCGGCCCACCACCACCCGATTCCCGGCGCGCGTCTCGAGGCCAGACGTCGTCACATCCACGTGCCCGGAGTCGCCCTCGGCGAGGAGGCAGGGAGGGCACGGGTGCTGCGCCGCCGGGATCGTCGGCTCCGGCCGCGGCGCGCCGTGCGCCTGCGAGGGGCCGGTGACGAGCCGGTCCACGTAGACGATCTTCGCCCCCGGAGCCTCCCGCTTCACCCGATCGATCTCGTCTCGCAGGCTCGCTGCAGCGGCCTCCATGTCGCGCGCCTTGGCCTCCCGAGCGACGATCTCGCCCCTGAGCGTGCCCTGGGCCTCGGCCAACTTCTGCGCCTCGGCACGGGCCTGCTGGAGCGCGGAGCGGTCCCGGCTCCAGCCGGCGACAGCCGTGACTGCCACCAGCGCCAACGCGCCGACCGCCACCGCCGCGCGATGCACCCAAACCCATGAGAGCACGATCACTGGTTCCCCCTCTTCGCGAGCTCGACGGCGCGCGCGACTGCGGACGCGATCTCACGCACGATCCGGGACCTCTCGTCGCTCGGCGGCAGGAGCTGGAGCGTCATCCAGACGAGCCTCATCCCGGCCTGCGCCAGGTCCACCGCTTCGAGCTGGCGAGAGCACATCTGTCATTCCTCGCTGCCTCCTTCGCCGCCGCCGCTGCACGACGGGCGGTGCGCGCACCCGTAGCGGACCAGCTTCTGGATCTCCGCCTCGGCCCTGGTGATCCGGCCGGCGACGGCATCAAGCGCCACCGCCGCGCCGGAGAGCTTCTCGCCGTGCTCAGCCACCTCGCCCACCACCAGCCGCACGTCCGAGCGAGTCGCGCGGATCTCGGTCTGGAGGGACTCCTTCTGCTCCCGGAGCATCTGCTGGATAGCCTCGTGCCGCCGCTCCTCCACTGTGTCGCGGGCCGCCTGCGCCCGGTCCTGCACCGACAGGGCGCGCTTGACGAGCCAGCCGAAGAGGCCGATCACGGTCGAGACGCCGACGCCGACGAGAGGGGTGGTGAGCTCGCTCACGGAGCACCGCCCTGCTGCGCCCAGAGCGTAGCTCCGAGCAGAAGACCCCACGCCAGGATCGCCGGCTCTACAGGGAGCGGCACCCGGCCGCGCATGAGCAGGTCACGGACGAAGATGGCCGCACCCACGCCCGCGATCACGAGCGGCGTCCACCAGGCGACGCGCGGGAATGATGGACCGTAGAAGTGGCCCGCAAGGACGCCGAACAGGAACGGCCAGATGAGCCACCGCCGCGCGTCGTCCCGCATCGTCGGCGAGATGAGCCTAGCCCCGGTGGCGAGCGCGACAATCTCCACGGTCAGGTAGCCGGCCGCAAGGAGCAGGCACGCGAGCTGGACCCAGGTCAGGCCGAGGATGCGCGCTTGGGTAGTCACTTGGGATTCTTCTCGCCGGCCGTGATCAGGCCCGCTCCACCAGCAAGACCAGCCACGGCGAGGCGCGCCGCCCACTGCTTCGGGCTCCACGTCAACGCCGCGTCGATGCCGGCGGCGAGCACCAACCCGACAGTAGTGGCCGCCCAAAGCAGAAAGCCTCGGCTGTACCGGGCCAGCTTCATGCGGTCCTGTTTGATTCGGCGGGCGATCTCGCTCAGCTGAATGGCCACGGTCCCCTCCGGTTGCGCTACTGGAGTACCTCGAGCGACGTGCAAGGATGGCACTCGATCCAGCCGTCAAGCGTAGGCGCCGCGCCGAGCAGCACCATCAGCGCGTCGAAGAGCAGCCCCTTGCCATGGTGGCAGCCGTCCCAGGCTCGCCGGCCGGAGACCCGCACCCGCACGCCGATCTTGAGTTTGGCGATCTCCGCCGAGAGCCGCGCCCGGTCCGCCGGAACGATCTCGCAGTGCAGCGTCTCGCATATGTGTGTCGCGCCGCTGGTCTTGTAGGCAAGCAGCGGCGAGGGCGGCCCGTCGATGACGAGGTCGAAGCAGCAATCCCCGTCCTCCGCCATCTCGAGGGCCTTGACCATGCCGGTCACGCTTCCGATGTACTCGAGAAGCCGGAAGCCAGCGCGGCACTTGAGCGCGAAGACAAGGTTCGAGAACCAGATCTTGAGCCAGGCGATCACGCGACCTCCTGGGCCAGCCGCACGGCCACGACCTCGAGTATGCGATCGGGGCTCGCGGCTAGGGCCGCCCGTACGTCGTGCGGCATGATAACGCAGCCTTCACTGGCCGTCCCCGGGGCGCTCAGCGAGTCGCCATGGCAAAAGAACGCGGACCGGCCGAAGGTCTGGGTCCCCTCGCACGGCGCGAGCGGGATCGAGAGCGGGCCGAGGTGGGCATGGTGAATCGCCGGCCCCATCCGCCACCAGCCGCACGGGATCGGCCCTCTGCCGTGCTGGTCCTGGCACTCGGGCCGGTTCTTCGCGTCGCCGGCCCCGGAGTAGCCGCGGCCTGCCAGCTCCGCGCCGCGCCAGAGCTCACCCGTCGACTGCACATACACCCAGCGCTCGCTCACCTACCCAGGATACGTCCCTCATCCCGCCGGGTTGAGCCGTGTACCGCCCCTTTGGGCTGGTTCTCTTTTCGCTATGGGCGTAGGGTCTATGGGCCTAGGAGGCAGCATGAAGAAACTGGCGATCGTGGTCGTGATGATACTGGCGGCGTGCGGGGGGCCGGACGCGCCATGTATCGCGAGCATGAGCGTTCACCCGGCCGCAGACGGGGGGCACCAGGAAATGTGGTTCGACGCACACGGCGGCCTTCTCGCGTGGTGCTCCGTCTCGTCCGATTCGGCCGCTCGGACCTGTGCGCCATCCCCGGGCTCTTTGGCTTGGTGCCGCCATTAGCTCCCGAAGACGACTACATTCACGTTTACTCCCAGGCTCCAGTTCTTTGCGACAAACGAAGCATCGTACGGGGTAAGGCTCACGCTGCTGGCGGTGTTAACGGATCCTGTGAGCGATGCAGCACTGAACGTGTTTGCCTGGAATAGGGCCACGACCGCGCCGCTAGAGTTTGGCAGCGCCGACGACAATGTAATCGTCAGCGTTGACCCGGAGTAGCTGGCGCTGGCGATATTGAAGCTCCCCGCACCTACCGTGACCGCGCCTGCCGACCCTACCGACAGGACCCCATACGCCTTCGGCCTAGTCGCGTCAACGTACCCCTTCGTCGATGCCTGGTCAGAACTTGCCGGCGAAGCGCAGTTGCTAATAGGGTAGCCCTGCATGTCAACGCCGGTGGCTGTGACCTTCGCGCGGCTGATCCCGTTCTGCACCAGGTACCATTCGCTCGCGTCGGAACTGCCGACAAAGAGATTGCCGCCGCTGGACTTGTAGATGTTTTGGTTTCCGCTGCCGTTCAGTAAAAGGGACGCAGTGGAGGATAGCGTCCCGGTAGAACTCAGCGTCCCCGTCACCGCCACGCCAGTAGCCGTAGCCCGCAACCGCTCCACGCCCGCGATCACCCACGCGATGATGTTGGACGCGACGCGGTACCAGCCCGAGCCGGTCTCGTTCGTGAACGAGAACGTCGGCGCTGACAGCGAACCGTCCGCGCCGCGCACCGGAGCCGTGAACCCGCCCTTCCCGCTGCGGCTGGCAGAGTCCGTCAGCTCGGTGCCGATGTCGTTGACGAGGGTGTTCTGCGTCGCCGCCGAGACGACCGTCCCGGACACCACCGGCTGCCCACTGGGCGGGGAGTACGTGCCGCTTGAGTTGCGGGGCATGTGCTAGGATCTCCGTTCCATGTCGCGGCTGCGGTACGTGCTCCGAATGCTTCTGCGCCTGGCGGTGGCGTTCCTGTTTTGGTGGTGCCGGATCACTGTTGATCCTCCGCCTCCGCGGGCAGCGGACCAGCCACCCGCGCGCGACGCATCGCCTCGGCCAGCGCCGAAACCTCCGGGTTGAGCGCGAGCACGGCCGACTGCGGAGCTCGAGCAGCCTCGACGCCCGCCAGGCGTCGCGCCCCTTGGGCGCCCTGGCGAGCCAGCCACGCCGCTGTCGAGGACCCGCGCTCCTTGAGTGCGTGCATCAGCCCGAGCGACCCCACGGCCTCCGCCGGGTTCCCGGTGGCGATGCCGGTCGCGAGCCCCATCGCCTCGTGGAGCCCGAACGGCGAGCGGCGCGCGTACCTGCCGGCGCCTTCTCTCGCCGCACCGAGGGCCTGGAGCGTGTTGTGGAGCTGCTCCTTGACGGGAACGAACGCAGCCGCCTCGTCGGGCGCCTTCTGCGCCTGCTGAGCAACGGCATCCTCGATCGCACCCTTGAATCGCCCCGCGATCTCTTTGCGCGCCGCCCCCGACAGCGATAGACGGCCCTCCTTCACGAAGTCTCCGGCCGCGGCGTTCTGCAGCTCGCGCTTCATGAGCTCGGTCTGCATGAGCCCCAGATCGCCGCCAGGCGCCACGCCCGCGGTAGGCTTGCTGAGGAGCTTCCTTCCGGTGTCGGCGAGGGCCTCGGCCCGCGTCCCGATGATGGAATTGTTCGATGCCTGCTGCGCTTCCGCCAAGAGATCGCCAGCCATCTTCGCCGCGTTCGGGCCCGTCACGCCCTTGGCCTCAAGGTCTCGCAGAATCTGGCCGTAGCGGTCCGCGAGCGGATCGGCGGCCTCCTGTAGGCGGTTGGCGATGCCCTCGACGGTCGACCCGGGCCGGATCGCACCAGCCTGGAATGCCGCCTCCACAGCCTCGGGCGCGAGCGGCTTGCGGCGCGCCAGAGCGTTGGTCACGCCAGCGATGGCGTTTCGGCCGTAGCGCAGGGCTCGGCCGCCTAGGCCTTCGGCTGCCTCGGCCGCCCCCTTCTTGAGCAGCCCTCCGACCACCGGCGTAGCGGCGCCAAGAGCTGCGCCGCCGGCGGCACCAAGGGCCGCATCCGTGGCGATACCGCCAGGCGTGGCAGCCGTGGACTCTCCGGCTCCGAACGCAGCTCCCATCGGCGCCGCGTTGAGCGCGCCGACCCCTGCGCGCGTCAGAAGGCTCGCGCCCTGCGCTGCCTTGGCCGCCGGAGCGAGCAGGGTGGGCGCTGCTCCTCCGGCCACATTGCCGACCCGGTACAGAACCGGATGCGCCTGCTTGGCGGCCTCGTTCGCGGCGCGCGCCGCATCGCGCTCCCGACGATACCGCTCGGCGAACGTGCCGGCGTCTCCGGGAACCGGCAGCGCAGCCTGAATGAGCCCTTGAAGCTCGTCGCCGAACCCTAGCGTCGCGCCCTGGGCTGCGCCGCGCCCGAACGCTGCCGTTCTGCCGATGTCTGGCGCCCTTGCCCCGGCGTGCGCGAGGTTGCTGGCGTCCGCAGCTGGCTGGAACTCCGACCACGGGTCCGCCGGCGCGGCGTTCTTGAACTCGGCCCACTGGTCGGCCATCAGCGCACCAGGACCCTTCCGTCAGGAGTCTTGAACCTCGTCCCCGGCGCGAGCTTCCGTGCCTCCTCGGGGCTCTGCACGGTGGGGATCTCGGCTGCCGGCGCCGCCGCGCCAGCCGGAGCAGCCACAGGCGAGGTCTTGTGGCCCATTCGCGCCTGCGTAGCCGCAGCCTGCCCCTTGAGCGCGGAGAGGCGGTTCCCAGCGTCCCTCTCGAGCACGTCCGCCGCCGCCGCGATCTGCTCGGGAGTCGAGTCGAGCGGCAACATCGCCTCGGCCTCGTGGCGAGCGCCCTCGGTTACGCCTCCACCGCCGGTGTTGCCGGACAAGATCTTCGCGTACTCGTTCACTACCGCCGAGTGCGCGGCGTGGAACTTCGTCACGCTCGGATCGCCAGCGGCGTTCTGGTAGAGCCACCTAAGCGGCCGGTTCGCGAGAGGACTCCCGGTGTTGACGAGCCCACCGGAAACCTCGCGCAGGATGTCCAGGTTTGCCTTGCCGGTGTTCTCCCAGCTCTGCGTCAGGTCGAGCAGCTGCTGCTGCTTCTTGAGCGAGGCCGTGTCCGCGGTGAAGGCCCCCTGCGTGGACGCCAGGTCCTCGCCCGGGTGAAGCTGGGCGATCCGGCCCCGGAACGCGCGCTCCATGATGCCCTGGGCCTTGCCGTAGTGACCCGCCTTACCCTGCCGGTAATACTGCTCTGCCGCCTGGTCGAATGCGTCCTGAGACATTCCGGATCCGGGCGGAGGCCCGACCGCAGCAGCACCGCCAGCGGGCTGCGCGCTCGAGGCGGCCGGCGCCGGCTGTCGTGGCGCGTTCGGATTCACGAGGAGCCTTCGGGACGGCCCCGGCTGCGCCGCGTCGCCTCCGGCCTGCCCCTGCCCCGCCAGAAGCCCTGGGCTGACTTGGTATTTCCTTGGAGTGACAATGTTCCCCCATGCGTCCTGCATGGGCTTGACCTCTCCCGCCTTGAGTGCGAGCAGTGAGCCAGCTTGGTCCGCCTTCTGCTGGTTGACGCCCAGCATCGCATTCCGCCACGCGGACTCGTTCGCGTAGTGCTGGCGCTGCACGTCCATCTGGGCCCGGTGCTGTGCCGCCTGCGCGAGCTGGTCCTCCTCGTGCTGGCCGATCTGCGAGAGGAGGCCGCCCGTCGGGTCTCGCTGGCCGGCCAGAGAGCGAAGGACGAGCCCTGCGCCCTGTAGCCCTTGCGCGTTCCGGCTCATGGCGTCCGCGCGGGCGCGAGCCATCGACGGATCGTCGGAGGTGTACAGGTCCATCAGGTCGCCAGCGTCCATCGTTTACCCGTAGTTGTCAGGGTTGTCGATCCCCGAGTACCACCCAGCGTCACGGGGGTCGAATGCCTGCGGCTGCGCTTGCCTCGAGCGCCGCATCGCATCCGCAAGGGAGCTCCCGAAGCGCTGGCGCGTGGCCATGTCCTGCTGCAGGAGGGCGCGCTGCTGGCTGACCGCGTCGCCGAGCTGCTTCGCTCCCAGCGCCTTCTGCGCGGCCACTCCGAGGTGCTCCCACGGGCTCGCCGCGACGTAGGTGTTGCCTACCTGGCGCCCCTGGGCGGTCGGCGTGGCGTAGAGGCCCTGGCCGCGCTCCGCCTGCTGGCCCTCGAGCGCCTGCCGATCGCCGTACGAGCCCATCGCGGCGAGTGCCGCCGCCATCTGTGGGTCGCTCAGCATCTGGTACAGGAGATCTTCGTCCATCACAGCCTCCGGAGCAGCGAGATTGCGCCAGGGAGCGCCGCCGCAGGGCCCATCATCGGGACGCTTCCGGACATAGACGGCGCCCCTGCAACGCTAGGCAGCATCGACGCTACGTCAAGCAACGCAGGCCCTGACTGCTTACCTTGGGCGCGACGCATGGCCGCCGCCAGGGGACTGCCACCGCTCGCCGCCTGCATCAGCGCGTCCTCGTCCATGCTCTACCTCCCAGCCAGCAGCCCGCCATAGTCCACCACTCGGAACCCGTCCCGCATCGTCACGAGATCCGGCCGGACGCGCTCGAGGTCCTGGGCGATGACCCCGAATCCGTCGCCGCCGGTCTTCCACTTCCAGCGCGCCCAGTGCACGCCCGGGATCGCCTCGTCCGGGAGGCGCTCGATGTTGTCCTTGAGCCGCTCGTCGGACATGGCGCCCGCCATGGCTGCCGTGCCGCCAAGACTCGAGAGGCCGCCCATCGCGCTGTTCTTGCCCTGCTGGTCGATTCCGTAGCCCTGGAGGGCGCCCTGGTACCCCGCCATCGCCGCCGGCAGGTACTGCGTCGGCTGCGCCTGTCCGGCCTGGCTGAACCCGGCCTGCCCCGAGAGCCCCTGGAGCGCGCCGAGCTGCTGGTAGGGGGCCATCTGGGATTGCAGGTTCTGGCCGAACGTGAGCGCCTGCGCCTGGTTCGCGTTCGCGATCGAGTTGTTGAGCGCGCTCGTGTACGCGTCGTTCCGCTCGCGCCCGAGGTTGCCCATGGCGGTGTCGTACGCCTGGCTTCCCGGGTCGAGGCCCTGCGCGGCGAGCTGCGCGCGCGTCTGCTCATCCCGCTGCGCCCACTGCGGGTCGAGCCGGGACGTCATCTGGCCATACGTCGCGTTGATGGCCTGGTTCCGCGCCTGGTCTCCGGTGCCGAGCGCGCCCTGCGAGCCGATCTGGCTCTCGAGGCTGCCCACTCCGGCCGCGAGCGGGCCGCCGAAGGAAGTGGTCTGCGTCGGCTGACCGTTGGGTCCGCTACCCCACACGGTCGACGCGCCGAAGGCGTTGGTCTGATTCGGCCTGTTCGCCGCAGTCTGCTGGTTGACGGCGTTCTGGGACGACTGCGCCTGCTGCTGGGCTGCAGCGTTGAAGTCAGGTGCCGCGGGCGCGCTGCTCCCCTTTCCAAAGGAACTCCCACCCATCAGGCCGCCTCCTCATGTACAGTTTCGCCCTGCGATGCCGCCGGGTTGAGCAGCCGGCACTCCTCGCGGCGCATCTCGTACAGGAGCATGTCTTCGCCGGGCGCCCAGTAGTCGCGGCCCGTGAAGACGAGCCGGAACCCGAGGTGCTCAACGAGCCGCCTGGACCGCGCGTTGCTCCCAATGACGATGCAGGTCGCCACCTGCTTCCCGAGCCCCTGGAATGCGAGCGCGAACGCCTCGCGCATCACGCGGCGCAGGGCGATCGGGGAGTCGAGGGCGATATGGAAGGCGACGCTGTTCGGGACGCCGACGTCGAGCCCCACCATTCCACGGATCGAGCCGGTGTCGTCGATGACCTCGAGCGCGCGGAGGTTCGGCCCGATCGAGAGCTTGGCGCGCCTGGCGAGCCAGGGAAGATGGTCCGGCGGAGCGATCTGCCACTTCATCGCAGCCCCCCTTGCTCCCACCCGATGTCGAGCCCCACGAGCGTCATGCGCGACGTGGCGAGCCCACGCACGGCAACCGCGACCTCTCGGCCCGTCCCGTAGGCTCCGAAGCGCCGCCGCTGCGTCTCGTAGGCACCGCCCCAGACGCCCGTATCCCACAGTGACGTGCCCCAAACGGCCGCGCTGGTCGTGCTGGTGGTCGAGCTCGGGATCGCCGCCTCGCTCATGTCGAGGTTGTACCGAGCCTCCGCGTTCAGAGGGACAGCGCCGCCCTGGCTCACGACCTCCGCGTCGATCCAGTTGATGCGCTTATTCGTCGGCGCTCCGAGGTTCGACGCCGCAGTGAGCGCGCTCCAGTCGATCGGCGTGTAGCTGTTCGGGTCCGAGAGCAGCACGCCATCGAGGTACCCGTCGTTCACGCAGACGCGCCCATCCTCGGTGCCGAAGTAGAGCGTGCCACCCCAGGGCTCCGCGCAGACGCCGATCGGCATGTCGCGGTACCGGTGCCAGCCCCGGGTGATGAGGCTCATCACGAGCGGCTGCGAGGGCTGCCCGGAGGTCGTTGGCGCCAGCACCATCAGCGCACTGTCCTGAGGGTGAATGCGCATCGCCCAGCCCCGCAGGCTCGAGCTCTGGACTTGGAGTTGGTTCCAGAGGTTGGCAATCCGCTCGGTGCTGTAGAGGCTGCGGTCCTGGATCGGGTTCACACCGGTGGTGAGCCGGCTCACCGGCAGCACGCCGGTGCTCGTCATCAGCAGCAGGTCGCCGCCGTTGTCGGTCGTGAGCCGCCGGCCCGCCGGCACCGACCCTGCGTACCACACGCCCTTGAGCGCGAACGTGCTTGCGCTGGCGGGGTCCGTGCCCTGGTAGACCAGCACGTCGCCGCCGCCGCTGATCGACACCAGCAAATCGTCGATGCCGGCCCCGCCGTCGCCGGTCCACGAGGCCAGGGATCGGAGGTCGCCGCCGCGCTGGAAGCGGGACCCGAAGACGAATGCGGTTGCGGCCCCTGACACGGCTCCGATGTCGAGGTACCAACCGCGCGAGGAGTCCCGCTCGACGAACCACAGCCGGTTTTTCCAGGGCAGCACCGACACCAGCTTGGCCGGATCAGCGCCGGAGATCGCCGTCCCGGCGATGCCTCCAGCCGTCCACGTTGAGCCGCTCTCGGCGTACGAGTAATAGCCGTTCGCCTCGTCGCAGTAGACGAGGAAGTGAGCACCGGCAGCGTTCACGAAGACGGTCGACGACCCCCACCCGGAGTCGCCGTTCTGTGTGCCGAACGTGACGACCTGCGTGGGCGCCACGCCATGCCCGGACGTGTCGCCCGAGGCGCTCACGTCCCAGATGCCGGAGGTGGTGCAGGCGAACAGGCGATTCGCGGAGCCGTCTCCGGTGCTGCCGGTGTACGGCAGCAGGCTCCGCACCTGCTCGCCGGTCCCGAGGATCGCCCATTCCCGCCAGCCCAACCGAGAGCGCAGACCGTACTCGGCACCGATGCAGTTGTAGGAGAAGATCGAGTTTGAGGCCGGGATCGCTAGGCCCGGGCTGACCGTGTCGTCGCCGCCCACCGGAGCGTCCAAGTGGAACGTGCGGAGGCGCTGAGCCTGCCCGCGGTGGCGCGCAGCGAGCATCAGAGGCCCCAGTTCCCCTCGGGGACGTTGTTCCCGTCGATCATTCGATCGAACGAGCGCACCGTACCTCCGCCCAGACTGAGCACGGAGATCGGGTCGTTCCTGCTGATGTAGCTCTCGAGGTGGCGGTCGTAGTCGTACTGAGCGCGCGTCGTGTCGAATCCCTTCTCCGCCAGGTATTTGAGCTTGAGCAGCGAGATGAGGAGCTCTTCGTCGAAGAGGAGCCGATCCGTGCTCGCTGCGGGCCTGTCCTGGTCCGGAGCGGAGGCGGCCGAGCTCTGCACCCAGTACGACGACACGTACGTGAATGCGATCGTGGCGCCGGCGGGAGGCACCACCGGGGAGATGAGCATCCCGCCGACGATCTGATACACGTAGCGAATGACCACCGCGACCAGCCGCGCCTGGAGCGCCGCCACCTGCTGCTGAGACAGCGGCCCCACCCCAGGGAAGCGTGTCGAGCGGTTCCACATCGTGTCGGCGACGATCGCCCGGAAGTCGCTCGGCAGCATATAGCTCTGCGTCACGCCGTCCGTGGCGAAGCTGGCCGGCTGAATGAAGTTGGTCCAGCCGTCGTCCGGGCCATCGCGCTGGAGATCGCTTCCCGCCGAGATGAGCAGATCGCGCAGGAGCACCCACGCCTGGTCCGTGGACGCGTACGGGTCGTCGAGCTGCGTCAGACCCACCTGCGATGCTGTCCGGTTCAGCACCGTCTTCGCGGTCGGGTAGAGTGCCAGGTTCTGCACGCGGGCCGAGGGGGTCACCGTACCCGGTGACGGCGAGGACGTGATGGTGTCCTCGAGTTGGACGCCGTTGAGACTGCTCGTGATGTAGCGGATCGACGCTGCGCCGACCGTGGCCCAGTCGACGCTGAACCGATACAGGCCAGGGGATCCGGACACCTCGGCCAGCGTCGGAGCGGACAGCGACGCACCGCTGGTGGCATCGACGTAGACGAGAAACGTCGGGGACAGGCCCGTGTTGCTGGTGCCGAAAAAGAGGTCGTAGTCCGTAGCAGCCACAGGCCCGTCCCCCTATCACCGCCGCTGCGGCTGCTGCACCTGGCCCTGCGCCTTCCCGCCGCGCATCTCGGCCACCACGTCAGCCAGGTCCTTGAGCTGGCGCTTCAACTCGGCGTTCTCCTCGGCAACGCGGCGCGTCTCCGCGCGCGCCTCCTCGATCGGCGCAGTGCCTCGAGAGGTCGCGATCCAGTCGCGCGCCTTCTGCCGCAGAGCCATGAAGGGGCCGATGTTCTGGATGTGCACGTCGCTGGTGGCCGCCAGCTGCTCCACCGTATGCACGTGGAAGTGCGAGAGCTCCTGGACCTGCGCTGCCGTGACCTTGGGCCACTGCGCGAGCGGCGTGCCCGCCATCGTCTGCGTCTTGCCTTCCTTCCAGCGAGTGTACTGCGTGCGGTACGTCTGGATGTCCGAGGGCCGCACCTCGCGGTCAACGATGTTGTCCTTGTCCCCGGGGATGACGATCCGGATCATCTCCACGTCGCGGAAGATGGGCCGCCCCGCCGGCTGCACGACCCAGATGTCATCGTGCTCGTGGTGGGGCTTGAGCAACGCTGCCTGTTCCTTGAGGCGGTTGTCGTGCTCCTGGCGGCGCTCTTCCCACTCGGCATGCGCCTGGACGCTGGCTGCATGCGCGGCGCCCGCGGTTCGGTACTGCTCTTCCGCCTCGGCCTTGAGAGAGCGCCATGCCGCCGCTTCCTTGGCGTGCTCCCTGCGGGCTGCGTCGTTGGCGTTCTGCGCAGGCGCCGCCGGTTCCGCCGGGAGAGCCATCGGCGGAGGCTCGGCCACCACCAGGGGCTCCGGCTCGGCGAACACGTCTTCGCTCCGGAGCAGCGCCAGGGCCTCGCGCTCCATCCGGCGGATCTCCGCCACCTGTGGGTGCCGCTTCTCGATGACGCCGCCCTCCGTCAGGAGGTCATCCGGCTTTGTCCCGGCGTGGAACTCGATCCAGCACCCGCCGGCCTCGCTGACCGGCTCACCGGAGTCGCTGTCGACGAACGCCTCGCCCCCTCGGTACTTCTGGATCAGTGGGTCTGCTGCCATGCGTGCTCCTGCTGGGCGTCTGGGTGAATAGCGGGGCCGCCCGCCACCCAGGATCGGGCGGCCCCTGACCGGCCCTAGCGAGCCGGTTACTTTTTGATCACGGTCGCGACCATGTCCTGCGCGGCCTCCTTATAAAAGGCGGTTGCGAACGACATGAACTCCTGGGATCGGCCGGTGAACGCAGGGCTCGCGATGTAGTCGTGCGAGTGCGCGAAATTGCACGTGTACGTCACCGGATCGTGCTTCGCGTGGACCGCGCGCCAGTCCGCATCCAGGTAGAAGAGGAGGAACTCGGACACCGGCGGCCACTGGTGGGTGTGGTCGCCGTAGGCTCGGCAGGACGACCAGCAGGGAGTGACGATGGTGGCCTTCGCGCCCTTCTTGAGCACCCTCCACAGCTCGTTGAAGAAGTGAGCACGCGGATAGGTCAAGACGCGAGCCACGCTGTGGGTGTGCCGCTCCCAGTCCACGTTGAGCTTGAAGTCGACGCGCTCACCAGGCAGGTGCTCGATGACGTGCGAGGCGCGGGCCTCGTCCACGCTGTCATCGGCAAAGGGCCACTTCTCTGCGCCTAGGTCGCAGACGACGTCCACACCCTCGCTCTTCTGGGCGTCCACTCCGACGAATCCTTGTTCCTTGTGCGATCCGCAGCCAAGATCCAATTTCACGGTTTCTCCTGGGTGGGGAGAGAGAAGCGTGTGGGTCACCACACGATGCCAGTGCTTGTGTCGAGGTGTCCGCACTTCACGTCGCAGTCGACTGCGCAGCGGTAGCCGAGCGGCCGGACGCGCTGCCAGAAGTAGATGTCCTGCGTGTTCACGCCGTCCACGTCCGCCCGCGTCTTCCACCACGGGCGCTCGAGCTTCCGTTCTGCGAGCTCCCGAAACATCGACATGCGGTGGAGAACAAAGCCCATCCCGAGGCCGTAGCACTCGACGAGTCGGCCAGGCTCTGGCGACTGCGGCCGGTAGTTCACCACCGGATCGCGGACGTCGCCCCAGATTTGCGGCACCCCGGTCTCGCCCTTCGTCCAATACAAGGCAGAGATCGCAGCGTACTCTGGATGAGCCTCCATGCTTCGGAGAAGCTTCACGTACGCATCTGGCGGGACTAGGTTGTCGTGCTCGACTGTGAGCACGTAGTCCCACGTCCGCAACTCGGGATGCTCCAGGAGGGCATCCAGCATGAGCGAGTAGCCTTGGCCGACCTCCTCTCCGATGCATGCCTGCCAAGCAAAAGGCTGATTCGGCGGGCTGATGATGTTGCGATGGTTCACGGCCACCCGCGTCGGGATGTTCTTGCCGGCGGGAAGCAGGGCGATTGTGCGCTGGCTCTTCCATGATCCGCCTTCGTGGTGCAAGGCGGCGGACGCGGCGAGGTCGACGTTGCGCCGACCGATGACGCTCGGATCGTCCTGGGTAACGATCTCCACGCTAAGTTCCTCCTTGGCTCACTGCACAATGAATGCGCCGTTGGCGTTTGAAGCATCCACGCAGGTGAAGGTTGCGATGCGCCCTTGCAGAAGGGCGCACGGGATGTTGACGGGGTAGTTGTTGAACTTGACGCCCACAGGCGGATAGACCAACAGCGTGTTCGCCCCCATGTTGGCGACGATCACCGAGTCGCCTACTTCGAGCCCGGCTGGAAGGATGGCGCCGCTGCCAGCGCTCACGGTCGACAGCACGTTCACGTCGTCGTTCAGGACCAGGGCCGTGGCCTGTGTCGTACCTGCTGCCGTGAGGGATCCCGTAGCCGTGCCGATGATGCCGCTGCGGGAGGCTCCCGGGACGCCGAGCAGGTCTCTCTTGTTGGGCATCAGCTGCTCCGGACCAAGGGGGCCGCCCCGAGCCGGAAGGCCCGAGGCGGCTCCGCGGTTGGACTACAGGCTGGCGGTGACGCCAGCGATGAACGGCCGCTCGAGGTCCCAGACCTGGGCGCCGTTGGTGCCGAGCGACGTCGCGGTCTGCGTGTAGGGGACGATCGCGCCCTGCACGCGCTGCCCGGCGGCCGTGTTCGAGACGAGCTGGCCGGCGGTCGCGCCGATGTAGTGCGGGATGCCCTGCGTCAGGCCGGTGTTCGTGCCCTGGACGTAGTCGGCCCTGCCCTTCACCTGCACGAACCCGTACTGGTTCGTCGCGGAGAGGAGGCCGGCGGCCACGCCAATCGGGAACTGGCTGCCAGCGTTCGCCGAAGCGAGGAGCACCGCGCTGCCGTTGATGACCTGGACCCACTGCCCGGACGACGCCACGTTGGAGCCACGGCAGTAGCGGAAGACGCCGAAGGCGTCGCCGTTGGTGGTGGCCTGCTTGATGTCCTGCGCGTGCACCTCGAAGCCGAGGGGGACCTTCGGGGCGGTGTCCACGACCGTCACGGAGGGAAAGCCGGCCAGCGGGTCGATGATTCGGTAGTCGCTCATTTAGTTTCTCCTGTCAGTCCGTGGCGCGGTTAGTGGTGGATCTGCCGGCCGCAGAACTGGGGGCCCTTGAAGAGCATGTTCCCCATCCAGCCGATGAGCACGACCATCGCGTCCTGGTTGATGGAGTACCGCTTGTCCGGGTTCAGCGACTGGAAGTTGCAGTCCGTGTGCACTCCCAGCATCGCGTACTTGGTGTTGAGGAAGTAGCCCGTGCCGTTCGTGTCCGTCGCGGTCCCGCCGATGCCGCCCGCGAGCACCACGTCGGCACCCAGGAACTTCGCCACCTGGAAGCCGAGTTCCGCCTTGCCGGCGTCCACGAAGCGCTGGAGTGCCTGGAGCGAGCCGATGAACGTCCCCCAGTAGGTCTGGGAGAACAGGATCAGGTCCGGCTGATCCGTTCCACGGACGCACTTGCCGTAAAGCGTGGTCATGCGGGGCTGGATCGTCGTGGTCGACGGGGCGCCCGAGTCGTCCTGGAGCTGAGACCGCCACATCGTGTACGTCTGCCGGTCGATGCCGGCGTACGTGCCGCTCGTGACGGTCGTCGGGACGGCGGCGTCCATGCCGGTGATGGTCCGGCCGCCGTACGACGTCCCGTCGCCCCAGATGCCGCGGTCGACGAAGTTCGCGAGCGTGTTCTCGGCGACCTCCATGCGCGCGTCGAGCAGGTCGAGGATCTTCGCCTCTCCCCGGTTCTTGCGCTGGTCGAGGCCCGAGATCACCACCGCTGCGGCGAGCTGCTTCCACTGCACCTGCGCACTCGACAGGACGTCGGTCTGTCCGACCGAGATCGCCTCCGTTCCGCTGTACCAGGCCGCGTTGCCGTTCTCCTGGAAGCTGATCTCGATGTTGATGTTGTCGCCGCCGTCGAGCTTCTTGATGCCGCCGCGCTTCTTGAAGTACGTCAGGGCCGCGTTGTTAGCGGTGACCTGATCCGCCACCACTCCAGATCGGTTGTCGATCGTGGCGGTGGCGATTTCACTCAGATTGGGGACAGCCATTGGCTCCTCACCACAAGTCGAGTTGTCCGCGGTCGTTGCGCGTGGGACGGCGCCGTGCCGTCTCGCTCACGCCCCACCGCCGGGGCTCGCTCGCAGCGAGGTGGGCCCGAAGGCTCCTCGAAGCGGCCGTCTAGGACCTCTGCCGCTCCATGGCAGCCTGAAGCATCGCGCGCCGGTCCTTGGGATCCGCGACCACGCCGGCCGGGCCGGCGGGCTTGGATCGAACCGTTGCCGCGGCGGCTCGTGCCCGCGCCGTGGACGCTTGCGCGTTCGGAGCGGCGACCGCAGCGGCTTGCGCCCGCTGCTGCAGGATGCCCTGGATCTCAGGGTCCATCTTCAAGGCGAAATCATACGCCTGCGGGTACGTCAGGTTGCGGCCCCGGGCGTGCGTGGAGTCGAGAATCATCTGCATGTTCTCTTGCACGCCTGGATGGTCGAGGAACTCCGGGCTCGTCTTCTGGTACTCCGTCCAGTCCAGGTCCGCTCTGGCTTCCTGCGCCGCCGAGAGCCGCGCCTCGATGGCCTTGTTGATGGCGTCCTCGACGTTCACCGGCTGCTGAGCCTGCGGCGGCGGCATCGGCTGCCGGTACGGCTGCGGCGCCTGCACCTGCCCGGAGAGGATCGAGTTAACATCATCCACTGACGAGAACTGGTCGATGAGCTGCGCGAGTAGGCCCGCCTTCTGCTGCCGGCTGCCGAGGGTCAGAGCCGCGTAGCTCTGGAGCACGTTGGCCGCGCCCTGCATCGGGTCGAGGCCCTGCGCCGAGAACACGCCGGCCAGCGGCGACAGGAGCCCGCTCACCTGCTGCCGGAAGCCGGTCTCCTGCTGGAACCGCTGGTCGAGCTCGCCGACCGCACGGCGTAGCTGGGCGTTCTCCTGGAAGGCCTTGGCGGTCTCCTGCTCGCGCCTCATCACGGCGCGCTGTGCCTCCGCCGGGAGCTTGCCCCAGACCTCGCGCTCGGCTGCCGTCCATGACTGGGGAGGCTTCGAGGCTGGCGCCTGCTGGGCAGCCGGCTTCTGCTCCGTCGCCGGCTGCGTGGCTGGCTTGGCGGCTGCAGCCTGCGGCTTCGCGGGCTCCTGCGCGGCCTGCGCGCCCTTCGGCTGCGGCGTGAAGCGCCCCTTGGTGTCGCGCCCCGCCTGGCCTTGCTGAGCCTCGCCTGCGCCCTCCTCGGGCTCCTGTGCCGGCTCGGCCGCGGGTTCCGCGGACTCCGCTGCCGGCTCCTCTGTGGGCTCGGTTGAAGTCTCGTCCGGCTCGGCCTCGGCAGATGCCGCGTTCCACGCCGCCCTGAGCATCTCTTTGCGATCGGTCACTTCGTCAGCCATGGTGTGATTCTCCTGGGTGGGGAGTTGCCTGCGCTCAGGGCGCGAACTTCACGAAGAGGTCCTGGTTCACCGCAGCCCTCCAGCCGGCGCGCATGAGCCCTTCCGCCTTGATGCCTCGCTGTCTCATCTCGAGCCCCGAGAGGCAAAGCCGGACGCGGCCGTCCATCATCTCTTCCCGGGAGCAGCTCGCTTCGGCTTCCCGGACAAGTTCATCTTGCGTCGCGTCAGCCATCGGTAGGCACCGCCGTCCCGCGCTCTCGCCGCTTGCGGTCAGCCGCCTGGACCTGCTGGTCGTACGCCTTCTGTGGAAGCTTCTCGACCTCGTAGAGCCGCTTGCCGATGCGCTCGCGGCGGTCCCGCTTATGCTCGGTCGTCGAGAGGCCCTGGGCGCGCTTTGTTGCGGCCTTGTCCCAGTAGCCGCCCTTCGAGTCGAAGTCGTCGGCGGTAGTGAGGCCGCGATCCTTCATGTACTGCTTGTGCTGGCGCCGGCTCTGGAACACGGTCCCGTCGATCGGCGAGCGCACGCCCTCGTAATGACGGTCGACCGAGATCGGCGCGGTCTTCGCCCAGCGCGTCTCGTCGAGCTCCGTAGCCTCCCAGGGACGCACTAGGCGCCCCGTGGCGCGGTCGATGACCCACGTGCCGCGCTCCTTGCTGCCCCTGCTCTTGCCGAGACCGGCAGCGTCGTAGCCGCGTTCGTAATCGGCTGTGTTTGCCTGGGAAACGACCGGTTCGTTTGCTGCGATTCCTCGGGCCATCAGCAGTACCTTTCCATGATGCCGCGTCGGGTCAGCTCGGCATCGGCTTCTTCCCTTCTCTCGGGGTCCAGGAACATGCCGCGCCCACACGACCACTCCAGTTGCATGAGCTGCTGGGTCGTCATCTCCGCCACGGGACGCTTCTCCCAGTCCTCCGCCGATTTGTCAGCCATCAGGCCTGCTCCTTGTCGTCGACGGTGCGCCGTAAGGGCTGGCCGTTGGGCCTGGCCGTCAGCTGGCGAAGCTCAAGCAGTTCACCAAGCACATCGCCGAGAAAGCGCGAGTCGCACGCCACGGCCCTGCCGCACACGTCCGGGCCGCTCGCCACCATGTCGGCGTATTGCTTCACCTCTCGAAGATACGAGTCGAGCGCAGCCATCTAGCCCCTCACCCGTGCTGCGGAAGCTCGGCGAGCGTCCCGATCTTCACGCGTTGAATGTGGCAGTCCAGCGACAGTATCGCCAGGTTGCCCGTGTACGTGTCGGCCACGTCCAGTCCAGAGCGCTTCACGTAGACCAGCAGGATCGAGGATTCCTGCGCATCCGCCGGCGGCTGGGAATGGAAGACTGGTGCCACCTTCTGCATGTTCACGTCGCCCGGATCGATCGCGAAGTCGAGGGCGAACGTCGTCCAGCCAGCGCTTGCCGGGATCTCGACTCCGCTGTGCGTGATCCAGTAATACTGGCCCTCGATGCGGGCTGACTGAGCCGCCGCCGGGTCCGTCAGCGGGATCGTGTGGATGTGAAAGTGAACCTCAGTCGTCGGGTCCCAGCCGTGCGGCATCTGGAACCGCAGGTGCAGTTCGTCGCTCTGCGAGGCGCGGAACGAG
>Ga0187774_10000025_pt1 | contig 55779 bp, 56 predicted proteins | sample 0216_BV02_MP05_2_FD_133152 | JGI IMG/M metagenome (GOLD analysis project Ga0187774, IMG submission 133152) | Tropical peat soil microbial communities from peatlands in Department of Meta, Colombia - 0216_BV02_MP05_20_MG | ecosystem: Environmental > Terrestrial > Soil > Wetlands > Peat | place... | reverse complement strand
TGTCGTGCGCGCATTTGTGAAGCTGCGCGAGGCATTCACTTCCAACCGGCAGCTCGCTCAGCAGCTCGCCCAGCTCGAACGTAAGCTCCAAACCCACGATAAAGCGATTCTGGGCATACTGAAGCTGTTTCAGGCCGTCGCCAAAATCCCTCTGAGCCCAGACAGTCGAAACGCGTTTGCCGCTCCAGCTGCTTGCCGTTACGCTGGCCGGCAGGAGGGCTGCTCAATGTGTACGCGACGCGACTTCCTCCAACTCAGTGCTTCGGGGTTTACTGCGGCGCTTGCGGGGACTGAGGCCACGGCAGGCGAGCAAGCTGTTGCGCATGACTCGCGGCGCTATCATTTCGTGCAGATCGACGTCTTCTCGTCTGAGCGCTTGCAGGGTAATCCTCTTGCCGTCTTCACGGACGCGCGCGGTCTCAGCGACCTTGAGATGCAGGCTATAGCTCGCGAGACAAGTCTGCAGGAGACCACCTTCATCTTTCCGCGGGAGCCAGAGGTGGAGAGAGCGCACGGGGTGAAGGTTCGCATCTTTACCCCAGATCAGGAACTGCCTTTTGCCGGGCACCCGACGCTCGGCACCGCCATGGTGATTCGCCATCGCACCCTGGGCCCGAAGTCGCGACGGGCATCGGTCAGGGAGGTAGTCCTGGACTTGAAGGTCGGAAGCATTCCCGTCGTGTTCACGAGCGACGCCGCTGGACACGTATTCGGCGAAATGCATCAGAAGGACCCCACTTTCGGGCCGATTCACGACCGCGAGACCGTTGCAGGGTTGATGGGCATAAAGTCGACGGATATTAGCGACGATGCTCCCATCCAAACAGTTTCGACGGGGCTGCCATTCGCGATCGTACCCATAAGAGAACGAAGAACACTGCAGTCTCTGCATCCTGACCAGGAAAAGATCAGGGCCTACGTTGAGCGCGAGCCAGGACTCAACTGGCTCTACTACGTGACGCGCGACACCCAGGATCCGAATATCGGACTGCGAACTCGTGGCATTTTTCAGGAAGGAGAGGACCCTGCTACGGGTTCGGCGGCTGGCTGTACGGCGGCTTGGATGGTTCGCTATAGGCTCGCCAACTCTGACCAGACAATCCACATCGTGCAAGGCGTGGAAGTCAAAAGACCTAGCCACATATTCGTAAGGGCCGGGCGGGAGAACGAGCGGATCCTCAATGTTCGCGTAGGCGGCAATGCCGTTGGGATCGCCGCAGGCGAGTATTCGCTCTAATGACCGAGTGACAGCTTGGTCCGGCAGGCGTCCGTCAGCAGCCGCACAGTCTGGCCGCCGCCATTGAGTACGATGGGTGAGATCCAGCACGGTTCGGCGAGCCGCGCAATTAAGCAGGAACGTAGGTTAACCTGATCACATCCGCGTCAATTCGATCGCTGGTCACAAGGCGAAGCGGCGGCCGAGGGCCGGCGAAGAATGGCTTGCCGTGACCAAGCACGACGGGGTGCAGGTAGAGTCGGTACTCATCGATCAGACCAAGATCGGTAAGGCTCTGCGCCAGGTCTGGTCCGGCAACTTCAATCTCCCCGGCAAGCTGAGCCTTCAACCCACGTATCGCCGCCTCAAAGTCATCCCCGAGAAGCGTGGCATTGGGGCCGACGGACTTCAAGGAGCGCGACACGACCCACTTCGGTTGCCTCCGCCACGCCGCGGCGAAGTCGCGTTCCTCTGCATCCCACTCAGTTAGATCTTCGTCCCAATAGCGCATGACGTCGTACATGCGGCGACCGTACACGCTGCCTGCCAAGCCGCGTACCTGCTCAATGAAGTGACGGAACAGCGCGGGACTTGGCGAAAACTCCATATGGTCAACGTAACCGTCCAAGGACTGGTTCATTCCAAACACTAGCTTGGCCATGTTCTCTCCCTCACCTCACGCGGAGCGATCTGTTCACTATATCGACGAACCGCCGGGCCGGAATCCGACAAATTGTTCCAGAATCTTTGTGGTCGTGTTCAACGCAGCCCGAGAGCTCCTAGCCGCTACTGGAAATTCCGCCCGCATGAGATGAACGACCACCTTGCGGCTTTGATTCCATCACCCCGGATGTCCCAATTTGGCCGACTGCTGAAGTCGCAGGCCCCGCCGCCTACAGGCCTGAGTGCTATTGTGAAGCAACCTCCATTCCTGCAGCCCGATTGACCAGATGAAGTTCGCCGATGGCCCTGCTGCCGGGCAGTGGCAGCCCGTCCATCCTCGAGAAGCCCGCTCGCTCCTGGGCCAGATACCCGCCCCATGGTGGGTCGCCGGTGGCTGGGCTTTGGATCTGTTCATTGGCCAACAAGGCCGTCCGCACAAAGACCTCGACATCGGGATCCTGCGTCGAGACTTGCGCCCGGTCCTAGCTGCCCTGTCCGGCTGGGAGTTCTTTGCAGCCAAGGGCGGCGAGCTTTTTGGGCCCGTAACAGCCGATGTTCGAGAGGACGTCAATTCGCTGTGGGGGCGCCGCGTTGCCACAAGTGAGTGGGTTTTGGAACTAATGCTGGACGATTCCGAAGGTGACCAGTGGGTGTTCCGCCGAGACCGCCGCATTCGGCGGGCAGTCGACACGGCAATCCGATATGACTCGGAACGTACCCCATATCTGGTTCCTGAGATTCAGCTCTTATACAAGGCGAGCCACATTCGGCCCGAGGACAATCTGGACTTCGAGCGAGTCAGTCCTTACTTGGATGACCCTTCGCGCCGATGGCTTTCCGGCGCCTTGGGCCAGCTGGACCGGCAACATCAATGGTTGCCCGTTCTCCGAGCGACTGCCATCCCCGAGAGCTGACATTCAGATTGCAGGACGCGGACGCTAGCCGAATAGCCACATTTCCCGTTCTTAATGTTGCGTTAATCGAGTATTAGCCTGCGAGGAGTACGATCCTCTCTGATAAGGGTACAACCTGCGGGGCAGTCACCAGTGAATCGCGGCTGCGGACAGGCAGCAGGAGGCAAGCCACCGTGAAATGCTCAGTTGATTGCGAGCCGGCGCTGGCGCGCACAAGCAAACGGATCGTACTCGCCGCCGTTGTGATGACGCTTGGGTGGCTGGCAACGGCGCACACGCTTGCGGCCCAGTCGGCGCGGACCGACGCAATCTCCCATGCCGGTTTGCCGTCCATCACGCACGAGTTGAACGCAAGTACATCGGCAGAGATTCCCGATGTGACCGTAATGACCCCGGCCCCTCCTACCGAGCAGGAAGTGGCGGGAGATAGCCTGTATCAATTCATAGCGCACCACGCGACGACGCACTATGTGACTCTTAATACGACGCGCAACCTTGCGCGTTGGCGGGGAGGAAAGCAGAGCATTTGCCCGCTAACAGTTGGGCCTCACCCCGGAGACAACGCCTTCGTAACGGCGCGACTTCGCGCGCTAGCCGCATACGTTGGCGCGCCCGTGCAGTCGAACCGGCAATGTGAAGCCAACGTGCAGATGATTTTCACGAACAACCCCAAGGCGGAAATGGATGACGTCATAAAATGGGCGACGGTTGCCTTTGGTATCAGGTATTCGGGAGGGATGAGAAACCTCATAGCGTATAGAAGCGGCTACGCGATTCAGGGCTTCTACATAACAACAAGGGGCGGCGCCATAGTTTTGAATACTGACGCGGCATTGGTAGGGCTTGACGTACTGCCGGTTTGGCCGCAAATCAATCAAAAGTATCTCGGAAGTGACGCCGTGGGGACGCGTCTGGGCGGTAGTAGCGGCAGTGGGATTGGGATCGGCGTCGTCATCCTGGTGGTCGACACGACGAAAGTCGGCGGCTACAGCATCGGGACGATCGCGGACTACTTAGCGATGTTGACCCTGTCAGTGGTGCAATCGCCGGACCATTGCGATCCACTGCCGAGCATTCTGGACTTAATGTCATCGAGCTGCGGCATGCGTGAAAAGCCCACCGCGATGACAGCCGGCGACGTGGCCTTCTTGAAGGCGCTTTATTACCTTGACACAGGATTGGGCCCGTCACTTTCACGAGCCGTGATCCACGACAATATGATGCAGCAGTTCGAGCTTCATTAGAGACACGGAACCTCTGACCGATTGACCAGTCCGGTGGGGTACGTCGACAGTGAGGGCTAGCAGAGCGCGTGCGTCTTCAATGTCCTCGTCAGGTGTCGGATCCTAACGGGCGGCCGAAGCCGCTCCCGGAAACCCGTGATCGACTCGTTGTCGCTGTACCGAGCGCTCAACAGCCGAGGACGGCGACAGCAGCATAACAACAGCTTGCGAGCCGATTCAGGGGGTACTCCAATGAAGAATAGAGACTTCACCTGGTATCTGGTCGCCGCTATGGCGGTCATAAGCGTCGTATGGGCCCAAGGCGCACCCAGCGGGGCTGAACCGACGGTGGCAGCACTGGAGCACAAATGGCTTGAAGCCATAAAGGCAAGTAATCCGGATCTGGTTGCTCCGCTCCTGGCCGATAAATTCGTGCAAACAGCAGCTGATGGCAAAGTCACCGGGAAAGCTGATGCTTTGGCAGAAGTGAAAGGCGAGAAGGTCGCTAGCGCAGAGAACACTGACATGAAGGTCAGTGTTTTCGGCAACACGGCCATTGCTACTTATGGTTTCAAGGCCAAGGGAATCGATGTGGGGGGCAAGTCATTCGATGTCAATGAGCGCTGGACCGATACCTGGATAAAGATGCCCAACGGACAGTGGCAATGCGTTGCGGCTCATGGTTCATCGGTGAAGAAGTAGACCTGGCGGTATTGAAAGACTTGGCCGCGATCCTGTGGCGGCCAAATTTACTTCACCGGCGACACGTCTCGTACTAGCCAAGCGACGCGAGCTCCGCGGCAGTCAGCCTGATGTGTGCGGCGGCGATGTCCTCCTCGAGGTGCGTCACCGAGGACGTGCCCGGTATGGGCAGCATGACGGGCGACTTCGCCAGCAGCCATGCGAGCGCCGCCTGCAACACATTCACCCCGTGCGCCCGCGCTACCACCTCGAGCGCGTGACCGCTGTCGGCCTCGAGCTTCTCCGGGGCGCCGCGCGCGATTGGGGCCCAAGGAATGAAGATCAGTTGCTCGCGCTCGCACACGGCGAGTACGTCTCCTGAGGAGCGCTCGGCGACGTTGTAGCGGTTCTGCACCGAAACGATGGGTACGATACGCCGGGCCGTGGCCAGCTCGTCGACGCTGACCTGCGACAGGCCGATGTGACGGATCTTGCCCTCCTTCTGTAGCCGCTCCAGTTCCCCGAGTGAATCTGCCACTGGAACCCTTGGATCGATCCGGTGCAGCTGGTACAGATCGATGCGCTCGAGCTTCAAGCGCTTCAAGCTGGCCTCGCACGCCTCGCGCAGGTGCGCGGGACTGCCGTCCGGTACCCACTGGGAGGCTTCGGGGCGCAGTGTGCCGCCCTTGGTAGCAATGACGAGTCCCGCCGGATAGGGATGCAGCGCCTCCTTGATGAGGCGCTCGCTTACTTCGGGCCCGTAGGCATCGGCGGTGTCGATGAAGTTAACGCCGAGTTCCACCGCACGGCGCAACACCCTGCGCGCCTCTGGCGCGTCCTTGGGCTCGCCCCAGATCCCGGGTCCAGTGAGGCGCATGGCCCCGAACCCCATGCGATTCACCACCAGGTCGCTGCCGATCTTGAGGGTGCCCGCGGCTCCTGCCGGTGCCCGCGGCTGCAGCACACGTGCCACCCCACCTCGAGGCACGAGGCTCGCCATGCCCAACGCCGAAGCGCTTAGCAGCAACTGGCGGCGCGTTAGATGAGAGATGCTCACGAAACCATGCTACCCGACGCCCAGAGGCAAAAAACACCTCGCTACTTCGGGAGTCGCGGAAGGAACGAGAGCTCTCGGGTTCGTGGCGCAGCCGAGGAGCGCGAGCGAGCAAAGTATGCTGGCGCCGACTCCTGGAACAGCGACTATCGAGGGACTCATTCGCACAGCGCGGCCAGGGATCCCCGGTGACGATGCCTGAATAGTCATGCGCTGCCGCCGGCCGTCGTCTGTCGAGGTGTTGGTGGCTTGCCGGCGCGCTCAGGCCTGACGATTCTCCTGTATGTAGACGGCGCGCTCGTGAGAGAACGTCCTGAACCCAAAGACCCCGTGGTAGCTGCCCATGCCGCTTTGATTGACGCCGCCGAAAGGCAATTGGTTCTCGAGGTAATGAGAGAAGAACCCGTTGATCGTCACGCCACCCGATGAGGTTCTGCTGAGTACCTTCTCGATGTTGCTTTGACTGTTGCTGTAAATGTAGAGCGCCAAGGGCTTGGGACGGCTCGAAATGTAGGCGATGACCTCATCGATGTTCTTGTAAGTCAGGACAGGCACGATCGGCCCGAAAATCTCCTCCTGCATGATGAGCATGTCAGGAGTCACGTCCGTGAGCAGCGTCGGATGGATCGTGCGGTCCGCTTCTTCCAAAGTGCCGCCCACAGCAATCCTGGCGCCCTTGGCCACGGCATCATCGAACAGTTTCTTGATGCGGGCGAAGTTCTGAGCGTTGACGATTTGGGCGATGCTTTCCTTCTTGATGCTGCCGTCGTCCTGGTACAGGTTTTGCCTCACCTTGGCTCGAAACTCCTCGACCAAGGCGTTCTTCTGCTGCTCCTTGACGAATACATAGTCCGGGGAGATGCAGGCTTGCCCTCCATTGAATTGCTTGGCGGCCGCCAGATCGCCGCCGACCTTCTTCACATCCGCGTCTTCATCGACGATGACGGGGGATTTCCCTCCCAGTTCCAGGGTTACAGTGGCCAAGTGCTTCGCGGCCGCGGCCATGACCAGCTTGCCCACTCGTGTGCTTCCCGTGAAGAAGATGTGGTTGAAAGGGAGACCGAGCAAAGCGGTCGCCACATCTACACCGCCTTCAAACAGGGCAACCTCCTTTTCCTCGAATGCTTGCTTGACGATCTTGGCGGCTACTCGGGCCGTAGCCGGGCACAAGTCCGTGAGCTTGACGATGCAGCAGTTTCCAGCGGCGATGGCTGCCGCCAGCGGGCCCAGAACTAAGCCAAGCGGAAAATTCCAGGGGCCCAAAATGAGGCATACCCCTCGCGCCTCGTAGACAATCTTCGCTTTGTCGTTCTTGTTCTGGGATGGAGGCACCTCGACCGGCTTCATCCAGTCGTCGAGATTGTTGATGTTCCGCTCGATGTTGGCGATCACGTTCAGGAGTTCCGTGATGCGTATTTCATTCTCGGGCTTGCGAGTGTCTTGCTTCACTGCAGCCACGATCTCATCGCCGTGAGCTTCCACGGCCGACTTGAGCTTCCTCAGCTTCTCCTTCCGCTGTTCGGCGGTCGTGGCCTTCGTCACCCATTGCTGAGCTTGCTGCAGAGCAAAAGTCCGCTCCATATCTGTCAACACGCCTCGAGAGCCCTGTCTAGCAGGAGTGGACACAGCACTTCCTCCAACCGATGAGCGCGGATTCCCCCGCGACGCGGCGATTGTAGTCCATTGCAAGGGAAATCCCGCGGAGCACGTCGGACGTCCGCTTCCGGCCGGCTGCCGCCGAGCGGGGCTACGAAGGCCGGGACCGTCGGGCTAGCGTCGCCTTGCCTCGCGTTTTTCACGCTTGGCTGCGCGCTTCTCGTCAAACGTCTTGGCAGCCTTCTTCTTGTTCTCTTTCTTCCGATCCATTCCCTTGCTCATAGAACCTCCCCCTCATCGCCAGGCATACGCGATAGAGTACTCGCCACGGGAAGCGCTTTCACCATGCAGCCCCCGCTGGACCCCGAAGCCGCCCCCTCAGTCCCGTCAAGAGCGCTGCACCGCAGGCTGGCCGTCTGGCGCCCCATAGGGGTAACAACGGATGACAATTGAATTGGGACTGGCGTAGAAGCAAGAAGTCGATTGAGCCCCAAACGTGCGGTTCGCGGCTGTTCGTCCAGATGAGATTCACGCGCAGCCGGGAGGCGCCCACGCGGATTGGAGGAACCGCCATGAGAGCACTTCCTTGCGCCACGACAATTCTGACACTGGTGATCTGCAGTTCCGGCTTTGCTGCCGAGGTAGCGGCCACAACGCAGCAAGCCGCGGAAAAACTCGCTAACACGACCTGCGTCGCTTGCCACGGGACGGGAGGCCGGAGCAGTGTGTCTCCGTTCCCCAATCTCGCGGCGCAGCCGGCGCCATACCTCGAAGCGCAACTGAAGGCTTTCCGGGATCAAAAACGGGCGGACCCGGACGCGCAGGCCTACATGTGGGGTTTGGCCTCCCAGCTCAACGATTCGATGATCAGCGCGCTCGCGGCTTACTATGCCGCGCAACATCCAGCGCGGGGGCAGCCTGGGAACCCCAAACTCATGGCAGAAGGTAAAGCAATTTTTGAGAAAGGGATGCCCGAGCAGGGTGTTCCTCCCTGTAACGTATGCCACGGCGCCAACGCCGAAGGTAAGGCCAGTTTTCCACGACTCGCAGGCCAACACGCGCCCTATCTGCTGAAACAAATATTGCTGATCCAAAATGCGGTGCGGGTAGCGCCGGTGATGCACGGCCTGGTCAAGGACCTGACTCGGGAGGAGATGCTGGCAGTAACAACCTATCTTGCGTCGGTCGGCCAACCCTGACGCAGGACACCTGGCGCTGCCATCGATACTGACGCCGCGTTTCAAGCGCGGACACTGACCCTGAGCACTCTTACGGCGTCCCACTCAAGCGGCCATCCGCAGGAGCGGAAGCTCGGGCATACTCCCCAAACGCGAAAGGGTCGTGCCATGCCAGTTCTTCATCAGATGCAGGTGTCCGGCAATTGCTACAAGGTGCGGCTCGCCGCCCGCCAACTCGGCGTAGCGATCACACTTAAGAACTATGGGCTGCACGACGGGTCGACGCGCAAACCCGATTACCTCGCCAAGAATCCCAATGGTCGTGTGCCGATGCTCGAGTTCGAGAATGGCCGGTTTCTTGCGGAATCCGGCGCGATCCTCTGGTACTTGAGCGAGGGCACGCATCTGTCGCCCGCCGATCGATGGGGCCGTGCTGAGGCGCTGCAATGGATGTTCTTCGAGCAGTACAGTCACGAGCCCTATATCGCTGTGGCGCGCTTCTGGCTTGCCTTTGCGCCGCAAGAAGCATTGGAGAAGAAGCGTCACCTCGTTCCCGAGTGGCACGCGAAAGGCAACGCCGCGCTCGGCGTGATGCAGACGCATCTGGCGCGGCACGACTGGTTCGCGGGCGGGCGCTATTCCATTGCCGACATCGCGCTCTACGGCTACACCCATTGCGCCGCCGACGGTGGCTTCGACCTCGACGCCTATCCGGCGGTCCGTGCCTGGCTGAAGCGGGTCGCGGCTGAGCCCGGCCATATTCCGCTTTCCGAAGCCTGGTGAGGCGTTCGGCAGCCGTCCTGTTCGACACATCGCGCGCCACGGGTCAGCGCGGGCGGTGACAGCGGACCGGCCAACGGCCGTTCACGAGCCGCGGTAATCGCCTCCGCTTACCGCCATCGCTTTCGCGCGCCGCCGCGGATTCAGTCGATAGGATCGCGATCCCATCGCCTCAATGAATCGGTACAGCTTGAATTCGAAAGGCACCGGAGCGATCCATCGACCGTAGCGTGTATGTTCCTCGCCGAGCGCGCGGGTCTTGAGCGCCGGATCGAGGGTCACGTCGCCGAGAATGATCGCCTCTTCATCCGCAAGGCCGGCAACGATTTCACCATTGCTGTCAGCGATCTCCGACTGCCCGTCGTATTTCGAATCCTGCGGAGGAAAGAACGCTGGCATGGGGCTCTTCCATGGACCAGTCTTGTTCACCTGCACTGCTGGTATGCCCAGCATTCGCGCATAGTTTTGCGCCCCGTGCCTGAATGAAGCGCGAAAGGCCTCGACCTGACGCCGTCGGTAATACCACGTCTGCTGTGGTGTGGGCGCCGAGAAGGACATCAGCGCAATATCCGCGTCACCCTTGAGGAACGCTTCGGCCGTGTAGCGAAATGCGTTGTCGTAGCAGATCCCGACGCCCACGCGCCCGAGCTCGGTCACGATGATGTGTGAACTCGTCTCACCGCGAAAGAGATAGGCCTCGACCGAAGCCGCCCATTGCTTGGGAATGCGACCAGCGATCTCCCCGTTGGGCGCGGCCAGTGCGAACACGTTCAAGAAATCCTCGCCGCGGGCCTGCAGATAGCTCCCACCGAGGTAGATCGCATGCCGCCGTGCCGTTTCCCGCAGCCATGCCTCGCTCGGCCCATCCTGTGGCTCCGCCATCTCCCATGCCTGTTCATTGAGCCAATAGCCGCCGGAAAAGAGCTCGGGCAAGGCAATGAGCTTCCCGCCGGCGTGCGCGGCCTGGTGCACCAGACGCGAAGCGCGCTCCAAGTTCGCTTCGCGTCGCCCGTTTTCCGAGAGCATCTGAACGGCTGCAACACACAGCGATCGCCCGCCGCTCATCCGCAAGCGCTCCGAATGTCTGCCATCGGGCAAATTGTCAGCGCACAAAGCAGCATGGTTGCGTCGTTCCTGCCGAAGGCGTAGGGTCGCGCGGCTCTCCAATTCGCGAGAGTTCGTTCGGGAGATCCTACGTGAGAACAAGAAGCCTGATCTGGGGGTTGCTCGCCTCGGTGATGATCGTGAGCGCTGCATCGGCGCAGACCGCCACGGCCGGCGCGGCCGAGCAGGCGGTAACCGCGGCGGAGCTGCAGTGGCTGAAGTCGCAGCAGACGAACAACGTGGACCTGCTGGCGCCGCTCCTGGCCGACAAGGTCGTGGAGACGAGCGGGGAAGGCAAAGTGTTTGCCGGCAAGGACGCGGTGCTCGCCGATGCGAAATCGGAGACCTGGAGCAGCGTCGACTACACGGATCTCAAGGTCACGGTATTCGGTAACACGGCCATTGCCACCGGCACCTTTGCCGGCAAGGGAAAGGATGCGGCCGGCAAGCCCCTTGACGAGCGAGTACGGTTCACCGATACCTGGGTAAAGATGGCGGACGGCAAGTGGCTGTGTGTCGCTACTCAGGATTCGCCGATCAAGAAGTAAGAACAACGCGCAGTGACTCTCGCGGGCGTCGAGGATCCGACCGACGCCCGCACTTCGCCTGGTCCGAAGGCGTCCGGGACGGGTCTGTCGTCGACTGGGCTCAGCCACCATGCCGCGTAACGTGATTTTCGATTTTGGCGGCGTATTGCTCCGCTGGGAGCCGCAGGAAATCATCGACGCGTTCTCCGGCGACGAGCCCTCTCGAGAGGCACTCAGACGACATGTATTCCAGCACTCGGATTGGAGGGACATGGATGCCGGCCTGCTCAGTGACCCCTGGCCATTCCCGGATTGTCAGTGGCATGAATGAGGTAGTGCGCGATGCCCGGATGATCGGGGTATTCGCGGAACAGCGGCGTCAGGATCGCGACGGCCTCCCTGGGCTTGGCCAGGCCGACGTCGTCTGGGGGACTGGCGGCCAGGAGCCCGAGCGCATGGAAAACCTTCGCCTCGATATCCTGGGGATACTTCGCCGCGAGCGCGCCCATGGCCTCGGCGTAGCGTTGCGCGTGTTCGAAGTACCGTGCAGGCCCGTAGCCATCGTAGAAAGCATGCAGCGCGCGTAGGTACCCGGTCTCGCGCGGCGTCTGCTCGGCTGCGCGGTCAGCCCTGGCGAGCGCAGCCCTGCCGGCCGCGAGATCAGCGGGTGATGGTTCGGCATTGATCAGATGCAGCTGACTGAACGACTCGCCCCAATACGCAACCGCGCAGCCGGGATCCTCATCGGCCACCTTGGCGAATGTCCGCTCAGCCTCGTCCAGCCAGAACGAGTGCAGCAGCGCGACAGCGCGGTTCAGGTCGGCCTTGACCCCAGGCTTGCACGAGTTCTCAAAGGAGACCGTTCCCAGCTTCTCCGCGCCGCGTGCCGGGGACATGTCGTGCATACCGCTGTGAGCGTGGGAGGACGACCAGACCGCGATCGCCAGCGCTAATCCCGCAACGCTCTCAAAACGCAGGCGACGTGGCGAATCCATGCTTGGCTAACCCTGAATCTTGACAGCAACATTAAGCTTGCCAACCTGTGCACCTGTACGCCGCAACGACTATCGACCCGCAGCCGTTGTGGCTGGACGAGAGACCGGTCAGGCCCGCGTGAGTAACTCATATGCCCAGTTCAAACAACAAATTCATTTCCCAATATTCGCGCCGCACGGCTGGCTCAATGATCCTCGCAGCGATCGGCTCGTTGCTGCTGCCGCAACACCGCGTGTCTGCCGAGAGTGGCGGCTCCCGGCTGCGGCCCTTTCGCGTGAATATCCCCCAGGCCAGGATCGATCACATCATCAAGAGGGTTCGTGAGGCGGAATGGCCCGAGCGGCTGGACGCCGACGATTGGCGCTATGGTGCCAATTGGGACTACATGAAGGCCCTGGCCAAGTACTGGGTTGAGCAGTTCGATTGGCGCAAGGCAGAAGCCAGCCTCAACCGCTATCCGCAATTTCTGGCTCGGGTCGGCGATTTCGACATCCATTTCTACTACGTGAAGGGACGTGGCCCCAAGCCGGTGCCGCTCATCCTCACGCACGGGTGGCCGGGTTCGGTATGTGAGTTTCTCGAGGCAATCGGACCCCTGAGCGATCCGGCGGGCTTCGGCGGCTCTGCGGATGATGCCTTCGACGTGATCGTTCCTTCGATGCCCGGCTATGGTTTCTCGTCAAAACCCGTGGGCAGGCCCATCGGGCCGGCGACCGCTGCGACACTGTGGCATACGCTGATGACGCAGGCTCTCGGATATCACAAATATGGGGCACAGGGCGGGGACTTCGGCGGCGAGATCACCACACAACTCGGCCGCGCGTACCCGCAGTCTCTCATTGGCATTCACCTCAACAACCTCGCAGAGGATCTGACGCTTCCGGACGACGCTGAGCTGACAGCGGAAGAGCGGGCCTGGATACGTGATGGCAACGCGGAGTGGCACGTGGAAGGCGGCTATTCACGCGAACACCATACCAGGCCTCAAACCGCTGCTTTTGCGCTGACGGACAATCCACTCGGAACGGCGGCGTGGATAGTCGAGAAACTGAAGGTTTGGAGCGACTCACCGGATCGGCGTGAACCGGTATTCACCAAGGATCAGGTGCTGACCGACGTAATGATCTACCTGGTGACCGACACTATTGGCTCGAGCATTTGGTTCTATCGCGGCATCGACGACGACCCGATCTTCAAGGGAAGAGTCAGTGTCCCGACCGGTGTCATCTACCTTTCGCATGAGATGCTGGATTTCAAACCTCCGCGCAGTCTACTGGAGCGAAATTTCAATCTCGTGCGTTTCACGCAGCTCGGCAAAGGCGGGCACTTTGCCTTCTGGGAACAACCCGGCGCGATGATCGACGACGTGCGGCAGTTTTTCCGGCCGCTACGCGCCTAGGCGGCAATCGCGAGAGGTCCTGCGCCCCGCCCCGAGTACGGGAAACCGCCGCTCGGCACCGCATGTCTGCTCATTCGCCTTCAGCTGCCAGGCATACGCTTAAGCTTGACACTTACCAAATATGAGCATTTATTGATCACATATGGCATCCAAGGCGCTGCGCACACGCATCCTTGATGCACTGGGGCGATTGCTGGAACCGATCGCTCTGCGTCTGCTCAAGAGCGGCATCACCTGGAGGGAGTTTGCCGATCTCGCGAAGGTGAAGTTCGTGCAGGTTGCAACGAAGGAATTCGGGATCCGCGGGCGTCCGACGAACGCTTCGCGGGTTGCGATTCTCACGGGCATCGACCGCCGCGACGTGCGCAAGCTGCGCCTGGCGAGCGCGGAGCCGCGGACCTTCGATCCGGGGTTCATGAGCAAACCCACGCAGGTGCTGGATGGCTGGCGTCACGACCCGGACTTCCGCAGCGCCCGCGGCGAACCCCTTGACCTGCAGGTGAACGAAGGCGGCGATTCCTTCGCTGCTCTGGCGCGTCGCTATGCGCCGGGGATTCCCCACGTGGCCATGATCAAGGAGCTGCTCGCGGTGGGTGCGATCGAAGAGCTGCCCGATGGGCGCTTGCGCGCGCTGAAGCGCAATTACATTCCGCGCGAGCTCACCGAGAATCAGATCCGCCTCTGGGGCAGCGCGCTGCAGGATCTCGGTACCACTCTTGACCACAATATCTCGCGCGATACGACCGACCCGCCCCGATTCGAGCGGCGGGCGATCAGTCTGCACGTCGACGCCAAGGCACTGCCGCAGTTCCGGGAGATGCTGGAAAGAGAAGGTCAGGCGTTTCTCGAGCGCATCGACGATTGGATCACGGCTCACGAGGCCCGCTCGAGTGCTGACGAACCAGGCACCGGAATCCGGCTCGGCGTCGGCGTCTATCACATCCAGGACCACGCTCCACGGCTGGCGAAGAATCGAAAACGTCGCGGCTCGCCAGGGTAACAACGTGAGGGCCTGGCAGGAGGAAACGAAAATGATCACGGGTTGGCATCGGTCCGTGCTGCTGTCCCTGACCGCCTTATTCCTGACGAATTGCGGCGGCAGCGGCTCGACACACATGGCATCGAGCGGATCCAGCGTGGCGCCCGCATCGCTGCCGCCGTGCGGGATCGAGGGCACCGGCAAGAATGTCCAGGATTGCAGCGGTCCTGGTCTGGAGCAACTCCCCACGGGCAATTCGCTCATTCCCACCTGCGCCCCGGTCGGGGGAGTGGCTTTCACTCTGTTGGTAGTTGGCTCAGGAGATTTTTCCGCGGACTCGGTCGTGCAGTGGAACGGCAGCGACCGGCCCACAACGGTCGACGGGGCACAGCTCTATGCGGAGATTTCTGCGAGCGACATCGCCGCGGCCGGTACCGCTACCGTCACAGTCAAATCTGGCCGTGGCGCCAGCAGCTTCAGCGCCTTGACATTCACCATATCCGCAGGAGGAGTGAGCCCGCAGTCAGTCGCCGTTGACCCGACTGGAAAGTTCGCCTACGTGGCAAGTACAGGCTGCCCCGATAGCTTCGTCGGCAGCGTTTCGATGTACACAATCGACGCTACGACGGGAGTCCTCACCTCCCTGGGTTCGCCGGTGGCTGCTGACTATGGTCCCCATTCGCTGGCTGTCGACCCCACGGGCAAGTTCGTCTACGTCGCAAATGATGGCGACTATGAAGCCACCGCTGGCAGCGTTTCAGTATTCACGATCGATGCCACGAGCGGGGCATTGAGCCTGATGGAAACGCTGGACGCGCCGTGTGCCATAGGTCCGGGCTCCTGCGCGCCTTCTTCGGTAGCGGTGCATCCGTCCGGCAAGTTCGTCTATGTGGCGAATGAGGGTGGTTTTGCTCCAACTACTCTCTCGATGTACGCCGCCAACGTCACCACCGGAGCGTTAGGCTTCGTCGGCTTGGCCACTGCAGCAGGCCGCGCGGTGTCGGTGGCCGTGCATCCCTCGGGCCAGTTCGCCTACCTGGTCAACGGGTTTGACACCCCGGCCAGTGTGTCGATGTACGCGGTCAACAGCAGCACTGGGGCTTTGATGTCGGGCGGGACGATTGCCGCAGGAACTTCCCCCGGCTCCATCGCGGTCGATCCGACCGGCAAGTTCGCCTATGTGACGAATGCCGGCTCGAATGACGTCTCGATGTACACCATCAACGCAAGCAACGGTGTTATGACTTCAGGGGGGACGATTGCCGCAGGAGCTGCCCCCAGCTCCATCGCGGTCGATCCGACCGGCAAGTTCGCCTACGTGACGAATGCCGGCTCAAATGACGTCTCGATGTACACCATCAACGCCGCGACCGGCGCTCTGACACCCGTAGGGCGGATTGATGCAGGAGCCTCTCCCGTCTCCGTGACGGTGGATCCTGCGGGCAAGTTCGCCTATGTCGCCAATTCGAACTCGAACAATGTCTCGATGTATAGCATCGATGCGGCCACGGGGGTGTTGACGGCACTGGGAACGGTGGGCAGCTAGGCGCCGCGCTGGACCAGCCCGGTTGCGCCGGGCGAGGTCGGGAAGGACAGGATTATTCAGGCCGAGAGGCGTACGGCCGCACGGCGCGAGCCCCAGCGGCCCGGAGCGGGCGCGAATACGCCTGCACAAGCGGTGCCGCAGCTCGAGCACCGACCCTCTGCCGTCAGCTCCCAACCGTCGATGGCGTAGCCATCGCGCTCGATCAGTCGTGTCCCGCAATGGTAACAGCGCGTGCAGCTGCCATCTGCATCGCGCACGTTTCCCGTGTACACGTAGCGCATCCCGTGTCGCAAGGCAATCTGCCGCGCGCGCTGCAAGGTGGCGAGCGGTGTCGCGGGGACATCGTGCATCTTCCAGTCGGGATGGAACGCCGTGAAGTGCAGAGGCACGTCGGGACCGAGGTGCTCGATGAACCAGCCGCACAGGGCCTCGAGCTCGGCGTCCGAGTCGTTGAGGCCGGGAATCAGCAGCGTCGTGACCTCGAGCCAAACCTTGGTCTCGCGATGCACGTACTCCAGCGTCTCGAGCACCGGGGCGAGCTCTGCGCCGCACACTTTGCGGTAGAAGTCCTCGGTGAAGCCCTTGAGGTCGATGTTGGCCGCGTCCATGTGCTGGAAGAACTCGGTCCGAGGCTCCGGGCACATGTAGCCGGCGGTGACCGCGACGCTGCGGACCCCGCGCTCGCGAGCCGCGTCCGCCACATCGATCGCGTATTCCATGAACACCGCCGGATCGTTGTAGGTATAAGCGATGCTCGCGCAACCGAGGCGCTCGGCGGCCGCGGCGAGCTGTATGGGGCTCGCCTGGTCGGCCAGCGTGTCCATTTCACGGGACTTGCTCATGTCCCAGTTCTGACAGAACTTGCACGCCAGGTTGCAGCCGGCGGTGCCGAAGGATAGAACCGCGCTGCCTGGCAGGAAGTGGTTCAGCGGCTTCTTCTCGATGGGGTCGACACAGAATCCGCTGGAGCGCCCGTAGGTGAAGAGTTTGACCCGACCCGACTCGGCGCCGCGCACGAAACACAGGCCGCGCTGGCCGTCGCGCATCCGACAGCCGCGCGGGCAGACGTCGCACTGCACGCGACCGTCGGTGAGCGATTGCCAATAGCGAGTCTCTACGGAGTCCAAGGTTTCACTGCGACGCAATACGGGCTTCAGATCGAAAGGTCTGTCGCCGGGCCTTTAAGCGCGTCCGCCCGCACCCATGATGGGGGAATCAGGGCCCATTTCAATATGGACACCATCTCATGAAAGGCTCGACCGCCGACCCGGCCGTCCGCGATGCCGCCGTCGCGGGGCTCTTCTATCCCGCGGACCCGCAGGCGCTGAGCGATCAACTGGACACCCTGCTGCTGGGAGTAGCTCCGCTCAGCCGGCGACCCAAGGTCCTCATCGTGCCGCACGCGGGCTACGTATATTCGGGGCCGGTAGCCGCGCAAGCCTACGGCTCACTCGGCGAGGCCGCGGGTGCTGTGAGTCGCGTCGTGCTCCTCGGGCCGAGTCATCGGGAGTGGTTCCGTGGACTCGCGCTGCCTGAAGCCCAGGCGTTCGCGGCCCCGCTCGGGGTCGTAGCGGTCGACGCGGAGGCAGCGAACGAGCTTCGCGAGCGCTCTGTCGTCCTCGTCTCAGACGTGCCACATCGGTACGAGCACAGCCTCGAGGTGCAGCTGCCATTCCTGCAGCGCGTGGCACCGGAGGCGAAGATCGTTCCCGTGCTCGCGGGCGAGGCAGATCCCGCCGAGGTCGCCGAGGTGATCGAGGCGCTCTGGGGTGGCTCCGAGACGCTGATCATCTGCAGCTCGGATCTCAGTCACTATCACGCCTACCGCACGGCTCAGGCGCTCGATGCGGCGACCGCGCAAGCCATCCTCGAGGGTCGGGAGGATCTCACGGGCGAGCAGGCCTGCGGCTACAAGGTCGTGAACGGACTGGCCCGAGTGATGCGCGAGCGCGGCCTGCAGGCCGAGCTCCTCGACCTGCGCAACTCGGGGGATACTGCCGGCGATCGCAGCCGGGTGGTCGGCTATGGTGCCTTTGCTTTCCACGATGCTTGAGAAGAGCGAACGCGCCCAGCTGCTCGAATTGGCTCGCCGCTCGATCGCGAGCGGCCTGGGCCGCGCGAGCCCGGAGCGCATGCCGCAAAGCGCCTGGCCGTCCCGGTTGCTCGAGCCGCGCGCCACTTTCACCACACTCACGCTGGCGGGGACGCTCCGCGGCTGCTGTGGCACGATCGAGGCGCGGCGTGCGCTCGTTGATGACGTCTGGCACAACGCCTGGACGAGCGCCTTTGCCGACCCACGTTTCTGGCCGGTCGCTGCCGCAGAGCTCGCCGCGCTCGAGATCTCCATCAGTGTGCTCACGCCGCTCGAGCGGATCGCCGCCAGCAGTGAGGCCGAGCTCATCGCGGCCCTGCAACCGGGCGTGGACGGTGTCGTGATCAGTTGTGACGATGCCCGCGCGACCTTCCTTCCGGAGGTATGGCAGTCGCTGCCTGAGCCGGGCGAGTTCGTCGCACACCTGAAGCGCAAGGCCGGCTTGGCGGGCGCACGCCTGCCGTCGCGCACGAGGGCATTTCGCTACCGCACGGAGAGCTTTCGGTCGCGCCACGAGGTCGAGCGCGCGGCATGACGCCGCACGGGCCGGGCGGAGTCGGTCGCCTCTAGACCCCGCCGACTCGCTTCAGCCTGACCCTGACCACCTCCCCGGTGGGCGCTTCGATGCGGCCGTTCTTGAGGGTGTTCGCCCGCGGATTCACGGCGTCGAAATCGAGCGGCACGCTGAGCACCTTGGGATAGTGCGCACTGCAGCCCTCGGGACTCAGCTGCAGCCGCCGCACGTCAGCGGAGTAGGCGCTGCCGCGCGGATCGAGCCGGCACTCGCCATCTCCCGATGCCGCTTCGTACTGCAACGTGCCTTCGATGCCGCCGTCGTCGTATACGCGGCTGATGCTGAGATTCACGACGCGCAGCAGCTGCCGGCCCGAAGCATCGAGATATTCGCCGCGCCAGGTGCCCGAGAGGTCCGGGTGGCTGGGCGGGCCGGTCGCATCGAGCGGTGCGGCAGCTGCGGGCGCGGCCGTCGCGGCGCCAGGCTGTGCCGGCGGGGCCGTTGCTGCTCCCGCCGCTGAGGTCGCGTCGGCGGGCGGAGGCGCAGAGGCTTGCTCGGCTGGCGGCGTCTGCGTCGGCGTCGAGGTCTGCGCCGGCGCTTGACCCGGGCTGCTGGAGGCGAGCGCAGCACCCCACGGCGTCGCTTGCGGCCGCTCCGCGTTGCGCATCAGCAGGCCGAGCACGAGCGTCACGACGAGCGCCGCCGCAAGGCCCAGGCGGTGGGCTCGCAGGCGCTGCAGGAGACCCGGGGGTGGCGCGCGCGGCCTTTGCGCCGCCGGAGACGGCGCGGCAGGAGGCGCAAGCTTCACCGTCACCACCGGCGGGGCGGCAACTCTCACGGTCACTGCGGGCGGCGCAGCAGTTGCCGGTGACGGTGCGTACTCGAACGCCGTGGTGCCGGTCGGCTCACCAATGTCGACCACGTCCTCGCTCACTGGCGGCGAGTACTCGAGCGCCACCGTGCCGCTCGGATCCGGCCGAGGTGTGGCGGCACTGGCTGCGGCGACATCCGGCAGCGAGTGCATGAAGTCGTCCGCGCTCTGGAAGCGCGCGTCGGGGTCCTTGGCGAGCGAGCGCATCACCGCGTCCACGATCGGCCGTGGAATACCGTAGCGGTAGACCGTCGGCGGCTCCGGCAGCTCGTTCACGTGGGCGTTCAGGACCTGGAACTCCGCCTTGCCGCGCGGATTGAACGGCCGATGCCCGCTCAGGAGCTCATAGAGGGTCAATCCCAGCGCGTACACGTCGGTGCGGCAGTCGACGGCACGGCCGAGAATCTGCTCGGGCGCCATGTAGAGCGGACTGCCGATGCTGGTGCTGCTGACCTTGGTGGCACCTGGCGCGCCCTGTCGCTTGGCAATGCCGAAATCCATCACCTTGACGATGTCGTCCCTGGTGAGCATCAGGTTGCTCGGCTTCAGATCGCGATGGATGATGCCGGCGCGATGCGCAGCCGCCACCCCCCGCAGCGCCTGCCTGAAGATCGGTAGGCACTCGTGCGCCGGGAGCGCCCCGCGCCGCCGGATCAACTGCTCCAGGCTCTCGCCGTCGATGAACTCCATCACAGCGACGGGGGCGCCGTCGTGGACGAAGTAGTCGAAGAGCATCGCGACGTTCGGGTGATTGAGGGCGCCCTGCATGCGCGCTTCCTGACGGAAGCGCTCGACGAAGTCAGGGTCGCTGCGGGCCTCGGCGCTCATCACCTTGACCGCGACCTGCCGGTCGAGATTGATATCGAGCGCCTTGTAGACGACGCCCATCGCGCCGCGGCCGATGAGCTCCAGGACGCGGTAGTGAGCGATGAGGTCACCGATCATGGGCGATACCGCGGACTCGCCTGCACGGCAGCAGTCAGCTCGCTCACTGCGCCTGTCGGATCGCAGCCAGCGCCATCGGATCCGGAGCCACGCTGCCGTCGGCAATCAAGCCCGGGTGTACCCCGGGGCCGCTCGGCGGCCCATTCGGCCCCATGCCCTTCGAGGCCGCTTGCATCGCCTCCAGGACACGCGCCTCCTGCTCGTTCTCCATGGCGTTGAGATCGTTGAGACCGATACGCGTATGCAGGCCCTGCGGGCAGTCGGCGGGTCCGCTCAGCTCGACCACCACGGGAATCTTCCAATCGTCCTGGCTCATTCCGCCGCTACGCTTGATGTAATCATTGGCGCTCAGCGAGCAGTAGCCGTTGGCGGTGTCTGAGGGAACGTTGAGCGGCTGGACGACCTCGAAGAACACATGATTGGGCCTGAGCGCCGGCGGAGCGCTCTGAGCCGTCACAGTCGCCGGCGTCGCCGCGGCCTGCTGCTCGCGCAGCTGAACTTTAATCTGGGCGTCGAGCTGCGCCTTGACTTGCGGCGTGATGGCCGGCGGGGTGGCTGTTGGCGCGGACGGCGCATCGCTCGATGGCGGCGCCGGCGGCGCGTCACTCGGCTGCGGGCTCGGTTGCGGCGCGTAGGGTGCGTCTTGCGGCTGCGGCGCGGACGGTGCGTAGCTCGGTGGCTCGGTGGGCACCGTCATGCTCGAGCCCGCAGCGGGTGTCGCTGGTGCCCCCGGCGCCAACGGCTCCGCTGTCGGCGCGGGCATCTGCGCCTGATACGCCCTTTGCATGCTCTGGGCGATGATGTAGTCGGTCATCCACAGATCCGGGCTGGTGTACACCGCATACGGCGTGAACAGCGCGCCGTACACCGGGTACCACGGCTGCACCTGCCAGCCCCAGGCATAGACGATCGGGTGGGGCCATGCGGCGAGCGCCCAGCTGTAGTAGACCGCCGGGTATCGCACCGCCGGCACGACCGTCTCGTACGCGAACGCTCTGCCGTACTGGTGCCAGACATGCTGTTGGTAGACACGCGTATAGAGGACATGTCCGCCGCTGACGAAGGTTCGGCTCATGAGACCCGGCCGGATCGTGCGCTCGACCGTGCCGCTGACGGAGTTGCCGTAGCGAACGACGCGCACCTGGCTCCCGGGGCCGCGCGAGAGCTCGCGGGTGCCGCGAGCGACCATCTCGCGGTGATAGGGAGCGACTGGGTGCTGGTGCGCATAGGACGCTTCCCGGCCGGGAGCGGCATGCGGAGCTTGCGCACGTGCCGGATAAGTGCGGTGGCTCTGTCGCGCTTCGGCCTCGTGCCGCGCGGCCTGCCGCTCCCCCTCCGGGGGCCGTTGCTCATGGCGCTCCCGCGGTTCGCCGGCCTGCACAACGGCGGCGGCGATAGCGGCAAGGCCGGCGAGGGCGATCAGAGCGAGAGTCGCAGGGGCCCTGCGATCGGAACTCGACATATTGTCACTCCAGATGGCGCGGGCCTCAGATGGCGCCGCCCTGGAAGATCTAGCGGATAACTCTAGCGCGCGGAGTACCCGGCGGTGCGAACTGTGTCGCGGAACCTGGGGCAGCCGCGGAGCTTTGAGAACTGCAGCACGTTGCCGCCGGGGCAGGGCGGCGATCAGGCGATTCCGGGCGCGCGTTCGCGCGCTAAGGCGGCCGTCGAGCGGTGATGAACCAGGTGCTGGACGGCGCCCACACGCCGTCGTGGCGTACATAGCGCGCCAGCGTCTGTCGCAGTGCCGCTGCAACCATGGGTTTCAGTCTCTCGCCTTCGGCGCCGGCCAGGCGGATGATCTCGCCTGCCGGCCCGAGTGCCATGGCGAATTCGATCGCATCGTCGAGGTCGCGACCGATGCAGATGTCCGTGTCGAACCGTTCGAAGGCGACACCCGTGTAGCCTACGCTCATGAGCATCGAGCTCACCATGTCGGCGCCGGCCATGGAGAACGGACCCGGCCCACAATGCACCTGATCGGTATCCTCGTGCGACACGACGGGTACGATCTCCCGGACCTTGAGCTCCGCGTCGTGGAGCCAGGGGTTGTCTTCCCGCTTGCGCCAGACGATTTGGGTCAGCACCCCGCCCGGCTTCAACACCGCGCGAATGTTTTTCAGCGCCACACCTGGCATCGTGAAGAACATCGTTCCAAAGCGTGCGAACGCGAAGTCGTAGGGTCCGCGCAGCTCGTCGGTCTGCACATCCGCTCTCAAGAAGCGTGCGTTGGACACGCCGGCCTCGGCCGCGTCGCGCTCCGCAGCACGCACGAACTTCTCTGCGCAGTCGATACCCACCGCCTCGCCGCGCGGTCCGACGAGTCGCGCGATACGGATGGTGCTGTCGCCAAACCCGCAGCCCACGTCGAGGACTCGGGCTCCGTCCGGATAAGCCTTCCGCCTCAGGACCTCATCGCTGTGACCGGCGAGGCCGGCAACGAGCAGGTGCTTGAACCGCACGAACTTGTCGAAGAGAACGGTATTCCAGGCCTCGATTACGATGTCGTTGCTGCTCATCGCTGCACCTCAGGCCCGCGGCGTGGCCGAGTAGAACGTGCCGAGGCTGCCGGTCGCCAGGATGTGTCCCTCACGCGCCAACGCATGATAGAGCGTCTCGGCGTTGGCCGGGAAGTTCGTGAGCGTGCCACCGCCCATACTAATCCCCTTCGGACCGCACGGGCTCGGGAGAAGCTAAAAATCCGCCGGGGCAACAACCGGAGGGTTATTGCCCGGCGGCAACTCGCTTGATCGCAGGTCCTCTACTGGACCTTGATCGTCGCGATCTTCTTCGGCTCGACCTTCGTCTTCGGAACATGAATGGTCAATACGCCATCCTTCGCTTCGGCGCTGATCGCCTCAGCATTGATGTCGTCCGGGAGCTCGAGGCTCCGCGAGAAATTGCCATAGAGGCTCTCGACCTTGTGGAACTTCTCGCCCTTCTCCTCATATTCCTTGCGGCGCTCGCCACTCAGCGTGAGCGTCCCGTTCTCATACGTGACTTTCACGTCCTCCTTCTTGACGGCCGGCACCGCGGCCCGAATCAGGTATTCCTTGTCGGTCTCGCTGATGTCAACCGAAGGCGACCAATCGAAATCAAAATATTCACCCGCTCCCAGCATCGGCCTCTGGCCGAAGAACGCCGGAAAACGCGAGAACATCTTGTCCATCTCATAGAAGGGTTCCCATCTGACGAGATTCATAACGCCCTCCTTTTCCTATTTACCCCTTATTGCGGGGTTTTTTTACACCCAAACCGCCGTTTGCAGAATTCGTATCTCTGCCTATTTCATCTCCGGCCGCTCGTCCCGAGCGAGCTCCATCAGGTGAGGCCTGCCTGGGCGACACGCGCATGGTGATGACGGCCTCGAAGACCGCTTCCCCGCGGCTGTCCTGTACGAGCACCGTCACCGGGTAATCCGTCGCTATCGACCAGTCAGGCACCGCGGCGGGCGTCGCGATCGCGATCAGGTGGGTCGTTGCCTTCTTCAGGTATCGGACGCTCATCCCCTTGGGGATCCATCGGTGCGTCGCCGGGATGGTCACCTCGGTCATCGTTCCGGCGGCGAGCTCCGCCATGTTGCACATGGCAATGGCGTGCACCGAGCCGAGGTGATTGAGCACGGCCCGCCGCTTGCGCATCCGCACCTCGCAGCGCTCCGGGCGCAGCTCCACAAATCGCGGACGGATGCTGCTGAAGTAGGGCGCCTTGAGACACACCAGCTTCGAGAACGCCCACTTGCCGCCCGGCAGCGCTGCCAGGCGGTTCCAGATCGCAAGCGAGCTGGCATTCGGCACGACTAGCGCTCCTTCTCTACCGCGCGCAGGTAGCCCGCACCCCCGAGCTCGCGCATCTGCTCGAGAATCCAGTCGCGTCGCTCGAGCACGTAGCGCGAGGGCCGCTCGGCGTGCAGGCGCAGGGGATTGGGCAGCACGGCCGCGAGCAGCGCGGCTTCCGAGGAGCTCAGCCGCGCGGCCGGCTTGTGCCAGAAGCGCACGGCCGCGGCCTGCACGCCGTAGATGCCGTCGCCGAACTGCGCGACGTTGAGGTACATCTCGAGGATCCGCTCCTTGGGCCAGAGCGTCTCGATGAGCACCGTGAAGTACGCCTCGAGGCCTTTGCGCACGAAGCTGTGCCCGGGCCACAGGAACAGGTTCTTCGCCACCTGCTGCGAGATGGTGCTCGCGCCGCGCAGCCGTTTGCCGTGCTCGCTGGCCCGCACCGCTTCGCGGATCGAGTCGAAGTCGAAGCCGGCGTGGAACGGGAACTGCTGATCCTCCGAGGCGATCACCGCGATGGCGGCGTGCGGGGAGATCTGCTCGAGGCTCGCCCAGCGGTAATCGGTGTGATAGCCGCGTTCGCCGGCGAATGCGGCCTCAACGGCGGCCTCGAGCATGAAGGCGCTGGTGAGGGGGTGCAGCCACCGCAGCACCAGCACCGGCACGGCGGTGGCCAGCACGCACACCAGCAGTGCCGCGGTAAGCCACCGCAGCAGCCGCGCGGTGAAGGACCATCGCTGCGCCGCCAAGGCCGGCCGGTCTTAGGAGGGTGCCAGGCGCCGCGCCGAGAGGATCACGACGTCCTCTAGCGGCGCATCCTGGTAAGCCTTGCGCGTGCCCGTGGCGACGCCGGCGATCTTGTCGATGACTTCCATGCCCTCGGTCACCCGGCCGAAGACCGCGTAGCCGAAATCGCGCGGACCGTGATCGAGAAAGCCGTTGTCCTTGAGGTTGACGAAGAACTGCGAGGTGGCGCTGTTGATGTCGCTGGTGCGCGCCATGGAGAGCGAGCCGCGGGTGTTCTTCAGTCCGTTCTTCGCCTCGTTGCGGATCGGCGCGCGGGTCTTCTTGTTGGCGAAGTCCGCGGTGAGGCCGCCTCCCTGGATGACGAAGCCGGGCACGACGCGATGAAAGATGGTGCCGTCGAAGAAGCCGTCGTCGACGTACTTGAGAAAATTCTCCACCGTCACGGGTGCCTCTTTGGCGAACAGCTCCACCGTGAATCCGCCGTGCGAGGTCTCGAATCTGATCATCGTTGTCCTTCCGTCATGCGCTCGTGTCCGGCGAGATCGCGGTGCGAGCGTACGTGAGCGAAGCCTGCGGCGACAAGCTCGCCCCGCACCGCCTCGCCCTGCGCCGCGCCATGCTCGAGCAGCAGCCAGCCGCGGGGCGCGAGATGGGCCGCGGCGCCGTGCGCCAGCGTACGCAGGCAGGCGAGGGCGTCGGTCCCGGGCGTGAGCGCCGAGCGGGGCTCGAAGCCGAGGGCGGCGAGCGCCGGGTCGTCGGCGGCGACGTAGGGCGGGTTGCTCACGATGAGGTCGAAGTGAGCGCCGGCGAGCGGCTCGAACCAGCTGCCCTCGAGGAACTCGACGCTGGTGACGCCGAGCGCGGCGGCATTGGCGCGCGCCACGGCAAGCGCAGACGCCGACACGTCGGTGGCGACGATGCGCCAGCGCGGCCGCTCGTGGGCGAGGGCGAGCGCCACCGCCCCGGAGCCGGTGCCGAGGTCAGCCACCGCCGCCTCGGCGCGCGTCACCAGCCGCAGCGCCCGCTCCACCAGGAGCTCGGTCTCCGGGCGCGGGATCAGTACCGCCGGCGTCACGGTGAGGTCGAGCGACCAGAACTCCCGGGCGCCGGTGAGGTAGGCGAGGGGCTCGCCGGCGGCGCGCCGCCCGATCAGGTCCAGATAGAGCTGCACCTGCGGCTCGGCCACCGGCGTCTCCGGATGCGACTTGAGGCGCGCGCGCGGCATCCCGAGCACGTGAGCCAGCAGCAGCTCCGCCTCGAGGTCTGCCGCTCGCGCCCCCGGGCTGGCATCGCCATTTGCCGCCTCGAGCCGCTGCCGGCCCCGGCTGAGCAGTGCCTCGACCGTCATATTCGCTAATATGCACGAATGGCCAACGATCTGTATCCGCCGTCGCGGCCGCTGTCGGTCGGCGAGACCATCGACCTGGCGTTCCGCATCTTCCGTGCGACGCTCCTGACCTGTCTGCTGTTCGCGGGGCTCGCGGTGATCGCGAGCGAGCTGCCCAACATCTATAACCTCGCGAGCCGCCATCCACTGGTGAGCCTGCTCGAGGAGCGCGACCCGCTCTTCTGGGCACTGGACGTCGTGGGAACCGTGCTCACGGTGGTGCTGTGGAGCGCGATCCTGCTGCGGCAGTACGCGGTCGTCAGCGGCCGCGCCGCCGCCGGCGGCGAGCTCGCGAGCGTCGCGCGGCGCCTGCCAGCCGTGATCGCGCTCGTCCTGCTGGTCTTGCTGGCTACCCTCGGGTGGTTCATTCCCGTCGAGCTCCTGCGAGGGGCAGGTCCCGCGACGGTGGTGCTGGCGGCGCTCGTGCTGTCAATCCCTGCGACCTACGTCGCGATCGCGCTGTCGTGCGCAGGTCCCGTGCTGCTCATCACCGGCCGCGGCCCGCTTGCGAGCCTGGCGCACAGCTGGCGTCTCGTGTCCGGCAGCTTCTGGCGGCTCACGGCGATCTACACCGTGGGGCTGGTGCTGCTGTTCGTTCTCTACGCCCTGGCGCTCGTCGTCGCGATGGTGGCGGCGATCCCGTTGGCGCACGGCGACCTCGCCGTCATGACCGCGGTCACGACGGTCATCGTCGTGATCCTGAGCGCGCTCGGCACGCCGTTCTATACCGCGCTGGCGCTCGCCGTGTACGGCGACCTGTCGGTGCGCCGCGAGGGCGCCGACCTCGCCCAGAGAATCGCCGCTGCCGGGTAGGCCATGCGCCGCGCGCTGCTGGCGCTTCTGCTGCTACCGCCGAGCGCGCCGTGCGCGCCCGCGCGCGATGCCCTGAGCGCAGTCGATGCCTGCAGCGCCGCGCTCGATGCCAAGCTCGACGTGGGCTACGAGAAAGTGGCCGCGCGCTGCCCGGAGCTGGCGCCGAGCCTGTTGCAGAGCCCGTGGGCGGCGTGGCTGCCGCGGGACTGGGACAAGCCCGGGAACAACCTGTCGGCAGCGGGCTTGAGGGAGCTGCACTCGCTCATCGAGGCGGAATCGCGGCGCGCCGCGGCCACGAGCGAGCCGCAGGCGGCGCACGTCGCCGCGGTGCTCGCCGCGCTCGCTCCCGCCGAGGGTGCCGAGCGCAGCTGGTGGGAGCGTCTGAAGGACTGGGTGCGTGACATGCTCACCCTGCGCCCGCAGCCCGCCGCGAACTCCGGTTGGGTCGCGCTCCTCAGCGGCGCGCTGCGCGCCTCGTGGGTGAGGTTCCTGGCGCTGGGCACGCTGGCGCTGGTCGCGGTGATCGCGGGCGCGATGGTCGTCACCGAGCTGCGCGCCGCCGGGCTGCTGCGCGTGCGCGCACGGCCCGGCGCCCGAGGCGCAGGCGCGGCGGCGGTGGCGGCCATCGGCTGGCGGCAGGTCGAGACGGCCGCGCCCGCGGAGCGGCCGCGCCTGCTGCTCGAGCTCATCGCCGCGCGACTCGCCGAGCTCGGCCGGGCGCCGCCGGCGCGGGCCCTCACGGTGCACGAGCTCCTGCGCGCCGCCCGTGTGGCGGACGCGGCGGATCGCGCGCGACTCGCCGAGCTCGCGCTTGCCTGCGAGCGGCTGCGGTTCTCGGGGGAGCAGCTGCCGCCCGAGACGCTCGCCGGGGCGCTCGAGCGCGGCCGCGAGCTGCTCGACGGACTGGACGCCGCGCGGGCATGAGGGAGCGGCTGATCACGCTCGCGTGCGCGCTCGGCGCGCTGCTGCTGTTCATCACGCTGTTCGTGCGCTCGGGGGAGGCGGAGCGTCCCGATGTCACGCTGCCGACCACCGCCGAGCGAGGCGCCAACGGGCTGCTCGGAGCCCAGGCCTGGCTCGCCGGGGAGCGCGTCGTCACGCGCGCAGTGCGCGAGCGCTTCGATAACCTGCTCGAGCGGCCGGAGCTCGCGCGGCGCGGGGATCTGCTGGTGGTGAGCCTGCCGGTAGCGACGCCGTTCACCGCCCGCGAGCTGCGTTCGCTCGATGCCTGGCTGCGCGCGGGCAACACCCTGCTGGTGCTCGCGGCCATCGCTGACCGGCCGGACTGGGCCATGGGCCGCGCCGGCCTCGAGGAGGATCTCGGCGATCTCACGGGCCTGAGCTACCAGACGGTGCGGACGCCGGGGCGCGGCACGGCTTCGCCGCGCCGCGCCGCCGACCGCTCCGGCGATCTGGGCGCGGTGCGGGGCGCCGCGCGGCGGCTGACCGAGCCGCAGCGTTCCACCCTGGTCGGAAATCGCGCGCACGCCTACCTCGCGGGCGTGCGCCAGGCGATCGCCCTGTCGGACTATGCGGGGCGCGCGTTCCCGGCGCTGGCGTGGACGATGGAGGTGCCGCGCGACGGATTCGTGTTGTGCCTCGCACATGGGCGCGAGAGCGGCGCGGGTGCGCTCTGGGTCAGGCCGCGCGGCGCCGGGCGCGTCATCGTGAGCGGCTTCGGCTCGCTCTTCAGTAACCGCGCGCTCGGTCTGGCCGACAACGCGCAGCTGCTGGCCAACATCGTGGGCGCGAGCCTCGGTGCCGGGGGCCGTGTGCTCTTCGACGACGAGCATCAGGGGCTCTCGGACACCTACGACGCGGCGCGCTTCTACTCCGATCCGCGCCTCTACGCCACCCTCGGCGTGCTCGCCGCGCTCTGGCTCGCCTGGGTACTGGGCGGGACGCGGCTGCGCTTGCCGGTGAGCCGCACGGCGGCGCCGCGCGAGGCGCAGCTGGTGCGCGCCACCGGCCTGTTCCTGGCGCGCGTGCTGAGCGCGCCCGCGGCGGCGCAGCGCATGTTCGAGCATTTCTTCAGGCGGCTGCGCACGCACGCGGCCGGCCCGCTCGAGCGCTCCGGCCCGCGGTGGGAGCTGCTCGAGCACAGTGCGCGCATCAGTCGCGCCGATCTCGAGCAGTTGCGCGCGTGGTACGCCGCCGCGCATTCGGGCGGGAGCGTACCGCTCGGCCGCCTGCACAACCTCATGATCCGCATCGAAAGGCTGCTCGCCGCATGAATGCATCGATCCGGGAGCTCGAGAGTCTCCTCGCGCGCGAGCTGGGCCGCGCGGTGATCGGGGCGGAGGCCCCGGTGCGCGCGCTCACCATCGCGCTCGTGGCGCGCGGTCACGTGCTGGTGCAGGGTGTGCCGGGCCTCGGCAAGACGCTGCTCGCCAAGGCGCTGGCGCGCACGCTCGGCGGCGAGTTCAAGCGCATTCAGGGGACTCCCGACCTGATGCCGAGCGACATCATCGGCGTGCACGTGTTCGATGAGTCGCGGGGCGCCTTCGTGTTCCGCCCCGGGCCGCTGTTCGCCGACGTGGTGCTGGTGGACGAGATCAACCGCGCCGGCCCCAAGACGCAGTCGGCGCTGCTCGAGGCGATGGAGGAGCGGCAGGTGAGCGTCGAGCGCGAGGCGCTCCGGCTCCCGGAGGACTTCCTGGTGCTCGCCACACAGAACCCGCGTGAGTTCGAGGGTACCTATCCGCTGCCGGAGTCGCAGCTCGACCGCTTCATGCTGCGCATCGAGATCGACTACCCCGCGCGCGAGGTCGAGGCGCAGATTCTCACGCGCTACGGCGGCATGCTGGCCGCGGCGCAGGCGACGCTGGCGGAGATCGCCGCGCTGCCGCGCCCCTTGCTCTCGCAGGCACGCGCCGCGGCGGAGGCCCTGCACGTCGATGCGGCGCTGCTGGCTTACGTGCTCGACCTGGCGCGCGCCTCGCGGGCGCATCCGCAGCTGTCGCTCGGGCTGTCCAGCCGCGGCGCGCTCGCGCTGCTCAAGGCGGCGCGGATCACGGCGGGGCTGCGCGGCGCGCAGTTCGTGACGCCCGACGACGTCAAGGAGGCCGCCGTGTGGGTCATGGCGCACCGTCTGGTGCTGACGCCGGAAGCCTCGCTCGAGGGCGTGACCGACGTCGAAGTGGTGAGGAGCCTGCTCGCCGAGACCGCGGTGCCCCGCTGAGGGGGTGAGCCCCCGCCCACCGACCGCATGCATCTCGCCCGCCGCGCCTACCTGCTGATCTTCCTCACCGCGGTGCTCGCGGTCGGGGCAATCTGGTCAGAGGACGCCGGGGTGGCGGGCCTGTGGCGCATTCCGCTCGCGCTGCTGTTTCTCGGGCTCACGGCCGAGTCCTGGTACCTGCGCGGCGTGAGCCTCGAGGCACGCCTCGACACCGCCGCGCGCGCCTTCCTCGGCCGGCCCCAGCCGGCCGCCGTCACGCTCGCCAACGGCGCAGCCCGCCCGCTGACTCTCGAGTACGCGCCTACGTTACCCCCGGGCTGCGAGCCGCTCGCCGACGTGCGCCGTCTGACCGCGCCGGGGCGCGGCGCGGTGCGCGATCCCTTTACCCTGATGCCGGTGCGGCTCGGGCCGCAATCCTGGCCGCAGCTGCCGGCACGGGTGCTCGGGCCGCTGCGACTTGCGTGGTGGACGCGCGCGCTCGAAGTCCGGGAGCGGATCGTGATCGCGCCCGACACGCTGCGCACGCCGCTCACGCCGCGCCGGCTTCCCCGCGGCGTGCGCCCACGGCGCGTGGCCGGCGCGGGCGCGGAGCTGCACCAGCTGCGTGCTTACGTCCCCGGCGATCCGCTGTCGCGCATCGACTGGAAGGCGACCGCGCGCGCCGGCACGCTCGTCACCCGCGAGTTCAGCGAGGATCAGCATCTCGATATCCTCGTAGCCATCGATGCCGGGCGCTTCAGCCGCGTGCGCGCCGGCAGCCTCGATCGCTTCGGCGTGTACGCCAACCTCGCGGCGCGCTTCGCCGAGCTCGCCACCCACAACGACGATCGCGTCGGACTCGTCGTCTATGCGGATCGGGTGCTGCGCGCGTGCGCGCCGGCGCGCGGGCTCACCGGCATGATGCGCGTGCGGCGCACACTCGAGCAGTTGTCGGTGCAGGCGGCGGAGTCCGATCCCACCGCCGCCGCGATCCGCATCCGCGGCATGCTGCGCCACCGCAGTCTCGTCGTGTTGCTCACGGATCTCGACGATGCCAGCGTGGCCGGCCAGATGACCCGGGCGGTGCGGCTGCTGTGCCCGCCGCACCTGGCCGTGGTCGCAGGCGTCCGCAGCCCCGACATCGCGGCACTCGCCGCGCACGAGGCGCGCGCCTGGGAGGATCCCTGGGTGGCGCTCGCGGCCACCGAGCACGAGGCACGCGTCGCCGCGCAGCGCGCGCAGCTCGCGCGCCTCGGGGTGCGCACGGTGACGGCCTCCGCGGGGCGGCTCGAGGCGGCGCTGTTCACCGAGTACGAGGCGCTGCGGCGCTCGCGGCGCGTGTGAGCGCGGACCGCCGCTCAGGACGGCGCGCTACGTCGCCTCAGCAGCCGGCCCGACAGCAGCGCCAGCATGAGGAGCCAGTAGCCGACGCCGATCGCCACCCGGCTCCACGCGGGAAAGCGCGGATCGGGAGAGACGAAGCCTTCGATCAGGCCCGCGCCGACGAGCAGCAGTGCGCAGGCGGCGAGCAGCGTCCCCGAGGTGAGCGCCGCCACGCGGAACGATTCGATGCGGCTCTCCCGGCCGGGGCGGATCAGGGCCTCGCCCACGGCGGCTCCGGCCGCCCCCGAGAGGCACATCACCGAGAGCTCGACACAGCCGTGCGGCACGATGAAGGCGGCGAGCTGCGCGCCGAGACCATGTGCCGTCACGAAGGCGAACACCGCGCCGAGCATCAGGCCGTTGAGCCCAAGAATATAAAGAGTGCCGAGTCCGAAGAAGAAGCCGGCACAGTAGGCGAACAGGCTCACGACGATGTTGTTGGCCAGGATCTGCACCGACAGCACCGAGGAGGGCACGATGTTCAGCAGGCCCTGCGTCCACAGCCGCCCATGCTCCACGCTGGCGATCAGGTCCGGCGAGGCGAACAGCGCGATCAGCTCCGGGTAGCGGTGCACGAGCGCGAAGCCCGCCGCGACGGTGAGCACGAAGATCGCGGTCGACCAGACGATGTAGGGCATGAGCGCGGCGACCACGCGCGGCAGCTCGTCGCGCAACAGCGTGGCGAGCGCCGCGCCCGCACGCCAGGCGCCGTGATGCAGTGTGGCGTGCGCGCGGGCATAGGCCGCCTCGAGGTACTCGCGCGCCCGGCTGTCGGGCATGAGCAGGCGCGCCCGCGCGAGATCGTGCGCGAGCAGCCGGTAATCGTCCGCCAGCGACAAGGCATCGGCGGCGTCGGGGCTGCGCCCGTGCGCCAGCCGCCGCGCGCGCTCGTCGGCCTCCCGCCACAGCGAGGCGCGCTTGAGCAGGCTCGCCGTCAGCGCGCGGTTGCGCTCCGCTCCGCTGTCGCGTGCCCTCACAGGCCTACCAGCCGCTCGAGGCGCTGCCGCAGGTCGTGATCGCTCGCGCCGCCGTCCGCATTGCCCGCGGTATCGCCGGCATAGCGCGCCAGTACGCGCCTGGCCAGCTCGCCGCGCGCTTCGGGCTCGAGCGCCGCCCAGCGCGCGAGCAGCTCCTGGACGATCTCCACGCCGCCGGCGTCGAGGGCGGCGCCGGCGCGCAGCTCGATGAGCGGGGCGGCGCTGCGCTCGTACACCAGGAGCGTCCCGGCCGCCATGTCGCCGATGCGCACGTGCTCGCGCGTCACCGCGACCGCCACCAGGCCGACCCCGTAGCACAGTGGCAGGCAGTCGATGAGGCGAAACACGTTGCGGGTGAGCAGTGCCCCCGCGCCGGGGGGGCCGCCGTCGCGCGCCACGACCCGTACGCCCGCGACGCGCTTGCCCGGGGTGCGCCCGCGCATCACGAGCTCGAGCACGTAGTGATAGAGAAAATAAATGGCCGCCGCGGGCAGCGCCACGAGGACGAACCAGCGGCCGGTCGGGTTGACGGGCGCCGCCAGGCTCGCGCGCCCGTTATAAAGGAGTGCGCCGAAGGCGTACCAGGCGAAGGCCAGCGCGAGGCGGATGTGCCAGTCGACGAGAAACGCGTAGGAGCGCGCGCCGGGCCCGGCGACCGCGAGCGATACGTCGATGCCCGTGACACTGTCCACCGCCAGGCCGGGCTCGGGCAGGCTCATGCCTCTTCCGCGAGCATCTGCGCCTGGTGCTCCTGCTGCAGCGCCCGGACGAGCTCATCGAGATCCCCGTCCATCACCTGCGGCAGCCGGTAGAGCGTGAGCTCGATGCGGTGATCGGTCACGCGGCCCTGGGGGAAGTTATAGGTGCGGATGCGCTCGGAGCGGTCGCCGCTGCCGACCTGCGAGCGCCGCGACTGTGCCTGCGCGCTCTCGCGCTTCTCCTGCTCGGCGGCGAGCAGGCGCGCCCTGAGCAGCGTCATGGCGCGGGCGCGGTTCTTGTGCTGCGAGCGCTCGTCCTGGCATTCCACCACGATGCCGCTCGGCAGGTGCGTGATGCGCACCGCCGAGTCGGTCTTGTTGACGTGCTGGCCGCCGGCGCCCGAGGAGCGGTAGGTATCGACGCGCAGATCCGCCGGCTTGAGCTCGATCTCGCTCAACTCGTCCGGCTCCGGCAGGATCGCCACCGTGACCGTCGAGGTGTGGATGCGGCCCTGCGCCTCGGTGGCCGGCACGCGTTGCACGCGGTGCGTGCCGGATTCGAACTTCAGCAGCGAGAACGCGCCCTTGCCGGCGATGCGGCTGATGATCTCCTTGTAGCCGCCGTGCTCGCCCGGGCTCTCGGAGAGGACCTCGACGGCGAGACCCTTCGATTCGGCGTAGCGGGCATACATGCGATGCAGGTCGCCGGCGAAGATCGCGGCCTCATCGCCGCCGGTGCCGGCGCGCACCTCGAGGAAGATGTTTTTGTCGTCGCGCGGATCCTTCGGCAGCAGCAGCAGCCGCAGCTCCTCCTCCGCGGCGCCGATCTCGCCCTTGACGCGCGCCAGCTCCTCGGCGCCGAGAGCGCGCATGCCGGCATCGACGTCGCCCTCCATGTCGGCGGCGGCTTTGAGGTCGCGCTCAAGTCCCCGGTACGCGCGGTAGCGCTCAGCGAGCGGGGCGAGGCGCGCATACTCCACGGAGAGCTCACGGAAGCGCTGCGAGCCGCCGGCGACCTCGTCGGTGGCCAGGAGTCTGCCGACCTCCTCGAAGCGATCGGAGAGCTTCTCGAGCCGTTGTCGGATGGAGGCTTTCAAGGACGGTAAATTTTCCGGGATGACGGCAGTTTGTGACAAGTTGCGCAATGCGCGACCCCGGCGGAGGCTCTATAGTGACAGCTAATGAGCGCCACCAGTTGCCTTAAGGCGGCACCGGCCGCCGCACGCTACCTCGTTCTACCTGCACTGCTTGCGGGCTGTGCCGGGGTGCCACCGCACCCGGCGCCGACGCCGGCCACCGGCGACACGAGCGCGTTCACCCTCACCGCCGAAGCCGCGCTCAAGCGCGGCGATTGCCGCGTGGCTGCCGAGGACTATGCGAAAGCCGCGGCGGGCGGGGATGCGCGTCTCGCGCGGCGCGCCACCGAGGTGGCGCTCGCCTGCGAGCATCTGCCGGCGGCCTGGACGGCGGCGACACGCTGGCGGACGCTGACCCCCGGGGACCGCGACGCCAACGCGCTCTATGCGCTCGTCGCGCTCAAGCTCTACCGCACCGCGGATGCGCGCGTCGCGGTCCGTGACTACTGCCGCAGCGCGCTGAGTGAGAGCGCCCCCGGGGCCGCGCAATCAGACGCCGCGCCGCGGCGCGCACGACCCGGGCACGACCAGGGCGTGCAGGCCCTCACCGATCTCGTCTCGCTGCTGCTCGAGGAGACCGACGCCTCGGCGGTGCTCGCCGCCATGAGCGCGGTTCCCGAGCCGACCGCGAGCGCGCCGCAGGCGCTCGCGATCTTCGGCGAGCTCTCGCTCGCCGCCTACGACGGCAAGCGCGCCGAAGGCTATGCGCAGCGGGCGCTGAGTCACGACCCCGGGGACTTTGCGGCACTGCGAGTGCTGGCGCGGGCCTACGTGCTGCAGGGCGACGCCGCTCGCGCCATCGCCACCGCGCGCAGCGCAGTCGCCGTGGACGGGGTGCGCGGGGGACTCCAGCTCGCGGAGATCCTCGCCTCCCTCGATCGGGTCGAGGAGGCGCATCAGCAGCTCGAGAGCCTGCGGGGTGGCGCCGTCCCGGCGCCTGAGATCGACCGGCGCCTGGCGCTGCTGGCATTCCAGTCAGGGGACCTGAAGGAGGCGCAGCAGCGCTTTGCGGCGCTGCTCGCGAGCGGCGAGGGGAGCGAGGCCGCGCAGCTCTATCTCGCCGACATCGCCGCCCGCGAAGGCGATCCCGAGCGTGCGCTGGCCGAATACCGCCGGCTGTACGATTCATCGGTCGCGGTGCCGGCGCGCTCGCGCGCCGCCGCGCTGCTGCTCGAGCGCCGCGCGCGCACCGACAGCGCGCGCACCGAGGCCTTGACCTTGCTGGATGACTACGCCGCCGAGCATCCGGAGGAGGAGCTGCAGCTCACCCTCGCCAAGGCGCACCTGCTGGCCGACCACGGCGAGGCCGAGGCGAGCCTCGCGCTGCTCGCCGGCGCGCTCGAGCGCCATCCGCATCACCCGTCGATCGAATACGACCGCGCCGTCATCCTCGATCAGGCGGGGCAGGTGCACGAGTCGGTGAGCGCACTCGAGCAGCTGCTGGCCGCACGGCCCGAGGATCCGTCGCTCCAGAATGCGCTCGGCTACACGCTCGCGTATCATTCGCTCGAGCTCTCGCGCGCCGAGGGCCTGATCCGCCGCGCGCTCACCGTCATGCCCGACAACCCGGCAGCTCTCGACAGCCTTGGCTGGGTGCACTTCCGCCGCGGCGACGCGCGCAGCGCCGCCGGCACGCTCGAGCGCGCTTACTCGATCGATCACGACGGCGAGATTGCCGCTCACTGGGGCGAGGCGCTGTGGGTGAGCGGCGAGCAGAGCGAGGCGCGCAAGGTCTGGGCGGCGGCGCTGGCGCGCGAGCCGCAGTCCAAGCCCCTGAAGTCGACGCTGGAGCGGTTCATACCCGATGCGAAATAGCCTGGCGTGGAGCGTGGCCGCGCTGGCGCTGGCCGCGTGCCGCACCGCGCCGTTGCCGACGCCGGCCGCGCCGCCCTGGGTCACCCGCGAGGTTGAGCTGCAGGCCCGCGAGCATTTCGAGCTCAAGGGGCGTGTCGCGGTCGCCGCCGCAGGCGCGGGCTTCAACGCCCGGCTGCGCTGGGCGCAGGAGGGAGCGCGTGCGCGCTTGGCGCTCGAAGGACCTCTCGGCGCCGGCGCCGTACACGTCGACGCCGAGGGGAGCGATCTCGATGTCGTCATGGCGAGTGGTGCGCATCTCACGAGTGATGCGGCGCGCGCCGAGCTCGCTGCGCGCTTAGGCTTCGACCCGCCGCTCGCGAGCCTGCGCTACTGGATCCTCGGCGTGCCAGACCCCGCACATCCCGCCGACGAGACGCTCGATCCCACGCGACAGCGCCTGAGCGCGCTTAAGCAGGATGGGTGGCGGATCGACTACGGCGACTATGTGGCGGTCGGCAGCGAGTGGCTGCCGGCGCGCCTCACGCTCGAGCGCGCGGACGTGCGCGTCAAGCTCCTGGTGGATGACTGGCGGTCGTGAAGCGCACGGGAGGGGCAGAGGAGAGCCGCTGGCCGGCGCCCGCGAAGCTCAACCTCTTCCTGCACGTCATCGGGTGCCGCGCCGACGGGTACCACGAGCTGCAGACGCTGTTTCAGCTCATCGACCTCACGGACACGATCGCGATCCGCATACGCACGGATGGCGTGATCGAGCGTCCGGAGGGTCCGCGGGACGTCCCGGCAGAATCGGATCTCACGGTGCGCGCGGCGCGCGCGCTCCAGGCGGCGAGTGGTACGGGGCTCGGGGCCAGCTTGCGAGTGCTGAAGCGCATCCCTCAGGGCGGGGGCTTGGGCGGGGGGAGCTCGGATGCGGCGACGACGCTGCTCGCGTTGAACGAGCTCTGGGGCTGCGGATTTAACATAAGCGAGCTTGCCGCCCTGGGGCTCCCGCTGGGAGCCGATGTGCCTGTTTTTGTTCAGGGTTCCTCCGCTTGGGCGGAGGGCGTCGGGGAGCGTCTGACTCCCGTGGAGCTCCCGGAGCGCTCCTTTCTCATCATTCATCCGGGCGTCGCCGTGAGCACCCGCGAGGTGTTCCAGAGCCCTGAATTGACACGAAATTCCCCCCTCATCACAATACGCGCCTTTTTTGAGTCGGGCGGGCGTAACGATTGCGAGGGCGTGGTGCGCCGGCTCTGCCCCGAGGTCGGTGAGGCGCTCGACTGGCTCCGGCGTCTCGCCCCGGCGCAGCTCACCGGCACGGGCTCCTGCGTGTTCGCGCCGTTCGCGACCGCGATCGAGGCCGAGCGCGTCGCAGCGCGCGTGCCCGATCGCTGGACGAGCGTGGTGGCGCGGGGGCTGAACGCCTCGCCGGTGAAGGCGCGGCTGCGGCAGGGGCGGGGCGCTTGACGCGGCTGTAAGATTGCCCGCCACCTTTGCGCGACGCAGATGGTTGCTGGGGTGTCGCCAAGTGGTAAGGCAGCGGGTTTTGATCCCGCCATTCGGAGGTTCGAATCCTTCCACCCCAGCCATGACTGAGCTAGAGGACCCGCAGCGCTTGGCGCATAGAGTATGAGTACCAGCGACACACTGGCGCTGTTCGCCGGCAATGCCACCCCGGCGCTGGCGCACGACATCGCGCGCAGCCTGCAGACCCCGCTGGGGCGCGCCTACGTCGGGCGTTTCAGCGACGGCGAGATCAACGTCGAGCTGATCGAGAACGTACGCGGGCGCGACGTCTTCATCGTGCAGTCGACCTGTCCGCCGGCCAACGACACGCTGATGGAGCTGCTGGTGATGGTGGACGCGGCGCGGCGGGCCTCCGCCGCGCGCATCACCGCGGTGGTGCCTTATTTCGGCTACTCGCGCCAGGATCGCCGCCCGCGCGCCACGCGTGCGGCGATCACGGCCAAGCTGGTGGCGAACATGCTCTCCAGCGCCGGGGTCAACCGGCTGCTGACGATCGATCTGCACGCGGACCAGATCCAGGGGTTCTTCGACATCCCCGTGGACAACGTGTACGCCTCGCCGGTGCTGCTCGGCGACGCCTGGAAACAGGCGTACCGCAACGTGACCATCGTGTCGCCGGACGTGGGCGGCGTGGCGCGGGCGCGCGCCTTCGCCAAGCGGCTCGACGATGCGGACCTCGCCATCATCGACAAGCGCCGTCCGCGGCCGAACGAGTCGAAGGTGATGAACATCATCGGCGAGGTCGAAGGCAAGACCTGCTTACTGGTCGACGACATGGTCGATACCGCCGGCACGCTGTGCCAGGCGGCGCAGGCGTTGAAGGACGAGGGCGCCGCGCGGGTGGTGGCCTACATCACGCATCCGGTGCTGTCGGGAGGGGCGGTCGAGAGGATCTCGAAATCGGCGCTCGATGAGCTGGTCGTGACCGACACGATCCCGCTGTCCGCCGAGGCGAGTAAGGCCGAGCGCATCCGGCAGCTGTCGGTCGCGGAGCTGCTGGCGGAGACCATCCGCCGCATTCTGGATGAGGCCTCGGTGAGCTCGTTGTATGTCGACTGAGTTTTGGGTGTGCCGGTTTGGTCGCGAACCGGCACCGTTTGGGTAATCAACGGAGACTGAAGCAATGCGAATCTCATTCACTGTCGGCGCGGACCTCCGCGTGGGCCAAGGCAAAGGTGCGAGCCGCCGCCTGCGCCACGCGGGCAAGGTGCCGGCCGTCCTCTACGGCGCCCACCAGGACGCCCAGGCGCTCACTCTCGATCAGCAGAATCTGCTCACCATGATCGCCGATGAGCGCTTCTACTCCTCGATCGTGCGCTTGAAGATCGGCGATGCCACGCAGGAGGCCATCATCAAGGACGTGCAGATGCACCCGGCGAAGAACCTGGTAGTGCACGTCGACCTGCAGCGCGTGGTGGAGAACGAGAAGATCCGCATCCGCCTGCCGATCCACTTCAAGGGTGAGAGCATCTCCCCCGGCGTGAAGAGCGAGGGCGGCGTGGTCTCGCACATGCGCGCCGACGTGGAGGTCAGCTGCCTGCCGAAGGATCTGCCGGAGTTCCTCGAGCTCGACGTCTCGGGCATGAGCCTCAACGAGACCAAGTTCCTCGCCGACATTCCCCTGCCTCCCGGGGTCACCATCCCGGAGCTGACTCAGCGCAACGCTCCGGTGGTATCGATCCACGCGCCGCGCGCCGAGGAGCCGGAGCCGGTCGCGGCCGAGGCTGCCGCGGTGCCCGTCGAGGGCGCGGTCCCCGCCGCCGCAGGTGCTCCGGGCGCACCGGGTGCCCCGGGGGCGGCGCCCGCCGCCGCGGGCGCGCCGGGCACACCGGTACCGGCTGGCGAGGCCAAGAAGGGCGAGGAGAAGAAGGAAGCTGGGGCCAAGAAGGAGGGCGGCAGGAAGTAGCCGCCGCACACGCCGCACCGCTTGCCACCGGCCGCCGCGGGAGCCACGAGCTCCCCAGGCGGCCGGCGGCTTTTGCGCTGCAGGACTTAAAGCCATGTCAGGTGAAGCGCTCAAGCTGATCGCCGGTCTCGGAAACCCGGGCACCGAGTACGCGCGCACGCGGCACAACGCCGGCTTCCAGTTCGTCGACGAGCTTGCCGCGCGTCACGGCGCCACTTTCAGGTCCGAGCCGCGCCACCGTGGCGAGCTGGCGCGCGCGCGCATCGGCGCGGCGGACCTGTGGCTCCTGAAGCCCATGAACTACATGAATCACAGCGGCGATGCCGTGCAGAGCGTCGCCTCCTTTTATAAGGTGCCGCTGGAGTCGATCCTGGTGGCGTACGACGAGCTGGACTTTCCCGCCGGCGTCGTGCGGCTGCGCCAGGGGGGCGGCGCCGCCGGACATAATGGCCTGCGGGATGTGATCGCGCAGCTGGGCGATGAGTTCTGGCGGCTGCGCATCGGCATCGGGCATCCGGGCGAGCGCTCGCAGGTGCTCGACTACGTGCTCGGCCGGCCGCCGGCCGAAGAGGCGCAGCTGATTCGCGCGGCGATCGAAGCCGCGGCCGATGCCGTCCCGGTCCTGCTCACCGAGGGCGCGCAGATCGCCATGAACCTGCTGCACAGCCGCGGGCCACCCGCCGCTGAATGACCGTGGCTTAAAGCTCATGCCCATCCGCTGCGGTATCGTCGGTCTCCCCAACGTCGGCAAGTCGACGCTGTTCAACGCGCTGACGCGCGCGCAGATCGCCGCCGAGAACTATCCCTTCTGCACCATCGATCCCAACGTCGGCGTGGTGCCGGTGCCCGATCCGCGCCTCGCGCAGCTGGCGGCGATCGCGCGCCCCGAGAAAGTCATCCCCGCCGCGGTCGAGTTCGTCGATATCGCGGGACTGGTCGCCGGTGCCTCCCAGGGCGAGGGGCTCGGCAACCAGTTCCTCTCGCACATCCGCGAGGTGGACGCGATCGCGCACGTGGTGCGCTGCTTCGCCGGCGGCGACGTCATCCATGTCGCCGGCAAGGTCGACCCGCTGTCGGACATGGAGACCATCGACACCGAGCTCGCGCTCGCCGACCTCGCGACCGTCGAGAAGGGCCTCGAGCGCGCGATCAAGGGGGGCAAGAGCGGCGACAAGGAGGCGCTCCGACGCCGCGCCCTGCTCGAGCGCGTCAAGCTCGAGCTCGATCGGGCCAGGCCGGTGCGTGCGCTCGCTCTCACCGACGAGGAGCGCCGTGATTTACGCGAGCTGCAGCTGCTCACCGCCAAGCCGGTGATGTACGTCGCCAACGTCGCCGAGAACGGCTTCCACGACAACCCGCTGCTCGAGCTGGTGGAGCGGCGTGCCGCCGCCGAAGGCGCGCGCGTCGTGCCGGTGTGTGCGGCCATCGAGGCCGAGATCGCCCAGCTCCCTGAAGGCGAGCGTGCCGAGTTTCTCGCGGAGCTGGGACTTGAGGAGCCGGGGCTCGACCGGGTGATCCGCGCCGCCTATGCGCTGCTTGGGCTTCAGACCTTCTTCACCGCGGGACCCAAGGAGGTGCGCGCCTGGACGGTGCGCGTCGGCGCCTCGGCGCCGCAGGCCGCGGGCGTGATCCACACTGACTTCGAGCGCGGCTTCATCCGCGCCGAGGTCATCGCCTTCGCGGATTACCTCGCGGGCAAGGGCGAGGCCGGCGCCCGCGATGCCGGCAAGCTGCGTCTCGAGGGCAAGGACTACCTGGTGCAGGAGGGCGACGTCATGCACTTCAGGTTCAACGTGTAGCCGCCGCCGCGGCCGGCGACTCGCTCGCATCCACCGCGACGCGGTTGCGGCCGGCGCGCTTGGCGGCGTAGAGGGCCGCATCGGCGCGCGCCAGCAGGCTCTCGAGCGTGTCGTCGCTGCCGCCGGCCGCCACGCCGATCGACAAGGTCACCGTGCCCGGCTGCTCCTTGCTGTCCGGTCTGCGGATCCGTCCGGCCGCGACCGCGGTGCGGATCTGCTCGGCGAGCGCGCGGGCGCCGGCGAGCGGGGTCTGTTGCAGGAGAATGGCGAACTCATCGCCTCCGGGGCGCGCCGCGATGTCGCGCCCCTTGATGTTCGCCTGCAGCGTCTGGCCGATCGCCCTCAAGATCTTGTCGCCGAGCAGATGACCGTGCTTGTCGTTGATCTGCTTGAAATGATCGATGTCCGCGAGCACCAGCGCGGCGCCGGCGAAGGGGTTGCCGGCCGCGCCGAGCTCCTTGACCGCGAGCTCGAAGCCGCGGCGATTCTTCAGACCCGTGAGCGGATCGAGCAGCGCCTCGGTCTTGGCCTGCTCGAGCTGCCGGGTGAGGTGCTCGACCTCGCGAGCCCGCGACTCGAGCTTCTCGTGCACGGCCTCGGTGGCCGAGTGCATGCGGGAGGTCTCGCGGGCGAGCTCGGCGATGATGGCGTGCACGCTCTCGAGGCTGGAGGCGCCGGTGAGCCGTGAGCGCGTGTCGCGCAGCGTGGCCTCGAACTGCCCGCTGTCCTCGATCGCGCCGGCCGCGGTCTGCGCCGCCTCCTCGAGTACGTCACGGAGCTTGCGCTGCAGGCGGTTGAGCACCTCCATGTCGCGCGCGACCACGTAGCGCGCATGCAGCTCGTACACGTCGTCCTCGCCGAGCGGGAGCTTGCTCGCGAGGCTCGCCTCGAGGACGCCACTCAGCGGCGGATTGATGCCCGCGACGTGCTCGTACCACAGCGTGTAGCTGATCGGGTGGAGCGCGGCCGACTGCCGCGCCATGAGCGGCAGCGCGAGGCGCAGCAGCTCGGCGCTCTGGTCCTTGTCCTCTTTGTAACGCATGGTCCTTAATGCCCTGGTGGCCTGGTCTGCGCGGGCACCGCCATGGCCGGCTCCGCCTCGGTCTTCACCGCGTCCTGTTCCGCCTGGCGCGTCATGACGATGATGCTGATGCGGCGGTTGACCGCACCGCGGGGATTGTCCCTGTCGAACAGCACCGACGAGGAGAGTCCGACGACGCGCGCGGTCTTGTCACTCGAGAGGCCCGCGGCCTCGAGCGCGCGGCGTGCGGCATTGGCGCGGTCAGCCGACAGGTCCCAGTTGGTGCGTCCGCTGCCGTCCATATAGGGCGTGGCGTCGGTGTGCCCGGTCACGCTCAGGCGGTTGGGCACGGTGTTGAGGTACTTTGCCAGCTCGGTGAGGATCGCGACGGTGTAGGGCTTCAGGCGCGTGCTGCCGATATCGAACATCGGGCGGTTCTGCTTGTCGACGATCTGGATGCGCAGCCCCTCGGGCGTGATGTCGAGCAGCAGCTGGTCCTTGAACGGCTCGAGTGCCTGGCTCTCGTCGATGGCTTTCTTGAGCTCGTCCATGAGCGACTCGAGCTGCTGGCGCTCGGCCGCGAGCACCGCCTTGCGCGCGGCCTCGAGATCGTCCGGCTGCGTCTCCGCGACCTGCGGCGGCTCGACCGTCGGGTTCCTGGGCTGCGCCTTGGGCGGGACCAGCGGCGCAACCGGCGCGCCTATCCCTGCGCTCGGGCTCTGCATCATGCGCGGGGCGTCCAGCCCGCCGTGCAGGTTGATGGGGCTGGTGCTGGCGCCGCCCGGGCCGGCCATCCCCGGGGCCGCCTTGACGCTCTTGCCGACCTCCATGCTGGGGTTCTTGAAATACTCGAAGATCGCCGCGCGCTGGTCGCGCGAGACGGCGGTCACCAGCCACATGACCAGGAAGAACGCCATCATCGCCGTCACGAAGTCGGCGTAGGCGACCTTCCAGGCGCCGCCATGATGGCCGGCCGCGCCGCGCTTGTAGCGCTTGACGATGACGATGGCACGCTTGTCGGGTCGCGCGGGCATGGGCGGCTCACTTGGCAGCGGCCGCGGCGGCCGGCGCACGCGCGGACTGCACACCGGCCGGTCTGGCCTTGCCCTTGAGGTGCGCCTCGAGGTCGGCGAAGGTCGGCCGCACTTCGCTGAAAAGGAGCTTGCGCGCGAACTCGACCGCGACTGGCGGCGCGTAGCCACGCACGCTCGCGACCAGCGCCATCTTCACCACCTCGAAGGCCTTGGCCTCCTCCTGCGCGATGTGCTCCATCGCGGCGGCGATCGGACCGACGAAGCCGTAGGAGACCAGGATGCCGAGGAAGGTGCCGACCAGCGCCGCCCCGACGCGGTGGCCGATGGTGGCGGTGTCCGCGCCTTCGAGCGAGGCCATGGTGTTCACGATGCCGAGCACCGCGGCGACGATGCCGAAGCCGGGGAGCGCATCGGCCACTTTCTGCACGGCGTGCGCCGGCTCGTGCGCTTCCTTGTGGTGGGTCTCGAGCTCGTACTCGAGCAGGCTCTCGAGCTCCTGCGGGTCGAGGTTGCCGCCCACGATCAGCCGCAGGCAGTCGGTGATGAACTCCACCATGTGGTGGTCGGTCAGCACGTGCGGGTACTTCCTGAAGAGGGCGCTCTCCTGCGGCGATTCGACGTCGCGCTCGATCGCCATCACGCCTTCCTTGCGGATCTTGACCAGGATGTCGTAGAGCAGCTGCAGCAGCGAGACGTAGTGCTCGCGCTTGTAGCGCGGCCCCTTGGGTAAGGCGAGCGCGCCGGCGAAGGCCGCCTTGACGACCTTCATGGGGTTGCTGATGAGGAAGGCGCCGATCGCGGAGCCGACGATGATGAGGACCTCGAAGGGATGCCACAGCGCGAGGATGTGACCCCCCTCGGCCACGAACCCGCCGAGGATGCATCCAATCACGACCACTGAGCCGATGATCTGCAGCATGTGACTTAACGCTCGAGGCAACACGGCGCCGGCCGCCTTCGGTCCGTGCCTGTATCGACCCCAGCTGACTGTTTCTTAAGGTCGGCGCGCGAATTCGCGCGCCGGCGCGCGGATTGACAAAGGGGAGACCGGGCGTCACTGTGCCGCGTCGTTTGCGCCGGGTGCGGGGAATGCGGGCGAAAGATACGGTGAGGCTTGCCGCGGTCCTCGGCTGGCTGCGAGGTCTCACGGGCGGGGAGCCGGCCGGTGAGGCCGGGCGGTCGGCCGCAGACGCGCGTGCGCCGGGTGGCGGCGAACGGGCGGCGCCCCCCCCGAGAGGGGAACAGCTTCCCGAGCGGCTCTGGGCGCAGGCCGCGCTCATGAGCTCCCACGGCATCGCGATCGTCGACCCGGCGAGCGCCACGCTGCGGGCGGTCAACGCCGCCTACGCGCAGCTCGTGGGCCGCACCCCGGAGAAGCTCGTGGGACAACCGTCCAGCACTGTCTTCCCGGTGAGTGAGCGCGTGCCCTTGCTGGTTGCCGAGCATTCGGCCGATCTCAACGGCGCCGCCATGCTGCAAACCCGGCAACTCCACCTCGACGGCTCGCTGATACCGGTGGAGGTCACCCTGGTCGCCGTGCGCGAGGGCAACGGTCCGGTCGGCTACCGCATCCAGACCGTGACCGACCTGCGCCCGCGGCTCAAGGCCGAGAGCGAGCTGCACTTCGGCGAAGCGCAGCATACGGCGGCGGCGCGCTTCCGGGCGCTGGCGGACTCCGCGCCGGTCGGCATCCTGCTGATGGACGCCGATGGCGGCCTGAGCTACGCCAATCCCTGCTGGCGCGCGATCACCGAGCTTTCCGCCGAGCAGGCACGGGGCGACGGCTGGTGGGACGCAATCCTCCCGGACGACCGCGAGCGCGTGAGCGATGCCTGGGAGCGGCTGACGCGCGGCGCGCCCCTCGATCTCGAGTTCCGCTACCGCCGCGGCGGCGGCGAGACCCGCTCGGTGCAGTCGCGGGCAGCGGCGCTGCGCGATGAGCGTGGCGCGCTCGTGGGCTTTCTGTGCGTCGAGGTCGACGTCACCGAGCAGCTGCAGCGGCGCGCGGCGCTCGATGGCTTCCACGGCCGCATCCGCGCGCTCGCCCATCGGCTCGAGCAGCTGCGCGAGGACGAGCGTGCCGGGCTCGCACGTCGGCTCCACGGCACGCTGCGCCAGGAGCTGACCACCCTCAAGGGCGCGATCGAGTCGCTGCGTGCGCGCGCGAGCGGTCCCGCTCCCGAGGTCGTGGGCGATCTCGCCGGGCTGGCGGAGCGCTGCCTCGAGGAGCTGCGGCACGTCACCTTCGAGCTGCAGCCTCCCGGGGTAGAGGAGCTCGGGCTCACGGATGCGATGCAGCGCTTCGCGGACGAGTGCGCCGCACAGTCGGGGCTCAGCATCGAGCTCACCGACGCCGGCGGAGTGCCGGAGCTCGGGCCGCGGCTCTCGCTGGCGCTGTACCGGACGCTGCAGGAAGCGCTCACGAACGTGGTGCGGCATGCACACGCCCGGCACGTCGAGGCGCATCTGTGGGTGCAGGACGGATCGGTGCACCTGCGGGTGAGCGATGACGGCGTCGGCATCGGCGACCGCGACCGCAGCAAGGCCGGCTGCTTTGGTCTGCTGTCGGCCTCCGAGCGGCTGATGCAGCTCGGGGGAGCGCTCAGGGTATTCGGCGTCCCGGGACGCGGCACTACCTTGAACGCCAGCATCCCGCTGGCGGCGGGCCGGGAGCGGCGCGCCTCGGCGGCACGCTGAGCGTGGCGCGGTCGGCGCCATGCACTGACCCTCAGGCCGTCCGGACCTGCGGCCCGATCGCCACCCAGGCGGCGCGGATCTCGCCGAGGAGACCGAGCACCTCGGTGACGCAGCCGGCATCTGAGCGCACATTGGCGGTCAGCAGCCGGTGGGTCATGTACTCGTAGAGGTCGCGCAGGTTCTGGGCCAGCGCCCCGCCCCTGGCGAGATCGAGGTTGCCGCGGAGCTCGGCGATGATGATGACGCAGCTGTGCAGCAGCTTCGCCTTGCCGGCGAGCTCGCCGCGCTCGATGCAGCCGCGCGCCGCGGTCATGCGATCGACGGCCGCGTCGAGCAGCATCTGCACCAGCGCGTGCGGGTCGGCGTTCGCCACCCGGCCGTGCACCAGTGCGCTCCGGTACGCTGCCATCCTCGGGTTGTGGGCGAATCCGCTCACGGCTGCTCACGCTCCTGCGGTCGATACCCCGGTAGCGGCGCAGCGGCGCGTAACTTGAGCGCCGGGCGGCGCGCAGCGCTCAGGCGCTCGGCTTGCCCTGCACCAGCGGCAGCGTGGCGAACTGCTGGCTGAGATAGGACGAGGTGCTCTGGAGCGAGGACAGCAGCGAGTTCAACGCCGAGTACTGCTGCGTCAGGCTGGCCGAGAGGGCCGCCATCTGCGTCTGCAGCTGGTTGCTCTGCTGGGTGAGCGAGTTTTCCCGGCTCGCGAGTGTATTGCCCTCGGCGGTGAGCGAGCCGTTCGGGCCGAGCGCGCTCGCGATGTCGTTGTTGATGCTCGCGGCGACGCCGTTCGCGCCGCTGAAGAGCTGACTCACCGCGCTGAAGTTGCTGTTGAGCGCGGCCGACAGCGTGGCGCCGTTGACGCTCAGTGTGCCGTTGGCGCTGGTCGTGATGCCGATGCTGGCGAGCGTGTTGTAGGTCGGGGAGCCGGTGCTGACGATGCTGTAGAGCGCCTGCTGGATCTGGCTCTGGATGCCCGCGAGCCCCGCATCGCCCATCATGGGACCGGCGGTGTTGGTCGAGGAGTCATAGCCGCCGAGCTGAGTGAGCGTGCTCTGCAGCGTGTTGTAGGCGGAGACGAACGCCCGAATGTTGCCGCCGATCGTCGTAGTGTCGTTGGCGATCGACAGCGTGGCCGCCGTGGGTGTGGGCGGCGTACCGCTCGTCGGGCTCGTGGCGAGCAGGTTCAGCGTCACGCCGCTCATGGCGCTGCTGACGGTGTTGCTCGGGCTGGTGAAGCTCACGCCGGAGATCGAGAAGGCGGCGTCCTGTGCGGCCGCCTCCTGAGTGTAGTTGCCGGTGTTGCCGCTGCCGTAGCTGAAGGCCGCCAGGCCGTTGCCGCCGTCGGTCTCGGTGACTGAGATGGTGTTGGCTGCGCCGGTCTGCGCAGAGGACAGGGGCAGATACGCGCCGCTCGCGCCCTGCAGCACGGTGGCGGCGATGCCGGGGTTGCCGGAGGCGGAGTTGATCGCCGCCGCCAGCCCCTGCAGTGTGTTGTCGGTGCTGTCGACCGTAACGCTGAAGCTGCCGCCGCCGAGGGACAGCTGCAGCGTGCCGGTGCCGAGCGTGTTGCCGGCGACGGGGTTCGACAGCAGCTGCTGCGCCGTGGCCAGCGCGGATACCGACACGTTGTAGGTGCCGGTGGGTGCGCCGTTGCCGGCGGTGGCGCTGAAGACCGTGGGCGCGCTGCTGTTGGCGGTCTCCAGCTGGAAGGCGCTGGGCGTGTTGAGCGCGCCCAGGGCGGACTGGAAGGTCGACAGCGCGCCTTTCAGCTGCGCCAGCGAGGAAATCTGCGCCGTGACCTGCTGGGTCTGGTTGCTGATCAGCGACTGCTGCGGTCCCTCGGTGGCCGCGACCAGCTGCGAGACCAGGCTCGAGACGTTGATGACCGAGCCGCCGGCGGCGCCCGAGCTCGAGTTGCTCGCGACCGTGACGACCGGCTGGGTCTGGGGGACCGGGCTCACCGGAGCGGCAGTGGTGGTCATGACACGTCCTCAGGAAAAGAGAGTGGGGCGGGCGCCCTGTGGCGCCCGCCCCCCGTTTACCAGTGCAGGCGACTGGTCTATCACCATCGTTACGGCAGCTTCTGCAGGAGCGTCAGAATGTTCTGCGGGATCATGTTGGCCTGCGCCACCATGGCCGTGCTGGCCTGCTGCAGGATCTGGGCCTTCGACAGCTGGGAGGTCGCTGCCGCGTAGTCCGTATCCTGAATCTGGCTGCGGGCGCTCTGCAGGTTGGTCGAATCGGTGTTCAGACCCTGGATGGCGGACTGGAACCGGTTCTGGTACGCGCCGAGCTGTGCGCCCGTCGCGGCCACCTGCTGCAGGGCCGCGTCGATCTGGGCCAGCGCGAGGTTGGAGGCATCGACCGAAGTCACGGCGCCGACGTTCAGGTTGGTGGTCGTGCCGGCCGCGGTGACCGTGTTGGCGGCGTTGATGCCGATGTTGGCCAGAGTAACCGACGCGCCGTTGCTGCCGCCGGCGGCGACCGCAACGCTCGAGCTCGTCGTGCTGCTCAGGCTGATGCCGTTGCCGGTTGCATTGACCGTGGCGATGATACCGCCGTCCTGACCCGAGACCGCATTGATCGCGGCCGCCACAGTCTTGAGGTCGGCTGCGACGTTGCCCGTCACAGTGAAGGAGCCCGTGGAGACAGCGGTCATGGCCGAGCCGCCGGTGGGCGTCGTGGTGATGGTCAGCGAACCGGTCTGGCCCGCGGTCATGGCGGCCGCGGTCGTGGGACCGGCAGCCGTGTAGAGCGTTCCGAGAGCGGAGGTGTTGGCACTGGCGACCGACGACACGGTGATCGTCTGGCCGACGTTGGCACCGACCTGGAAGGTCGCGCCCTGGAACGTGCCGTCGAGCAGGTTCACGCCGTTGAACGAAGCCGTCGAGGCGACGTTGTTGATGTCGGCCTGCAGCTGGGCGAACTGCTGGTTGAGGTCGGCGCGATCCTGGGTGCTGTTGGTCGCATTGAGCGACTGCACGGCGAGATCGCGCATGCTCTGCAGGTCGTTGGTGATCTCGGTCAGCGCGCCCTGGGCGGTCTGCGCGAGCGACACGCCGTCGTTGGCGTTGCGGGCGGCCTGGTTGAGGCCGTTGATCTGCGAGGTCATGCCCTGGACGATCGCGTAGCCGGCGGCGTCATCGGCTGCGGTGTTGATGCGCAGGCCCGAGGACAGCTGCTGCAGCGCGGTGCTGAGCTGACTGCCCGAGGTGCTCAGGCTGCCCTGAGCTACCAGCGAGCTGTAGTTGGTGTTGAGGACTAATGACATGTGTGCTACTCCGTAAGTTGGTTCACACGCCGGACACTAGTCCTGCGCGCTTCTCGTACAGTTTGTGTATCGGTGCGGGCGCGCCGAACTTGAATCGCCGGCGGCAAGAATCCGCCGCAAACTGCCGAACGCCTCACAGTCTGTCGCCATCGACCGACAGCGGCGTCCGCCCGCGGGGTGCCGTGCGCCCATGGACTTACGGGATGTAATTAAAGAGTGACAGCTTGGCGATCGAGGCATAGGAGGCCTGCGCCGCCTGCAGCGCCAGCTCCTGGGTGCTCAACTGCGTGACCGCCGCCGCGTAGTCGGTGCTGGAGAGCTGCGAGATCGCGCCCTGCAGCTGGGTCTGGTCGCTCTGCGCGTTGTTGGCCACCGTGGTGATCGCATTCAGCCGCCCACCGACCGACGCCTGAACGTTGTTCAGGCCGCTGAGCGCATTGTCGATCTGCTGGATCGCGGCGCCGACCTGGGTCGTGAGCTGCGCGCTCGTGAGCGAGCCCGAGTTGAGCGTCGTGATGAGACTCGAGAGGGTGGCGAACACGCTGCCCTTGCCGGCCGGTGCGACCGTGAAGCTATCGCCGGTCGCCGGTGCGCCGCTCACCGTCACCTGGATGCCGTTGAAGGTGATGGCGCTGCCGCTGGTGTAGCTGCCCGAGGACACGACCGTCCCCGCACCGTTCGTGACCTGGTACTGGGTCGGGCTGGTGAAGGAGATGGTGTAGGTGTCGGGTACCCAGGCGGCGGGGCTCACGACGCTGCCCGTGTCGATGCTGCCGCTGCCGCTGTTGGCGGCGCCGACGGCGGTGGTGAAGGTGCCGTTGCCGGTCGGGACGTTCATGAAGACCGCATTGCCCGCATCTCCGGCGGACACACTCTGGTCGGCGCTGATCTGCACCTGGTTGACCTGGCTGGCGCCCTGGTAGCTCACCGCGCCGCCGGTCTGGGCGAAGGGCTGCGTGCCGCTCGCCGTGCCCGCGAACAGGTAGTTGCCCCCCGCGTCGGTGGCGTTGGCGGCGCCGAGCAGCGCCTGCTCGAGCTGCGTGAGCTGCGTGGCGATGTCCTGCCGGTCGGCGAGGCTGAGCGCCGAGTTGTTGGCCTCGACCGCCAGGTCGCGGGCGCTCTGCAGCGTGTTGGTCGCGCTGGTGAGCGCGGCCTGCTCGAGCTGCAGTGCCGAGCTCACGGCACTGCCGTTGCTCACGTACTGCTGCGAGGCCGACAGCGTCATGTTGAGCTGGTTGACCTGCGACATCGCGGCGGGATTCGCGGCGGCGTTCGGCAGCTTCGAGCCGGTGGACAGCTCGGTCTGCGTCCGGGTGAGCGCCGTCTGCAGCGCCTCCATCTCCGCGAGCGCATTGGTCTGGAACGTGAGCGTGGAGATGGTCATGGTCGTGATCAGCCGAAAGTGATGGCCTGCATGAGGGAATTGAACATGGTGCCCGAGGCCTGGATCACCTGCGCCATGGCCTGGTAGGCCTGCTGGTACTGCAGCATCCTGGCCGCCTCGGCATCGAGGTTGACGCCCGAGAGATTGCTGCGCGCGGTGGTGGCATCCTGGTTGACCGACTGCTGCGCGGTGGCATTCGCCTGCGCCTGCTGGGTGACGACGCCGATCTGGGTGACGAGATTGTTGGCGGCACTGGTGAGCGAGGTGGTGCCGCCGGCGAGGCTGCGGGCGTTGAGCGCGGCGATGCTCGCGAGCACGTTGCTGTTGTCGCCGCTGTTGGCGGCGGTGCTGCTGGCGATCGTGAAGCTGTCCCCGCCCGCGGGCGCACCGTTCACGACGACCTGCGCGCCCTGGAAGGAGATCGGTTGCCCGGCACTGTAGGCGCCGGAGGCCACCACGGTGCCACCGCTGTTGGTCACCTGGTACTGCGTCGGGCTGGTGAAGGAGAGGGTGTAGGTGCCGGGCACCCAGCTCGCGGGCGTGGTGATGGTGGCCGCGGAGATGGTGCCGCCGCCGGTGTTGCCGGCGCTCGCCGCGGTCTGCGCGAGTGAGGCGGCGGCGATCTGCGTCGGGCTGGTGAGCAGGAGCGCGAGTCCCGCGGGCGCCGCCTCGGTCGGCTGGATGAGATAGCTGTCGCCATTGGCCGGCGCGCCGCTCACCACGATCGCGAGGCCCGCCGCCTGCCAGGGACTGGCGGCAGTGCCGGCGCCGCTCATGGCGACCGACTGCCCGGTGTTCACGTCCTTGAGCTGCCACGAGCCGCCGCTGAAGCTCAGCGCGTAGTTGTCGCCCGTCAGGGCGCCCAAGCTCGTGCGCGTCACGGCGAGCGTGGCGCCGCCGGTGTTGTGGCTGCTCGGCGCGGTCGGTACGGCGCCTACTGCGAACATCGGCTGGCCGGGTGCGCCGGTCAGGTCCATGCCCGACTGCTGCGCCTGGTTCATGATGCTGGCGAGGCCCACGCTGATGAGTCCGAGCTGCTGCTGCGTGGGGTCGAGCACCTGGGCGCGTGCGCTCAGGAGTCCGCCGAGGTCGCCGCCGCCGATCTCGCTGGTCACGTCCGCGGTGCCGCCGGCGCTCGAGAGGCCGATGTTGTACTGCGTGGCGTTGTAGGGGTTCGGCATCGCGGCGAGCTGCTGCGCGATGCTCCCCGTGACCAGCGCCTGGCCGCTGCCGACGTACACGTCCATGGCGCCGCTGCTTTCGAGGGTCGTGTTGACGCTCACGTACTGGCTCAGCTGGTCGACGAGATTGTCGCGCTGGTCCATCAGCTGGTTCGGCGTCTTGCCGCCGGCGAGATCCGCGGCGATCTGCGTGTTGAGCGAGGCGATGCCGGTCGCCAGCGTGTTGACCTGCCCGATGTCGGAGCTGATCTGCTGCTCGAGGTTGGAGCCGTAGGTGGCGATCTGCGAGCTGTAGCCGTTGATCTGCTGCACGAGCGCCTGCGCCTGACTCAGCAGCGCCTGGCGCGAGGCGGTGGAAGAGGGCGAGGTGGAGAGCGTCTGCAGGGCGTTGACGAAGCTCTGCAGACTCGCGGTCAGCCCGGCGCTCGAGCTGCTCAGCATGTTGTCGATCTGCCCGGCCTGGGTCGCGAGTGCGCTGGAGCTCGCGTAGCTCGCCTGCGAGGAACGCACCTGCTGTGCGAGCAGCTCGCTGTAGGCACGGGTGATGCCCTGCACGGCGACGCCGCTGCCGAGGTAGCCGCCGGCCGTCGCCTGACCGGGCTCGGGCGTCAGCTGGATGCTCTCGACGCTGTATCCGGGCGTCGCCGCGTTGGCGATGTTGTTGCTCGTGACGTCGAGGGCCTGCTGAAAGGCCAGCAGCCCCGAAACGCCAGTCGAGAGTACGTCACCCATGGCTTGACTCCTCCGCTGGAGCGGGCCGTGTCGCGGTTCGTATCGGCAGGGCGTTGGCAAACTTTAGCGCGGCGGAGTCGGTGGAAGTCGCGCCCGTGGCGAGCTGGGCTGCCACCTGGCCCGCAACCGCGGTCAGCTTGCGGGCATAATCCGGATCGGTGGCGTAGCCGCCCCGCTGCAAGGCCGCGGCGAAAGACTGCAGGTCGCCGCCACTGCCGAGCGCGGCGCTGAAGCGCGGACTTGCGGTGAGCAGCGCCGCATAGTCCTGAAAGCTCTCGCCCGGGCTGGCGTAGGCGCGGAACGCGGCGCTGGTTGGCTGCGCGGCGCCGCCCGCGTACTCCTGCGTGCCCGCGGTGACTGCGGCGCCGCTCCAGCTGCCGCCGGCCTTGATGCCGAAGAGATTGTTGCTCGAGACGCCGCTCGCGCTGCGCGGGACGCTCTTGCCCCAGTTGCTCTCGAGCGCCGCCTGCGCGATGAGGCTCACGGGGTGCACGCCGAGCTGCTGCGCGGCCTGCTGCGCCTCGCGCCACACCTGGCTGATGAAGCTCGCGCGCTCGGTGCTCGAAGCCGTTCCACTGGCGGAGGCGCGCGGCGTGCCGCTCACGGCGCTGTGGGCTCCGGTGGCGGTGGTCGCGGTGCCAGTGGCCGGCGCCGCAGCGGTCGAGCCGGCCTGCTGGAGCTGGCGCATGAGCATGTCCGCCAACCCCAAGCCCTTGCCGCTGGTGAGCTCGAGCGACAGCTGGTCGTCGAACATGCTCTGGTAGGTCTGGGCCTGGTCCGAGCCGAAAATCGGATCTTTGCCGATCGCCTGGCGCATGCTCTTGATCATCATGCGCGCGAACAGGCTCTCGAACTGCTGCGCCACCTGGCGCAGCGCGCTCGGCTCGCGGCGCGCGGCCCTGGATTTCAGCTTCTCGAGTCCGGCGAAGTCGCCGTAGACGCTCGTATGGTTGACGGGGGCGGTCGGCATGGGCGTGACGTCAGATGACGATGAGCTCGGCGCGCAGCGAGCCGGCTTCCTTCAGTGCCTCGAGGATCGCCACGAGGTCGCCGGGAGCGGCGCCCACCTGGTTGACGGCGCGCACGATCTCATCGAGCGTGACGCCGGCCTGGAACACGAACATGCGGGCGTCCACTTGGCTCACGTCGATGCTGCTGCGCGGGGTGACCACCGTCTTGCCGCCCTCGGAGAACGGCAGCGGCTGGCTGACGTCGTTGTGCTCGGTGATGGTCACCGAGATCGAGCCGTGGGCGACGGCCGCGGCCGTCACGCGCACGTGCGCGCTGATCACCACGGTGCCGGTGCGCGAGTTCACGATGACGCGCGCCGGCGCCTCGCCCGGCTCCACCTCGACCGCCTCGAGCGCCGCCAGGTAGGAGATGCGCTGGTTCGGGTCCAGTGGCGCCACCACGCGGATCGACACGGCATCGAGCGCCTCGGCGCTGCCCGCGCCGAGCACGTTGTTGATCGCGCCGGCGACGTGCGCGGCGGTGGTGAAGTCGGGCGTGTTGAGATTCAGCGTGAGGTGCGGGTCGGCGGCAAAATGCACCGGCACTTCGCGCTCCACCGAGGCGCCGTTGGGGATGCGGCCGCTGCTCGGCACGTTGAGCGAGATGCGCGAGCCGTCCTTGCCGGCGATGCCGAAGCCGCTCACGATCACATTGCCCTGGGCCATGGCGTAGATCTGGCCGTCGGCGCCGTGCAGCGGCGTCATAATGAGATTGCCGCCGCGCAGGCTCGCGGCGTTGCCGATGGTCGCGACGGTGACGTCGATCGTCTGGCCGGGCTTGGCGAACGGCGGCAGGTCCGCGGTGACGGTCACGGCCGCGACGTTCTTCAGCTGCGGATTGGTGTTCGGCGGAATGGTCACGCCGAAGCGCTGCAGCATGTTCTCGATGCTCTGCACGGTGAAGGGCGCCTGCGTGGTCTGGTCGCCGGTGCCGTCGAGGCCCACGACGAGTCCGTAGCCCACCAGCTGGTTGGCGCGCACGCCGGCGACCGAGGCGATGTCCTTGATGCGCTCGGCGTGTGCCGGCGCGGTGAGGCCCGCGAGCAGCGCGAGCGCGAGGCGGCCGAGCAGCGGGCGCAGCCGCGGTGGCGCGCCCCAGGGCGTCACGCAGCGTGCGGCGGTCATCAGAACGGCACCCACGGCGAGTTGAAGAAGCGCGCCAGCCAGCTCTGCGCGTTGGCGTCGGCGATCGCGCCCTTGCCGTCGTAGGTGATGCGGGCGCTCGCCACCCGGAAGGAGGGTACCGAGTTGTCGGAGCTGAGATCGATCGGGCGGACGACGCCGGTGACGCGCACGAACTCCTTGCCCTGATTCAGCGCGATCTGCTTCTCGCCGGCGACGTACAGGTTGCCGTTCGGCAGCACCTTGAGCACCGTGCAGGTGAGATAGCCGGTCAGGCTGTTGCTCTGGGCGCTGGCGCCCTCACCGTCGAACTTGCTGGAGTTGTTGAGGTTGTTGGTGAGCCAGGGGACGTTCTTGTTGATGAGCGTCGCGCCGGGCATGGTCAGGGTGTTGGCCTTGCTGGTGGTGGTGGTGGCGCTCTTCTGCGCCGCGGTGGCCTCGTTGAGCACGATGGTGACGATGTCACCGATGTGATGCGCCACCGGGTTCTCCGCCAGCACCAGCTCGCGGCCGGCCTGATAGATGGCGCCGTCGCTGGCCGGCGGCAGCCGCTCCTGCGTCCAGGCGAGCCCGTCGTCGGGCCGCGGCACCGGCGTGCTGTGGCAGCCGGCGAGGCCCGCGAGCGCGAGCAGGAGGGCGAGCAGGGCCTGGAGGGTGCGCATCGCGTCTCGCTCACATGTTCTGCGTGGAGTAGGTGAGCATCTGGTCGGTGGTCTCAACGGCGCGCGAGTTCATCTCGTAGGCCTGCTGCGTCTCGATCATGTTGACGAGCTCCTCGACCACGTTGACGTTCGAGGCCTCGGTCGAGCCCTGCAGCAGGGTGCCCATGCCGTTGAGGCCCGCATTGCCGGTGACCGGCGCGCCGCTCGAGGCGGACTCGACCGCGAGATTGCCGCCGATGTCCTGCAGCCCCGCCGGGTTGATGAAGTCCGCGAGCTGCAGCGTG
>Ga0187774_10000020_pt1 | contig 59874 bp, 49 predicted proteins | sample 0216_BV02_MP05_2_FD_133152 | JGI IMG/M metagenome (GOLD analysis project Ga0187774, IMG submission 133152) | Tropical peat soil microbial communities from peatlands in Department of Meta, Colombia - 0216_BV02_MP05_20_MG | ecosystem: Environmental > Terrestrial > Soil > Wetlands > Peat | place... | reverse complement strand
TTCCAGGGTAAGGTCGCGATGCTGGCGATGGATACCGGGCAGGTCTGGTGGTCGCACGATGCCTCGAGCTACCGCAGCCTCGCCCTCGATGAGGACACCTTGTACGTGGCGAGCGCCGATGGCGAGATCGTGGCGCTCAAGACCCGCACCGGAGCGGAGCTGTGGCGGCAGAAGACGCTGCTGCATCGCGGCCTTTCCGCGATCGCCGCCATGGACGAGGACAACGCGCTCGTGACCGCCGATTTCCAGGGTTACGTCCACTGGCTCGACAAGGCGACCGGCGCGCTCGCCGCGCGCGCCTCCTCAGGCAAGGTGCGGGTGAGCACCGCCCCGGTCGTCGTCGGCAACCTGGCGCTGGTGGTGAACGACCGCGGCCAGATCAGCGCCTTTCGTGTCACGCCGCTCGTCACGGCGCGCAAGTAGCCGCGTGCGCCCACCGCCGCGTCCGCGCCGCCCCGCGCATCCATGCTCCCGGTCATCGCGCTCGTCGGCCGCCCGAACGTCGGCAAGTCGACGCTCTTCAACGTCCTGACCGGCACCCGCGACGCCATCGTCGCGGACGTGCCCGGGCTCACGCGCGACCGCCAGTACGGCTTCGGGCGCGTCGGGCCCGTTCCCTACGTCGTGATCGATACCGGCGGCCTCGTCGAGAACCCGACCGGGCTCGCGGCGCAGATGCGCGCTCAGACCGAGCGCGCGGTGGCCGAGGCGGACCGCCTGATCTTCGTCACCGACGCGCGCGCCGGGCTCTCGGGCGAGGATCAGTTCGTCGCGCGGGAGCTGCGCCGCTCGGGCAAGCCGGTGACGCTCGCACTCAACAAGGCCGAGGGACTCGATGTCGACGTGGCGGGCGCGGATTTTCACGCGCTCGGTCTCGGGGAGCCGCACGCGATCTCCGCCTCTCACCGCGAGGGGTGCGAGAGCCTGATGGAGCAGGTGCTCGCGGGCTTCGAGCCGCAGCCGGCCGAGGACTTGCCGAGCGGCGCGATCCGCATCGCCATCATCGGGCGTCCCAACGTCGGCAAGTCGACGCTGGTCAATCGGCTGCTCGGCGAGGAGCGGGTCATCGCCAGCGAGCAGCCCGGCACGACCCGCGACAGCATCCTGGTACCCTTCGAGCGCGACGGGCGGGAGTTTCTGCTCATCGATACCGCCGGTGTGCGCCGCCGCGCCCGGGTCGAGGACGTGGTCGAGCGGGCGAGCGTCGCCAAGACGCTGCAGGCCATCGACGAGGCGCACGTCGTCATCCTGGTGCTCGACGCCCACGATACGGTCGCCGAGCAGGACGCGAGCGTGCTCGGGCTGGCGCTCGAGCGCGGCCGCGCGCTCATCATCGCGGTCAACAAATGGGACGGGATTCCCGAGGAGCAGCGCGCCACCATCCAGCGCCAGCTCGCCTTGAAGCTCGACTTCGTGCCATTTGCGCCGCTGCACTACATCTCGGCGCGCCACGGCACGGGCGTCGGCGAGCTGATGGGCTCGACGGTGCGCGCCTTCGAGGGGGCGATGCGCACGCTCCCGACGAAAGAGCTGACGCGCACGCTCGAGCACGCGCTCAGCATGCATCAGCCGCCGCTGGTGCGGGGCCGGCGCATCAAGCTGCGTTACGCGCACCAGGGCGGACGCAATCCGCCGCGCATCGTGATCCATGGCAACCAGACCACCTCCGTACCCGAGGCCTACACGCGCTATCTCGCGAATCTCTTTCGCAAGACCTACGACCTGTTCGCCACCCCGGTGGTCATCGAGTACCGCACCGACGCCAATCCGTACGACAAAGGGCGTGGCGGGGGGCGCGCGCCGCGCGCCAGGCGGCGGACACGGGTGCGGCGCGGCCGATAGGCGCGCCCCGTCGACTTCCGCCTCTGGCGCAAAGCGCGTAGATTCCGCGGACACCAGCGGCTGGCCGGGATCGAGTCCTCGTGCACAAAGCCTTGCGCTGCGGATTGTGGGCGGTACTCGCCGCGGCGGCGGCATCGAGTCGGGGCGCCGAGCCGACCGACGCCGCCTCGTACCTGTCGATTCGCGCGAGCCGCGTTGCCTTGCGGCACGTCGAGGTCATCGACGGCACCGGCGCCGCGCCGCGCGCCGACCAGACCCTGGTGATCGTCGACGGCAGGATCGCCGCGGTCGGGCCCGACGCGGCTACGCCCATCCCGCCGGATGCCGAGGTGCGCGACTACGCGGGCTACGCGGTGCTGCCGGGCCTCGTCGGCATGCACGACCACCTCTTCTATACGGCCTCGCGCGACACCCAGCGCAACTCTCCCGGCGGCCTCGAGCCCGGCTTCGTCGTCAACGAGATTCCCTTCACCGCGCCCAGGCTGTATTTGGCGGCCGGCGTAACGACGCTGCGCACCACGGGCAGCATCGAGCCGTACGCCGACCTCAAGGTGCGCTCGCGCATCGAGGCGGGTGCGCTGCCCGGCCCACACCTCGATCTCACCGCGCCCTACCTCGAAGGCGCCGGCACTTACTTCGCGCAGATGCACGAGCTCGGGGGACCGGAGGAGGCGGGGAGGTTCGTCGACTACTGGGCGGCGACCGGCATGACCTCCTTCAAGGCCTACATGAACATCACGCGCGCCGAGCTCGCCGCCGCGGCCGCGGCGGCCCATCGGCATCGACTGAAGATCACGGCGCACCTGTGCTCGGTCAGCTGGCCGGAGGCGATCGCCGCGGGCATCGATGACCTCGAGCACGGGCCGGTCTACACCGACAGCGAGTTCGTCGCCAACCGGCAGCCCGATCACTGCCCGGAGCCGTCCGCGATGTCCAACTCCTGGCTGGCGCGGCAGGTGGGCGATGCGGACGTCCAGGGGCTCATCCGCTCGCTGGTCGCGCACCACGTCGCGGTGACCTCGACGCTGCCGGTGTTCGAGCTCATCGTGCCCGGACGAGCGCCGGCCCAGCGTCGCGCATTGGACGCCATGTCGAGCGCGGCGCGCGACAGCTATCTCACCTTCCGCGGCCTCATCGATCCGGCCAACCCGGCTCCGGCACAGCTGTTGCGCAGGGAGATGGACTTCGAGCGCTCTTTTGCGGCCGCCGGCGGCTTGCTGCTCGCCGGGCCCGATCCGACGGGCGCGGGCGGCGTGCTGCCGGGATTCGGCGATCAGAGAGAGATCGAGCTGCTGGTCGAGGCCGGCTTCACGGCGCTCGAGGCGATCAGGATCGGAACGCAGAACGGCGCCCGCTTCCTCGGGCGGGAGCGCGACATCGGCACCATCGCACCGGGCAAGCACGCCGATCTCATCGTGGTGCACGGTGACCCCGCCGCGCACATCGAGGACCTCGAGAACGTCGCGATGGTGTTCAAGGACGGGCAGGGCTACGACCCCGCCCGCCTCATCGCAGCGGTGCGCGGTCAGGTCGGCATACGCTGATTCGACCGCGCTGACGGCGCCCCCCGCGGGATTTTGGTGTTTTGAGACGCGCGACGCGCTCGCGGCCGCGGCGCCCGTGCTATGTGCCTCCCCGATGAATGCCGCCCTCCCCTCAGCAGCGGTGCGCCGGGATATCGAAGGCCTGCGTGCGCTCGCCGTGCTCGCCGTAGTCGCGGGGCACGTCGCCCCCTCGCTCCTGCAGGGGGGATTCTGCGGCGTAGACGTGTTCTTCGTGATTTCCGGCTACCTGATCGGCCGACACCTGCTGGAGGACATCGAGGCTGGCCGCTTCTCGTTCCTGCACTTCTATGCGCGCCGCGCGCGGCGAATCCTGCCGGCGCTCGTCACGGTACTCATCGGCGTCTGGGGCGTCGGCTGGCTGATTCTCTCCGGGCCGGAGCTCAGCGCACTCGGCCGGCACATCGCCGCGGCCGCCGTCTTCTCCAACAACATTCTGCTGTGGTCGGAGACGGGCTACTTCGATACGGCCGCCACCAGCAAGCCGCTCCTGCACCTGTGGTCGCTCGGCATCGAGGAGCAGTTCTACCTGCTGGTGCCGCTGCTGCTGTGGCTCGGCGCTCGCGGCCGCGACGCTTCGGTTCGCTGGGTGGGGCGGGCGAGTCTCGTCTCGCTCCTTATCCTCCTCATCGAGCCGATGCCGTCCTTCTTCCTGCTGCACACGCGTTTCTGGGAGCTCGGCGCCGGAGTCGCGACCGGCTATCTCTCGCTGAAGGCTGCGGCGCTCGGCCGTGGGACGCTGGCGGTGTCCAAGGCGCGGTACCGCGAGCTGCTGCTGTGGGCGCTGGCGCTGATGTTCGTCGTCGCGCTGCGACTGGGGGCCCGGGAGGACGACGCCGGGCAGGCCAGCCTTGCGGCGAGCCTTGCGCTCGGGGGTTTGTTCATCCTGGGAATCTGCACCGCGCAGCTTGCGAGCGCTTACCAGCGACCGGCCGCCTGGCAGAAGCTTGCGGCGCTTTGCCAGCGGCACGTCTTGCGGCTGCGTGCTGCGGCCGCATCGGCGGGGCTGGCGCTCATCGCGGGCTCCATGCTCGCCATGACGCCGGCGGACTGGCCGGGCGCGCAAACACTGTTTCCGGTGCTCGGCACGGCGCTGGTGATCGCGGCCGGTCCCGGCACCGCCGTCAACCGGCTGCTGGCCGCGGCTCCGCTGGTGTTTGTCGGGAGCATCAGTTACCCGCTCTACCTCTGGCACTGGCCGGCGCTCGTTTTCTCGCGATTCCTCGGCGGTGCGGGGCTAGCCACGAGCCTCATCCCGGTGTGCGCGGCGTTCCTGCTGGCATGGGCGACGCGGGAGTGGGTGGAGGATCCCATCCGGTTCGGCCGCCTCGCGGGCAGGGCGGTGGCGGCGCCACCCGTCTGGGCGGTGTCGCTGGCCCTCGTGCTGACGGGCCTCGTCGGTGTGTCGGCGGTCGCGACCGAGGGTTACCCTGGCCGCTTTTCGCCGGCGCTGCGTGCGATCGCAAGCTGGAGCGTCCCCGACCCCTATAGCCCCTGGAGGGCGAATCGCTGCTATCAGCAGCCGGGCGTGACGGCGCCCTATGCGCCGGAGTGCACGCCCGAGCGGCGGCCGGGGATCCCGCAGGTGCTGCTGTGGGGCGATTCACATGCCGCGGATCTCTATCCCGGGCTCCTCGAGCTGCAGACCCGGGACGGCTTCGGCGTCGTGCAATGGACCGCGGCCGGTTGCCCGCCCACGCGCACCGCGCTCGTCAGGGAGCAGCCGGCCTGCAGCGAGCGGCGCGCCGCGGCGCTCGCGGCCATGACGCGCCTCGCGCCTGACACCGTGCTGCTGGCGGGCGCCTGGGAGCTCTATCTCGACTGGGGAGCGTCCGAGGACAGGATCGTCGCGGCCACTCAGGACGTGATCGGGTGGCTGCGCCAGAGCGGTGTGCGGCAGATCGTCCTGTTCGGTCCCGCGCCCACGTGGAACGCGACGTTGCCGACCGATCTTTTCAGGTACATGAGCCTGCGCCGCACGGAGCACGTGCCCCTGAGGCTCGGGTCGGTCACGGATGAGGTGCGGCGACTCGACGGCGCGCTCGCCGCCCAGGCGGTTGCGGCGCACGTGCGCTACGTGAGTGTTCTCGACCGATTCTGCGACTCGCGCGGCTGCCGCACCCAGGGGCGCGAAGGGCAGGTGCCGCCGGACCTGCTGTTCCGCGACCGCGACCACCTGACCGTGAGTGGCTCCCGGTTCCTGCTGGACGCGGCCGCGTGCCAGATATTCGTCGACCCGAGCTGCCCGGCATCGCCCTGACGGCGACGCTTTATCTCAGCGCCGTCTCCGGCTCACGCCGGCCGTTCTCCGGCGGCGCCTTGTTGGGATGGGGCTTGGCGTTGTTCGGGTTCTGCGCCGGTGCCTGGCCGTTGACGGGCTGCGCGTGCGGGTTGCCACCGTTCGTCTGGCCCGGGGGTGGCCCGCCGTAGGGCTTGTTGCCATTCCCGTTGCCGTTGCCGTAGCCATGGTTCGGATTGTTCCCGAACGCGGGACCCTGCGGCGGCGGAGCGTTGGCGGCGTTGCCACCATTCATCTGGCCCGGGGGTGGCCCGCCGTAGGGCTTGTTGCCATTCCCGTTGGCGTTGCCGTAACCATGGTTCGGGTTGTTCCCGAACGCGGGGCCCTGCGGCGGCGGAGCGTTGGCGGCGTTGCCACCATTCATCTGGCCCGGGGGCGGGCCGCCGTAGGGCTTGTTGCCATTCCCGTTGCCGTTGCCGTAGCCATGGTTCGGGTTGTTCCCGAACGCGGTACCCTCCGGCCGCTGCGGAGCGCCGGCTCCGTGGGCGCGGATGACGCCCGGCGCGTTGAACGCCCCTGGATGCGGGGTCGCCGCGATCACGGGGCGGCCGCCGTTGTTGCGCGCGAGCAGGTCCGGATTGTTGGCGGCCTGCTGCACATGCTGGCGCTGCATCGGGGTCGCCCTGAAGTGCTCTTCCTGAATGTAGCGGCGTTCCTCAGGTGAGGGTCTCGCGACGACACCGCCGGCGCCGCCGTTATAGCTCACGCGGTTGACCGTGACGTTGTTGACCACGGTCTCGTTGTAGGTGTTGCGCACGACCGTGACGTTGACGTTGGTGACGGCCCGGTTGTAGGCGAAGGAATTGCCCACCCAGCGCCCGCCGGCGAAACCGACACCGCCGTAACCGAAGCCGTAGTTCACGCCGCCGTAGAAGCCGACGTGCGGGCCCCAGTAGCCGGCGTGAAACATGTACACACCGCCGACGAAGCCCCAGTAGCCGGGGGTCCACAGCAAGCCGACCTGCGGCGGCATCACCCAGGTGCCGGGTACCCAGTAGTAACCAGTGGGCGCGAAGGCCCAGTAGCCCGGAGTCCAGACGTAGCCGGGGCCCGGCACCGGCGGCTGCTCGTAGGTCGGCAGCGGCGGTGGCGGCTCGTTGGCCTGCATGTCGCCATCGGTGTCGCCTGCCGCCGCTTCCTCTGCGGCAGGTGCCGCGGGCGGTGGAGCCACGTAAGCCGGTGCGGGTGGCGCCGGAGAAGGCTCAACGTACCGGACGACGCAACCCGTCAGCTGGGTGGCGCCGGCACACAAGAGCGCGAGGCCGGCGAGGGGAAGAACTTTGACCTGCAGACGCTGCGACGATTTAGACATAACACAGCCCTGATGGTGGTGGTGAGGCAGCCTACGCACTCGCGCAGGCGGTTTGGTACCCACAACGTCACAGTTTGAGAGCGGGTGACCCGCGTGAACGGAATGTAATGCGCGCGGCCGGATTGCCGGCGATCGGAGCGCGGCTTCAGGCTCGGTTCAGGCCAGGCGGAACCTGAGCGTCCCGAGCTTCTCAATGGTGCTCACGATCTCATCGCCCGCCTTGAGCCAAACCTGCTTTTCCTTCGGGTAGCCGAGGATGACGCCCTCGGGTGTCCCCGACCAGATGATGTCGCCGGGCTCGAGCGTCCACATCCGGGTGATGTAGGCGATGAGCTTCTGCGGGTTGAAGATCATGTAGCTGGTATTCGACGACTGGCGCCGCTCGCCGTTCACGTACGTCTCGAGCGCGAGACTGTTGGGATCGCCGACGCGGTCCGCGGACACGAAGTACGGGCCGATGGGTCCGAAGTTATCGAGGGTCTTGCCGATCATCCACTGCACGCTCGGCGTCTCGAGCTGCAGGTCGCGCGCCGAGAAGTCGTGCGCCGTGCAGTAGCCCGCCACGTAATCGAGCGCCTGCGCCTCGGAGACGTTGCGGGCGCTTCGGCCGATGACGATCAGCAGCTCCGTCTCGTAATCGAACTTGTAGGAGACCTCGCGCGGCGGCAACGTGATCGTGCAGTTGTGGGCGGCGAGCGCATTGTTGTATTTGTTGAAGAGGATCGGAACGCTCGGCAGCTTCAGGTTGGTCTCCGCCGCATGCGCGCGGTAGTTGAGCCCGATGCAGACGATCTTGCCGGGATGGGTGAAGAGCCTCCCGAAGGTGATGGACGACTCTCTCACCAGGGCGGCATCGGCGCGGCGCGAGGTCTGCGCCGCGGCGATGAGCTCATTCAATCCGCGCGCATTGCCTTCCCTGAGGAGCTCCTCGAGCGTCAGCGGCGCGGCCAGGCCGAGCAGCTGCGAGGCCCTGCGCACATCGAGCACCCGGTCCTCGCCGAGCTTGGCGCCGAGGGTCTCGGAGCCGTCGGCATTTCGCATCGACAGCAGGGTCACGCCGGTCGGCATCTCGTGGGGTCCGTGGTACTTCTTTCCTGTCATGGAGCTCTTCCCGGTCGCGGCGGAGGCCGCGGCTGCGCCCGCGACGCCAGCCGTAAGCGCGCCGGCCTTGAGAAAGCTGCGTCTGGAGGTCATGTCTGCTCGCCGCTATTCCCACTCGATGGTCGCGGGCGGCTTGCCCGAGATGTCGTACACCACGCGCGAGATGCCGGGCACCTCGTTGACGATGCGCCGCGAGACATGGTCGAGGAAGTCATACGGCAGCCGTGCCCAGTGGGCCGTCATGAAGTCCACGGTCTCGACCGCACGCAGCGCGATCACATAATCGTAGCGGCGCCCGTCGCCCATCACGCCCACCGAGCGCACCGGCAGGAACACGGCGAAGGCCTGCGCGACGCGCTCGTAGAGCCCGTGCCGGCGCAGCTCCTCGATATAGATGGCATCCGCGCGCCGCAGGAGATCTGCGTACTCCGCCCGCACCGCGCCGAGAATGCGTACACCGAGGCCCGGGCCGGGGAAGGGATGGCGGTACACCATCTCGCGCGGCAGCCCGAGCTCGATCCCGATGGCGCGCACCTCGTCCTTGAACAGCTCCCGCAGCGGCTCGAGCAGCCTCAGCTTCATCCGCTCGGGCAGGCCCCCGACGTTGTGGTGCGATTTGATGACGTGCGCCTTGCCGGTGCGCGCACCGGCCGATTCGATCACGTCCGGATAGATGGTTCCCTGCGCCAGGAACTCGACGCCCGCGAGCCTGTGCGCTTCTTCCTCGAACACCTCGACGAAGGTGCGGCCGATCGCCTTGCGCTTCTCTTCGGGGTCGGCGACGCCGGCGAGCGCCGCGAGGAAGCGCTGCGCGGCGTCGACGCGGATCACGCGCACGCCGAGGTGCTCGGCGAAGGTGCTCATCACCTGCTCGCTCTCGCCGAGGCGCAGCAACCCGTGATCGACGAACACGCACACCAGTTGATCGGCGATGGCACGGTGCAGCAGTGCCGCGACCACCGACGAATCGACCCCGCCCGAGAGGCCGAGCAGCACCTTGCCGGTGCCAACCGTGGCGCGCACGTGCGCGACCGCATCCTCGATGATGTTGCCGACGCTCCACAGGGCATCGCAGCCGGCGATCTCGCGCACGAAGCGCTCGAGGAGCCGCGCGCCCTGCCTGGTGTGCGTGACCTCGGGATGAAACTGCACACCGTAGAAGCAGCGCTGCTCGTCGGCCATGGCGGCGTAGGGGATGGTGCTGGTCGAGGCGGTGGCGGTGAAGCCCGCGGGCAGGGCGTCGACGCGATCGCCGTGGCTCATCCACACGTCGAGCTGCGCACGCCCGGCCTGGTCGCGCCGATCCTCGAGGTGATCGGTGAGGCGCGACGGGCCGGTGACGGTCACCTCGGCATAGCCGAACTCGCGCTCGGTGGAAGGGGCCACACGGCCGCCGAGCTGCTGCGCCATCGTCTGCATGCCGTAGCAGATGCCGAGTACCGGGACGCCGAGCTCGAACACCGCGGCGGGGGCCCGCGGCGGATTGCGGTCGGTGACCGACTCCGGCCCCCCGGAGAGGATCACGCCGCGCGGCGCAAATCCCCGGACCTCGGCGTCGCTCATGTCCCAGGGGTGGATCTCGCAGTACACGCCGAGCTCGCGCACGCGGCGTGCGATCAGCTGGGTGTATTGCGCGCCGAAGTCGAGGATCAGGATCCGGTGCGCGTGGATGTCCGGGTGCAGCGCGCTCGCCGGCGCCGCGGAGTGAGTGGGGAGGGTGGCCTGGGGAACGCTCGCCATGTCGCCGTCACGATGCCCGGTAGTTGGGTGATTCCTTGGTGATGCTGACGTCGTGGACGTGGCTCTCGCGGATGCCGGCGTTGGTGATGCGCACGAACACCGGGCGCGTGCGCATCTCGGCGATGCTGCGGCTGCCGGTGTAGCCCATCGCGGCCCGCAAGCCTCCCGCGAGCTGCTGCAGAATGGTGACGATGCTGCCCTTGTAGGGCACGCGGCCCTCCACACCCTCCGGCACCAGCTTCTCGAGCTCGGTGGCGGCGTCCTGGAAATAGCGATCGGCCGAGCCGTGGCGCTCGGCCATCGCGCCCAGGGACCCCATGCCGCGGTAGGACTTGTAGGAGGCGCCCTGGTAGAGCTCGACTTCCCCCGGCGACTCCTCGGTGCCGGCGAACAGGCCGCCGATCATGACGGCATCCGCCCCCGCGGCGATGGCCTTGGCGATGTCGCCGGAGAAACGGATACCGCCGTCGGAGATCACCGGCACGTCGGCGTCGCGCAGCGCCGTGGCGACGTTCGCCACCGCCGAGATCTGCGGGACGCCCACCCCCGCGACGATGCGGGTGGTGCAGATGGAGCCGGGACCGATGCCGACCTTGACCGCATCCGCGCCGGCCTCGATGAGGGCGCGGGCGGCCTCGACGGTGGCGATGTTACCGGCGATCACCTGGGCATCGGCCCATTTGGCCTTGATGCGTCCGACGGTTTCGATGACGCCGCGCGAGTGACCGTGCGCGGTGTCGACCACGACGAGATCGACACCGGCCTCGCGCAGCGCGGCGACCCGCTCGAGGGTGTCGGGCGTGGTGCCGACCGCCGCCCCGACCCGCAGCCGTCCGCGCTCGTCCTTGGCGGCGCGCGGGAACTCGGTGGCCTTCTGGAAATCCTTCACCGTGATCATGCCGACGAGCTCGTGCTCGGCGTTCACCACCAGCAGCTTCTCGATGCGGTGCTTGTGCAGCAGCGCGAGCACCTGCTCCTTGGAGGCGTCCTCGCGCACCGTCACCAGCCGCTCCCTGGGGGTCATCACCGAGGACACGGGCGCGTCGAGCTTGTCCTCGAAGCGCAGGTCGCGGTGCGTCACGATGCCGACCGCCTTGCGTCCGACCACCACCGGGACCCCGGAGATGCCGCGCGAGCGCGTCAGGTCGAGCACCTCGCGGATGCTCATGTTGGGGGAGACGGTGATCGGGTCCTTGATCACGCCGCTCTCGAACTTCTTCACCCGGCCGACTTCACGCGCCTGGGCCTCGATCGACATGCTCTTGTGGATGACGCCGATGCCGCCTTCCTGGGCGATGGTAATGGCGAGGCGCGCCTCGGTGACCGTGTCCATGGCCGCGGACATCACCGGCAGGTTCAGGCGGATACGGCGCGTGACGCGCGTGGAGAGATCGACCTCGCGCGGCAGAATTTCCGAGTAGGCCGGAACCAGGAGGACGTCGTCGAAAGTAAGAGCTTCTTCGAGGAGGCGCATGCGTAATTATAGGCGGCGGGACCGCCCCGGTAAACCTCATGCTAAGGTGCCCCATGGCCCTGAGAACTGAGCTCGAGCCCGCCGCCGCCCCGCCGCGGGACGTCTACAGCGTCGCGCGCCTCAACCGCGAGGTGCGCTCGGTGCTCGAGCGCGGCCTCGGCGTGATCTGGGTGGAGGGGGAGCTCTCGAACTTCTCCCAGCCGGCCTCCGGCCACTGGTACTTCTCGCTGAAGGACCGCGACGCGCAGCTGCGCTGCGCCATGTTCCGCATGAAGAACTCGCTGGTGGGGTTCACGCCCCGCGATGGCGCGCATCTGCTGCTGCGCGGGCGCATCAGCGTCTACGAGGCGCGCGGTGAGTACCAGCTGATCGTCGAGCATCTCGAGGAGGCGGGAGTCGGGGCGCTCAAGCGCGAGTTCGAGCGCCTGAAGACCCGGCTCGCCGCCGAGGGCCTGTTTGCGCTCGCGCGCAAGCGCGCGCTGCCGCGCTTCCCGCGGCGTGTCGGCGTCATCACCTCGCCCTCGGGCGCGGCGCTGCACGACATCCTGCAGATCCTCGCGCGGCGTTTTCCGCCGGCGGCGGTGCTGATCTATCCGGCTCCGGTACAGGGCGCGGCGGCCGTGCCGGCGCTGATCGCCGCGCTCGCGACCGCGGGCGCACGCGCCGAGTGCGACCTGCTGATCCTGGCGCGCGGCGGCGGCTCGCTCGAGGATCTGTGGGCGTTCAACGACGAGCGTCTGGCGCGCGCCATCGCGCTAAGCCCGCTGCCGGTCGTCTCGGCGGTGGGTCACGAGATCGACTTCACCATCGCCGACTTCGTGGCGGACGTGCGTGCCCCGACGCCCTCGGCCGCGGCCGAGCTCGTGGTGCCCGACCGCGCCGCGTGTCTCGAGGCCGTGGCACGCAGCGCGCAGCGGCTCGGCGTCTCGATGCGGCGCGAGCTGCGCGCGCTCGTGGTGCGCCTCGAGGGCGCACAGCGCCGGCTGGCGCTCGCTCATCCGGGCGTGCGCCTGCAGCAGCAGATGCAGCGCCTCGATGACCTGACGCTGCGCCTGACGGGGGCGGCGCGTGGCGGGCTGCATCGCGATGGGCGGCGCCTCGCGGAGCTGCACGGGCGCCTGATGCGCCGCTCGCCCGGTCTCATCGTCGAGCAGCAGCGCGCGCGCCAGCGGGGTCTGTGGCTGCGCTTGCGCCATGCCGCGACCGGGCGGGTCGCCGCCGCGGCGCAGCGCCTCGCACTCGCGCAGCGCGCCCTCAACGCCGTGAGTCCGCTCGCGACACTCGCGCGCGGCTTCGCCATCGTGACGCTCGCGGACGGCACGCTGGTCACGGACGCGGCGGCGGCGGCGCCCGGCGCCGAGATCGAGGCGCGCCTGGCACGCGGCGTTCTCACCGCGCGGGTGAGCGGGCGGAGGGACGCGCCGTGAGAGCGGCGCGCTGTGCCGCGGCGCTGGCCGCGGCCTCCGCGCTGCTGTCGCCCCCGGCCCTCGATGCCGCAGGCTCGCCCGCGGCGGAACCGGCCGCGGTGCCGCTGCCCGACGAGGAACGCGTCCCCGGGGGCGTGGCGCTTCTTGCGCTCGCTGAGGGCGCAGCCCGCGCGCCACGGGTCAGTTTCGATGGGCGGCGCGTCATGGTGGTGCCGCTCGCGGGCAAGTGGCTGGCGGTGGTCGGCATTCCGCTCTCGCAGCCGCCGGGACCCGCCGCGGTGCGCGTGGCGGTCGCCGGCTCCGCGGACGCCCAGCTCGGCTTCGAGGTCGGCAGCAAGGAGTACGCCGTGCAGCACCTCACCGTCCCGCCGGGCAAGGTGGACCTTTCGCCGCGGGACCTGGCACGCGTCAACCGCGAGCTGCCGCGCATCCGCGCGGACGTGGCCACCTTCTCGGAGGACACCCCGGCGACGCTGCGGCTGCTTGCGCCGGTACCTGGGGTCCGCTCGAGCTCCTATGGCTCACGGCGCGTCTTCAACAACGAGGCGCGCAACCCGCACAGCGGCATGGACATCGCGGCGGACACCGGCACCCCGGTGCGGGCCGCCGCCGCCGGACGCGTGGTCGACACCGGCAACTTCTTCTTCAACGGCAACACGGTGTTCCTCGATCACGGCGGCGGGCTCGTGACGATGTATTGCCACCTCAGCGCCATCCGGGTCGCGCGCGGTGAGCGCGTGCAGGCGGGGAAGGTGATCGGCAAAGTGGGAGCGACGGGGCGCGTCACCGGGCCGCACCTGCACTTCGGCGTAGCCCTGAACGCCGACTTCGTCGACCCGGCACTGTTTCTGCCGGCGCCGGCGGCGCCGCCCGCCGAAGCGCACGGCGGCAACTGAGCATGACGGACCCCGCCGACGCCGGGCGCGATGCCCGGTACATGCGCCTCGCGCTCGAGCAGGCGGCCGCGGCGGGCGCGCGCGGCGAGGTGCCGGTCGGCGCCGTGCTGGTGCTGGGTGAGGAGATCATCGCCGCCGGCAGCAACGCGCCGATCGCGAGCCACGATCCCACGGCGCATGCGGAGATCGAGGTGCTGCGCGCCGCGGCCAGGGCGCTCGGCAGCTATCGACTCACCGACACCACCTTGTACGTGACGCTCGAGCCGTGCGTCATGTGCGCGTCCGCGATCGTGCACGCGCGCGTGCGGCGCCTGGTGTTCGGCGCCTGGGATCCGCGCGCCGGCGCCGCCGGCAGCATCATCGACGTGTTCGCCCTGCCGCAGCTCAATCATCGCGTGGACGTGTTCGGCGGCGTGCTGATGGACGAGTGCGCGCGGCTGCTGCAGCAGTTCTTCGCGGCGCGGCGTTAGGGAATGAGGCGGGCCGCGGCGGCAGGCGCGGCCGCCCCGGGCGCGGGCGTTGCCTCGCCCGGCTGCCACTCGAGCAGCGTGAGAAAGCGCTGGATGCGGTCGACGAACTGCACCGGCTCCCAGCCGCGCGCGTAGCCGCGCTTGGCGCGCGTGTACCAGCGGCCCTGCGCCAGCAGCGGCAGGCGCTCGCGCACCTCGGCCCACGAGTCGGGGTCCTTGCCGAGCGCCTGGGTGATGACGCGCGCATCCTCGAGGTGTCCGAAGCCGACGTTGTAGGCAGCGATCGTGAGCCAGGTGCGGTCGGGCTCGGGGATGCGGTCCGGGATCATCTGGCGCACCTGCGCGAGGTAGTGCGCGCCGGCGAAGATGCTCTGCTGCGGGTCGCGGCGATCCCTGATGCCCATCGCCTGGGCGGTGTCGGCGGTGAGCATCATCAGACCCTGCGCGCCCTCGTCCGAGGCGGCGCGCGGGTCCCACTTCGACTCCTGGTAGCCGATCGCGGCCAGCAGCCGCCAGTCGATGCGCGTCTCCGCCGCAGCCTGCTCGAACCAGCCTCGATAGCGCGGCAGGCGGTCGGCGACGTGTGTCTGGAACTCGCGCGACTCCTCGTACTCGAAGCGGCGCGTGTCGCCCGAGGCCGCCTGCACCAGCTGCGGGAGCTCTCCGGACTCACCGAGCGCGCCGAAGAACTGGTCGACGCGCTCGAGCAGCCCCGTGGCGTCCTTGCGCACGATCCACTGCACCGGGCGCGTATCGGGCAGCGCGAATCCCACCAGCACGTTCGGATAGAGATGGTGCGCGAAGGAGAACTCGCGCGCGTCGCTGATCGCGTAGTCGGCGTTTTCCGAGTCGACGTCCTCGATCGGGTCGGCGGAGCTCGGCGCGGTCTGCACCCATTGCAGCGTCGGGGCCACGGTGCTGCGCAGCTTCTCGAGGATGCGCTCCTGGGGGCTGCCGGCGCGCACCGCCAGCCGCGCTGACTCGAGCTGCAGCGTGTCGCGCGGGCGCACGCCGCTCCTCTGGTACACCACCAGCTGCGGGATGTTCGCGTACGGGGCCGCGGCATCGCCCACCTGTCGCCAGTCGGGTGAGTCGCTGAGCGAGGCTGCGGCGATGTCCGCGCGGCCTGCCGCCAGCTCATCCTGCATGGCGCGCTCGCTGGCGACCGGATACATCGCGAGCTTCACGCCGAGCTCGCGCGCGAAGCGGCTCGCCAGCTGGTACTCGAGTCCCTCGGTCCCTTGCGCGCCCAGGTAGTAGCAGGTGGGAAGGTTCAGCGTGACGACGCGCAGCTCGCCGCGCGCGCGCAGCTGCTCGAGGGCGGATGGCTCGTGGTGCGTGCAGCCCGCGAGGAGCAGCACGCCGGCGGCGACGAGAGTCAGTGCCCGCACCAAGGAGGGCCTCCTGGCGAACGGCTTTCCGCTAGAATACCAGCCCCGCAAATGGGTCCTGGTCGCGGAGTCGGAGAGGTACCGAAGCGGTCATAACGGCGCCGACTCGAAATCGGATGGTCGGGTAAAACCGGCACGTGGGTTCGAATCCCACCCTCTCCGCCAGAGCCCCACGCCGTCGTCAGGACTCCGGCTTCTTCATCGCCTCGCGGTACGCGGAGCTGAATGCCTCGACAAAGGTGTGCGGCAGGTGGTCGGCCGGCATCTCGATGAGATTGCGGTAGAAGTTGACGAACAGCTCCCAGTACTGCCCCTTGTCGGCCGAGCGTGCCTTGCCGCGGCGCGCGGCGCGCTCGAAGCGCGCTTCGAGCTCGGCGGGGTCGAGCCGGTCGAGGAACTCGACGAAAGCGGCGCGCATCGCCTGCGCGGTGGCGGTCTCGTGCAGCTTGGCGTCGCCGACCACCTCGCGCAGCCACTGCACCGAGTCGAGGCGCCGGTTCTCGTGCTGCACCAGCAGGCCGATCAGCAGGTCCTCGACCATCGAGTCGGCGAGCGAGGGACGCGGATCGTCGGGCTCGCGCCCCGGCATCTCGATGCGGTAGCGATTGCGGGTGTCGGCGCGCGTGCGCTCGAGATCCTTCAGGCCCACCAGCGCCTCGCGGAACAGGCGGCCGGCAAGATGCAGCAGCCGGGTCTGGGCATCGGCCGGCAGCCGCTCGGTGTCGATGCCGGCGCCGCGGCAGAAGGCGTCCAGACCCGAGTGCACATCGGCGAGGGCGAGTACGCCGTTGCCGTTCTTCGGCTCGCGCGAGACGGCCTCGGCGAGGCGCGCCATGCGCTCGCCGTGCGCCTGCGCTTCCGGGTCCGGCGCGGGCTCGGCCGTCGCGGCCGGCGGCTCTTCGATGAGCGGCACGCTGTCGGCCAGCGCGCGCACCGGAGCGGACTCGACCGCCTGCCCGTAGGCGTTGACCGGCAGCGCCGGGTCGGGGCGCGGCTCGGGGACCAGCAGGTCATCGAGGTTGAGCACCGCGCCGATATCGCGCTCCGGGGAGCGGTCGAGCGAGCGCAGTGCGTGGATGCTGGTCGGCACCGCGGCCACGACCGGATCCTCGGCGGGCGTGGCGGCCGCGCGCCGCGACTCCAGCGCCGCGACGATGTGGTACTCGCCGATGCGCAGCACGTCGCCGTTCACCAGGCGGTAGCCGCTCGAGCCGCGCTTGGCGAGCGGCTCCATGTCGTCATTGACGTAGACGCCGTTGGTGCTGACGTCCTGGAGGTAGAAGTGGCCCTCGCGGAACTGCACCCGGGCGTGATGCGCCGAGACATAGCGCATGGGGTCGGGGAGCACCCAGTCGTTGTCGGCGGAGCGGCCGATGGTGCCGCCTTCCACGGAAAAGCTCGCGCTGCTGCGGTCGGCAAGCGACCGCCGCTGGTCACTGACGACACGCAGCCGAAGCGTCATGGTTCCCCGACTCAAGGAAGTCCGTCCGTTGTTAAGAAACCGCCGGGCTGCCGAGGCGCGGCAGCGTCCCCGGCACGCCCGGACATATAATGCCAGCGTCAAAGCTACCCGACGTCCCAGCCCCCGCCATGGCAGTCAGTCACATTTTCCGCATCCTGTTCGTGAATCAGGGCAAGGTTTACGAGGTGTACGCCCGCAAGGTGAGCCACGGGGAGCTGTTCGGTTTCATCGAGGTCGAGGAGCTGGTGTTCGGCGAGCGTTCCTCGGTGGTGCTCGATCCCTCGGAAGAGCGCATCAAGGGCGAGTTCTCCGGCGTCAAGCGCACCTTCCTGCCGATGCACTCGATCCTGCGCATCGACGAGGTGAAGAAGCAGGGGACGGCCAAGATCACCGTGCTGGAAGCGGGCACCAACGTGGCGCAATTTCCCATGCCGATGTATTCGGCTCCGCCCGGAGAGAAGAAATGAGGCGCGGCTAGCGCATGCTCGAGATCCCGGGCGCACCGGCACTGTCCGCCTTCCGTATCGCCAAGCTCCTCGATCGCCTGCGTGCACTCGAGCCCGCGGTCAGGGAGCTCGCGGCGCGCTTCGTGCACTTCGCCGACCTCGAGCGACCGCTCACGCCGCCCGAGCGCGGCCTGCTGGCGCAGCTCCTCACCTATGGCCCGAGCCTCCCGGCCGAGGAGGGCGCGGCGGCCGGCGAGCGTGTGCTCATCGTGCCGCGCGCCGGCACGATCTCGCCGTGGTCGAGCAAGGCGACCGATATCGTGCACGTCTGTGGACTCGCAAGCGTGCGGCGCGTGGAGCGCGGCATCGAGTACCGGCTGCGCGCCGCGCACGCACTCGGGCCGGGGCAGCTGAGGCGCCTGGCTCCAGCGCTCTTCGACCGCATGACCGAGATGGCGCTGCTCGACTCCGGAGAAGTCGCGCGGCTCTTCCAGCACCCGCCGCCCCGGCCGCTCGCCGTCGTGTCGCTCGCCGCGGGACGGGCAGCGCTCGCTCAGGCGAACGAGCGGCTCGGGCTCGCGCTCTCGGAGGACGAGATCGAGTATCTGTTCGCGAGCTTTGCGCGCCTCGGGCGCGACCCGACCGACGTCGAGCTGATGATGTTCGCCCAGGCGAACTCCGAGCACTGCCGCCACAAGATCTTCAACGCCGCCTGGAGGATCGACGGCCAGGCGCTCGATGAGTCGCTGTTCGCCATGATCCGTCACACCCACGCCGTGCATCCTCAGGGCGTCCTGTCCGCCTACCGCGACAACGCCGCGGTGATCGAGGGCAACACCGGCACCCGCTACTTCCCCGATCCGGACACCGGCATCTACCGCCGCAGCGTCGAGCCGATCGACATCCTCATCAAGGTCGAGACCCACAATCACCCGACCGCGATCTCGCCGTTCCCCGGGGCCGCGACCGGCTCGGGCGGGGAGATCCGCGACGAAGGCGCGACCGGGCGGGGCGCAAAACCGAAGGCCGGGCTCAGCGGATTCTCGGTCTCGAACCTGCGCATTCCGGGCTACGAGCGTCCCTGGGAGCGCGCCTTCGGCGCGCCCGCGCGCATCGCCTCGGCGCTCGAGATCATGACCGAGGGACCGATTGGGGCTGCGTCCTTCAACAACGAGTTCGGCCGGCCGGCGGTGTGCGGCTACTTCCGCACCCTGGAGCTCGAGATTCCCGGCGACCGCGCCGGGCGGGCGCGCGGCTACCACAAGCCCATCATGATCGCCGGCGGCCTCGGCAACATCCGCCGCGCGCACGTGGAGAAGGCCGCGGTGCCGGTCGGGGCGCGACTGGTGGTGCTCGGCGGCCCCGCGATGCTCATCGGCTTAGGGGGCGGCGCCGCCTCCTCGGTCGGCAGCGGCAGCTCGAGCGCCGACCTCGACTTCGCGTCGGTGCAGCGCGGCAATCCCGAGATGCAGCGCCGCGCGCAGGAGGTGATCGATCACTGCTGGTCGCTCGGGGAGCGCAACCCGATTCTCCTCATCCACGACGTCGGCGCCGGCGGCCTTTCCAACGCCGTGCCCGAGTCGGTGGCGCCCGGCGGACGCGGCGCGCGCATCGACCTGCGCTCGATTCCGAGCGCGGAATCCGGCCTCTCGCCGATGGAGCTCTGGTGCAACGAGGCGCAGGAGCGCTACGTGCTGATCGTCGGCGCCGAGTCGCTCGAGCGTCTCGAGATCAGCGCCGCGCGCGAGCGCTGCCCGCTCGCGGTGCTCGGCGAGATTGACGGCAGCGGCCGCCTCACGGTGGCAGATCCGTTGTTTCACGCGCTGGCGGTCGATATGCCGCTCGACATCCTGCTCGGCAAGCCGCCGCGCCTGAAGCGCGACGTGGTGAGCGTCGCGCCGCTCAAGCGGCGCTTCGATGCGCAGTCCATCGAGTTGACCGAGGCGCTCTACCGCGTGCTGCGCCTGCCGGCGGTCGCCGACAAGACCTTCCTCATCACCATCGGTGACCGCACCGTGGGCGGCCTGATCAGCCGCGATCAGCTGGTGGGCCGCTGGCAGGTGCCGGTGAGCGATGTCGGGGTCACGCTCATCGACTACGAGGGCGTGGCGGGCGAGGCGCTCGCGATCGGCGAGCGCACGCCGGTGGCGCTGCTCGATGCCCCCGCCTCGGGCAGACTCGCGGTCGCCGAGGCGATCACCAACATTCTGGCGGCGGATATCGATTCGCTTGCGCAGATTCGCCTGTCGGCGAACTGGATGGCCGCCGCCGGCGAGAGCGGCGAGGATGCGGCGCTCTATGCGACCGTCGCCGCGGTAGCGAAAGAGCTCTGTCCCGCGCTCGGCATCGCGATCCCGGTGGGCAAGGACTCGCTCTCGATGGCGACCCGCTGGAGCGCAGGCGGCGTCGAGAAGAGCGTAATCGCGCCCGTGTCGCTCATCGTCTCGGCGTTCGCGCCGGTCGCCGATGCGCGCCGCACGCTCACCCCGGCGCTCGAGCTCGACGCGGGCCCAAGCTCGCTGTGGCTCATCGACCTCGCCGCCGGAAGGAACCGCCTGGGTGGCTCGGCGCTCGCGCAGGTGTACGGCGAGCTCGGTGAGGAACCGGCGGATCTCGATGAGCCGCGCCTCCTGCTGGCACTCGCGGCCGCGCTCAAGGAGCTGCGCGCTGCGCAGCTCCTGCGCGCCTATCACGACCGCTCCGACGGCGGACTCATCGTCACGCTGCTCGAGATGGCCTTCGCCGGGCACTGCGGGCTCGATATTGCGCTGCCCGCCGCGCGTGGGGGCGCCGCGGCGCAGCTCTTCAGCGAGGAGCCGGGCGTCGTCGTGCAGCTGCTGGCCGCCGACGAGGCGCGCTTCAGTGCGATCCTCGCGCGCCACGGCCTCAGCGATGCGGCGCTGCGCCTCGGCGCGCCGACCGCGGAGCTGCGCGTGCGGGTGCGCAGCGGCACGGCGCGCATCGAGGAGACGTGGAGCGATCTCAGGCGCGCCTGGTCCGAGACCTCATGGCGCATGCGCCGCCTGCGCGACGAGCCGCAGTGCGCCGACGAGGAGTTCGCCGCGCAGAGCGCCGAGGCCGATGCGGGCCTCACGGTGGAGCTGAGCTTCGACCCCGAGGAGGACGTCGCCGCGCCCTACGTCTCACGCGGCGTGCGACCGAGGGTCGCGATCCTGCGCGAGCAGGGCGTCAACAGCCAGACAGAGACGGCGGCGGTGTTCGATCAGGCGGGCTTCGAGGCGCACGACGTGCACATGACCGACCTGCTCTCGGGCCGGCGCCGGCTCGATGAGTTCAAGGGACTCGTGGCCTGCGGCGGCTTCAGCTACGGTGACGTGCTCGGAGCGGGCGAGGGCTGGGCGAAGTCGATCCTGTACACATCACTCGTGCGCGCGGAGTTCGAGCGCTTCTTCGCCCGTCCCGACAGCTTTGCCCTCGGCATCTGCAACGGCTGCCAGATGTTCGCGGCGCTCAAGAGCCTCATTCCGGGCACCGCGCACTGGCCGCGCTTCGTGCAGAACCGCAGCGAGCAGTACGAGGCGCGCTTCCCGCTGGTGGAGCTCCTGCCCTCACCCTCGGTGCTGCTCGAAGGCATGGCGGGGTCGCTGCTGCCGATCGCGGTCTCGCACGGGGAGGGGCGCGCGGAGTTTCTGTCGCCGGCGGCGGCGGCGGAGTGCGCCGCGAGCGGGCTGGTGGGTTTTCGCTACGTGCGGCACGATCGCGGCCTCGCCAGCACCTACCCGGCGAACCCGAGCGGCAGCCCCTTCGGTATCGCGGCGCTCTGCAACGCCGATGGACGGGTGACGATCACCATGCCGCACCCGGAGCGCTCGTTCCGCTATCTGCAGAATTCGTGGCGGCCGCGGGCGGCCGGCAGCTACAGCGGCTGGATGCGCCTGTTCCGCAACGCGCGCCGCTTTGTTGGCTGAAGGAGCTTCAGCTCGCCGAGACCAGCGGCGTGATCTTGTGGCTGCCGGTCTCGTCGAGGAAGAAGCGCCGCACCATGATCGCCTGCTGGAGCCTGCCCTTGCGCACGTAGGCCTCGTAGAGCAGATCCTTCATCACCTCGAGCATGATGCCCGCCTGGTAGCCGTCGAGCCGCGGCAGGCTCGCGCGCGCATCCAGCTCGGCGCCGAACAGCACGTTGCGCATGCGGGTGAAGAGATCGGGGGCGATGTCGGTGAGCTCGCGCAGCCCATTCAGCTCATCGAACAGGCGCAGCTTCCCGGCTTCGCCCAGGTCGGCGAACATCGCCTGCGCCGTGCGCCGGCACATGGAGGCGAAGGCGTTGAAGGCGTCGTGCGTGAAGCAGGTGAGGGCCTCGCGGAACAGCGCCTCGACCTCCTCCGGGATGTAGGTGAAGCTGAACTTCTCGCGCGCCCGCTCGACCTCGGTGAACTGCGGCGACAGCTCGATGCGCGCCGCGCCGTACACCCGCACGGTGAAGCGCAGGAAGATGGGGGCATGGCAGGCGTCGCACAGGTACACGACCCCGACCTGCTTGGGCCGGTAGAGCTGCAGATCCTCGAAGCGCGGCACGGCGCTCGGGGTGATGTGCGCGACCGTCTGGCAATGCGGGCAGGTCACCACCAGGTTCTGGTCCTGGTCGTGATGCAGGCGGCTCGCCGAGTCGATATACAGGGACATGGCCTTCATCACGCGGCTGCGCGGACTGTTGTTTTCCTGTCCGTCGCGTTCCGCGGCTCCATGTTAACCGATCGCGCCGCGAGCCACCCCTCCGCGCGCAAACGGCCGCCAGGGCCCCGGCCGGCCGCGTTATGTCACAGGACGGGCCGTGCGCGCAAAGGCGAGGATGTGGTCGGCGAGCATGGCGTACTCGCCGCTGAAGTGGTGGCCCTTGCCGATCTGCACGCGCGCAAGCAGCGCACCGGCGGGCAGACCCGGGCAGATCGAATCCGACTCACCCTCGCCGTAGATGCACAGCACCGGGACCTCGGTGAGGGCGGCGACCTCCGGGCGGGTGGGCGCACCGCCGTTGCCGCTCCCGACCCAGTCGGCGACGCTCACCTCGAAGGCGGCATTGGAGTCGATGCCGAGCAGGCTCACGCTCGCGATGCGCGCGCGCAGCTCCGGCGGCAGGCGCTTGACTACGAAGGGCAGCACGTCGGCGCCGAAGGAGTAGCCGACCAGCAGCACGCGCTGCTTGTCCCAGGCGGCGAGATAGTGGCGCAGGAGGCGCGCCACATCGCGCGCGGTCTCATCGGGCGTGCGCTGCGTCCAGAAGTACTTGAGGGAGTTGAGCCCGACGGTGGGCACGCCGCTTTGGGCGAGGCGCGCGGCGAGCTCCTGGTCGAGGCCGGCCCAGCCGCCATCGCCGGTGATGAGCAGCGCGAGCTCGTCCGAGCGACCCACGGCCGGCACCTCGGTCACCGGCAGATCGCCGATCGCGGGCGGTCGCACCGGCGGGGCCTCGACGCTTGAGGTGAGGCGCGCGTAGGCCGCGCGAAACTGCGGCATCCAGTTGCGCTCGACCGAGAAGCCGTGTCCGACGAGCGGCAGGCGCACCAGCTCGCCGTTGGCGACCTGCGCCGCGAACGCTTGCGCCGCCTGCGGGCGGCACACCTCATCCTTCTGTCCCTGGAGCGCGATCCACGGCTGCCTGAGCGTCGTGCTGGGCGCGAGCACCAGCTCGTGCCCTCTGCCCGGCGTGTAGTGCAGCCCCGCTCCCGGGCAGAGGGCGGCGCCCGAAAAGTCCTGGTCGGCGCAGAAGCCGAGGCTCAAGGCCCCGGCGAAGGTCCCGGGCGGCGACTGCACCAGCGCGCCGTAGACGACCGTGGCGCCCGAGGAGTAGCCGACGAGCACCGGCACGTGGTACTCGCTCATGCCGATCTCCTTCTGCACCTGGTGGCTCAAGGCCTCGAAATCCGCGGCGAGCAGCTGGCAGGGCGCGCCCGGCTTGCCCGCCGCAGACCCAAGGCTCGCCAGATAGTGGCGGATGTCGGCACCGATGACCACCGCGCCCATGGCGCGCAAGGCGCGCGCCATGTTGATCACGCCGAGCTCCCAGCCGCCATCGCCAGAGAGAAAGACCGCAACGCTGCGAGGCTTCCCCGCGGGAATGTAGACGCTCACCGTGCCGAAGCGCCCGGCACGCGGGTGCGCATCCGCCCCGTCGTCGGGCGCGGCGGCGCTCTGGTGGGCTCCGGCGGCGGCCGCGGGGGCGCCGGCGACCGGGGCCGCGGCGGTGAGCAGCGCCACGATGAGGAGGGGCAGGAGGCGGATCATCGTGCGAACAACTCCTTCATGCCTCCGGCAATCAGCGTCGAGACGTCGATCAGCACGCGCGGCAGCGCGATGCCGCCGCGCGCCACGAGGTAGCGCGGCTCCCACACCGGATCGAACTTCGCCTTGTAGCGGCGCAGCCCTTCGAAGTTATAGAAGTGCTCGCCGTGACGGAAGATGAAGTTGCCGACGCGGTGCCAGGCGGGCGCGAGTGGATGCTGCTCCAGGCCGGAGAGCGGCGCCATGCCGAGGTTGAAGTGGCGAAAGCCGGCGCGCTGTCCCCACAGCATCAGCTCGATGAAGAGGTAATCCATCGCGCCGCGCGGCGCATCGGCACCGAAGCGCATGAGGTCGACGGAGAGCTCTGCCTTGGTTGCGGTGGTCCACAGATTGGCGAACGCCACCGGCGAGCCTTCCGCGCGTACCAGCGCGAGCGGAAACTGCTCGAGGTACGCCGGCGAGAACGCGCCGACCGAGAAGCGCTTCTCGCCGGTCGATTTGCTCGAGAGCCAGGCATCGGAGATGCCCTTGAGCGCAGGCAGGAAGGCGGCGACGCCCTCCGGCGGCACGACCTCGAAGCTCGCGCCGTCGCGCTGCGCGCGGCGGTGCGCCTGGCGCAGATCCGCGCGGGCGCCGCCCTCGAGCGAGAACTCCGCGAGCGGCACGCGCGCCTCCTCGCCGATCTTGAGCGCCGCGAGCCCCAGGTCGACGTACAGCGACAGGCGGTCGGCGCACACCTGGTAGAACACCGTCTCGCAGCCATGATGGTCGGACATCTCGCGTAAGCGCCACACCAGCTCCTCGGCGCCCTCGCGCGCGCCCACCGGATCGCCGAGCGCGATCCAGCTGCGGCCGGCGATCTGGTACATCACGAAGGCGGTCCCGGCGTCATTGAACAGCAGCCGCTTGTCGCCCGTGAGCGCGGCATTTGCCACGGTGTTGTCGCACTGCGCGATGAGCGCGCGCGCCCGCGCGAGCTCCCCGGGACCGGCGACCGCGGGCTCGGGGCGCGCCGGGCGCAGCATGTTGAGCAGCACGTAGGCGGTGCCGAGCACCACGATCGAGAGCGAGGCGCGCAGCATGCGCGGCGCGTTGGCATCCAGCGCGAAGGTCCACCACAGCTCGTGTGAATAGCCGACATGGCGGTAGGAGAGGACTCCGAGCCAGACCGCGAGCGCGATCACGCCGGCGATGCTCGCCACCCACACCGGGGTGAAGCGCTCGGAGAGAATCGCGGTCGGGCGATAGAAGGCGCGCCGGCCGAGCACCAGCACGCCGAGCACCAGGGCGAGCAGTGTCGCCTCCTCGAAGTCGAGACCCTTCAGCAGCGAGGCGAAGATGCCCGCGATGAGCAGCCACACGGTGATGTGGTAGGCGCCCTGCACCCGGCGGAACAGCGCCCGGGCGAGCACCAGCAATCCCAGGCCGATCACGCTGCCGGCGAGGTGCGACACCTCGAGCACCGTGAGCGGCAGGAAACGGTCGAGGAAGGCGAGGCGCTCCTCGACCGCCGGGGTGGCGCCCGAGAACAGCAGCAGTGCCCCGGCGAGGAAGCTGAGGGCGCCCGCCACCTGTGGCACGACCGGCGCGATGTAGACGGAGGCGAGCTCCTGAGCCCGCAGCACGCGGCCGCGCTGCGCGGCCAGCTCCTTGGAGCCGAACAGCAGTGTGCCGAACACCAGCGGCACGAGGTAGTACACGCCCCGGTAGGCGAGCAGCGAGCCGAGCAGCGCGTCCGGCGCCACCCCGGGGAGAGTGAGCAGCATCACCGCCTCGAACACACCCACTCCGCCCGGCACGTGGCTCACGATCCCGGCGATGACCGCGAGGGCGTAGGTGCCGAGGAACGGGACGAAACCGATATGCGCCTGTGCGGGCAGCAGCGACCACAGCACCGCGCAGGCGAGCGACAGGTCGAGGACCGAGAGGGCGAGCTGCGCGAGCCCGATCACGGGACCCGGGGCGCGCAGCGCCCAGCCGCGCAGCTCGAGCGTGCCGCGCGCCAGAGCCGCCCACAGGGCGTAGAGCGCCACGGCGCCAAGCAGTACCCCTCCGGCGAGCAGCGACCAGTTGTGATGCAGGTGCAGGATCTGCGTCGCGTGCGTGGGCGAGAGGAACAGCGACAAGCCCGCGATGGTCGCGAGCCCGATACCGAGCGACAGGCTGCAGAAGGCGGAGATCGTCGCCACGTCGATTGCGCTCACGCCCGCCGTCGCATAGAGGCGAAAGCGGATGGCGGCGCCGGTGAAGGCGGAGAACCCGAGCGTGTGCCCGAAGGAGTAGGCGATGAAGGAGGTGAAGAGGATGCGCGGGTAGGGGATCGAGCGGCGCAGATACGCGAGCGCCAGCATGTCGTAGTTGGAAAGCAGCCAGTAGCTCGCCGCGGTGAAGCCGAGTGCCGCGAGCACCTGCCGCCGCGGGATCGCGTGCAGGTGCTCCAGCACGCTCTTCACGTGCAGGTGCGCGAGCTGGCGGTGCAGGATCAGCACCACCGCGGCGAACACCAGCAGGGCCGCCAGCGGCCCTGCCCAGCGCCAGCGGCTGCGGTCTTCCTCGAGCGGCGGTTCGCTTACGGTGGGCGCGGGCAAGGGGCGAAGCTCACCGCTCGAGCTCAGCGCGTGAGCGGCTTGTACTTGATGCGATGGGGTTGCAGCGCGTCGGCGCCACGGCGGCGCTGGAAGTCGGCGACGTATTCCTGGTAGTTCCCCTCGAACCACACCACCTGCGACTCGCCCTCGAAGGCCAGGATGTGCGTCGCGATGCGGTCGAGGAACCAGCGATCGTGGGAGATCACCACGGCGCAGCCCGGAAAGGCGAGCAGCGCCTCTTCCAGCGCGCGCAGCGTCTCGACGTCGAGATCGTTGGTGGGCTCATCGAGCAGCAGCACGTTGGCGCCGGCGCGCAGCACCTTGGCGAGATGCACCCGGTTGCGCTCGCCACCGGAGAGCTCGCCGATCAGCTGCTGCTGCTGCGCGCCCTTGAAGTTGAAGCGGCCGACGTAGCCGCGCGAGGACGTCTCGTAGGCGCCGACCTTGATCAGGTCGAGCCCGCCGGAGATCTCCTGCCAGACGGTCTTCTTGTCATCGAGCGCCTGGCGCGACTGGTCGACGTAGGCCAGGCGCACGCTCGGACCTACGCGGATCTCGCCGGCGTCGGGCTTCTCGGCGCCGGTCAGCATGCGGAACAGCGTGGTCTTGCCGGCGCCGTTCGGGCCGATGATGCCGACGATGCCGCCGCGCGGCAGGTTGAAGGAAAGCTTATCGATGAGCAGCCGTTCCCCATAGCCCTTGCGCAGGCCCTCGACCGCGAGGACCAGGTCGCCGAGACGCTCTCCCGGGGGAATATAGATCTCGTTGGTCTCGTTGCGTTCCTGGAACTCGCGCGAGGCGAGCTCCTCGTAGCGCTGCAGGCGGGCCTTGCTCTTGGCCTGGCGCGCCTTGGGATTCTGCCGCACCCACTCGAGCTCGTGCGCGAGCGCCTTGCGCAGCGCCTCCTGCTCGCGCTCCTCGACCGCCAGGCGCTGCTCCTTCTGCTCGAGCCAGGAGGAGTAGTTGCCGTGCCAGGGAATGCCATAGCCGCGGTCGAGCTCGAGGATCCATTCGGCGACGTTGTCGAGGAAGTAGCGGTCGTGGGTCACGGCGATGACGGTGCTCGGGTATTCCTCGAGATAGCGCTCGAGCCAGGCGATCGACTCGGCGTCGAGATGATTGGTCGGCTCATCGAGCAGCAGCATGTCGGGGGCCGAGAGCAGCAGGCGGCAGAGCGCCACGCGGCGTTTCTCGCCGCCCGAGAGCGTGGCGATGCTCGCCTCCCACGGCGGCAGGCGCAGCGCATCCGCGGCGATCTCGAGCTTGCGCTCGAGCTCCCAGCCGCCGCACGCCTCGATCGCATCCTGCAGCTGCGCCTGACGCTCGAGGAGCTTCTGCATCTGCTCCTCGGGGAGCGGCTCGGAGAAGCGCTCGCTGATGTGGTTGAACTCCTCGAGCTGGCGGAAGGTCTCGCCGAGGCCCTCCATCACCGTGGTGCGCACGTCGCGCGAGGAGTCGAGCTGCGGCTCCTGAGGGAGGAAGCCGATGCGGATGCCGCTCTGCGGGCGCGCCTCGCCGTCGAATTCCTTATCGATGCCCGCCATGATCCGCAGCAGCGAGGACTTGCCGGCGCCGTTCAGGCCCAGCACGCCGATCTTGGCGCCGGGAAAGAAGGACAGGCTGATGTCGCGCAGGATCACCCGCTTCGGCGGGACCACCTTCGACACGCGATTCATCGTGTAGATGTATTGAGCCATGGAGCGACCGGCGGCAGGGGAGGCTGGGGATTATACGGGGTCAGCGGCGCGCGGCGCGGGGAGCGCCGTGCTCCGGCTGTGTTAGGCTCCCGCCATGAATACCGGGGTGGGAGTCGTGGTGAGCGAGCGGCTGGCCCGCTACAGCTTCGGGGACGGCCATCCCTTCGGCCCCGACCGGCTCGCTGCCTTCATGCGCGAGTACGAGGCGCGCGGCCTCGACCGCCGCGTGCGGGTGCTCGAGCCGCGTTCCGCCTCCGAGGATGAGCTGCGCGCGTTTCACAGCCCCGCGTATCTCGAGTTCGTGCGCGAGCGCTCGGCGAGCGGCACCGGGCTCCTCGATGCCGGCGACACGCCGGCTTTTCGCGGCGTGTACGAGGCGGCTGCGGGCGTCGTGGGGGCGACGCTCGCCGCGATGGAGGCGATCATGCGCGGCGACTGCCGCCGCGCCTTCGTGCCCATCGCGGGACTGCATCACGCCGCGCGCGAGCGCGCGGCGGGCTTCTGCGTCTTCAACGACTGCGGCGTCGCGATCGAGCTCCTCAAGCGCGCCGGCCTCGAGCGCGTCGCCTACGTCGACATCGACGCGCACCACGGCGACGGGGTGTTCTACGCCTTCGAGGACGACGCCGCGGTGGTGTTCGCGGACCTGCACGAGGATGGGCGCTACCTCTACCCGGGCACGGGCGCGAGCGGCGAGACCGGCCGCGGCGCGGCGCTCGGCATGAAGCTCAATGTGCCGCTGCCGCCGGGGGCGGACGATGCGGTGTTCGAGCAGGTCTGGCCGCGGGTGCTCGCCCATCTCGAGCGCTTCGACCCCGAATTCATCATCCTGCAGTGCGGCGCCGACAGCCTCGAGGGCGATCCGATCACACACCTGCGCCTCACGGCCCGCTCGCACGGGCACGCCGCGCGCTCGCTGAAGGAGCTCGCCGACCGTCTCGGCCACGGCCGCGTGCTGGCGCTCGGGGGCGGGGGCTACAACCGCGGCAACCTCGCCCAGGCGTGGAACGCGGTGCTGGAAAACCTGCTCTAGAGTGCCGCGGGGCTGGGGCGCGCCTCTTGGCCGGGACCCTCAGCTAGCGCGACCCAAGGCGGCTGCCGGGTCCTTCCGGTAGAATTCGCGGCTCGCTTTTCCGCGCCGCAGATTCAAGGCTCAGCCCGCATGTTCCGCACCGACTCGACCATCGCCGACTTCGATCCCGAGCTCGCGCGCGCCCTCGAGGGCGAGCGCCGCCGGCAGGAGGACCACGTCGAGCTCATCGCGTCCGAGAACTATGCCAGCCCGCGCGTGCTGGCCGCGCAGGGCTCGGTGCTCACCAACAAGTACGCCGAGGGCTATCCCGGCAAGCGCTATTACGGCGGCTGCGAGTTCGTCGATGTCGTCGAGCAGCTGGCGATCGACCGGGCGAAGCAGCTCTTCGGCGCCGCGTACGCCAACGTACAGCCGCACTCCGGCTCGCAGGCGAACGCGGCGGCCTATCTCGCGCTGCTGCAGCCGGGCGATCCGATCCTCGGCATGAGCCTCGACCACGGCGGGCACCTGACGCACGGGGCCAAGGTCAACTTCTCCGGCAAGCTCTTCCGCGCCGTGCAGTACGGCATTCGCCCCGAGAGCGGCGAGATCGATTACGCGCGGGTGCAGCAGCTCGCCACGGAGCACCGGCCGAAGATGATCGTGGCCGGCTTCTCCGCCTACTCGCGCGTCATCGACTGGGCGCGCTTCGCCGCGATCGCGCGCGAGGTGGGCGCCTATTTCGTGGTCGACATGGCCCACGTCGCGGGACTCGTGGCGGCCGGCATCTACCCGAACCCGCTGCCGCACGCGGACGTCGTGACGACCACGACCCACAAGACGCTGCGCGGCCCGCGCGGCGGACTCATCCTGGCGCGCGCCAACGACGAGATCGCGAAGAAGCTCAACTCGATGGTGTTCCCCGGGACGCAGGGCGGACCGCTGATGCACGTCATCGCGGCCAAGGCGGTGGCGCTCAAGGAAGCGCTGCAGCCCGAGTTCCGCGAGTATCAGCGCCAGGTGCTCGCCAATGCGCGCGCCATGGCGGCGCGGCTGGCGAGCAACGGCTACCAGATCGTCTCCGGCGGCACCGACAATCACCTGTTCCTGATGAGCCTCGCGGACCGCAACATCACCGGCAAGGACGCGGATGCGGCCTTAGGGCGCGCCAACATCACCGTCAACAAGAACGCGGTGCCGAACGACCCGCGGCCGCCGATGGTGACGAGCGGACTGCGCATCGGCACGCCCGCCTCGACGACGCGCGGCTTCAAGGAGCGCGAGGTCGAGCAGGTGGCGGATTTCATCGCGCAGGTGCTGGACGCCGAGGGCGCGCCGGCGGTGGTCGAGCGCGTGCGCGGCTCGGTGCTCGAGCTCTGCCGGCGCTTCCCGGTCTACGGTCCTTAATGCACTGCCCCTTCTGCGGCCACGAAGAGACCAAGGTGAACGACTCGCGGCTCGCCGGCGAGGGACGGCAGATCCGCCGCCGCCGCGAGTGCCTCAAGTGCGGCGAGCGCTTCACGACCTTCGAGACCGCCGAGCTCGTCATGCCGGTGGTGGTGAAGGGCGATCGCGCCCGCGAGGCCTTCGATGAGGGCAAGCTCCGCGCCGGCATGGAGAAGGCGCTGGAGAAGCGCCCGGTGCCGCGCGAGCAGCTTGATGAGGCGGTGAGCCGCATCCTCCACCGGATCCGCGGTCTCGGCGACCGCGAGGTGAGCTCGCGCGCCGTCGGCGAGCTCGTCATGGAGGAGCTGCGGCACCTCGATGAGGTCGCATACGTACGCTTTGCCTCCGTTTACCGGCAGTTCGAGGACGTGCAGGCCTTTCATGACGAGATCGAGCGGCTGCGCAGCGCGCGCTCCGCCGCGCCGGCACCACGCCCGCAGCCCTCCGCTCACCGGCGCCGCGCCGGCCGTGCCGCAAGCCGCGACCAGCTGCCGCTCCTGCCGGCGGAGCCGGCGGGCGAAGACGAGGAGCCGGGCGCCGGCGGCAAGCCGTGACGGAGTTCTCCGACTTCGACCGCGGAGCGATGCAGCGGGCGCTCGAGCTCGCCGCCCGGGGACTCACGACCACCCATCCCAACCCGCGCGTCGGCTGCGTCATCGCCCGCAACGGCCGGGTGGTCGCAGAAGGCTGGCATGTGCGCGCCGGCGAGCCGCACGCGGAGGTGCTGGCGCTGAATGCGGCCGGGACACAGGCGGCGGGCGCGACGGCGTACGTGACGCTCGAGCCCTGCAGCCACCAGGGACGCACGCCGCCGTGCGTGGACGCGCTGATCGCGGCGCGCGTGGCGCGCGTGGTGTACGCGGTGGCCGATCCCAACCCGCGGGTCGACGGCGACGGCGCCGAGCGGCTCGCCGCCGCGGGCGTCGCGGTCGGTGCGGGACTGCTGGCGGCGGAGGCGGCCGCGCTGAATGCCGGATTCATGAAGCGCATGCGCACCGGGCGTCCGTGGGTGCGCGTCAAGCTCGCGATGAGCCTCGATGGACGCACCGCGCTCGCGAACGGCGCGAGCCGCTGGATCAGCGGGGAGGCGGCCCGCGAGGACGTGCAGCACTGGCGCGCACGCAGCTCCGCGGTCCTGACGGGCGTGGGAACGGTGCTGAGCGACGATCCGCGGCTCGACGTGAGGCTGCCCGACGAGGCGGGCGGCGAGCGGCGCCAGCCGCTGCGCGTGGTGCTCGACAGCTCGCTGCGCACGCCGCCGGAGGCGCGCCTGTTCACCGTTCCCGGCGAGCTGCTGATCATCACCGCCGTGCCGGCCACCGATCCGCGCTGGGAGCCGCGCTGCGCCGCGCTCGCCGCGCGCGGCGCGCACATCGAGACGCTGCCCGCCGCAGGCACGCAGGTGCTTCTGCCCGCGGTGCTCGACCGACTCGGCGAGCTCGAGATGAACGAGCTGCAGGTCGAGGCGGGCCCGACGCTCGCGGGGGAGCTGCTGCGGCAGGAGCTCGCCGACGAGCTGCTGCTGTACATGGCGCCGAAGCTCCTCGGGCCCACGGCGCGGCCGCTGCTCGCGTTTCCGCAGCTCGCCGAGCTCGATGCCGCCCCGGCGTGGGTGATCGCGGAGGTGGCGCGAATCGGCGATGATCTGCGGCTGCTTCTCACGCCGCGCGGCAGCGGCGGCGCGCACTGAAGATCAAGCGGAGCGGTTTTGTTCACGGGAATCGTGCAGGACTTAGGTGCGGTGATCGAGCGCGAGGCACGCGGCGGGGACTTGCGCCTCGTCATCGCCTTCCGTGAGCTCGATGAGGCGCGCGTGCGCCTCGGCGACAGTATCTGCGTGCAGGGCTGCTGCCTCACCGTGAGCGCGCGCGCGGAGGGCAGCTTCGCCGCCGACCTTTCGCGCGAGACGCTCGCGCTCACGACACTCGGCGCGCTCGCGATGGGCGCGGCGGTGAATCTCGAGCCCGCGCTGCGCGCCGGGGATGTGCTCGGCGGCCACCTGGTGTCGGGGCACGTCGATGGCATTGCGCGCGTGACCAGTGTCGAGGCCGATGCGCGCTCGCGGCGGCTCACCCTCGCGGTGCCTCCCGAGCTCGCGCGCTACCTCGCGCGCAAGGGCTCGGTGACGGTGGATGGCGTGAGCCTCACGGTGAACGAGGTCGCGGGCGCGAGCTTCGGCGTCAACATCATCCCGCACACCCAGGCGGTGACTACGCTCGGGACGCTGAGCGCAGGGGCACAAGTCAATCTCGAGGTCGATCAGCTCGCCCGCTATGTCGAGCGGCTGCTGACGCCGGGAACCTGAAGCGGCGTGCAGCTTCGCAACCGTCGCTTGGTCGAAGCGCTGACGTGGCTGCTCGCGTGTGCGGCACCGGCGCTGGGGCACGCCTGCGCCTGCGGTTGCGGGGTGTTCGACGTCGGCACGAGCTCGATGTTCCCCACCCGGACGGGCGGCATGCTGTTCGTCGAAGAGGACTACATGGACCAGGACCAGAACTGGAGTGGTACTTCGAGCGCGCCGGCGGACGCCAACGACGACAAGCGCATCCGTACCTTCTTCACCACCCTCGGCGCGCAGTACCTCTTCAACCGCTCCTGGGGCGCGATGATCGAGGTGCCTTACTGGGACCGCTCGCTCACCACCACGCTCGCTGACGGCAGCATCGGCACCTTCGATCATGCCGCGCTCGGGGACGTGCGGCTGAAAGGGATCTACTCCGGCTTCTCGGCGGACCTCTCGAGCGGCATCACCTTCGGGCTCAAGCTCCCGACCGGCGACTCCACCTATCCGCACTTCGATCCGGACACCGAGATCGGCTCAGGCAGCACCGACCTGCTGCTCGGCGGCTATCAGCTCGGCAGCCTCACCGCGGACAACCGCTGGTCGTGGTTCGCGAACCTCCAGTGGCAGCAGCCGCTGTGGCACAAGGAGAGCTACCGCCCCGGCGCGGAGCTCGACGCGGCGGCCGGGATCTATTACGGGGCGCTCACCCTCGGTACGCTGCGCGTGACGCCGATCGTGCAGCTCGAGCTCACTTGGCGGGGTCACGACGGCGGGCCCGAGGGCGACCCCGTCAACACCGGTTACACGCGTGCCTATGCCGCGCCGGGAGTGGAGCTCGATGTGGCTGAGTGGCGCATCTATGCCGATGTCGGGCTGCCGTTCTACACCAACGCGAGCGGCAACCAGCTGATGGCGCCGGCGGTCTTCAAGGTGAACGTCAGCTATCACTTTTGAATAAGGAGTACCTGTTCCATGCCACGATTACGTGTCGCCGCACTTGCGCTTCTCGCCGGGCTCGCGTCCGCGACGGTGGCGGCCGATGCGCCCGCGGTGGGAAAGGCCGCGCCGCCGCTGGTCGCGCCGCAACTCGACGGCCGGACCTTCGACCTGGCGGCCGAGCGCGGCAAGGTCGTGATCGTCAACTTCTGGGCGACCTGGTGCGCGCCGTGCCGCGCGGAGATGCCGCTGCTCAACCGCTTCTACCTGGCGCATCGTGCCGAGGGTCTCGCCCTCATCGGGGTGAGCGTCGATGAACGGAGCGACGCCCCAGCGGTCGAGAAGATCATGCGTCAGCTCGCCTATCCGGGCGTGCTCGCGGCGACCGCCAGGACCAACGGCTTCGGTCCGCCGCTCGCGGTGCCGATGACCTGGATCATCGACCGGGCCGGCGTGGTGCGCGCGCGTCTCGTGGCCGCCGATGCGGTCACCGAGCGCTCGCTCGAGCAGACGGTGTTGCCGCTCCTGGCGCAGCCCGCCGCCGCGGCGCAGCAGGCGATGCGGGTATACTGACTCGCCATGTCCAGGATCGTGCCACTGCCCGGAAAGCCGGCGGCCGCGCCGCCCGCGAGCGCCCTCAATTCGATCGAGGAGCTGCTGGCGGAGCTGCGCGCGGGACGCATGGTCGTCGTCATGGACGACGAGGATCGCGAGAACGAGGGCGACCTCATCATGGCGGCGGAGTACGCCACGCCCGAGGCCGTCGCTTTCATGATCCGCCACACGAGCGGCATCATCTGCGTGCCGATGGAGGAGCCGCGCCTCGCGGCGCTCGAGCTGCCGCAGATGGTTCCCGCCAACAGCGAGTCGCACCGCACCGCCTTCACCGTCTCGGTCGACCTGCGTACCGGTACCACCACCGGCGTGTCCTCCGCGGACCGCGCCGCCACGATCCGCGCGCTCGCCGACAGCCGCTCGAGCGCCGCCGACTTCGCGCGGCCCGGTCATATCTTCCCGCTGCGCCCGCGTGCGGGCGGCGTGCTGGTGCGCGCCGGGCACACCGAGGCGGCGGTCGACCTGTGCCGGCTCGCGGGGCTGACACCGGTCGGGGTCCTCTGCGAGGTCATGAACGACGACGGCACCATGGCGCGGCGGCCGCAGCTCGAGGAGTTCGCGCGCCGCCACGGCTTGAAGATCGGCACGATCGCCGCGCTCATCCGCCATCGCCTGCGCACCGAGCGCTCCGTCGAGCGCATCGGCGAGCAGACGGTGCAGACGGCGCTCGGCGAGTTCCGTCTCTACGCCTACCAGGACCGCGTGAGCCTCGAGGTGCACCTGGCGCTCGCGCGCGGCCGGCTCGACGGAGCGGAGCCGCCGCTGGTGCGCGTGCACCTGCCGGATACGCTGCGCGATCTGCTCGGGGTGCGCACCACCGCGCGCGCCTGGACGCTGCACGCCGCGCTCGAGCGCATCGCCGAGGCCGGCAACGGCGTCGTCGTCGTGCTGCGCCAGCAGGAGCCGCCCGCCGAGCTCGCTGCGGCACTGCGCGCGCCGCTCGGCACGCCACCCCAGGGGCCATCCGCCGAAGGCGCAGTGGCGGGGGGCGAAGGGGCGGTGCTGCGCACCTTTGGCATCGGCGCGCAGATCCTCAAGGACCTCGGCGTCAAGCGTATGCGGGTGCTGTCGGCGCCGAAGCAGATGCACGGCATCTCGGCCTTTGATCTCGAGATCGAGGGCTATGTCGGGGAAGAGGGGTGACCGAGCCGCGGGGCATCGAGGGTGAGGTCAGCGCGCGCGGCCTCAAGGTCGCGATCGTTGCCGCCCGCTTCAACGATTTCATCGTCGCGAGCCTCGTCAAGGGCGCGAGCGCGGCGTGGCTCGAGTGCGGCGGCAGTGCGGCCGACCTGCTGGTGGCGCGCGTGCCGGGCGCCTTCGAGCTGCCGCTTGCGGCCAAGAAGCTCGGCGCCTCGGGCCGCTATGACGCGGTGGTGGCTCTGGGGTGCGTGATCCGGGGCGATACGCCGCACTTCGACTATGTCGCGGGCGAATGCGCGCGCGGCCTGCAGCAGGCGAGCCTCGAGACCGGCGTCCCCGTCGCCTTCGGCGTGCTGACGGTCGAGAGCGTCGAGCAGGCGCTCGAGCGCGCCGCGACCACCGCCGGCAACAAGGGAGGGGAGGCGATGGAGAGCGCGCTCGAGATGGCCTCACTCCTGAAGAAGCTGTGAGAGCCGCGCCGATGAGCAGCAGTCCCCCGCAGCAGTTCAGCGGCGCGCGGAGCGTGGCGCGCAAGCTGGCACTCCAGGCGCTCTATCGCTGGCAGCTGAACGACTGCCCGTGGCAGGACCTGGTGCAGGAGTTCGCCGATGCCGAGGACATGCCGCGCGCGGACCGCGACTACTTCCGCGCGCTCATCGAGGGGGTGGTGCGCTCGCACGCGCAGCTCGAGGCGCGTCTCGCCGCGTGCACGGACCGCGAGCCGCGGCTGCTCGATCCGATCGAGCATGCGCTGCTTCTTATCGGGCTCTACGAGCTCGAGTTCGAGCCCGGAGTCCCGTTCCGCACCGCGATCAACGAGGCGGTGCAGCTCGCCAAGCGCTTCGGCGCCACCGATGGCCACAAGTTCGTGAACGCGGTGCTGGATCGCGCCGCGCGCACGCTCAGGCCCGCCGAGCACTGATTCATGGGGCAGCGCGGTCTTGGCCGCCTGCGTGGGTAGTACATGGCGCTGTCGGAATCCGAGCTCATCACGCGCTACTTCCGCACCTGCGGCGCGCAGCGCCGCGACGTCACGCTCGGCGTCGGCGACGATGCGGCGCTCCTCGAGTGCCCGCCCGGCATGCAGCTGGTCGCGAGCACCGACACCCTGGTCGCGGGCGTGCATTTCCCGCCGTCGCTGCCCGCCGCCGCCATCGGGCACCGCGCCCTGGCCGTGAACCTGAGCGATCTGGCCGCGATGGGAGCGCGCCCGGCGTGGGCGCTGCTCGCGCTCACGCTGCCCGAGGCCGACGAGTCCTGGCTGACGGAATTCGCCGCGGGCCTCAGCTCGCTCGCGCGCGCGCACGAAGTGGCGCTGGTCGGTGGCGATACGACGCGCGGGCCGCTCACCGTGACCGTGCAGCTCCTCGGCCACGTGCCGCACGGCCGCGCGCTCACGCGCACGGGCGGCCGCCCCGGCGATGCGCTGTTCGTGACCGGCTCGCCCGGGGACGCCGGTGCGGGGCTCGCGCTCGAGCAGGGGCGTCTGACAGCCCCGCCCGAAGCGGCGCCTTACCTGCGCGAGCGCTTCCGCCTGCCGACGCCGCGCGTTGCGCTCGGCCAGCGTCTGCGCGACCACGCCCGCGCCTGCATCGATATCTCGGACGGACTCCTCGGCGATGCGGGCAAGCTCGCCGCCGCGAGCGGTGTGGGGCTCGAGATCTCGTTCGCGGAGCTGCCGGTGTCGCGGCCGCTCGTTCAGACCCTCGGGCCCGAAGCCGCGCGCGAGCTCGCGCTGACTGCGGGCGATGATTACGAGCTGCTGTTCGCCGTGGAGCCCGCGCGCGTCGCCGAGCTCGAGCGCGAGCTGCCCGGAGCGCAGTGGAATTACCGTCAAATCGGCGTGCTGCGCGCCGCGCCCGGCGCCGTCATCATGCGCGACGGTACTGTGATGGACTTCTCGCATTCCGGATACCAGCATTTCGCCTGAGCTCGCCGCGGCACGCGCTGCTTGAGCGTGGCGCGGGCGCGTCACGGGCCGCAGGGCGCGTGAGGGGTGCATCACATCGCGCCGCCGGGTGTCGCCGTATGCTGACGCGCGTTTCTGGCTGTTGCCAACACGCCATGTCGCTACCGGCTTCAAAATCAATTCCGCCCGCCAAGCCCGTCGCGCGCATGCCCGACAAGATCGGCAAGTACGCGGTCATCAAGGAGGTCGGACGCGGCAGCACCGGCGTCGTCTATCTCTCGCACGACGCGTACTACGGACGCGACGTGGCCATCAAGGTCTACAACATGGACACCGGGGGCGATGAGGAGCGGGCGCGCATCGCGCGCAAGATGTTCCTGTCGGAAGCGCACCTGGTGGGCATGCTGCAGCACCCGCACATCCTGCCGATCTACGACGCCGGCGAGGAGAACGGTCACTGCTACATCGTCACCGAGCACGTGCACGGCGCGCGCACCCTGGCGGCGTACTGCCGCCCGGACAACCTGCTGCGCGTCGATGACACGGTGGAGATCATGTTCAAGTGCGCCAAGGCGCTGCACTACGCGCATTCGCGCGGCGTGATCCACCGCGACATCAAGCCGTCCAACGTGATGCTCACGCAGGACAGCGACGTGCGCATCATCGACTTCGGCATCGCGCTGGTAGCCGATTCCGACATCTCGCGCATCGAGGGCATCGCCGGCAGCCCCTCCTACATGTCGCCCGAGCAGGTGCAGAGCCTCGACCTCACCAACTCCTCGGACCTGTATTCGCTCGGCGCGGTCATGTACGAGCTGCTTACCGGGCAGCGTCCGTTCCGCGCCGGCAACCTGCAGAAGCTTCTGCACCAGATCGTGTACGCCACGCCGCCCCCGATCCATACGCTGCGCAAGGACGTGCCGGAGGAGCTGGAAGCAGTGGTGGCGACGGCGTTGCTCAAGGATCCCACCAAGCGGCACAAGAGCGGACTGGATTTCGCGGCCGAGCTCACCCGCGTGCATCAGCGGCTGCGCGAGGCCAACGCGCGCATCGACCGCCAGGAGCAGTTCGGCGTGCTGCGGCGGCTGAAGTTCTTCCACGAGTTCTCGCACGCCGAGATCTGGGAAGTGCTGCGCGCCAGCAGCTGGCAGGACTACAACGGCGGCGAAGAGATCGTCAAGGAAGGGGAGATGGACGACCGCTTCTACATCCTGGTGACCGGCGGCTGCGCGGTCGAGCGTCACGGCCAGAAGGTCGGCGCGCTCGATACCGGCGACTGCTTCGGCGAGGCGAGCTACGTCCCGGGCGCCAAGCGCACCGCGACGATCCGCGCGGCCTCCCAGGTGACCGTGCTCAAGGTGAGCTCGACGCTGCTCGAGCAGGTGTCGGCCTCCTGTCAGCTGCGCTTCAATCGCGTGTTCCTGCGCTCGCTCATCGCGCGTCTGCAGAGCGCCGAGCGCGTACCGCCCGCCGCCGCCAGCGCCGCCAGCGCCGCCAGCTGAAGTCCGCCACGTTCCCGGGCGCGCCGCGGGTCCCGAGCCCTTGCGCGCCGCCGCCGCCGGCTCCTACTCTGTGAGTCGTGCACGTACTGCTCATCGAAGATGACACCGAGGCGGCGCTCTTCCTGGTGAAGGGACTGCGCGAGAGCGGCTACACCGTCGATCATGCGGCCGACGGCCGCGAGGGGCTGTTCCGCGCCACCGAGGGGCAGTTCGACCTGGTGGTGACCGACCGGATGCTGCCGCATATCGATGGACTCGCGATCATCGAGCTCATGCGCCGCAAGGGGCTGACGACGCCCGTGCTGGTGCTGTCGGCGCTCGGCAGCGTCGATGACCGCGTCAAGGGACTGAAGGCCGGCGGCGATGACTATCTCACCAAGCCGTTCGCATTCGCGGAGCTCCTGGCGCGCATCGAGGCCCTGCTGCGCCGGCGCTCGGGCGCGCCGCAGACCACGCGCCTCAGGGTGGAGGACCTCGAGTTCGACCTGCTGGCGCGGCGCGTGACGCGCGCCGGGCGCGAGATCGAGCTCACGGCGCGGGAGCTGAAGCTGCTCGAGTTCCTGATGCGCCGCGCCGGGCAGGTGGTGACGCGCACCATGCTGCTCGAGGGGGTGTGGGATCTGCACTTCGACCCGCAGAGCAACCTGATCGACGTGCACATCAGCCGCCTGCGCGCTGCCATCGACCGTGACTCGGACCACCCGCTCATCCACACGGTGCGCGGCTCGGGCTACGTGCTGCGCCGCGACGGCTGACCGTGAAGCTCAATCTCTTCAACACCACGGCGTTTCGCCTGTCGGTGGGCTACACGCTGCTGGTCACGCTCGCCGTGGCGGTGACGCTCGGCAGCGCCTATCTCCTCACCGAGAGCCTGATCACCGACGAGGTCGATCTCATCATCGACACCGAGCTGAAGAGCCTCGAGGAGAAATACGCGCGCGCCGGGCTCCCCGGGGTCACCGACGAGATCAACCTGCGCATCGACAGCTGGGGGCGCATCGGCGCCGTGTACATGATCGCGGACTCGAGCTTCGAGCGCATCGCGGGCAACGTCACCAGCTGGCCCTTCGACGGCATGCCCGGCGAGGCGTACACGGAGTTCGAGATCGCCACCATCGAGCCCGGCCGGCGCGCCGTGCACCCGGTGCGTGCCGCCGTGCGCACGCTCCCGGGCGGAGACCTGCTGCTGGTCGGCACCGACATCTCCCAGGGAAGGCGCTTCGCGGAGAAGTTCCGCTTCGCGACCTTGTGGGGCATCGGGCTCTCGGCGCTGGTCGCGGCGCTGGCCGGCTTCTGGTTCAGCTACCGCCTGGCACGCCGCGTCGACGAGGTGACCCGCACCTGCCAGCGCATCATCGCGGGCGATCTGCGGTCGCGGCTGCCGGTGGCCGGCGCCGACGACGAGTTCGACTCTCTCGCCGCGAGCGTGAATCGCGTGCTCGACCGGCTCGAGGACCAGGCGGGGACGCTGCGCGCCACCTTCGACTCGACCGCCCACGACCTGCGCGCGCCGCTGCACCGCCTGCGCACGCGGATGGACGCCCTGCTGCTGCGCGCGCCGCCGCTCGAGCCCGCGGTGCGCGAGTCGATCGAGTCGGCGCTGCGCGAGGTCGATCAGCTGCAACGGACGCTCGCGACGCTGCTGCAGATCGCGCTGGCCGAGTCCGGGGCGCCGCTCGCCTCGCCGGCCGCGGTCGACGTCGGTGAGCTCGCGGCGGAGCTGGTCGAGCTCTTCGAGCCGGTCGCCGGCGCGCAGGGGGTGCAGCTCGCCTGCGAGCACGAGCCGCAGGCGCTGGTACAGGGCAACCGCCAGCTGCTCGCCCAGCTGCTCACCAACCTGATCGAGAACGGGCTGAAGTACGTGCCCGCCGGCGGCCGCATCGACGTCGCCGTGCGGCGGCTCGCCGGCTGCGTGCGGCTGGTGGTGAGCGACAACGGCCCGGGCATCGCCGCCGAGGACCGCGCGCGCGCCGCGCAGCCCTTCGCCCGCTTCGGGCCGGGGAAGCAGGGAGGCAGTGGCCTCGGCTTGAGTCTGGTCGCCGCGATCGCCCGTCTGCACCGCGGGCGGCTCGAGCTCGAGAGCAACGAGCCGGGACTCAGGGTCGTGGTGGAATTACCGGCGTAGTCTGGTTCGACTAAGGGCCCCGTCAGTGGGTCTTTGAGCCGGCCGCCGGGGCTTTCCCCGCCGTGCACTCCTTGACGAACTGCTCGCGCTGCTTGCCGGAGAGCTGCTTCGCGGTCGCCTCCTGGTTGCAGGACTTGAGCGTCGGATGCTTCACCGGGGTGGCGGACGGCGCGGCCGGCGGCTCGGCGGCGAGCGCGGCCCCGCTGGCGATCAGGGCGAGAGCGGCAATCAGGGTCTTCGCGTTCATGCGCTCAAAGTAGCTGCCGCGCCCTGTCGGGGCGATGACGGCGACATTAAGAAATCGTCATGCGTCCTTGTCGTGCTCGATGAGGGCGTAGGCCGAGTGGTTGTGGATGGACTCAAAGTTCTCCGCCTCGACCACGTAAGAGGCGACGCGCTCGTCGCGATTCAACCGCGCCGCGACGTCGCGCACCAGGTCTTCGACGAACTTCGGATTGTCGTAGGCGCGCTCGGTCACGTATTTCTCGTCCGGGCGCTTGAGGATCCCATACAGCTCACACGAGGCCTCGCTCTCGGCGATCTCGATGAGCTCCTCGATCCACATGTGGCTGCGCAGCTTTGCGGTAATGGTGACGTGCGAGCGCTGGTTGTGGGCGCCGTAGTCGGCGATGCGCTTCGAGCAGGGGCACAGGCTCGTGACCGGCACCGCCACCTTCACCCACAGCTCCGTGCGGCCGTGGCGGTGCTCGCCGATCAGGCTCGCGCGGTAGTCCATCAGGCTCTCGACCCCCGACACCGGCGCCCGCTTCATCACGAAGAACGGGAAGCTCATCTCGATATGGCCGGTCTCGGCCTCGAGGCGCGTGGTCATGCTCTCGAGCATGGCGCGGAAGGACTCCACCGAGACCTCGCGCTCCGCGTGCAGCGCCTCGACGAAGCGCGACATGTGCGTGCCCTTGAAGCTGTGCGGCAGGCTCACGTACATGTTGAAGGTGGCGATGGTGTGCTGCTCGCCGGCCGAGCGGTCCTTGACCCGCACCGGGTGGCTGATGTCCTTGATGCCGACGCGGTTGATCGGCAGGGCGCGCGTGTCGGTGCGTGCCTGCACGTCCTCGACCTCGGCAAGGGGCGCGCGGGCAATCTTGGCGGTGACGGCGGGTGGTCTCATGTATCAGCTTCCCCCGGCCGACCGCAGCCGCTCCTGCCCGTGCAACGCCCACCAGCGCTCGATGCTGGCGCGCAGCGAGGCCGCATCGAGGCCCGCGGCTGCCAGGCATCCCTCGCGCGAGCCGTGCTCGATGAAGCGGTCGGGGATGCCGAGCTCGAGCAGCGGCACGAGGAGTCCCTCGGAGGCGAGGAGCTCGCCGACCGCGGAGCCCGCGCCGCCGTGGGCGACGTTCTCCTCGATCGTGACCAGAGCGCGGTGGCGGCGGGCGAGCGCCACGACCAGGTCCTCATCGAGCGGCTTGACGAAACGCATGTTGACGAAGCTGGCATCGAGCGCCTCGGCGATCTGCTGGGCCGGCGCAACGAGTGCCCCGAAGGCGAGGATCGCCAGCCCGCTCTTGCCCTCGCGGCGCAGCTGCGCCTTGCCGACCGGCAGGGCGGTCATCTCCGCGGTCACCGGCACACCCGGCCCGGTGCCGCGCGGGTAGCGTACGACGGAGGGGCTCTTGAGCGTGCTCGCGGTGTAGAGCATCTGGCGGCACTCGTTCTCGTCCGCCGGCGCCATCACCACCATGTTGGGGATGCAGCGCAGGTAGGAGAGATCGTAGCTCCCCTGATGAGTCGCGCCATCGCTTCCCACCAGTCCCGCGCGATCCACCGCGAACAGCACCGGCAGATTCTGCAGCGCCACGTCGTGGATGAGCTGATCGTAGGCGCGCTGCAGGAAGGTCGAGTAGATCGCCACCACCGGCTTGAGGCCCTCGGCGGCGAGGCCGGCGGCGAAGGTCACCGCGTGCTGCTCGGCAATCGCCACGTCGAAGTAGCGGTCGGGGAAACGCTTGGAGAACTCGACCAGCCCCGAGCCCTCGCGCATCGCGGGCGTGATCCCGATGAGGCGCGGGTCGCGCTCCGCCATGTCGCACAGCCACTGGCCGAACACCTGGCTGTAGCTCGGCCCCGCCGCCTTCTCCTTGAAGATCGTGCCGCTCGCCGGGTCGAACGGCCCCGGGCCGTGCCACTTGATGGGGTCGGCCTCGGCCGGCGCGTAACCCTTACCCTTGCGGGTGACGACGTGCAGGAACTGAGGTCCGCGGAGCTTGCGTACGTTGCGCAGCGTCCGCACCAGGGCGTTGACGTCGTGCCCGTCCATGGGACCGATGTAGTTGAAGCCCATTTCCTCGAACAGAGTTCCCGGCAGCACCATGCCCTTCAAGTGCTCCTCGGAGCGGCGCGCCAGCTCCCACACGGTCGGCATCTGCCGCAGCACCTTCTTGCCGCCCTCGCGCAGATGCGCGTACACGCGCCCGGAGAGCGCGCGCGCGAAGTGGTTGGAGAGCGCCCCGACGTTCTCCGAGATCGACATGTCGTTGTCGTTGAGGATCACGAGCAGGTCCGCCGGGAGCGAGCCGGCGTGATTCAGGGCCTCGAAGGCCATGCCGGCGGTCATCGCGCCATCGCCGATCACCGCCACCACGCGGCGGTCCGCACCCAAGCGCGCCGCCGCGACCGCCATGCCGAGCGCCGCCGAGATCGAGGTGCTCGAATGGCCGACGCCGAAGGTGTCGTACTCGCTCTCGGCGCGCGAGGGGAACGGGGCGAGCCCGCCATCCTGCTTGATGGTGTGCAGCCGGTCGCGCCGGCCGGTCAGGACCTTGTGCGGGTACGCCTGGTGACCCACGTCCCACACCAGCCGGTCGCGCGGTGTGTCGTAGACATAGTGCAGCGCGATGGTGAGCTCGACGGTGCCGAGCCCGGCGGCGAAGTGTCCGCCGCGCGTGCTGACGCTCTGGATGAGAAACTCGCGCAGCTCCGCGGCCAGGGCCGGGAGCTTGCCTACGGCCAAGCGGCGCAGGTCGGCGGGACTGTCGATCTCGCCGAGCAGCGGGTAGTTCTCGGACCGGGTGCTCATCGTAGCCTGAAGTTTACACGGGGGGCTGCGCCGGCAAGAAAGGCTCTCCCCGGGGGGCGGTTCCCACCCCTCAACTCGCGCGGCTGACGACGAAATGGGCGAGCTCGGCGAGCGCGCCGGCGCGCGCTCCCAAGGGCTCGAGCGCGGCGATCGCCGCATCGCGCAGCTCCCGCGCGCGCGCGCGCGAGGCGGCGAGCCCGGCGGTGCTCGGGTAGGTCGGTTTCGAGAGCGCCGCGTCGGCGCCGGTCGACTTGCCGAGCAGTCTCGGGTCACCCTCGACGTCGAGGATGTCGTCCTGGATCTGGAAGGCGAGCCCGATCTCGGCGCCGAAACGCTCGAGCGCAACGCGCTCGCGTTCGCCACCGACGCCGGCGGCGAGCGCCCCGAGCAGCACGCTCGCCTGGATGAGAGCGCCGGTCTTGCGCCGATGCATGTTCTCGATCGCGTCCACCGTGAGGGCGCGGCCCACGGCTTCGAGGTCCACCGCCTGACCGCCGGCCATGCCGTCCGTGCCGATCGCGCGCGCGAGCACCCGGATCATCTCGAGCCGGGTCTCGGCCGAGGTGCCGCTCATGGGCTCATGCGCGAGCACCGAAAAAGCCAGCGCCTGCAACGCATCGCCCACGAGGATCGCGGTGCCCTCGTCGTAGGCGCGGTGGCAGGTCGGGCGTCCGCGCCGCAGGTCGTCGTCGTCCATCGCCGGCAGATCATCGTGCACGAGGCTGTAGACGTGAATGAGCTCCACCGCCGCGGCGGGCGCATCGAGCCTCTCGAGCGGGGCGCCGAAGGACTCACCCGTCAGGTAGACGAGGATCGGGCGCAGGCGCTTACCGGCGCCGAGCGTGCTGTAACGCATCGCATCGCGCAGCCGCCCGGTGCCCGGATCGGGGAGCTTCAGAATCTCATCGAGCACGCGCTCGATGCGCGCCTGGCAGGCGCAGATGCGCGCCGCGAAACCCGGCGGCGAACCGGCAGCGTCGTTCACGGGGCGGGCCCGCCCCCGCTCTCGTCGCCGGACTCCTCGAAGGGCTCGATCTCGGCCTTGCCGCCGCGCTTGAGGAGTATCTCGACCTTCTGCTGGGCTGCCTGGAGCGAGGCCTGGCAGTGGCGCGTCAACGCCACGCCGCGCTCGAAGGCCTTCAGGGCCTCATCGAGCGGCAGGTCGCCGTGCTCGAGGCGCTCGACCAGCCCCTCGAGCTCCGCGAGCGCCTGCTCGAAGTCCGGGGCTTTGGTGTCGCGGGCCAAGGGGATCTCCTTGAAGGGGGTCGGACTCATCGAGGGCGCGCCACGTTACACAGCGCCGCCGCCGAGGGTCAACGCGCCTTCTTGACGTCTCTTGCGGGGCAGCGATAGAGTCGCAGGCCTTCGTTAGACCGAGTCTAAGTGAGGACCGCCATGAATCTCAAAGGCAGCAAGACCGAGAAGAATCTCAAGGACGCTTTCGCCGGTGAGTCGCAGGCCAACCGCCGCTACCTGTACTTCGCCCAGAAGGCCGACGTCGAAGGCTTCAACGACGTCTCCACCGTGTTCCGCTCCACGGCGGAAGGCGAGACCGGCCACGCCCACGGCCACCTCGAGTACCTCGAGGCCGTGGGAGATCCCGCGACCGGGCTGCCGATCGGCGAGACCAAGCTCAATCTCAAGGCGGCCATCGCCGGCGAGACCCATGAGTACACCGACATGTACCCGGGCATGGCGAAGGTCGCGCGCGAGGAGGGCTTCGGGGAGATCGCCGACTGGTTCGAGACGCTCGCCAAGGCCGAGCGCTCCCACGCCAATCGCTTCCAGAAGGCACTCGACGCGATCTGACCGATGGAGTGCCGGGTGCGTCGGGCGCACCCGGCACGCCCCTCATGAGCAGCACGCCCACGCCGCCGGGCAACGCCCCGGGCGCGCGCGAGGGGAGCCTCGAGGCCCCGACGCGCCATGCGCTGGCTTGGCGCGATCCGAAGTTCTACGACCGCGGCTCGCTCGAAGCCGAGCTCGAGCGGGTATTCGACATCTGTCACGGCTGCCGCCGCTGCTTCAGCCTGTGCAACGCGTTTCCGACGCTGTTCGACGCGGTGGACGCGGCGGAGGGCGGCGAGGTCGCGGGCGTGGACAAGCAGGTCTACTGGGAGGTCGTGGACCACTGTTATCTCTGCGACATGTGCTTCATGACCAAGTGCCCGTACGTGCCGCCGCATCCCTGGAACGTCGACTTCCCGCACCTGATGCTGCGTGCCAAGGCACAGCGCGCCCGCGAGGGCCGCCTCACGGCGAGCGAGCGCGTGCTCGCCGCTACCGACACCGTGGGGAGAATCGCCGGCATCCCGGTGGTGGCGGAGCTCGTGAACGCGGTGAACGCCTCCGCGGTCGGGCGTGCGCTCATGGAGAAGACCCTCGGCGTCGACCGCGGAGCTCCGCTCCCGAAGTATCACGCTCGCAGCGCGCGCTCGCGTCTCGGGGCGCTCGGCACGACGGCCGAGCCCCGGGAGCCCGTCCTCGCCGCACGGCCCACGGCCGACACCACCGGGCGGGTGGCGCTCTTCACGACCTGTTACGGCAACCGCAATGCGCCCTCGCTCGATGAGGATCTGGTCGCCGTGTTCGCTCACAACGGCATCGAGGTGCGGCTGCTGCCGCGCGAGCGCTGCTGCGGCATGCCGCGCCTCGAGCTCGGCGACCTCGAGGGAGTCGCCCGGCTCAAGGAGCACAACGTCCCGGTGCTCGCGCAAGCGGTCGCGGCCGGCTTCGACCTGGTGGCGCCGATCCCGTCCTGCGTGCTCATGTTCAAGCAGGAGCTGCCGCTCATGTACCCGGACGACGCCGGAGTGCGCGCCGTCGCCGAGCACATGTTCGATCCCTTCGAATACCTGATGCTGCGTCATCGCGCCGGACTGCTGCGCACCGACTTCGTGCGAGCGCTCGGAAGCGTGAGCTACCACGTGCCCTGTCACCTGCGCGTGCAGAACCTGGGGCTCAAGACCCGCGAGGCGCTGCAGCTCGTGCCCGGCACCACCGTCGAGGCCATCGAGCGCTGCTCCGGGCACGATGGCACCTACGGGGTGAAGCGACGCTTCCGCGCCGCCGCGGTGAAGATCGGCCGCCCCGTCATGCAGCGGGTCGAGAGCGCGCACGCCGATCACTACTCGAGCGACTGTCCCATGGCGGGACATCAGATCGAGAGCGGGCTCCAGGAGCCGCGCGAGCCCGAGCACCCGCTGACGCTGCTGCGGATGGCCTACGGCCTGTGAAGCTCTCCGCCACCGATCTCATGAGCCTCGAGCGCTACGCGCGCGAGCGCGCCGCCTTCCGTGCCCGGGTGCTCGAGCACAAGCGCGCCCGGCAGCTCGAGGTCGGCCCCCACACCACCTGGTCCTTCGAGGATCGCCTCACGGTGCAGTACCAGATCCAGGAGATGCTGCGCATCGAGCGCATCTTCGAGCCCGAGGGCATCGAGGAGGAGCTGGCCGCCTACAATCCGCTCATCCCGGACGGCCACAACTGGAAGGTGACGCTGCTCATCGAGTTCGCCCAGCCCGAGGAGCGGCGCCGGGAGCTCGCGCTGCTGAAGGGCATCGAGGCGCGCTGCTGGGTCGAGGCCGCCTCGTGCGCGCGGGTGTTCGCCATCGCGGACGAGGATCTGCCGCGCGAGAACGCGGAGAAGACCTCGGCGGTGCACTTCCTGCGCTTCGAGCTCGCGCCCGCCATGGTCGCGGCGCTGCGCGCGGGCGCTGCGCTCTCACTCGGAGTCGACCACGAGCACTACCGCTACGCGGTCGCGCCGGTCCCGGCGGCGGTGCGCGCCGCGCTGCTCGCCGATCTCGAGTGACGGCGCGCGGCGACAGGGCCTGAAAGGCCGCGCGCATTTGCTAAGATGCGCGCCGCCGAATGAGTCAGTCTTACACCGCTTCCGATATCGAGGTCCTCTCCGGCCTCGAGCCCGTCCGCCGCCGGCCGGGCATGTACACCCACACCCAGCGTCCCAACCACCTCGCGCACGAGGTCATCGACAACAGCGTCGATGAGGCGATCGCCGGCTACTGCAAGCAGATCGACGTCGTCCTCTTCAAGGACAACTCGCTCGAGGTGGCCGACGACGGGCGCGGCATGCCGGTCGACGTCCATCCGAAGGAGAAGGTCAGCGGCGCGGAGCTGATCCTCACGCGCTTGCACGCCGGCGGGAAGTTCTCCGACAAGACCTACAAGTTCTCCGGCGGCCTGCACGGCGTCGGGGTCTCGGTGGTGAACGCGCTGTCGAAGCACCTCGAGTGCTGGATCAAGCGCGGCGGCAAGGAATACAACATCAGCTTCAAGGACGGGAAGATCGCCTCCAAGCTCGAGGAGATCGGCACCGTCGGTCAGCGCAACACCGGCACCACCCTCCGCTTCTGGCCGGACCCGCAGTTCTTCGACTCGGACAAGTTCTCGGTGCCGCAGCTCAAGCACACCCTGAAGGCCAAGGCGGTGCTGTGCCCGGGCCTGAAGGTCACCTTCAGGAACGAGGCCTCGGGTGAGAAGGACGAATGGTTCTACACCGGCGACCTGGGCGCCTATCTCGTCGAGGAGCTCGAGAAGCACGAGCGCATTCCCGCCGAGCCGATCACCGGCACCCGCGCCGATGACAACGACGCGGTCGACTATGCGCTCTGCTGGGCGCCGGACGCGGAAGTGTCGATCGGCGAGAGCTACGTGAATCTCATCCCGACCCCCGAGGGCGGCACGCACGTCAACGGGCTGCGCGCCGGGGTCGCCCAGGCGGTGCGCGAGTTCTGCGAGTTCAGGAACCTCGTGCCGCGCGGCATCAAGCTCACTCCCGAGGACGTCTGGGACAAGGCGAGCTACGTGCTGTCGGTGAAGATCCGCGAGCCGCAGTTCGCCGGGCAGATGAAGGAGCGCTTAGGGAGCCGCGATGCGGCGCCGCTGGTCGAGGGCTTCGCGCGCGACTCGCTCGCGCTCTGGCTCAACCGCCATCCCGACGCCGGCGAGCGCATCGCGCAGTTCGCCATCGCCAACGCCCAGGAGCGCGCCCGCGCCGCGCAGAAGGTGGTGCGCAAGAGGATCGCAGGCGGTCCGGCGCTGCCCGGCAAGCTCGCCGACTGCGTCAGCCAGGAGCCGAAGCGCTGCGAGCTCTTCCTGGTCGAGGGCGACTCCGCCGGCGGCTCCGCCAAGCAGGCGCGCGACAAGGAATTCCAGGCGATCATGCCGCTGCGGGGCAAGATCCTGAACACCTGGGAGGTGGATGCGGGACAGCTCTCCGCGAGCGAGGAAGTGCACAACATCAGCGTGGCGCTCGGGGTCGATCCGGGCTCCACCGACCTCTCGCAGCTGCGCTACCACAAGGTCTGCATCCTGGCGGATGCCGACTCCGACGGGCAGCACATCGCGACGCTCCTGTGCGCGCTCTTCCTGCGGCACTTCAGGCCGCTGGTGACCCACGGGCACGTCTACGTGGCGATGCCGCCGCTCTACCGCATCGACGCCGGCAGGCAGGTGTTTTACGCGCTCGACGACCCCGAGCGCGATCAGCTCCTGAAGAAGATAGAGAAGGAGAGCCCGCGCACCAAAGCTTCGGTGACGCGCTTCAAGGGCTTAGGGGAAATGAACCCGGCGCAGCTGCGCGAGACCACCATCGACCCGCGCACCCGGCGCCTGGTGCAGCTCACCATCGACGGCAAGGACAAGACCGATCAGCTCATGGACATGCTGCTCGCCAAGAAGCGCGCCGCCGACCGGCGCGAGTGGCTCGAGGAGAAGGGCAACCTCGCCGAGGTGCAGGTGTGAGCGGCCCGCCCGAGAACCAGGAGCTGAACTTCGAAGGGATCGAGCGCCAGCCACTCGGGACCTTCACCGAGAAGGCCTACCTCGACTACTCGATGTACGTGATCCTCGACCGCGCGCTGCCCGCGCTCGGCGACGGGCTGAAGCCGGTGCAGCGGCGCATCGTCTATGCCATGAGCGAGCTTGGCCTCTCGGCGGTGGCGAAGCACAAGAAGGCGGCTCTCACGGTCGGCGACGTGCTCGGCAAGTTCCATCCGCACGGCGATACGGCCTGCTACGAGGCCATGGTGCTCATGGCGCAGGCCTTCGCCTACCGCTACCCGCTCGTCGACGGGCAGGGCAACTGGGGCTCGCAGGACGATCCCAAGTCCTTCGCGGCCATGCGCTACACGGAGGCGAAGCTCACCCGCTACGCCGAGGTGCTGCTCGCGGAGCTCTCCGAAGGCACCGTCGACTGGGTCGCCAACTACGATGGCTCGCGTGAGGAGCCGGCGATCCTGCCGGCGCGGCTGCCGAACCTGCTGCTGAACGGCACCTCCGGGATCGCGGTCGGGATGGCGACGGATATTCCGCCGCATAACCTGAGGGAAGTCGCCGCGGCGGCGATCCATCTGCTCGAGGAGCCGGAGGCGACGACGGCCGCGCTCATGAAGCATGTCAAAGGCCCGGACTTGCCCACGGGCGCCGAGATCATCTCGCCGCGCGCGGATCTCAAGGAGTTCTACGACAAGGGCGTCGGCACGTTCAAAGCGCGCGCCACCTGGGAGATCGAGGACGGCAACGCGGTCATCACCGCCTTTCCCTACCAGGTATCGCCGACGCGCGTGCAGGAGCAGGTCGTCGAGCAGATGCGCGCCAAGAAGCTGCCGATGATCGAGGATCTGCGCGATGAGTCGGATCACGAGAATCCGACGCGCCTGGTACTGGTGCCCCGTTCCAACCGGGTCGATCTCACCGAGGTCATGAACCACCTGTTCGCCACCACCGACCTCGAGCGCAACTATCGCGTCAACCTCAACATCATCGCGCTCGATGGCCGGCCGCGCGTCATGGGGCTGAGGGAGATCCTCAGCGAGTGGCTCGAGTTCCGCACCCACACCGTCACGCGGCGCCTGCAGTACCGCCTCGAGAAGGTTGGCAGGCGGCTGCACATCCTCGACGGGCTCATGATCGCCTTCCTCAATCTCGACGAGGTGATCCGCATCATCCGCCGCGAGGAGGAGCCGAAGCCGGTGCTGATGAAGCGCTTCAAGCTCACCGACGAGCAGACCGAGGAGATCCTCAACACGCGCTTGCGCCACCTCGCCAAGCTCGAGGAGATGAGGATCCGCGAGGAGCAGAAGACACTCGCGGCCGAGCGCGAGGAGCTCGAGGGGCTGCTCAAATCCAAGGCGAAGCTGAAGAAGCTGATCGCCGCCGAGATCCGCAGCGATGCCGACAAGTACGGCGATGAGCGGCGCACCAAGATCATCGAGCGCGAGGCCGCGCAGGCGATCGACGCGGCGAGCCTGATCCCGAACGAGCCGGTGACGGTGGTGCTCTCGAAGGGCGGCTGGGTGCGCTCGGCCAAGGGCCACGACGTCGACGTGGCGACGCTCTCCTACAAGGGCGGCGATGCCTTCCAGGCCCTGGCGCGCGGGCGCAGCCTGCAGCCGGCGGTGTTCATCGACAGCACCGGGCGGACCTACACGCTGCCGGCGCACTCGCTGCCCTCGGCCCGCGGCTACGGCGAGCCGCTCTCGGGTCGCCTCGATCCCCCCGACGGCGCCAAGTTCGCCGGGGTCATGATCGGGGAGGGCGAGGACCTGTGGCTGCTCGCGAGCGATGCCGGTTATGGCTTCACGGCGCGGCTCAAGGACCTCGTCACCGACCGCCGTGCGGGCAAGACCGTGCTGTCCGTGCCCGAGAACGCCCAGGTGCTCGCCCCCGCGCCGGTGGCGTCCGCCGACTCCCTGGTCGCGGCGGTGAGCAGCGAAGGCAAGCTCCTCGCCTTCCCGGTGAGCGAGGTGCCGGAGATGCCGCGCGGCAAGGGCTTGAAGCTCTATGACATTCCGGCCAGGAGGGCGCGCGAGCGCAGCGAGCTCATGACCGCGGTCGCCGTGGTGCCGCCGCGGGCGAGCCTCGTGCTCTGGTCGGGCGAGACGCACAAGGTGCTCGAGTGGCGCGAGCTCGAGGATTATCGGGGTGCGCGCGCGCAGCGCGGTGCGGTCCTCAGGCGCGGCTGGCCGCGCCGGATCGAGCGCCTCGAGGCGCGGCTGCCCGAGGCCGCGGCAAGCTGATGGCCGCGCCCTCAACGCCCGGCGCTTAGGACGACTTCCTCGGGCTCGTTGACGAAATAGCCCTGGATGTACTGCACGCCGAGCTGCCACAGCACCGCCATGGTGTTGGCGTCCTCGACGCGCTCGCCGACGGTCTGCACCGAGCGCTTCTGGGCGATGTCGACCAGGGCGCGCACGCGCTGCTGCAGCTGGGAATCGGCGGCCAGCCCCTGGATCACGGCGCCGTCGATCTTGACGAAATCGAGGGGCACGGACTCGAGCATCCCGAGGCTGTCGCGCCCGCCGCCGAAGCTCTCGAGCGCGAAGCGGAAGCGGCGCTCGCGCAGCGCCGCCGACAGCGCCTTCAGCTGCGTGATGTAGCTCGCGGCGTTTTCCTCCGTGACCTGGAAGCACAGCCGCTGCGGCTCGGCCCGGCTCGAGCGCAGGTGGTTGTCCAGCCAGTCGAGGAAGGTGTCGTCCTTGATGGTCTCGCGCGAGAGGCGCACGAACAGGCACTCGGGCTTTTTCTGCGCGGCGAAGGAGAGCGAGGCGCCCACCACCCAGCGGTCGATGTTCTTCATCAGGTCGTTGCGCGCCGCCGCCGCCATGAACTCCGACGGCAGCACTTCCTTGCCCTGGGTGTCGACCATGCGCACCAGCACGTCGAACATGCCCGGGTCCTCGCCGCGCAGGCTCGCGATCGGCTGCTGCACCAGGCGGAAGCGATTCTCCATGAGCGCCGCCTTGATGTGCTTGACCCACACCTTGTCGTAGGACATCACGCGGCTCTCGGTGTCCGCGTGGTCCGACGTGACGCTCTGGTTGCCCCCGCGCGCGCTGCCCTTGCGGCAGGCCTCGATCGCGTCGGCCACCACGGCATCGAGGTTGGCCCGCCCCGGGGACACGGTCGAGAGCCCCACCGTGCAGGTGGCCGAGACCGCCTTGTCGCGGATGCGCATGACGTGCTTCTGCACCCGCGCGAGCAGCTGCTCGGCCCAGGCACTGATGTCGTTCTCGTTGCCGCGCTCGAGCAGCACCAGGAAGAGCAGGCCGCCGAGGCGCCCGAGCAGCTCCTTGGGCCGCACCGTCTCGCGCAGCAGCCGCACGAACTCGGCGACGACCTCTTCGCTCGCGGTCACGCCGATCACGCGCTCGAAGGAGAAGAACTTGTCGAGCTTGACGACCGCGAGGCAGCGCATGCCGCCCGTGGGGCGGGTGGCAAGCCGCTCGCCGAGCGCCGCGAGCAGCTCGCGGCGTGGCAGCAGCCCGTAGCTGTCGGTCGACGGGCCCGGACTCTCGGCGGCGCGCGGCTCGGGGTGCGCCGCCGCCGCGCGCGGCGCCGACGGGACGACCAGCCGCACGCACGGCTCGCCCTCGTACTCCCCGACCGCCAGCGCGATCTCCACCGGCAGGATGCTGCCGTCGGCAGGCAGCGCGTTGGCGCGCAGCGTGTGCTCGCCGCTCCAGCGACCCTGGAGGCACGCGGCGAGCGCGCCGCGCAGCGCCGGATGCGAGGACTCCGCGAACAGGTCCATCACCGGCTGTCCGGCGATTCCGTCCTCGACGCCGAACAGCTCGAGCCACGCCGGGTTGGCATCGGTGACGATGCCCTCCTGGACCTGGATGATCGCGTCGTTGGAGCGCTCGAGCACGGTGTCGAGCTGGTTGCGGGCGTCCTGCGCGGCGCGCATCGCGACATCGAGCGTGCGCCGGGAGCGGAAGGTCTCGAGCTCGCGCATCATCACCGCCTGGAGCCGCTCCGGATGGGCGAGCGAGACCAAGTCGCGGGCGCCGAGCATGAGGGCACTGGCGATCAGGGCCTCGTCGGCCTCGGGGGCGAGCGCCAGGATCGGCACGGTCGGGGCCACCTGGTCGCGGATGGCGACGACCGCCTCGAGCTCCTGCTCGTCGGCCATGACGTGCACCAGCAGCTCGGGGTTGATCTGGGTCAGCGCATCCCCGAGATCGCGCAGCGCCGGGATCCAGGTGCAGTGGGCCGGCTCGCCCGCGCGGCGCAGCATGCCGTTGATTGCCTCGACGGGATCACGCGTGGCGCTGAGCACGATGAGCGGTACGGCGCTCTGCTCCATCAACACAACCTCCCTGGATGCGCTCGCAAGAGCGGCGGATTCTAGCACCGGCGGGTGAGCCCCCCGCGTGAGCGACCTCGCGGAACAAGCGCCTGTTTGGGGCGCGCTGGCAGGCCCGGACCGGTGCCGCTATCATACGCGGCCCTTTTAGCGGGCGGCCTGCCGGCCGCCCCGAGAATCACGGAATCCGAGAATGGCCAGCTACACCACCAGCGAGATCCGCTCGGGTCTCAAGGTCCTGCTCGATGGCGATCCCTACGCCGTCATCGAGAACGAGTTCGTCAAGCCCGGCAAGGGCCAGGCGTTCAACCGCATCAAGGTACGCAATCTCAAGACCGGGCGCACCATCGAGCGCACCTTCAAGTCCGGCGAGTCGCTGGAGGCTGCCGACGTCGTCGACATGGACATGCAGTACCTCTACCAGGACGGAGACTTCTGGCACTTCATGGTCCCGGAGAGCTTCGAGCAGTACACCGCCGGCAAGTCGGCGGTTGGCGACAACGCCCAGTGGCTCAAGGACGGCATCGTGTGCATCGTGACGCTGTGGAACAACGTGCCGCTGCTCGTCACGCCGCCGCCGCACATCGAGCTGAAGGTAATCGAGACCGATCCGGGCCTGCGCGGCGACACCGCCACCGGCGGCCAGAAGCCCGCCAAGCTCGAGACCGGCGCGGTGGTGCGGGTGCCGCTCTTCATCAACGAAGGCGAAGTGCTCCGCATCGACACACGCACCGGCGAGTACATCTCGCGCGGCAAGCAGTAGCCGCTGCTCGGGGCCTAAGTCGCGCGCCGGGCACCGCGCGCCGCTCGCCGCGCGCGCCACAAGCCGTCCGCAGCGTAGATCACCAGCGCCGCCCACAGCAGCGCAAAGCCGGCCGCGCGCGCGCGTCCGAAGCTCTCGTCATAGAAGAGCACGCCGCAGGCGAGCTGCAGGCTCGGACCTATGTACTGGAGCACGCCCACGGTCGAGTACGGCAGGCGGCGCGCGGCGTAGGCAAAGAGGAACAGCGGCACCGCCGTGACCACGCCGCTGCCGATGAGCAGCGCCGTGATCGCGGGGCCCGCGCGGCCGAAGGCCGCAATCCCCGTCACTTCGCACCAGGCCAGATAGCCGAGTGCGAGCGGCAGGAGCAGCAGCGTCTCGGTGGCCAGTCCCGGCAAGGCATCGACGCTGATGACCTTGCGCACGAATCCGTAGAGCGAAAAGCTCAGTGCCAGCGCAAACGCGATCCACGGCGGGCGCCCGGCCTGGAGGGCGAGATAGAGCACGGCGAGGGAGGCGAGGGCGATCGCGCTCCACTGCACGGCGTTCGGGCGCTCGCGCAGCACCAGCACTCCGAGCAGCACGTTCACCAGCGGATTGATGTAATAGCCGAGACTCGACTCGACGATGTAGTGGTGCGTGACGCTCCAGACGTACACCAGCCAGTTGCAGCTGATGAGGAACGCCGAAGTCGCCAGCCCGGCGAGCAGCCGCGGCTTGCCGAATGCCAGCGTGAGGCGGCCGAGCTCGGCGCGCAGCAGCATCACGATGAGCAGGAACAGGCACGACCAGATGATGCGGTGCGCAATGATCTCGGGCGCCGGCACGCCGCTCAGGGGGTGGAGATAGGCCGGGAACAATCCCCAGATCGTGAAGGCGGCGGCCCCGACGGCCAGCCCCCGGGGCGAGAGCCGCTCGGAGCTCATGTGCGGGGCACCGCGAGCTGAGCCCATGCGCTTTAGGCGCGCCCGGTCGGGAAGGCGAGCACCTCGTCGATGTGCTGCGCTCCGAGCGCCAGCATCAGCGTGCGGTCGAAACCGAGCGCGACGCCGGCGCAGTCGGGGAGCCCGGCCGCGAGGGCCGCGAGCAGACGCTCATCGGGCGGCCACGCCGGGAGCCCCGTGCGCCGCCGTTCCTCGTTGTCGCGCTCGAAGCGCGCGCGCTGCTCGGGAGCCGAGGCGAGCTCCTCGAAGCCGTTGGCGAGCTCGAGACCCTCGCAGTAGAGCTCGAAGCGCCGCGCCGTTCGCGGATCGGCCGGATCGAGCCGCGCGAGCGCCGCCTGCGTCGCAGGATAGCCGTGGATGAAGGTGAGGGCGCCCCGACCGAGCCGCGGCCCGACGCCCGAGGCCATGAGGAACTCCAGCAGCTCGTCGCGGGGCGCGCGCGGTGCGCCGCAAGCCAGTCCCAGGCGGCCCGCCGCCGCGAGGAGCTCGCCGTCGGTGGCGGCCAGGGGGTCGAGGCCGAGCTCGCGCACAAAGGCCTCGCGGTAGCTCAGGCGCTCGCCCGCGCGGCGGGCGGCGGCGCTTCCCAGCAGCGCCCGCACCAGCGCCTCCACCTCGTCCATGAGGACGGTGAGCGAGAAGCGCAATCGGTACCACTCGATGAGCGTGAACTCCGGGTTGTGGAGCGGTCCGCGCTCCTCGGCGCGCACCACGTGGCAGATCTGGTAGATGTCGCCGGAACCTGCGGCGAGGAGGCGCTTCATGGCGTATTCGGGCGAGGTGTGGAGAAACATCGCCGCAACGCGCGCGGCGCTTGCGCGGGCCGCCGCGCCCGGGACCGTCGCGAGCTCGACGCGGGCGCTGGCGATGTGCACATCGCTCACCGGCGAGCTGACCACGAGCGGGGTGTCGACCTCGAGCACGCCGCGCGCGGCGAAGAACTCCCGGGCCCGTGCGAGCAGCGCCGCGCGCGCGCGCAGCGCCGCGGGCGTGGCGCTCGGGCGCCAGTCGGGGTGCGCGCTCATGTGAGGCGCGCCAGGGTCTGGCCCACGCGGATCGTGCTGCCGGGCGCGAGCGATTCGAGCCAGGCGCTCCTGCCGGGCGGCAGCAGCAGGATCACGGTGGATCCCATGTTGAAGCGGCCCATCTCCGCACCCTTCTGGAGCTTCAGTCCCGCGCGCACGAAATCCAGCGGCAGCTCGGTGCGCATGCGCGGCGTGCGCGGGGTGACCTCGCCGTGCCACACGGTCGACATGCTGCCGACGAAGAGCGCTCCCACCAGAATGAGCGCGAAGGAAAGCGTTCCGTCCGCGAACACGCACACCAGGCGCTCGTTGCGGGCGAAGAGGCCGGGCACCTGGCTCGCGGTGGTCGCGTTCACGCTGAAGAGCTGGCCCGGGACGTACCAGGCGGCCTGCAGCGTGCCGGCGAGCGGCATGTGGATGCGATGGTAGTTATGGGGGGCGAGATAGAGCGTCGCGAAGGCGCCGCCGCGGAACACCGGCGCCCACGCGGGCGCGGCCTCATCGAGGAGCGACTCGAGCGTATAGGCGAGGCCCTTCGCCTGCACCAGCCACGAGCCGTCGGTGCGCCCGATCTGGCTCACCGCGCCGTCGACCGGCGAGACGAGGGACGCCGGCGAGGGGTCGACGGGACGTGCGCCGTCGCGCAGCGCGCGCGTGAAGAAGGCGTTGAAGCTCTCGTATTGGCGCGGATCGGGCTCCTCGGCCTCGCCCAGGTCCGGCCGGTAGTTGACGATGAAGTTGTCGATCAGCGCGTTCTTCACCCACGCGACGCGCAGCCGCGCCAGGGAGTGCACCGCGCGCGACAGCAGGTGCTGCGGCAGCAGGTACTGCAGCCCGACGAAGAGGCGCCCCCCGGTGTCCTCGCTGCTCATGTCGCAGGCGCGCTCCCCCGGCGCGCGAGATCGGGCGCCACGCGGCGCAGATCCGCCACCAGCGAGCGCACCTCGAAAGGGGGCGTGAAGATCGCGACGATGCCGGCACCCGTGGTGAGGAAGATCACCGCCGAGTGGTCCATGGTGTAGTCGCCGCCCGGCAGCTCGACGCGGCTCACGGCGACCGCGAAGTTGGCCGCCACGCGGCGAATGCTCTCCGGCTCACCCGTGACGCCCTGAAAGGCGGGGTCGAAGGCCTGCGCGTAGCGCCCGACGGCCTGCGGGGTGTCGCGCTCGGGGTCGATGCTGACGAACAGCACCCGCAGCGCCGGGAGCGCGGCCTCGCGGCGCACCTGCGCGAGCTTCGTGAGCGTCGTCGGGCAGATGTCGGGACAGTGCGTGAAGCCGAAGTAGACGAGCGTCGGCGCACTCGCGAGGTCCGCGCGCGTAAAGGGCCGCCCGCTCGGATCCTGGAGCGCAAAATCGGCGATCGGCTTAGGTTGCGGCAACCACGTGCCGCTTGCCAGTACGGGAGTTTCCCTGTCAAGTTGCCGCGCCAGCCAGTAGCCCGCGAGCGCCGCCGCGGCGGCGAGGACGACGAGGATCCAGAGCCAGCGAGATCGCACGGTGCTGACGGTGCCCATGAGCGAATTATTTCATACCGCTGCACGAGGCGCGGATGCGCCGGGCGCCTGAGCGCGCGCCGCGCCGCGCGCGGACGGCGCGTGCGAGCGTCCTGAGCCTCATCGAGCGCGGCGCGCGGCGCCTGAGGCGCGCGCGCGTCCACTTCGGCCATGGCACCGACAACGCCTGGGACGAAGCCGCGAGCCTTACGCTGCACGCGCTCGGGCTCCCGCAGCACGGCGGCGCTGCGCTCTATCGGCGCGCGGTAAGCCCACGCCAGGCTACGCGCGCGGACGAGCTCATCACGCGGCGCATCGCCGAGCGCATTCCGGCCCCTTACCTCACGGGTGTCACCTGGTTCGCGGGCCTGCCGTTCACGGTCGATGCGCGCGTGCTCGTGCCGCGCTCGCCAATCGCCGAGCTCATCGAGCGGGGCTTTGCGCCATGGGCGGATCCGAAGCGGGTGCGGCGCATCCTCGATCTCGGCACGGGCTCGGGCTGCATCGCCGTCGCCTGCGCGAAAGCCTTACCTAAGGCGCGGGTCGATGCCGTGGACATCTCGGAAGCCGCGCTCGAGGTGGCGCGCATCAACGTGCGAGCGCACCGGGTCGGCGCGCGCGTGCGCCTGAGGAAATCCGATCACTTCAGCGCGCTCGGGCGCGCGACCTACGATATCATCGTGGCAAATCCGCCCTACGTAGGAGCCCGTGAGCTCAAACGACTGCCACCGGAATACCGGCACGAGCCGCGTGTGGCGCTCGCGGGGGGAAGGCGCGGTCTTGATTCCGTGGCGGTCATTCTGCGCGAGGCGCGAGCGCACCTCGCACCGCGCGGGATCCTCATCGTCGAGGTCGGCAATACCGAGCACGCCGTGCGGCGCACGTTTCCCGGGCTCCCGCTCCTGTGGCTGCAGTTCGCGCGCGGCGGCGGCGGAGTGTTCCTGCTGAGGCGCGAGCAACTTCCCCCGCGCTGAAGTCATCCATGTCCGGCAACACCATCGGCAAGCTCTTCACCGTCACTACCTTCGGCGAGAGCCACGGGCCGGCGCTCGGGTGCATCGTCGACGGCTGCCCGCCAGGGCTCGCGCTCTCGGAGGCGGATCTGCAGCAGGACGTCGACCGGCGCCGCACCGGCACCTCGCATTTCGTGAGCCAGCGCCGCGAGGCCGATCAGGTGCGCATTCTGTCCGGGGTCTTCGAGGGGCGCACCACCGGCACGCCGATCGGCCTTCTCATCGAGAACACCGATGCCCGCGCGCGCGACTACGAGCGCATCAAGGACCGCTTCCGCCCCGGGCACGCCGACTACACCTACCAGCAGAAATACGGCGTGCGGGACTACCGCGGCGGCGGACGCGCCTCGGCTCGCGAGACGGTGATGCGCACCGCGGCGGGCGCCATCGCGCGGCGCTATCTCGCGCAGCGGCTCGACGTGCGCATCTACGGCTACCTGAGCCAGGTCGGCCCGCTCCTCCTCGAGCCCATCGATCCGGCCTTCGCCTACCAGAATCCGTTCTTCTGCCCGGACCCGCAGCGGGTGCCCGAGCTCGAGGCGCTGATCTGGAAGATGCGCGAGGCGGGCG
>Ga0187774_10000017_pt1 | contig 61928 bp, 83 predicted proteins | sample 0216_BV02_MP05_2_FD_133152 | JGI IMG/M metagenome (GOLD analysis project Ga0187774, IMG submission 133152) | Tropical peat soil microbial communities from peatlands in Department of Meta, Colombia - 0216_BV02_MP05_20_MG | ecosystem: Environmental > Terrestrial > Soil > Wetlands > Peat | place... | reverse complement strand
GTGGTCGCCGTTCACGGTATTCAGGTACTCCTCGGCCTTGTCCCACGACAAATCAGCTGCGAGGTCTTCGTCGTCGGCATCGATCGTGACGGTCAGGCTGATCACTGTGGTATAGCGCACCAGGTACTTCGCCATCGTTTCCATCTCCCTTATTCCTTGTTCCTGATAGATAAGACCCTACTCCTGTCCTTGCGTGATTGTCAAGTCGTCGTTTTTCGCAGATTTGCGATATCACTATGCAGTTCTAAAAGATGAGACTGGATCTGACGCACTTCATGCAGAATTGCGGTCGCGTCGTCGTACGTCGCTTGAGATCGGGCGTCGCCCGCTGCGGCTTGTGCGGACTGTCCAACCATGATGATTGGCAGCAGAACAAGTTGGACAAATGATTGTGAGATCCAGGCGACGATCACGACTGGATTGTGCGAGCCGACAGCGCCGGGGAGCGCGACCAGTGCGAGCAGCGTGAAGGCATACGCGCACCACATCGTGCCCACCACAAGCGTCACGCGCAGACCGATTCTGGCGTTGAGCCGGCCGAGCGCCGAGAGCCCGTGCACCTGAAGGTGCACGTCCTCGTGCAGCGGCGGGCCCTGCTCGCGGCGCTGGTGCGTGCGTGGGTGCGGTTCGTAGTGGAAGGACATCACGTGTCCTCCCTGTGCTCATGTTCCCGACCGATGCGCATCCAGTGTTCCTCGATGAAGCGAAGTCTTCGATCGTTCACGGATCGGTCTTCCGTCATCTGAGCAACGAGCGTGGCGTGAAACTTGTCCTTCGCCTCACCCATCTCGTGCATGTCCTGCGCGATGCCCCGGATCTCGTCCTGCATCCGTGTGATGCGCGCGGCAGCACGCCAGATCACGCCGACGATGGTGCCGAGAAGCAGGATGATCGGCACGATGGCGATACCGAAGAAAACTGTGTTATCTCTGGACAAAGGGGACTCCGTGCACAAGGTGTCAATGCGCGAAAGCGGCTTGCGCCTAGTGTGCACGGTGGGGACGGCCGGCGGGCAGGGATCCGGCACGGTGGGGTGATGTGATCTTGAAGCGGTTGCCCGTACGGAGGGCATGCGTAGCTCCCGCCGGGGGCATGTGGTAGGATGGACTACCGCCGTCACCCGGGGCGGCCGGCCTCTGTGAAGGGAACAGTTGTGCCCACTCCGATCAAGTACTCTGCTGAAACCCGCAAATATCATGCGCGTCTCGGCGCGCTTGCACGTGTTCTGAAGACTGATCCGTCGCGACAGCGAGAGGTAGACGAAGCACGAAAGTCGATGCTGCTCGCGCAGGCGGAGGACCACAGGAAGATTGCGGACGAACTGACCAAGGAAGCGGAAGCAATCGTGTTCAATTAATCAACACCACTTGTGCGTAACGGCGCGCAAAAGAGTGACGCCCGACCGCGCTAACGGATCGGGCGCCAAAGCGTCTCTGCCAGACAGGAGCCATTCTAGGTGACCAGCAGCGGAACAGCAACTCCGGGGGACGCACAGCGGGGGATGCTGCGACTCAACAGCATGTCCAAGCGTGCGGCAGCTATCGCGTACGCGCAGATGGGTTGGTACGTCCTGCCGCTGCACACGGTGCGGCAACGGCTGTGCTCGTGTGGCAAGGATCAGAAGACATGTCGATCTCCCGGTAAACATCCGTTCACGGTTCTAGCACCGAACGGCAAGGACGACGCCACCAACGACGTGCCTACGGTCATGCGTTGGTGGGACGAGCATCCGGACATGAACATCGGCATCGCCTGTGACCGATCGGGCTTCTTCGTGCTCGATGTGGACAGTGGCAGCAACAGGCAATCTCCGAAGCTCGAGCCGGCCGAGTGGCCTGCGTACGCATCGGGTGATGCGCCACTACCGAAGTTCCTGATCCAGCAGACCGCGAGCCACAGTGCAGCCAATCCCGCGCATCACTACCTACTGTCCGCCACGAGTGTCAACGGAACAGGCTTCGCCGGCAACATCGGTGTGAACACGGCTGAGCGACCGGGTGACGGCATCGCGGGAACGACCATCAAGCACAACGGCTACATCGTTGCGTCACCGAGCACGATCAATAACGATCGGTACGTCTGGACCACGGATGACTTGTTCGGAGAGCCGGACGAGATCGTCAAGAGTTACACCGTTCGTGTCGGACACTCGTCTAGTTCGTACATGCTGCCCGGAGACCCGAACGCTGAAGGCTACAAACCAGCACGGGTGGACATCGCGGCATGGCTGCGCAACGCACAGAACGTTGACGCATCGGCCGACGTGACACAACGAAACTACCTGTTGCGCGGTATCGGCTGGCTGTTCAACATGGGGCGGACGCCTGAAGAAGTCATTGCGCTTGCTCGTATGGTAATGAAGAACCTGCCGACGCTTGATCCTGCACGTCCATGGGAAGATGACGATCTCTGGCAGATCGTCAATAGCTGTATCAAGTGGCGTGTTGAGTACAGAGAGATTCCCTGGGACTTCGTAGAGGGTCTGGAAGAACGTCCGTCCGAGGAAGAACTGGCAGAAGTTGAGAAGGAACTACGACGCCGGAAGATACGAAAACTAGTAGACGACATAGAGGCTGCATCCGCGCGGAACGAAGTCGATACGGCGGACCGTCGTGTCACGGGTGAGGCCATCTTCGATGAACCGGAGGACACGCCTTGCTTGTGGGGTTCTGGCGATCAAATCTTGTGGTCCTGTGGCGAAGCGGTCATGCTCGCAAGCCAGCAGGGCGTTGGCAAGACGACGATCGCACAGCAGTTGATATTGCATCTGATCGGTGTGCGTTCGGATGACTTCCTCGGACATCCGGTGCGCAGGCTGCCGGAAGAGTCGAAGGTGCTCTATCTCGCACTCGACCGGCCGCACCAGGCGATGCGCTCACTTCGCCGGATGGTGGACAAGTCGGCGCTGGACGTGCTGCGCGAGCGTCTGGTGATCTGGCGCGGTCCGCTTCCGTTCAACATCCTCGCGAGTACGACGGGATTTGCGGACTTCGTACAGGAGCAGTGTCCGGGCTGTGCGGTCGTTGTGGTGGACTCCGTGAAAGACCTTGCGCCCGGTATCTCGAAGGACGAAGTCGGTGCGGCGCTGAACTTGGCGTGGCAAGAGGTCATCGCGCGAGACATCGACATGATGCTGCTTCACCACGAGCGCAAGGCATCGAACGGCGAGCATCGTCATCACAAGCTGGACGACATCTATGGTTCGACATGGTTGACCAGCGGTCTCGGTTCGGTGTTTGCGCTCGAAGGTGAGCCGGGCGATGGCAACATCGAGATGAAGCATCTCAAACAGCCTGTGATGGAAGTCGGTCCACTGAGCGTGCGCCACAATCACGCGACCGGAACAAGTGTCATCTTCGAGGAGAACACAGGACTGCGCTACGTCATGTACCAGGCTGGCGCGGTACGGCCGGAAGCCGGCGTAACGGCTGCTTCCCTCGCTCGGCGGATGCTGTGCGGAGACAGCGAGCCGCTAGAGCGTGACGTGAAGCGTATTCAGCGAAAGCTTGACAAGTTGCTGAAACTGGATACGCCACTCGTCGCGAAGGTTTCTCGTACAAAGGATGCGGAGGGAAAGCTCGGATCGAATACGTACTACCTGACGGCTGCGGCTATCTGGGCACACCAACAGGATGAACCTGACAACGACTTCGGGATGTGAGTAAGAAATGACTGATGAAATGATCGAATGGGCACACGCTGCGGTAACGGCTGCAGAAGACAAGACTGTACGTGACAAAGTGAGCAGGGAGAGTGAACGGCGTAGTACGGAGGAACTGGTCCAGATGCCTGTGTTTACTGCTCGTGGGAATCTATGCTGCCCTTCTTGTGGTGAATACTGTGGTATCGAAACTCTCGAAAACAGCATAGAAGTACGTACAGACCACGACGATTACGAAGACGATAATCAGTTGCGCACAAGAGGTGGATTTGTTCGTATCTTCATGTGGTGTTCACTTTGTGGCTTTCACTTCAACCTAACTACGGGTAACCACAAGGGTTCACAACTGATGGCTGCTTGCGGTGGATGGCCTGGAGAACTTGGACGCGCACTTCTAGACAGGCATGAAGCAGATTTAGACGAAGTGGAACAGTGACTATGCGTAGTTACTTGGTAACTAATCGTCCATGGACACACCATGGACACCCGGCGGACAAGATCGTTTCGCGCTGGTACCCACGTAGGTATGTGACCTGGTGAAACACGGAAATCGGGGAGCCGGCGACCATGGACGCACCATGGACACCACCTTGGACAAGATCATCTTTTCGTGTCCATGGACGAAACCATGGACACTCCATGGACAAGATCACCGGTTTTTCACGAAACCGCAGGTCAAACCATGGACACGCACCATGGACGCACCATGGACAGCCACGCCGGCCCGAACCATGGACACAACCCCCCGACTCTTTAGAGTCGGGGGTGTCCATGGGGCGGCGGGGTCCGGACGGAGAGAGCATCAAGATCACGTGTCCTGAAATAGGTACATATCGGACATCGTTTAATTTACGCTTTCGCGAAAAGGATGCTCAGATGACAAAGGAACGGCGCCTCACGCGTGTCATGTTCAACCAACTGGTCCTAGTTGACGAACTCGCGGACGGTCGAAAGCTCTACGTTCGTCCCGACGTCTGGCATCGTCCACCGCTCCGGCAGAACGTGAGCAAGGTCGTAGATACAGCGGAACAAGCGGAACAGCGCGTGCGTGAAGTGTCTCATTGCCTTCGTGCGCTTCACATGCGCTTCGCCGGCCGTCCAATCGCGGACATCGCACGCGAGATCGGCGAGCCGTATACGCGGACCTACCGCTGGCTCCGAGGTGTGCATCCTGGTGGTCTGGTCGACACACAGGAGTTTTTCATCATCACGCCCGGGACGCTCGAAGTGATGGAAGTTGACGAAGAAGACTTGAACGTGTTAGGCTACACGCAGGAACAAGGAAGCAAGGACGAGGAAGAAGGATAACGATGAGCCGTCGATTGTACATTCCCCGCGAGGTACACGCTTACTTCGAGGCCAAAGGCTTCGACTACAGCGATGTGCTCGACGCTATGGACGAAGTTGTGCCAAGCGCTGAGACTGCCGATCACAGTCTTTTCGATCAAGAGAATCTGAAAGAAATTCAAGATAGACTCTATGCGATTGTATCCTGAGCAGGAAGAAGTACGACGATGCTTGCTCTCCGTACGGTTGGTGACCTGATAGGCGCACTCTCCAGCGCGGCTCCGGATACAAGCCTGGAAGTGGTTGAGAACAACGGTGATGCAGTCGCGGAGTTCTCCTTGGTCGACGTAGACGTCCGTCCGTCGGTCGTGACGCTCGGCGTGACGCTCGACGCTGTTCCGCTCGACGGCGAGATTCTCGACTTCTTGCAGGAGATCGCAGACGGCAGGACCAGGCATAGCAAGCGAGCGAAGGAACTACTAGACACGCTGTAACGAGACTAAGGAAAAGGAGTTGTGGTGCAGATCCAGTCCAGAGGCGCACACCGCCGATCTCAGGTAACCGGAGACGTGCGAACGGGAACTGAGATCGTGCTGTTCGTGCCAGACTTCGAGATGATGTGCCGGCCGCTCGAGGAGATCGAGCGCGCGGCAGCATCGATGGTCACCACCTGCCTGGTGGCGCGCAAGCTGGCGTTGACAACTGTGACGAGTGACGAGACGACGAAGGAAGAGTAACGACGCAAGCCGGCCGGCTTGTGCGTCGATGCACACTCGTGGTAGGCTCTACACGTAAGGAAGAAGGAAAACGGAAGAGCGAGCGGACGGAGTGGCAGAGATGATGAACTTTCAGGACATCGAGCAGGAGCGGATCGACGCTCGCAAGGCCGCTGTTCAGGACATCACGGATCTCGCTACCTCGCGCGGCTGGACGATCTCGTTCGACGTGGACGCTACGTTCCTCTCGATGCGGCGCGGCACCGACTCGGTGGCAATCGACATCACGGCGGATGGTCGGCTGCTTCGCTCCGCGACCGTCATCAGCGGCCGTTCCGAGTACCTGAAGGGCAAGAACCTACGCAAGCGCATCCTTGACGCGCTGGCCTGAGACAAGGGAGAAGTGGCATGGAAGAGCAAGGAACAGCATGGCAACGAGTAGCTGACTCAGCACTGGAGGTTATCAAGGACGCGCGTGCCACCATGAATCATGATCGTCGGATGGCAATGCTCGCTGAGGCACAGACGATGCTTCTTGTATCGATTCTCCATGAATTGGACTCGATCAACCACAAGACGAGTGCACGGTGAGCGAAACCACAGTCGACGTCTGGATCGTGACGAAGAACGACGACGATGACGGTCCCTGGGAGATCTGGCACGATTCGGAGGTTGTCAGTACCGTTCGCAGCCATTACGACGGGATCGAGGTTCTGCGGATCGCAGAGCGGCACGCCGGACATGCGTTGTCGTGGCACCTACAGACTGGCAACATCAACGCCACGTGCGTTCTCGGCATCTGGCAGGGCTGAGTGATGGCGGAGTTCAACCAGATGCAACGGGAGATGGCGACGCTCGTTGCCAAGACCGAGGGAACCAAGAGCATCGAAGACACCAAGAATGGAGAAAAGTGATGAGCAAGCACTACCGGATTACGTGGTTGGACGGAAGCACGAAGGATGTTGAGTGCGACACTTCGTGGAATGCTGGCGGAGTTTTCTTTTTCGGCAACAAATCTCGTCCTTTCTATATGGTCACGTTGACGGAGACTCGTTCTGTTGAGCTGTTGAGTGACGACTCCGATGCCGCCGTATGACGCTGAGCAGATGCGCGACTACCGCGCGGGTAATTCGGACTATGCTGAGCGCAACCGGCAGCGCAACAAAGCAGCGCGTGCGGCCGACGCGGCACTGAAGAGGCTGCACCGCGCGGAATGGGAACGGCTGTTCGCTGCCGAACTCAAGGAACGAGGAATCGAAGAACGTCGCTGATCGTGTAGACTTACGCGAAGCGAAAACTCGAGATGAAGACGGAGGAACGAAAGATGACGAGTCCGGCCCGGACCGCAGCAGCCCTGCCGGCGATCAGCGCGACGGCAGTTCACGTGCTGCGCGCGATGCGGAAGCACCCGGAGAAGGAAGTCTTCAGCGGGGACGTGATGCAGACTGCCCGCGTGGCGTCCGGCACCGCGTACGCGCTTCTCTATCGGCTCGAGGCGCACGGCTACCTTCAGTCGCGGATCGAGCAAGGAGACGCGCGACGTCTGCGGCGTCCGCTCCGCCGCTACTACAGCTTCACGAAGAAGGGCCTTCAGGCGATGGACAAGCTGCTGAAGAACGACGCGACGGAGACGCCTCAAGCGAGCAACGGATCCGCCCACGTCGTGCACGAGATCGCGCAGAACACCGCGCTGTACATCGGCGGGCCGATGCACGAGCAGACCGTGAGCCGATCGGCCGGCTACTGGCGGCACTATCGCGACGACAAGGGCAACGGCCTTCGCAGGGAGCAGGCACAGCGTCTCTATGATCTCCAGCGCTCGGGATCGAAGATCGGATTCTATCGGCTGGTGCTCGCACGTGGTTGTTCGTACTACGTGTGGTCCGATATCGAGGTGTGACGGAGATGAAGCAGACCATTCTCTGCGCGCTCGGCATTCTGTTGCTGCTTTCTGGATGCAAGAGCATGTCTGCGGATCATACGTGTGCCTCATGGAATAAGAACGGAACGTGCCAAGTCTGGGTTAAGGACAAGTAGGAGGGCGATCCCGGATGGTCCTGTCAACGAGTAAGCCCTGCGAATGTGAGTGCGGCTGCACGGAGCCGGCCGAAGACGTGTACTTCTCGCTCGAGCAGACGGATGACGAAGACAACGGAATCATGATGTGCACGGGCTGCGGACGTGGTCAGCACAAACTCTGAACGCAAAGAACGACCCCCGGGTCTCGGGCCCCGGGGGTCGTTCGTCTTTGGACCACAGGAATTGCGTCCTGCGCGGTTCAATCGTTCGTCACACGGAGGATCCCTGTGGCTGGTACAGACTACTGCAAGATCCACATCACGGCGAACGTACTTCCATCGTCAGCCGCGATCCGTCACGGCTGACGATGCGTAGCCGTACCGGTTCGCTCCAGTCGTCACTGAGTTGCGCAAGCAACTCAGATGACACGTCAACTGAGTACACTTGCGGCAACTCTTCGTCAGGGTTCTCATCGTAATCACGCTGACCCATGCCAGTAGCCTACTGCCGGCCGGCTGTCACGGACCGGCCGGCGGCGGGATCGGGACCTCCGTGCTCTCCGTGGTCGCCACGGCGACGGCTGCCGTGCTCGCCGCGACCACGTCTGAGAGGCCCTGTACGGCGCTCTGGACGCCTGTCAGGTCCAGGGTGGGGTTGGCCTGCCTCAGCAGGTCCAGCTCCTGCTGGACCAGGCCTGTGGCCGTCTGGAGGGCAGTGGTCTGGGCTGCCTCCGCCGCGCTGAGTGCCGCGATCTGGGAGGCGAGGCTGTCAAGGTCGCTCTGCTGCACCATTTGTGTGCTCCTGATGTCCTGCACGGTTGCCAGAAGTTGATTCAGCGTGTCCGTGCTCGTTATCACGATAGCTACGTCAGACACGCCAGAAGCGTAGCAGCGCATACAGACGTGTGGTAGACTCCTGTAGGACTACGGAAAACAGATGAACGATGAAGGGATGAACATGGATTTTCGCGTTGAACTCTGGCACGGTGCGAGCGAGTATCTCGGCGTCCTTGCCGGCACGCTCGAAGACGACGTCATGTCTCTGGTCTGCCCTCACACCGTTGCGCTGTCCGACGATGAGCTGCTCACGCAAGCTCTCGCCACTCTTCTTTTGGTGGATCATCGGCACGGCAACGACGGATTCTCCCTGGTTCGTCTGCGGGATCACATCCTGCAATACGCGCTTGACGAAGAACTGGAACGGATCCAGGCTAGCAGGTAGTCAATCGGAGAAAGGAATGAGGAGCGATGAAACAGCGTGATGTCTTCGGCAGAACACGTTTCGAGCGATTTGTATACGATTGGTCAGGTTTTATTGGATGTGCCATATTTATCGTTGGACTCATTGTTCTACTCTGCGCGATACTGTCCGTGACAGTTGGTTCGGGTAACTCATATTGTCCGCACGGACATCTCGTGATGATTCCAGCAGGAAAAGGTATATTGATTCCGGTCTGCCAGAGCAATTGACACAAGGAAAACGAGAAAGGAACAGAAACGATGCTCTCCTCGAAGTTCGCATCCCTGTCGGCCGGGATCGCCACGTTCGCTGTCTGCCTCGCGGCGCTCGCGGTGTCCTGGTGGTCGCTCGATGCGCTCGGGATCCGCTACGGCCTGCCGCCAGCGCTGGCGCTCATCGTCAGCGCCACGCTCGACGGCGTGGCGGTGGTCAGCGCCAGCCACCAGCGATCGGCAGCGCTGCGTGGTGACGGTGCAGCGCTCGCGCGCTTGACTACGCTGGCGTTCGCCAGCGCCAGCGCTTGGCTCAACACGCAGCACGCAGCGCTGAGCGGGCACGCCAGCGCCAGCGCTCGCACCATGTACGCCGTGCCGCCGATCGCTGCCGTGCTCGTGCTCGAGCTCAGCGGGCGAGCGGCGCACCGCGAGCGCTTGCGCCAGCTCGGGCGTACGCCGGCCGCTCTGCCCGTGCTCGGCGCGCTGACCTGGGCACTTCACGGCGGCTCTGCGTGGCGGACGCTGAGCGATGCCGTGCTGGCTCGCTTGGCGCTCGCTCGGGCGAGCGCTGACCTGCCAGCGCTGGCGCTGAGCAAGCATGATCATCGAGCGCTCGCTGAGCGGGCGCCAGCGGTCAGCGCCGAGGTGCTGAGCACGCCAGCGCTGAGCGCTGAGCAGCCTGCCGGCGAGCAGCGAGCGCTGAGCAGCGCTGAGCGAGCGCTAGCGCTCGAGCAGCACATCACCAGCGCGCTCAGCGCTGCGAGCGCTGAGCTGCAGAACGACCCGAGCGCTCAGCGATCGGCAAGCGCGAGCGCCGAGCAGAGCAGCGAGCAGCGAGCGGAGCGCCAGCGTCCGGCCGGCGCGCGCTCGAGCACAGGCAGCAAGGCGAGTGCGATCAACGACGCGCTCGAAGCGCTCGGCATCGGCCCGGAGGTCGACGTACCAGCGGTCCACGCCTGGATCATGGACAACCGCCCGGGGACCACGGTCGGAGACTCCACGATCCGTGCCAGGCTGCGCACGGCGCGACAGGAGCAGGGCCAGACCAGCACGAAACTACGCTCTGTGACCTGATTCTGTGGTATACTGGGTGTTCCCGGAAAACTGAAAGGAACACCATGTCGAAGCAGATTGTCACTGCGAAGGTAGAACCCGATCTCATCGAGCGTATCGATCTTCTGTGCACAGCTCTTGGCGTCTCTCGTTCCGATGGTATCGGCCGCATGTTGGAGAAGGTGGTCAATACCGATCAGATCACGAACGATCTGAAATCTGAGCGAAAAGCAGAGTTAGACGAGCAGGAAGCGCAGCGAGATGAAGCGCGTAAGCGCTGGAACGAGAGCAAGACTGCGCGATGAGACACGGGACGTGCGTCTACTGTGGTGAATCTAGCGTGCAAATACAACAAGATCACATAAAAGCACGTTGTCTCGATGGGCAAGATGTAGAGGAAAACCTTGTCCCTGCTTGTGCACGCTGTAACTCAGACAAGAGAGCTAGATCTCTTCTTGATTGGGATCCTATTCGCGTACTGCACGCCGCAAAAACTAATGCACATGTAGCACATGTTCTCATCGAAGAACTCGAAAAAGCGCACACAAAGAAGCCGAAGAACAATGCTGCCACGTGGCTACGTAAGTTTCGTAGAGAGCACAAGGGAGAAGAACTCAAGACCTATGTTGTCGCTGACACACTGATAGGCATATCGACTGCCTGTCATACGGGAGGTCCGCTGCACGGTCTGTCGCTCGAAGCCGCTAGGAAGGCGAGCCAAAGGGCCGGGTTTCCGCGCCCGGTGGGCAGAGGCTCGGACAGGCACCGACAGCGGCTGTACAGGCAATCTGATCTTGAAGCGTGGATGGCACAGAGATGTGACTGACTACAGATAGTAGCCGGGTATACCGCTGTCCTCGATATCCAGAACTCAGTTTCCTGGGGATATGCAGGCGTTGTCCCAGGGACAGCGGTATACCGTAGTAACGGAGAGTGATCGTTCCCCTGTAGCATTCAAGAAGCGCGTATGGTAGGCACTGAAAACGCAGAGCCCCGGCTCGTGACCGAGGCTCTGCTCTGACATCCAATCCCAGCTTGGAGGCCAGCGGTGCCTATCCTTTCGCATCCCGCAGCACTTCTGAACACCCCGGTTCCCGTGGTGCTGTTCATGGTCGTTCTCATCGGTTCGGTACTCCGCACGAAGAACGTCCGTGCAGGTCGGCTACGGAATCGGCGACACGACAACGGAACCAGGAACCTGAGCACGGGAGACATGCGTGTCGGCCGTCACCTCGGCGGAGGCGTGCACATGCTCGACGCGTATCTGAGCGGCGGCGCCCGATTCATCAACGCGGTTGCGCTGCTCGGGTACGTCGGCATCCCGCTGCTCGCGTGGCTCGTGTGGCCTCTGCACACCTCTGCCGGCGACTGGCTGCTACTCGGGATCCTGGCAATCGAGTACGCAGCGGTCACCACGATCATTGTCGGTTCGTTCCTCGCGCCTGCCTCGCTCGATCGGTTCGCGACGCGTTTCCTGGTCCGTCGTCAGCGTCCGGTCGCGCCGCTCGCTCCACCCCCGATCGCGAGCATGGCTGCGCCCGGTCCTGTCGTCACCGCTACGGTCATCAGCCCGGACGGTACGGCTGAAGTCGCTGAACTTGTGCGAGTGCCGTGATGGCAGGCAAGGACAGCCAGCAGCTCACCAGAGAACTGCTGAACAACCTAGGGCCGAAGACGACGATCTGGCGTCTTCTGTACCGCTGGTTCTCCGGACGTCCGCTCGGGAAGCGGATGACTGATTCCGGGTTCATCCGGCCGGCAAGTGCGCACATCGATCAGTACCGTCAGGTCCCGTCCGCGTGGATGATGTGGCCAGGCTGGAAGCGCTCAGTCGTTCGGCAGGTGTGCGCGTTCGTCGCACTCTGGACGCTCTACCAGTGGTGGACCGGGCACACGCGGACGATTGTCATTGCCTACGGCATCGCGCTCGGTGTCTGCGCGGTTGGCGGTTCGTTCCTGTTGTATCGCGTGATCCGCGATTGGAAGAACTACCGAGAGCGTGTCCGTCCGCTCGCGTACAGTCTGCGCGGAGTCGTTGGCTGGCCTGTCGCGACACAGCCGAACTCTTGGATCAGCGTTCCGAGCGACCTCGGCAAGAACCCGGACGCGCAGGTCTGCATCAAGCTCCCACTTGACAACAAGTGCGATACGGCCACGCGCAAACTGATTACGGATATCGCGACGTCTCGGCTTGCGCTCGAAGATCCGGAGTTCACGTTCCAATTAGCAGGGCAGGAGCCGCACGTGTTGATTCGTCCCGCACTCCAGCCACCGAAGAAGGTCGGATACAGCGACGTACTGCCGTTCTTCGATGGTCTGAAGGCCGATGAGGTCGTTGTTGGTCTCGGCATCCGAGAGAAGCCTGTTACGTTGTCGCTCGCGACCGAACCACACATCTTGCTCAGCCTCACAACTGGTGCAGGAAAGTCAACTTTCATCGGCTATCTGGTCGCGCAATTGCAGTATCTCGAAGGCGCACTCGTGATCGTGCTCGATCCGAAGCGTACTTCTCTGATGCATCTGCGCAATCAGCCGGGTGTTGTCTACTGCTCGACTCCACAGCAGATGCACGAGGCATGTCTTGCAGCGGCCAAGATAGCGGATGACCGATACACGTTCATCGAGCAGACGAATGACGAACACGCCTGTGACAACCTGCCTCGCATCTTGGTCATAGTCGAAGAGGCCAACATGCTTGCCGACCAGTTGCAGGACTACTGGCGCGAGATCAAGCCGCAGGGTGCGCCGATCAAGAGCCCTGCGATCCGTGCACTTGCGAAGGTTCTGTTCACCGGTCGTGCTTGCCGGGAGAACGTGATCTGTGCTGCGCAGTACGGACTCGCGGCTGTGACGGGTGGCTCTGCCGGCCGGGAGTGCTTCGGCGGTAGGTTCCTGAAGGGATCCCCTGCGCAGTGGAAGCTGCTCGCGCCTGAGGTCAAGCCAGCGCCGAAGAAGCCGAAGGTGCGCGGTCGCGTCCACCTGATCGAGCAGGACACCGCTCGAATTGTGCAATTCCCCTACCTCACATCGGGCGAATTGCGAGACATCGCTGTGCAGGCACGCGAGAAGTTCGGTTACGAATCAACGATGATTCCGCGAGACGTGCCTGAACTGCTGAGCGCACACGGACTGGATACGTTCGAACTGTCCAGTGCAGGGCAGAAGGCTCTTCCGGCAGAGCGTGATGCGGATCTGCTCAGCCTTGCAGAAGCTGTGCAGGCAGGCGGACCACTGGAGGGCATGAGCCTAGAGGCAGTTCGCAAGGCGAGTCAGCGTAACGGTTTTCCGGAGCCGGCAGAGCGCGGCGACGGCCCGAGCGGACAGCGGCTGTACGACCGCGAAGAACTGTTCGTGTGGATGATCGAGCGATAGGAATTTGAAGGTGACCCTAACGCAGGCCGAGGCGTGGGCTCTCGTTATTGCGGTTTTTGTCATTGGCATAGTGCTTTCTTGCATTCTGCATCCTAAGACCAAATGCAAAGTATGCAATGGCGAAGGACGGTACTATGGCGCGATTGCCAACGGATCGTTCCGTCATTGCTTCAGTTGCGCCGGCGGCGGCTGGCGGTATAGGTTCCCACTCCGTGTTATGCACTTCTTGTTCAAACATCGGTAGTGTGCTAGGCTACGTTGAGACTACCGACGAAGGAAGACAGACAGGAGACAGACCGTGACTCGTCACAAGCGCACAAACCAGATGGTTTCGATCAACTGGCACCGTCGCAAGCCGATCAAAATCACACCACACGGCAAGTTCGTGCTTGCGCGATCCTTTGTGGTGTTCGTCGCAGCGCCGGCCGTCGCGATCGGCTCGAGCAGCATTGCCGTCGAGGCCGGCGCGGGAGCTGTGCCTGTGTCCTACGTCGTCTACCGCGTTGCTCGTTGGCGTGCTGCCCGGAAGGCTCGAGTCCAGCGCGTGCTGCGACGCCAGCAGTCACGCACCATACCGCAGCCTGTGAAGATTGAGGTTGCCCTGCGCGATGGCGGACGGTGCCGGCAGTGCGGCACGACCGAGAACCTGCACTATGATCACATCTATCCGTACGCGCTCGGCGGATCGAGCCTGGATCCTGGCAACATTCAACTGCTGTGTGGCAAGCACAACCAGCGCAAGGGTGCGAAGGTTCTGAGGTAGTAATGGAATACGTCGAAGAGAACGTGATGGGCGAATGTCCGTACTGCGGATTGTTCGTCTATCACCGTAAGAGCCGCACACCGACGACGGACACGCGGAATCTGAACATCGCCAAAGATGAACGTGGCGTGCACATCATGGTCATGCGGTGCTGTGGAGCGCGAGTAACCTGATGTGTACGGGCAGGTTGTGCACGTGCCGTTGCCTGGATTGCAGGGACGGCATGTGCAGAGCATGTCCGCTCTGTAAGTGCGAATGCAATCGATACGGAAAAGAGACGATAGAAGATGTCAGTAACAACGGCAGCGCAGGCTGTCCAGCTCGGACCAGCGGGCTTTGACGACTGGATCGAGGAGCAGGTGTATCCGGCACGGCGTAGGCGTCGTAAGGCTCTCCATCGGGCGTCTACGGCCGCCGAGCGATGGTTCACGGGACAGCGCGCAGCGCTTCCACGCAGGGCCGTGATTGCCGGCACGCTGATAACGATTGTGCTCATTACCGGAGCAACCACGCGAGGCAGGTAGATAACAGTGGCTAAGTTGGTGCGGATCGCAGTGCATGCGTTCTGCCCTAAGTGCCTGACGCACGTGACGATGCGTCAGGCGAAGCCGAAGGCTGATCCGTTGTTGCTGCTCTGTGAGTCGTGCGGAAAGCAGCAACGCGCAAACACAGCAGACGTTATCCGCGTGCTGAAAGGATCGAAATGACAGACGTGCCGAGCGCTGAGCAGCCGATGACGCAGTCTCGCTGGATCCAGGAACACAGGCTCTTGACGTGTAGGATCGTGGTCCCGCAGGAACGCGAAGACGTCCAGACGAGCGACGCGCAGTTCATGCACGCCGCGCACGAGGCAGCGAAGAAACTGCACGTGAGAGCTGCTGACGCGGGGATGTGGTTCGCCGAGTACTCAACTCTTGAAGAAATCAGGTATTGGGTGCCGAGCGCAGGCAAGTCCGGGGGCGAGTGGCGGATCCGGAAGGACTGCAAGGATCTCGATATCGAGGACCTGCGCATGCAGGTCGTCCTGCATCTGCGCGCGGAATGCGTGATGGCACCAGAATTGGCGGTACTGGCGGACGGTCCGAGGCAGGCTGTTGAGTACGCGCAGGAACGCTGGCCGTACAACGGCGGATCGCGCGTGCTAGCCATCACGGACAAGATCTCACTTGCGCGACTGCACGGGCACCGCTACGTGCCCTTTACGATCGCGCCCGGAACTCAGAGGTTGATGTGGCACCGAGACACAGCACATCACGAACGCGCTGGACGTATCGCTATCACGTCCGATACGCAGTACATCCCAGCGGTCGGCGGGGGCGGAAACTGACGGCGTCCACCACGCTGTTGATGTTGCTCGCACTTGCTGACCTCGGTGCGCTGTTCGGGATAGTGCACATCGTAGGCACGTGGTAGGAACGGACATATGCAAATGTGTCACCATTGGTACCACTCTCAACACGTGTCATCAAGCACTACACAACGAGTAACGGGTTTGGTATGGTGCGTGACAGTTCACTCGTTCCCCCGGGTCGGAGCGTTTGAATAGATCTTCCGGTGTCGCCCCTGTTGACCGGTGCAGATCCGACAAAGGCACGTACGCACCCATCGCGTGCGTGCCTTTGTTGTGCGCCGTGCAGCGCGTGCTCGATGACGAGAGAAGAGGAAAGATGGTAAAGCTCCTGGATTACTCGTTCGCCCGTCCGGATCCTTCTCGTGTCAAGGCCGCTGGCTATTCGGGCGTGATTCGATACCTCTCGCACAGCGCGAGCAAGACCCTCACGGCAGCAGAGCGGGACGTGCTGCACGCCAACGGCCTTGGTATCGCGCTGCTCTGGGATTCCTCGCGCCATCGGCCGTTGACGTCGAGGAACGGCGGATACTTCGACGGTGCGCACGCAAACGCAATGGCAAGTGTGCTCGACTGGCCGAAAGACCGACCCATCTATACTGCTATCGACATCCACACGGTCCGGGATGGTCTAAAGATTGTGGCCAACTACCTCGGAGGTTTCGAGGCTGCTATCTGGCCCCATCCGCTCGGCATCTACGGCGAGATTGAAATCATCGAGTTCTGCGCGCGCTATGACACTCCGTACCTCTGGCAGACGCAGCCTTGGCAGCGTGTGGAGGTGAGCAGCCGAGCGCGGATCGTGCAGCTCGTTGACCCGACTGGCTTCCCCGATACCGATCTTGACGTGATCCAGGGACCGGAAGATACTGACTGGGGCGGATGGTTCAACGCACCACCGACCAGGGGCGAAGTGATGAAGGGAAACGGATGTCTGCGATCGAAGAATACGATACCAACACAATACCGTTGACGTTTGTGCAGGACGAGACTGAGCGAAAGATGCTCGTCTCACAGAACTTGATTGATCGCGTGTTTGCTTATCGCATCATCGGTGAAGACGAGTCGGCCATCGGCTCGCGGCTCGGTCTGCCGGCCGTCGCGATCAGTGCAGTCATCGACTATGCCACAGACCAGATCGCGGCGTACAGCCAACAGACGCAGCGTATGCGCGCGCTCGAGGGTGCTCGATATGATCGAGCCGAAGTTATCGTGAACGATACGCTCGAGGGCAATCGGCAAGGACTTCAGGGAGAGGTTGAGCGAAAGCTGACGCTTGCCGCGATCAACCAACTACTGAGCATTTCGGCAGCACGACGGAAGTTGTTCGGGATGGATGCGCCAGCACAGGTCCAGGTCGAGGGAAGCATCAAGTACGAACTCGTCGGAATCGATCCGGAGTTGCTGAAATGATCATCAATCTGTTCGGAAGAACGTACGTTGCGGAGCAAAAGAACGGTTCGCCCGGGTATCGTCTCGGCCCGCTGCTTGTGCCAGACGTTGAGATGACGCAAGAAATGATTGAGAGGATAGAAAGGACAGTAGACGGTCTTGCGACTATTGATGACGTCAAGCAGGTAATCAAAGCCTTGCGGCGATGATTGTGTATGTCTGACAACGAGCACACCCTAGCCTGGTCCGTCATGACTCGACCGTATCTAGACGGAAACCTGCCTAGTCGTCTGCGGTATCACGAAGAGACCAACGCGGATACTGGCTACGGAGAATGGATCCGTCGTCAACTCGCAGACGTGATGGAAGAAGCAGGAAACGAGTTCATTCGAACACATTCGGATCTCTTCTACACAAAGTTGACGTGAAGAATGACAACGGAACAGAGTTCGATCAAACTCGAGTTTCGAGGCGCGGGCAAAGAACTGCTCGAGTCCAAAGCTGCACAGATCCTCATCGCAGGACCAGCGGGCACGGGCAAGAGCGTTGCTGCGATGACGAAGATTCATCTCGCGTGCTTGCTCGTGCCGGGCGTCCGCGCTCTGGTCGTGCGCAAGACGCATGCGTCCCTCACAGCGTCCACACTCGTGACCTTCCGGAAACAGGTTGCGCCGGAAGCCATCAAGAGCAACTTGCTCTTGTTCTACGGCGGCTCCGGGCAAGAGCCGGCGGCCTACCGCTACGCCAACGGCTCGACCATCGTCGTCGGCGGGCTGGACAAGCCTACGCGGATGCTGAGCACGGACTATGACATCATCTTCATTGACGAGGCTGTAGAGGTCACGGACAACGACGTAGAAACTCTCCTGACTCGTCTTCGTAACGGCAAGCTCTCTTACCAGCAACTACTCATGGCGACAAACCCAGGTCCGCCGACGCATCATCTCAAGGTGCGCGCGGACGAAGGTCGTTGCCAGATGCTGCGATCCGTGCATCAGGACAATCCGCGCATGTTCAACGCGGAGACAGGCCAGTGGACCGAGGAAGGACAGCGCTACCTCGAGCTGCTCAAGAGCCTGTCCGGACTGAACTACTCGCGCCTCTATCTCGGTAAGTGGACAGCAGCCGAAGGCGTCATCTACGAAGCCTGGGACGAGTCCATACACCTGATCGAGCCGTTCAAGGTTCCCGATTCGTGGCAACGCTACTGGTCGGTTGACTTCGGGTACGTGCACCCTTTTGTGCTTCAGTGGTGGGCCCTGGATCCGGACGGACGTGCGTACCTGTACCGCGAGATCTACCACACGAAACGTCTTGTCGAGGACCACGCGCGGGCCGCGCTGAACGCGGTCTACCGTCCGGGCAGCGCGCGGCGCAAAGAGGACTGGATGGAGCCACGCCCGTTCGCTATCATCTGCGACCATGACGCAGAGGACCGAGCGACGTTAGAGAGGCATCTCGGCATGGCGACCGTGCCGGCGAAGAAGACCGTCTCAGACGGGATCCAGGCCGTACAGCAACGTCTTCGAGTCCAGCCGGACGGCAAGCCACGGTTGTTCATCTTCCGTAACTCTGTCGTTGAGCGGGACCGAGAACTCTCGCAGTACAAGGTTCCGACGTGCACAGCGGACGAGATTCCGAGTTATGTCTGGGCGGACCACAAGACGAAGGAACAACCGGTCAAAGAGTACGATGATGGCAACGACGCACTTCGCTATCTATGTGCCCAGGTAGACAACGTAGGCCGTCCACGCATTCGTTCGTTCTCAACTCACATAGGGATCTGATCACATGGCTGTCGTCGGCACTGTTGTTGCCACAGTTTCCCAGGTTGACCTATCACAGGTGCGTAAAACCTCGCTCGCCTGGACCAGCGACGGATCGGGCAACGTGAGCGGAAACTCGTTCACGTTCGGATCCGGCTGTATCGTCGTGGTGGAGTTCATCCCCGGTTCTGGTGGAACGCAGCCTACGCTCAACTACGATGTAGATTTCTTGGACGCCAACGGCGAATCGATGTTCGATGACGGTACGGGAACGAGCATCGGAGCAAACCTCAGTAACACGATCGGCGTGCACCGCGCTCCGATGATCGTTGGTACGAACGCAACTCCGGTCTACGCGCGTTGCTGGTTGCACGGTGGAGCGGGCTACCAGTTGACAGTGTCCGCAGCCGGCGCGTCCAAGACCGGGATCGTGAACATCTACCAGATAGAAGGCGTGCTGTAGGCCACTAAAAATTTGTTCGTTTTCCGCGTACATCGGGGTTGACACCTCTCTGAGACAGGAGTAGTGTTCTTCTTGTCAGCAGGAAAACGGAAAACAGAAAAGAGAAGACGATGAACAGCAACGGACAGCGCGGATTCTGCCCGAAGTGCCACCTGTTCACTCTCTGGATTACCGACAACGGCGACTGGACCTCAAACGAGTACTGCCTAGAGTGCGACCATTTCGACTCGGCAGGCCGTTACTGACAGACAGGCAATCGCCCCGATCTTCGGATCGGGGCGATTGCCATTTGTCACAATTCTTAGTTCAGACATTCCGGACATGACGTAGAGCCTGTGGTTCTGCTTGTCCGATCCTGCTACCCTGCGCACATGACCGACCTTGAGCATCCAGCTCGGCAGTCATCCGGTGCACAGGCGCCGCCTCCAGCTCCCGCGAGCGCGCCTGTGCCGCCCGGACACCTGCCACCTGGTCAGCTCGGTCTACAGCTTGTGCTGGTGGAGGTAGGTCCGGGACAACGCGCAGTGGCTCTTCAGACCACCGTGTTGTGGCGTCCGGAGGAGGCAGAGACATGGTCCCGAGCGATCCATCAGGCGGGCACACAAGCCCGGACGGGTCTGATTCTCGCCGGCCCGACGATGCCGCTCGCACCGAACGGCTCTGGGTGAGCGCGGACGGACTTCCGATCGCGGCTCCTGTCACGCGCAGGCCGCAGATCGATACTGCGGCGGCTCGGCGCCGTGCCCGCTACGTCATCACCTCGGTCCGAGCACTGCGCTCGTCCGCCACGTCCGTCAACGCGCTGTGGAGCAAGCTCCGCGCGATCCCGCTTTCGGTTGTCGGACTTGTGTGTATAGACTTTGCGGCATTTCATCTCGCGCACGGCTGGGGATGGCTGGTCACGGGTCTGTCGTTGTTCGTGCTTGAGTTGATGCTCGCGGACGATGACAGTGCAGAAGGCAAGACAGCACGAGACCTTGAACGTAAGCTCAGCGACATCGAGTTCATTGATGAACGTGCACGCAAGCAAAGGACAGTTGCCTAACTTGGCGGTTGTATGCAATCCGGCATCCGTAGGCTAGTAAATCAGGCGAGGAAGTCAAAAGCACCGATACCGTTAGCTCCGTACAACAACCGTAAGGGCTCCATCTTCGATCTCGGCGTAGGCCGAATGTCGAAGGAAGCGCAACTACGGACGTACGCGCAGTCGGGAACGGTCTACTCGATCGTCTCGCTTTTGCAGATGGCGCCTGCCTCTATTCCGTGGCATCTGTTCAAGAAGCAGCCTGTTGACGGCCGCGTTCGGTACACCACAGGCGATCGTGGCTCGGACCAGCGCATAGAGGTAGTGCAGCACGCTGCCGTGAAGCTCTGGCAACACCCGAACGCCTTTCACACCAACTTTGAGTTTCAAGAAGGCGCGAATCAGCATCTCGAGCTTGCCGGCGAGACGTTCTGGGTGCTGGACACAGAGACTTTCACATTTCCTACGTCGATGTGGTACGTCCGTCCAGACCGTATGGAACCGGTGCCCGACCCTGAGGACTACCTGATCGGCTGGATCTACACGTCTCCGCAGGGAGAACAGATCCCGCTCAAGTTGAAGGAAGTCATTCAGGAGAAGATCCCGGATCCGATGGACCCGTTCCGTGGCTTCAGTCCGACCGGCTCCATCATGGCCAACATCGAGCAGCAGAAATATGCGACCGAGTACCAGCGAAACCTGTTCATCAACGGTGCGACGCCAGGCGGGATGCTCACGGTTCCGAATCGGTTGACCGAACCTGAGTTTGATGAACTGATCGCGCGCTGGCGCGAGACACACCAGGGTGTTGCACGTGCGGGTCGCGTCGGCGTGCTGGAGAACGGCATTTCGTGGGCACCCGAAGGGATGAACAATAAGGATCTCGAGTACGGAAACCTTCGCCTGGCCAATCGTGACGAGATTCGCGAAGCATGGCGCATGCACAAGTCCATGCTCGGTACGGCGGACGACGTCAACCGTGCCAACGCGCAGACCGCAGAAGAGGTTTTCGTCTCGTGGCACACGGTCCCGCGCCTCGAGCGGCGAAAGCACACGCTGAACGAGAAGCTACTGCCGATGTTCGGCACGCTCGGCGAAAACGTCGAGTTCGACTATGACAATCCCAGCCCGGACAACCGTGAAGCGGACAGTCTTGAGCTCACCACGAAGACCAACGCAGCGCTCGTCCTTGTGCAGGCGTTGAACCAGGCTGGCCTGAGCTATGAGATCAACGACGTTTTCGAAGTCGTTGGCCTTCCGGGCATTGATACGGAGGAGAAGCCTCCGACGCCTGCACCAGCTCCGATCACCACGCCGGAGCCGACCACGCCCGAGCAAGAAAAGCAACAGAAAGACCTTGACAAGGTACTGGAGAACATGCGGCGCAACGCCGCTTGGAATGCGGCCAGAAGTAGGTGAGTTATGGATCAGAAGGTCTACCCGCTGAAGTGCCGTATCCAGGCGTCAGCGAAAGCCGGAGTCACGCGGGTTGATATCTATGACGACATCGGGGGCGGAGATGGTTTCTTCTCCATGCCCGGGATCTCGGCATCCGACTTCGCTGCACAGATCAGCGGTGTTCGTGGTGAGCTCGAGGTGCACATCAACTCCGCTGGTGGTGATGTGTTCGACGGGATTGCCATCCAGAACGCCATCTCTGGCTACAAAGGTGAAGTGACTACGATCGTTGACGGGCTTGCTGCCTCGATTGCATCCGTCATCGCGCAGGCCGGACGACGGCGTATCATGCGCGCCGGCTCGATGATGATGATTCACGATGCGTTCGGCGGCTGTGTCGGCAACGCGGCAGAGCTCCAGTCGATGGCAGCGACCCTCGACAAGATCTCCGACAACCTTGCCAGCATCTACGCCACGCGCAGCAAGAAGGGCACGCCGAAGTCGTGGCGCGAGTCGATGCGAGGCGAAACGTGGTACACGGCTGAGGAAGCGGTTGTCTCCGGTCTCGCGGACGGCATTGACGAGATCTCGGCGCAGCTTCCGGACGGGATGCCGATCGCAGCGTTCACGCACGTTCCCGATCGGATTGCGGCGCGGTTGACACTGCTGGACAAGACTCCGCGCGTTCGGGACAAGGCCTTGCCCGTGCACCACACTGACACCGTTGACACGACGTGGGACGGTGGAGCGGCAGAGAAGAACTGCCCTGCGAAGGCCTCGAGCCTGCGCGCGATCCATGCCTGGGAGGACACGTCCGACACGTCGGAGGGTGCGGACGACAAGAAGGGCAATTACAGGTTCCCGCACCACGCAACCCCCGGCGGCCCGGCGAACCTGAACGGCGTGCGTAATGGCCTGGCACGTCTGTCGGGCTCGAAGATTCCGGATTCCGACAAGCCCGGCGTTGAGGCGCACCTCCGCGCGCACCTGAAGGACGGAGGCGGAGGGGACGAGAACAACGAACTCGACTACTTCGTCACCAACTGGTCGAAAAAGGCGATCCGCGCACGGGAGCAGGCGTTGAGCATCCTTGCCACGCCAACGCTCGAGGCGGACAGCAACACGTTCGACGTGCGCAAGGTGATGGCGAAGGGTGAGCGTGCGGAGGATCCCGAGGCGTTCTTCCGCAACGTCTGCGCCGGCCGGAAGGCAGGCGATCCGAAGGACGTCGACAGTTGGTGCCTACCGTACAAGACGTCACCCACGGCGAAACCGAACGTGCACGCCATCCTGAGCGCACTTGCGCGACTGAGCACCGAGCCTGGGCTCACGAACCGTGAACAGGCTCGCGTGATGTTGACCGATCTGATGAATCGGATTGACCCAAAGTTCAGCGAGAAGTCGGAGGACATTGACTCCTCGCTGTTGGCAGCACTTTTCACTGAAGGCTTGAAGGGAGCCTAACCGATATGGCAACGAAACTCGTGGTTCCCAGTGAGCCCGACGAATTGATGGCGCTGCTCGGTGACCACCGGCAGGTGCAGGCGTACTTCTCTCGTGAGGCTGTCACTGACGGCACCACGAAGAAGTTCCTCGACATGTACGCGAAGCACTTCTCGAGCCGGCACAACGACTTCAACACTGAGATCCGAGACCAGGTCTCCGCCGAACTCTTCGACATGCTGCGCGCGAACGGTGGTGGCAGGACTCCGGTCGGCGCTGACAAGCTGATCGACTTCAGCAACGGTTCGCCCCGGTTCGCACCGAGCATGGCCGCTGTCGGCAAGGGCCGTGGCGCGGTCTACAACAAGCTCGCTCCGGGCGCTGTCTTCGAGCAGAAGTACCGCAACGAAGACCGGTTCTCGAGCATCGGCGAGTACTGCCAGGCCATCCGCGAGGAAGCGCGCCCGAGTACGCTGGCGAATCGGCAGGAACTCCTCCAGAAGCTCCAGAACGTTCGGGAGTTCCAGAACTCGTTCGGTTCGGAAGAGGCGGGAAGCGGTGGCTTCCTGATTCCGGAGATCATGCGGTCCGAACTGCTCCAGCTCGCGCTCGAGTCCTCGATCGTGCGTTCGCGCGCGACCGTGATCCCGATGTCTACGCTCAGCGTGCCGATTCCGACGGTGGACGACACGAGCCACGTTTCCAGTCTGTTCGGTGGCGTCGTGTTCTACTGGGCGGAGGAGTCCGCGAGCCTGACCGAGACGCAGGCCACGTTCGGGCAGATCCGGCTGACCGCCAAGAAGCTTGCCGGCTTCTTCAAGGTGCCGAACGAGTTGCTGGCGGACGCGCCCGCGTTCTCGGGCTGGTTCGACCAGCGGATCCCGATGGGTCTCGCGTGGTTTGAAGACCTCGCATTCATGACCGAATCGGGCGTTGGCACTCCGGAAGGCTTCATCAACTCCCCGGGCGTTGCCACCACGAACAAGGAATCCGGGCAGGCGTCCTCCACGATCCTGTGGGAGAACATCACCAAGATGTACGCCCGGATGCTGCCCACCAGCATCCCGAACGCCGTATGGATCTGCGCAATCGACACGTTCCCCGAGCTTGCGACGATGGCGCTCGCTGTCGGCACGGGTGGTGGCCCCGTCTGGATTGGGAACTTTGCTGGTGGCCAGGGCGGCAAGGACATGCCGCCCGTGACGATCCTTGGCCGGCCGGTCATTTTCACGGAAAAGGTGCCGGCGCTCGGCACGACTGGGGACATCAACTTCGTTGACCTGAGCTATTACCTCATTGGTGATAGGCAGCAGGTTGAAGTTGCTGCGTCTGAACACTACGCCTTTCAGAATAATCAAACCGCGTACCGCATCATTTCCCGCGTAGACGGCCGCCCCTGGTTGCAGACCCCATTGACACCTCATAATGGATCTTCAAACACGCTGTCGGCCTTCGTGCAGTTGCAGACCCGTTAGGTTCTGTAAGAAAACAACTGAATATGGACGGTACCCAGCAGTGGCGCCCTGGGATAAACGCCAAAGCCATCTAGAAAGGTAACAGCCAATGGCTGCAACTATTGCTGGTCTTGGTCTTGGTCGGGTCTACGATGTGGTCCCGATCGCGGCAAGCCAGGGCATCAGCATGCAGAACTGCAATGCGATCGACTTCGTCTGCACTGAGAGCGGAGGCGCAACGACCTTCACTCTCACCGTGGCGACGACGTTCGCAGGCACCTACCGTGCGTACAACTTCTTCACGCCGAACTTCACGCCTTTCACGGTCTACTGGACTCGCACCAGTGACACGGCGGGCACGGTGGCATGGGTCCGCAACACGCAGACCGCAGCGAGCACCGTCGTCAGCGCGGCCACGTCTGACACGCTCGTGATCCCGCTCTACGCCACGCAGCTTCCGGACGGTTACAAGTACGTGAAGCTGACGGCTACGGGCGGAACGGGTCTCGTGACGGCAGTTCTTCACGACCTGTCCGTGGCGCGCACGCCTGCGAACATGACCGTCCCGGGGGCCTGATCGATATGTCGAGCATGGTCAAGGGCACGCAACTGCGTGTGGAAGTGTTCGGTTACCAGGCGACGAAATCGTGGACGCTTCCCGCGTCTGCCACCACCAACACGTTGTTCACGGTGTCTGGCGGCGCGGTTCTCGTTACGTCACTGATCGGACGTGTGACGACGCTGATCGGTTCGACGGCCACCACGGTATCGTTGGGCACCGTGCCGACTGTCGGCACTGGTACGGGTACGACGGCGCTCGCTACCGCTGTTGCTGTCACCAGCAAGGAAGTCGGTACCTTCATCGGTGTTCAGGCTTCCTCTGGTGTCGGTGGTGCGCTTGTGGTCGGCACGAACGCTGGTGTTCCAGTTTTCACAAACTTTGATTTCTCCGTGAATGCTGGAACCATCACGGCAACCACGTCCGCTAATGCTGGTGCCGGCGTGATCCTCTGGTATCTCACCTACATCCCGCTGGACAACGGCGCGTCTGTAGCGTGAGTTCGTCTGATCCCACGGGCGTCCGGGCGGGGGCGCTCGTGGGATCTACGGAGAGGTAGCTATGCCGATCAGTGCGTCCAGCGGGAATCCGCGCGGTGGGCAACCAGTTGGTGATTCCTACGCGTTTCTGCACTCTGACGGAGTGTACCGACACGCTGCCGAGAACCCGGAGATCGTCTCGGCAACAGGCAGCGTAGTCGGCTCTGCGCTGTCGAAAGATCCCTCGTTCACTGGTACCTATGCGCCGCTTTCCGGACCGTACAAAACGTGGAGTGATCTACCCGAACCGTTTGTCATTCCACACCGTGGTGCTGGAGAATTCGAAGCACCCGAGAACACTCTCGCGGCGTACAGGCTCGGTGTTGCACAGGGCTTCGGTGTCATCGATGGTGGCGACTACAGGCTTCTGAATGACGGCGTGACGCTTGCAGATATGCACGACCGCAATATGCAACGCACGGACTACAACGGTCTTGGCATCAACTACGACACGCTCGGGCCGAGCACCTGGGAAAACGTAGCTATCAACCCTTCGGTGTGGTTCGGTGCAGTCCGTTGGTCGGCTACGCACAGGCCTCCGACTGCGCCCGAGGTCTTCGCGCAATTCGGTCCGCAGGCTCTCTTAACTCCAGAGCCGAAGGAAGACGGAAACGCGGCTACTGGCGCTGCTCTGATCGCACTGATTGTGCAGTTCCATCTGCAAAATCGCGTGTGTATGAGCAGTTTCTCTGTCTCTGATCTGACGGCCGCCATCACTGCCGGCATCCCGGTTACGTGTCTGAACATCTCTGGTGCGGCAACACCTGTTTCGACCTACACGGCTAGTCTGGATGCTGCCGCAGTCGGTACGACGAAGGTAAGGTATGTGTGCCTGGACAGCACACAGGTAGCCGATTCGACGGTTACCGCGTTCATCGCGGCTGGCTACAAAGTGACGATCTTCGCTCCGGTTCGTCAATTCGACAAAGCCAGATTTGACGCGCTCGGAGTAAGCGGCTACTGGGCCAACGATCCTGTTTACTTCTCTGGTCAGACAGCAAAGTACCGAGTGACGTCGGCCCCCTGGGTGAAGGCAGGCGTATGGACTCCGGGTATTGTCGGGTATACGACGCTTGTCGACGCTAACCGAGGTGCGATCGTCGGTCCGACGAACACGACAGCAACCGGCCCAGGGTTCTACCGTTGGCGGCACACCGCACCGTCTGACTCGCAAACCCTCATGGGCCCGTTCTGTCCACTCGCAAACGCGGCCGGGACCTACACGTTGACCATTCCCATTGTGTGGGAAGGGATTCCTGCCGACGTAACTCGGCACGCAGACTGCGCGTTCGCTCTGGCCGATGACCGGAAGATCCAAAACGTAGCCGGTGAGACATATTTCAATGGCTACAATATGGTCTTGCGAGCGAACGGACAGCTTCAGCTATTCAAGGTTACAGCACAATCCTCTGTGCAGGTCGGTACGACAGCCACCACGACTGCGATTCAGTTGCCAGTCCTGTCGTCCGGATTGACCGCTGGAACACCTATTACTTCGCTACCGGTGAACGCGTTGGCCAGCGCGGTGCAGACTGGTCATCAATTCCTGATTCCGGACTCTGGCCAGGTTGCTACGGCTTCGGCTCCCGCATCAGCTAGTGCGACTTCCATCACCATTAACAGCCTTACGCCGAGTGTCGCCGTGGCGTCCGGAGCAACGCTGTTTCAGCAGGCTACGATCACGATTGCTGTCACTCCGTCTGGAATCACGGTCACGCGCACTGACGGCACCAGCGGGAACACGACTACTTCAGATACCGCCTACCGTGGCGCGTACTTCCATCTTGGAATGCAGGGATGGGTGTCTGGCGTCCGGTTCTCCGTAGGGAATCTGACCGTCACGTGATGGATGCAGACCTGTAGCAACAGTTATCGAGGAAAAGCACAGCATGCCGACCAGCACGAGCAGCGGAACGCCGAAACCGGGCGTGACCGGACCGACAGCGCCGAGCGATCTGGTGCTGTGCGGCGACGGCACGATGCGTCAGATCACGCCTGCCATCATGTCGGCGGCCGGCTCTGCGAGTGCTGCGAGTTATCTGCGTGGCGACAACACGTGGACGACGTATCCCGTCATCGATTGTGCTGCACCGACAGGTGTCGCGGCTACCGACATCGCAAACATCAACGCTGCGATCACGTCTGCCGCAACGTTTTTCTCTGGCGTAGCACGGATCCAGCTTCGTGCAGGCACCTACGTCGTTCCTGCACCCGCCACGACATCACTCGGTTGCGTGAACGTATCCGTGAACCACTGTGAACTGTTCGGTCAGGGCATGGGAGTTACCACGATCCAGCTCGCGCCCGGCAGTACGGGCGTGACCGGTATCGTTCGCACGCCATCCGGAGTACAGAACAACCACATCACATTTCGGGATTTCACGATCGACGGCAACGCGGCCGGACAGACTAGTTCGCCAGTCGTCATCGGGTTCTTCTGTGGTGTCACGCCGAACAGTACGCAGACGGATACCGATATCCGCGTCATCAACGTCGAAGTGATGAACTGTACCGGCTACGGCTTTGACCCTCACGAGCGTACGACACGCCTACTGATGCAGGGCTGCATCTCGCACGACAACGGGAGCGACGGTGCGCACGACGGCTTCACACTGGACGGCTGCTACGACTCGCGCATCATCGACTGCGTGTCGTACAACAACGGCCGACACGGCATCAACCTGGTCACCGCGTCGAATCGGGTTACGGTCAAGGGTAACGAATGCTATAGCAACGGTGGCGCAGGCATCGTGCTCCAGAATGGTGCCAAGAACTGTCTCATCACGAACAATCTGTGCAACAGCAACACGGCTGAAGGCATTCTCGTCAACGGACTTCCGCAGACCGGACAGCAGGACAACGCGCCGGGCACGAACAACAAGGTCACGGGAAACCTGATCCTGCTGTCTGGCACGCACGGCATTCATCTGGTCGGAGCGTCCGGGAACCACATCTCCGGGAACACCGTTCGGGACTCCAGCCAGACCACGACCAACACGAGCAATCAGATCTACCTGAACGAGTCGGGCACCACGTATTCAACGTTCAACACCGTCATTGACAACGATCTGAACGTGACGTCTGGCGTCACGAACGCGCCGAAGTACGGGATCACAGAGAAGACGAGCAACGAAGACAACAACTTCGTTACGAACAACCGATCGCAGGGTGCGGTCACGACGGATCTGCACCTGCTCGGTGCCACTAGTCTTCGTCTTTCGGCACACAACGGAGTCAACGAGCATCCCGCCACGAGTCCGTACAGTTGGGACGTGCCGGCCAATCACGGCTGGCTAGAGTGGAACTATCCGACAGACTGCACTGGTTCGGGCACTGGACAGGTGCTAACATCTGGGACCATTTACGGCTGTCGCGTCGACATCCAGTCTGGTGCCCAGATTAGTAACGTTTTGGTCGTTGTCGGCACTGCGGGAAACACGCTCACATCAGGACAAAACCTGATTGTTCTGATCGACGGGACAACGGGCGTAGAACTGGGACGAACCGGAGACCAGTCAACAGCGTGGTTGAGTACCGGTTTGGTCACGTGCGCGCTCGTGACTCCGTTCACGCCAGCCGCAGGGACGCACGTCGCAGCGCTGATCATGTCCAATGGGAGTACTCCGGTCGCTCTGGTACGTGGTGCGGCAACAGGAGTGACGACAGCCAACGGCGGATTGACATCAGCGTCTCCACGACGATTCTTCACGGCCGGCACGGCGCAGACCGCGATCACTACTCCGATCACCATGTCCGGTACGACGGCAACGGGCGCCTTCACCTTCTGGGTTGCTCTGAACTAGCAGGGAGTAAGCATGCCAAAGACCACGAGCAGCGGCTCTTACAACGTGCACGAAATTGTCGAAGAGCCTTCGGTCGAAGTCGCTGCGGTCCAGTTCATCGAGCCGGCGGAACAGCCCGCGAGCGAGCCGCAGAAGCCCGCTGAGAAGCCTGTGGAGCAGAAGGCGCCCGAGAGTACGCCGACTTCGTCTGCGCTTCCTGCCGTCGCACCTGTGACCGCTGCGGACGTGCAGAAGGCCAGCCCGATCGGCAAGTCCACTACGCAGAAGTGAGCTGAGCGCTATGTGGGATTGTCCGAAGTGCGGATGCCGAAACATCGCGCATGATCTGATGTTCTGTCCTGCGTGTGGGCACGAACGCGGAGAGACGAAGGTCCCTGCGCAGGATCCGGTTCCTGTGGCGAAGACGCTGAGCGTCACTGACTCTGCGGGTGGTAGCGATTCCGTCAGCGTCCAGAAGACGATGGCAGAGCCACAGAAGTAGAGCGGAGGCGGTCAAAATTTCCTGGTGGGAACTCGATACGATCCTCAAAACACAAGCCGAACTGATCACGTACTACAACTCGGCTGAGCCTGTCGCGTGTCCGCACTGCGGGGAGCCGCTGCGGCAAGGCCCACCACAGCAGGAATCCACGAAGTACTGTCCGTGGGGACACTTCTACTATCCGTCGGATTGGGATTATCACACAATGTCGGGCATGTGATAATGGACGACGGATGCGAGCATAACGGGCAAATCGCCTGGTATGCGACACGGGAACCCCTTGACACAGGCGCTACTCTGGCCTGAGATAGACGATCTTAAGCAGCTTGATACACAACTCCATATTCAGTCATCCGGCCCGAAACTGAGGCTGGCACCAGAAAGAAGAGTGCAACGGTTGACTAGCATCATTACGCGACCCTGCTACGCGAGCAGGGAGCTTGTTTCTCGTGCGATCGATGTCAAGATGACCGCGCGCGCCTTTACCGCTGTCGATCGCGCGATCGAGGCGAATAGCGCGGACCTTGACGGCTTCACGCACCGACGTTTCTACAACGTCGATCAGACGAATCGTTGGGACTGGCCCAACTTCCAGCGCGCGTATCCGTGGCGAGTTTGGTTCGATGAACGTGAGATCGCAGACGTAACCGTGAATCCTCCGGTCGTCTACACGGGCTCGGGCGGACACAGCACTCCGGTGCTCATTGCCGCGAGCGATATCTTCTGGGGACCCTGGAACTACTCGCCACCGTTCACGTTTCTTGAGCTCGATAGATCGAGCAATGCTGCGTTCGGCTACTCCGCGACTCCTCAGCGGGACATCGCCATCACAGCGACGTTCGGCTACGCGCTGAATCTCGGTCCGGCCGGCGCGCTCGGTGCCGCTGTGTCCAGCACGACAGTTACCACGATTCAGGTGACGAACTCGTTCTCCCCGGGCGTCGGAGACGTCGTCACCATCGACTCTGAGCGCATGCTCGTCACGGATCGCGCGATGGTCACGACCGGGCAGACGCAGCAGGGATCCGGGTGCAGCACCGTGAGCATGGCTGACAACGCGCTCGCGGTCACGGACGGCACGAAGTTCTCGCCCGATGAGATCGTGCTGCTCGATACGGAGCGGATGCTCGTGCTCGACGTAGCCGGCAACACGCTGACCGTAGAGCGCGCGTTCGACGGCACCGTGCTGGCAGTGCACTCCGGGGCAACGATCTACTCTCCACGCCTCCTGACGGTCACCAGAGGCGATTTCGGCACTGTAGCGGCGACGCACCTGATCGCGGCACCTGTGCAGATCAACATCCCGCCATCCGAGGTGCGTGACTACGTCGTGGCTGCCTCGCTGGTCCAGGTGCTCGCGGAGATCGGTGGATACGCCGACGTGCAGGGCTCTGGATCATCCGCGATGCGAAACGTCGGCCGTAACATCGCGCAGCTACAGCAGGACGTGATTGCGCACCACGGACGCAAGGCCCGATCGAGGGTGGTGTGAAATGTCCGAGGAAGCTATGAGCGTGAAGGTTCGTGGTCCGATCTTCGACGGCCGCGCGAACATCATGATTTCGTCTGCCTGCCGACGCGCGGCAGAGGTGATTGCGACGTATGCGGAAGATCTCGTGCACGCCACGCTGCAAGAAGTGCTACAGCATCCGACCGGAGCGTACGAAAGTCGGATCAACGTGCGTGCTGTGAATCAGTACGCTTACGCCGTCAACGACGACAACTGCATCTACGGTCCGTGGCTCGAAGGTGTCGGCAGCAGGAACTATCCCGTGACTCGGTTCAAGGGATACGGCACGTTCCGAAAGGTCTCACAGGAATTGCAGGGCGCCGCAGTGCTTCAGACGGAAGATGAGATCAATCATGCTGTTGACGAAATCAATATGGCCTGGTGAGCGACGATGCCGATTGAACCACAGCGCAAGGAACAACCGCGTAGATTCCTCGACGCGTCGCTGGTGCCGCTCGAGCGAGCACTACGTGATCGCGCAACCGCCATTCGGGAAGAGGCACGACTTTCATTCGAGACGAGTGCGACTGCACAGATTGGTTTCACGATTGCGAAAGAGTTCGATGCACTTGCCGACGAACTGCACTACTGGTGATGATCTGAGTGGGATTTGATCGTGCAGCCATAGCGACGTTGCTGGACAACGTCTCGTCACACGCGCGCAAGCTCGGTGACTTCCAGGGCGTGACGCTGCACGAACCGAAGTCAGCTCCGCTGAGCGGACTGCATCTTGCGATCTGGGTACAGACCATCACGCCGATTCAAGCATCAGGACTGAGCGCGACCAGCGGGCGCGTCGAGATGAACGCGCGGCTTTACATGAACTTCATAGCCAAGCCGGCCGATGGCATCGATCCGGACATCATGGCAGCAACCGCAGATCTGCTCGATGCCTACACAGGCGATTTCGATTTCGGGCAGACGCTCCGGATGGTGGATCTGCTGGGAGAGCACGGCAGGCCGCTCAGTGCCGCCGCTGGTTACATCACGATGGAAGACCGAAAGGTCTTCCGCGTGATGACGATTACCGTTCCATTGATCTTTAACGACATGTTCATTCAAGCGCCGTAGAGCAGGGCAGGTCAGAGCAGATCATGACGAAAATCTCAGGTCTCGGATCGAAGTTCTACATTGGCGGCTTTGACCTGTCGGGTGATGTCAGTGCGGTCAGCAAGGTTTCAGCGCCGATGAATACCGCTGACGTGACTGCCATTCAGTCACAGGCAATGGAGCGAATCGGCCTGGTGCACGACGCTGGCATCGACTTCACCACACTGTTCGAAGACACTACGTCGGTATCAAGTCCAGGCGTGCCCGCAACGACTGTGCCGCTAATCAGTACGTATAACTTCTCGGTGTACGTGACGATTACCGGCGGCACGATGACGAACGTATCGATCAATGGCTCGACGGTCGGCACGGGTGCAGGGACGTACATCCTGCCCGCGCTCGGAACCATCACGTTGACATACACGGTGGCGCCGACGTGGTCCTGGGCACCGGTCAACACGGAACACGATCTGCTCTCCACGTTGCCGACCACAGATCAGATCGTGACCTTCTTCGTCGGAGCGGCTGTCGGCAACCCGGCAGCGAGCATGATCGGAAAGCAACTGAACTACGATCCGACGCGTGCGCAGGCAGGCGACCTGTCGATGGCCGTGAGCGCGGTGGCCAACGGGCACGTGATGGACTGGGGAGTGCAGCTCACGGCCGGCGCGAAGATCGATACCGCCGCAGCGACCAGCGGGACCACAGTCAATCAACTCGCGGCGACATCGTTCGGTTGGCAGGCATACGCGCACACATTGAATGTCGTCGGCACGTCGTGTCAGCTAAAGCTCGAGGACTCCCCGGACAACTCCACATGGACAGCGCTTACGGGTGGTGCATTCACTGCTGTCAATGGCGGTTCCGCACCTACTGCGCAACGACTCGCGGGCTCTACCACGGCAACCGTGAACCAGTACATCCGTGTCGTGAGTCAGGGAACGTTCAGTTACGCGCGATACGTCGTTCAGTTCACTCGAAACGCATCCGCACCGCTGAGCGGGCTGTGATGAACCGCGCCAACAGGATCCTTCCGCCGCAAGCATTCCAGACGTTCGCGATCCGCGCACCACTGGATACGCACTGGCGTCCGGGCACGTGCGAGGAAGACGACTGTGAGGCGTACCTGAACGGGTTCTTCCTCGACATTGACGAGAGTGACCGCAGAGCACTCGGCGGGGCCGCGCGGGCGCACTACATGCGTCACGACAACACGCGCACCTGCACCGAAGAGAGGCTGCCCAACGGATTGACCCGCTTCCTGTTCCCTCCGGGCAACCGCTGCTTCGGCAGGCATCTGGTCCGCTCGGATCGGCCGGCGCTCTACGTCGCTCGTGGTGGAGACCAGCGGGGCAATCCGCTCGGCACGCGCACGCTGCACACGAAGCCTGAGCACTGGATCGAGAATTTCCAGGAATCACTTGACAAGGTTCGACACGATCGAGAAAAGGGCTAGGTCAGCCAATGGCGAAAATCAGTGGTCTTGGCGCTCTGGTGACGGTGCAAGATTCCAGCGCGGTCACGCAGACCATTTCCAACGACGTCACGAACTTCACGTTCACCACTCCGCGCGCTGTCGAAGACATCACAGGTGTTGACAAGTCTGCGAAGGAAGCGTTGCTCCTGCTCGCGGACTACACGAACACGCTGAATGGTGTGTTCAACTCTGCGGCCGGTGCGAGCCACCCTGTTTTCAAGGACGTTGCGAGCACCAGCGCGACGCGCGTCACGAAGATTGCGCCGACTGCATCGAGCGGTGCGTCTCCGTACCTTCAGGTGAACGCGCTCTACACGGACTACCAAATCACTCGCGCCGCTGGCGGTGCTCTGACGTGGCAGGCGCCCGGAGTGTTGCAGGACGGTACGCCGCCCTCCTGGACCTGATCGAGCAGACAAGGTAAATCATGGGTTTCCGCAAGTCTACGAAGCTGTTCCGCATCACCTTCGCCGATTCGGAGTACGAAGGTTTCGAGGCATACGCAACATCCCTCAAGCTCGGCGAAATGCTTGCGATTACGAGCGTTGCCTCGAATCTCAAGAGTCAGACCTTCTCGGACATCGACACTGAAACTCAGTTCAAGGTGTTCGGGCAGGCTCTCGTTTCCTGGAACCTTGAGGAAGAGGACGGTACGCCGATCCCGGCTACGTATGAATCCCTCAAGGACCAAGACGTTGACTTCGTGCTCAAGTTGATCGGCGGATGGTTCAGGGCGATTACGTCCACTGATAGCCCTTTGAACGAGAACTCATCCGATGGCGCGACTTCGGAGGATCTGTTACGTCTGATGGACGCCTCGTCACAGAACCTGTAGAACTTCGTGAGGCGAATGTCGTCATTGGTTTGTGCGACAGGTTCAAGTGCTTACCGTCTGAAATCATGCGAGAAGACGCAGAAGTGTTGCGTTATCTAAAGATCCAAGAGCTAGGCAATCCAAAGGACGAAAACGCGCAGAGCATGAATCCGATTGACTTCTACTAGAAAGCAAGGCAGTCTGTGCCGAATGTTGTAGAAGTTGTCATTACCGCGCGCAACGCTGCGCACGGCGTACTCAAAGAGGTTGAGGCTGAAGGCCAAAGCCTTAAGACGTCGCTCGTCAACACAGGCTTGGTCGGTGGTGCTGCCGTCGCTGCCATCGGAGCCATCTCTATCAAGATGGCAGGCGACTACCAGAACGCTACTGCGCGTCTCGTTACGTCTGCTGGTGAGCAGCAGTCGAACCTGAACCTCGTTCGGCAGGGCATGCTGAAGATGGCATCCGAAGTCGGATTCAGCGCGACCGAACTTGCCAAGGGCATGTACACGGTCGAGTCGGCTGGCTTTCACGGCGCCGCTGGACTGACGGTCCTGAAAGCCGCTGCGCAGGGCGCCAAGGATGAGAACGCAGATCTGGCACACGTCGCCAACGCGGTTACCGATATCCTCGTTGACTATCACCTGAAGGCAGACCAGGCAGCGAACGTTACAAGCCAGATGGTCAAGGCTGTGTCATACGGTAAAACGAACTTCGACAACTTCAGCGTGTCTCTCGCCAACATCCTGCCGCTAGCGTCAGCCGTGCATCTGAAGTTCGCTGACGTTGCGGGTGTTGAAGCCGAGATGACTGCGCACGGCATGACGGCACAGCGTGCGTCACAGAACATCGCCAACGCCATCCGCTCGCTCGAGGGACCAACGTCGAAACAGGTTGGCGCCTTCATGAAAGCCGGTGCAAGCGTAGAGGAACTGAACCAACACCTTTCACAGCAAGGCCTTGCCGGCACGCTTCAATGGATCTCGCAACTCGCGATGCAAGGGCACGACAAGATCGGCACGACGTATGCTGGCGCGCTGCGGGAGCTTATGGGAACCGCAACGGGCATGAACGTTGCGCTCATGACGACAGGTGAGAACGCCAAATCAACGCAAGAGGCGATCAAGGGCATTGCCGGCGCGAGTGCCGACGCCAAGGGGAACGTTGAAGGCTTCTCACTGATTCAGAAGACACTCAAATTTCAACTAGATGCAGTAGGTTCAGCTGTAACAACGTTGCTGATTGAGCTAGGAACACAACTACTTCCGGTCGTGACAGCAGTAGCGAAGGCATTCGCTGAACATGCCAGCGTGCTCGGCGATGTTGCGATGGTCATTCTTCCGTTGGTTGGCGCAATCGGGATACTCGCTGCGATCATTAAGACTGTTGAGATCGCTACCAAAACATGGACGTTCGCACAGGCCGCATTCAATCTTGTGATGGATGCCAACCCTATAATATTGGTGGGCCTGGCAATCGTTGGTTTGGTCGCCGCGTTCATCGTTCTGTGGAACAAGTCGGCTGACTTCCGGAACTTCTGGAAGACGCTATGGAAAGACATCGTCGATGCTGCGCAAGCAGCGTGGAAGTGGCTTGACGGAAACGTCCTTAAGCCAATCGAACACGGAATACAGTCTCTATGGGATTCTCTCACTAAGTGGTGGAAGTCCTACGGTGGAGAGATCGAACAACTCTGGCACAATCTATGGTCAACTGTCACTGATACGCTTAGTGTCGCCTGGGCATTCATCCGTCCACTGATTCAGACCAACTGGGCAATCATCCTGGTAGTGTTCAAAACAGCAATCGGCATTATTGAACCGCTGTGGTCCGCGTTCTGGGACAATATGATTGCGATATTCAAGCTTGCATGGACTGTCATGGTCGCAGCCCTGCAAGTCACGTGGACTACGATCATTGACATCCTTAAAATCGTGTGGGACATCATTGTCGGTGTGTTCCAGGTATGGCTCGATCTTATGACCGGGCATTGGTCCAAAGCGATGCACGACATCGAAGACATCGGTATTCAGGTTTGGCATTCCATCTCTGATATCTTCCGTGCGCAATGGGACTTCCTCAAAGACCTGTTCCGTGCAGGCGTGTCGTTCATCGTCAACGTGTTCCTGAACATGGTCGGAATCGTCATCCATGGCGCAGCGAACATGCTCGGCTGGGTGCCGGGCGTCGGAGGAAAGCTGCGCGCCGCAGCACAGCAGTTCGACAGGTTCAAAGACGGCGTGAACAACGCACTGAACGGCATCACGCGACACGTCGCCGTTAACGTGACGGCGCAGTTCCTCCAGCAGACGCAACCCGGACACGTCGGCCGAAAGGGCTTCGCGAGCGGGGGCATGTTCCGAGGGCAGGGGACCGGAACGAGCGACAGCAATCTGATCTGGGCGAGCGACGGCGAGTACATCGTCAACTCTTCGTCGTCGCAGAAGCACCGCGCACTGCTCGAGAGCATCAACGCGGATCGGTTCGCATCAGGCGGCGTGGTCGGTCTGGACCTGCTCGCGCGCTACCGGGACAACGCCACCGTGGCGGCCGAACGCGCGATCATGAACAACATCGGTTCGCTCGCGGCGATCGGGGGCGGAGGCGGAGGGGGCGGCGGAGCTGCTCGCTGGGCCAGCACGATCCTGACCGCGCTGGCGATGCTCGGGCAGTCCGCCGGCTGGCTCGGCACGGTCGAGTCCAGGATGAACCGCGAAAGCGGCGGAGATCCGATGGTCGTCAACAAGTGGGATGCCAACTGGCTCGCAGGCACGCCGAGCGTCAGCCTTATGCAGGTCATCGGCCCGACGTTCCGGGCATACGCCGGTCCGTTCCGCAACACCGGTCCATTCCTGTACGGGGTTAGCGTCAACCCGTTGGCGAACACCTACGCAGGCCTGAACTACGCGCTGCACCGCTACGGCTCGCTCGCAGCACTCGCGCGTCCAGGTGGGTACGACTCCGGAGGATGGCTGCCTACGGGGCTCAGCATGGCCTACAACGGCACGGGACAGCCCGAACGAGTGCTGGCACCGGGGCAGAGCCATAGCGCCTCAGGTGGCGACGCAATCAAGATCGAACTCTGTGGCTCGACGGAGGCACAAGCCATCTTCCTGCAACTCATTCGCAAGATCGTACGAACCAATGGAAACGGAAACGTTCAAGTTCTTTTCGCCGGACACGCATAAGTGACGAGGCAGCAATGGAACCGTTGAGCTACCAGCGTAGTGACCTTGTGTCGTCATCGCTCGAGTCAGCGCAGAAGAGGATCGTCCGAGAGGCCAGGATTGCTCGGCAGCACGCCGCTGAGCGCTGCGGACTGACGGACTTCACGATCGTCCGTGGTTACGGACTCGTGGTTGTTCGTGATGCGGAAACGGGCAGGGAACGGATCCGTCAGTTCCGCAACCTGGTGACGACGGCTGGCGATCAGTACCACGCCAAGAAGGTCATCTCAGGCGTGAGTCCTGCGGCTCCGTCTGCGCCGACGCTGGTAAATGGCATGAAACTCGGCACCGGAACAGCCACGCCGACGAAGTCCAGCACGAACAGTGCGCTCGGATCGTACATCTCGGGCAGCAACGCAGCGTTCGACGCGACGTTCCCTCAAGGTGCGGCCGTCGCTGGCGTAGACACAGGCTGGCAGACCACGTACCAGACGACGTGGGCGGCCGGCACGGCGACGAACAGCGCCATCACGGAAGCCGTGCTCGTCAACGACTCCGGAACGGATGCCACGAGCACCAGCGCGAACACGTACGCGCGAGTTACGTTCACAGCCGAGAACAAGACGTCGACGGAGATTCTGACCATCATCTGGAACAACGTTTTTCTCGGCGCGTGACGCGATGACATCCACCACGAAGCGCACCATCATCGTTGGCTTCCCGCTGTCGGATCCGTACGCGGGACGACCAACCACGTATGGTGTTGTGCAACCAGACGGCACCAACACAGGAACCGTCAGCTCCGTCACGATCACGCGCACGTCGCATACCGGGGATCTGACGCTCAGTACTCCGGGCGACGAGAACTGGATCAACTACGATTTTCACGGTCGCGTCAAGGTCAACAGCTCTGGACGGAAGTACTTCAAAAACTGCTGGTTCTACGGCAATGGCGCGCTCACGAGCAACACGGCATGCTTGGACTGCACGAACGCCAACGTGACGAACGTGATCGCGGAAGACTGCACGATGATTCCTACCACACCTACGCTGTGGCAGGACGGCATCATCGGACACCACTACACAGCGACACGCTGCAATGTGCAGTACTGCGCGGACGGGTTTGGTGTGTACAACACCAGTGACCCGACCGGGGACCTTGGCGTCACGATCCAGATGTGCTACGTCACGAACTTCGGTTGGTGGTATCCAGATCCGAACCAGAGCGACGGCACCCACTCGGACGGTATTCAGATCCAAGGTGGTGCCAACATGCAGGTGCTCGGCAACTACATTCACGGTTACTACAACACATCGATTGGGACGAGTCCCTGGGGCCGGCTGAACCTGACCACGGTCAAGGATCCGCTGCACCACAACGTGAGCAACATGATGTATACGCCGAACGTCGGCGCAATCACGAATACATTCGTGGACAAAAACTGGTTCTATGGCTCAGAGATTGCCGTCAACGCATCATCCAGCGGGAACAACGGCAACAACATCGGCACCTGGACTAACAACATCTTCGGCAAGGGCACCACGTACTACGCCGGATACACACTCGATTTCTACCACGGCGCCACCTGGACGCAGAGTGGCAACCTGTACGACGACTCTTCGGCTATCACGATTCATACGCCATGACACTTAAGAGCTTTACCGCTGAAGCGGGCAGCAACGGCACCGGTGTCACGACATCGGATGCCAGCCCGGACACGCTGTCCGTCGTCTCGCCGGGATCGGGCGGGACCATCAACTACACGAACTCCCCGATCTGGCACGGATTCTTATCCATCACATCGACGCAGGCAACGGGCGCGAACTTGTGCTACGTCGCGATGGACGACAGCAGCGCGACGGCGTTCAGCGTCGGGTTCTTCTTCTACATGACTGGTCTGCCCGATGCCGAAGCACAATTCCCGGTAGGTGTGCGCAGCAGCACGGACACGCACGTCCTGCGGTTGCAGATGACCACGACCGGACTCATCCGCATCGTGGGTGGTGCGACGCTCGGGACGTCGGCCGTAACGCTGTCAACGGCTACGTGGTACTGGATCACCTGGACCGGATCCGGGCTGAACGGCGCGAGCGGGACATCGACGTACAAGCTCTACTCGATCTCAAGCGGAACCGCGCTCGACACACTCACCGTGTCGTCGTTCACCACGTCCAGCACGATAACGCGCGTCCGCTACGGCAAGGGCTCAAGCGCCAACATCGCGGCATGGACGTACGACGACATCCGGCAGAACCTCGGAACCAGCACGGAGATAACGCGGCCGGCGAACGTGCTCACGTTCACGGACTCCGCAGGTATCAGTGACGCTGGCGTCGGCTCCGGACATACCTACACGTTCACCGATGCCGTTGGCGTGACGGACAGCGTCACCACGACGCTGACGAGTTTCAGCCTGCTCCCGCTGTCACTGAAATACGAGCTGCTGATCGGCGGAGTGTGGACGGACATCACGACGTACGTCTACCAGCGCGAGGCCACCACCATCACGCGCGGTCGTGCGAACGAGTCATCGACAGCGAGCAGCGCATCCTGCACGTTCCTGGTCAACAACCGCGATGGACGATTCAGCCCGAGCAATCCAGTTGGCCCGTGGTTCGGGCAGTTCGGGCGGAACACGGAGGTACGTGTCTCGGTAGCGGGCAACTACCGGTTCTGGGGAGTCGTCTCCGACTTCCCCACGACATGGGACACGTCCGCACGAGACGTCGTCACGAGCATCGTGTGCAACGACGTGTTCCGTCGCGCAGGCCAGGGCGGGAAACAGGCGAAGTCCGCGTATAACTTCGCGTGCACGAGCGTTGTGTCTCCGCTGTCGCACCTGGTTTCATACTGGCCTTGTGAAGACGGCAAGTACGCGACGCAGGTTTCTACACAGTACCCGGGTGGTACGCCGTTGCAATTCGTCAACGGAAACCCGAACCTGGCCAACGACTCCACATCGTTCGTGTGCTCTGCACCGCTGCTGACGCTCGGAACGACAGCCGCGCTCGCAGGTCCGGTAACGCGGTACGCCGATACCGGCATGATTCAATTCCGATTCCTGATCAACATCCCGGCAGGCTCTATCCCATCAACGACACGGATCTGCACACTGCTGTGCGGCGGAACAGTGACCAGGTGGGAGATCCGCAGCAACAACGTGGGCACTTTGACGGTCGATGCCTTTGACACCAGCGGGGCGAACGTCTTGCATGACACGTCAGCGACGTTCGGCGTGATTGGCAAGGCATTTCGTCTTTCGCTGGCGATGGGCAACAGCGGAAGTGACGTCAACTATTCGTTGTCCATACTTCAGCCGGGACAGACTACGGGACTGGACATCGGCGGAACCGTTACGGGACAGTCGATCGGTGCCGCTACGTGGGTCGCGATCAATCCCGATTACTCGCTCGCCGGTATCACGATCGGGCACATCACTGTTCAGGCGCAGATCACGAGTTCGTTTGACCTGAGTGACGCACTGTTCGCGTACTTCGGTGAGACTGCTGGTATCCGGCTGAGTCGACTGTGCGGGCAGAAGGGCTACGTGTTCAGTCTGCTCGGTGACCCGACGCTGACGAGTCCGATGGGCTATCAGCTCACGAACACGATGATCGGGCTGATGCAGGAATGCGAAGCCACGGACGGGGGACTCCTCTACACGCGGAGAAGCAACCTCGCTGTCGGCTACCGCACGCGGGAAAACCTCGAGTATCAGACACCAGCGCTGGTGTTGGACTTCCCCAGCGCTGACTTCTCCACGTTCGCGCCGACGCAGGACGATCAGTTCGTCACGAACGACGTCACTGCGTCGAGTTCTGCGGGCGCGTCCGGTCGCTACACGCTCAACTCCGGTGCGCTGTCGATCCAGGATCCCCCGAACGGCATCGGCACATACGACACGAGCGCCACGATTAACACGGCATACGATGTGCAGTTGACGGACATCGCGGCATGGATGGTACACAGAGGCACGTATCCCGGTTATCGATATCCGTCCATCCTGATCAACATGTTGCGCACCAACTTCATCAACAACTCAACGAAACTGAACCAGGCGATAGCCGTCAACATCGGTGACGTGCTCTCCATCACCAATCCGCCGAGCACCCAGATGCCTCCCGACAGCATCAATCAGATTGTGGTCGGCTACACGGAGACGCTGAACGCCTTCTCTTGGAAGATCGCATTTGTCGGTACGCCTGCCGAACCGTGGAACACAGGCTCTTACGACGACGGGATATGCAAGTACGACGGAGAGACGACGACTGTTGCCGTGCCGTTGTCCAGGCAGAAGGCTGAATTCACAGGCTCGCAAGCGCTGTCGTATTCGGGCATCAACGCTTCGGCCGATCTCGACGTCCGCGTACAGCTCTCGCTGACCGACTGGACTCCCGCCACTGAACAGTCGTTCATCGCGAAATACCAGAACACAGGCAATCAGCGGTCGTGGGCCTTCGACGTGACGACGGCCGGTGATCTGCACGTCTACCTGTCGGCGGACGGCTCCACCAACGTGCAGGCAACGTCAACCGCAGCAACAGGTTTCACGGACGGGACTACGCACTGGGTACGCTTCACGCTGGACGCCAACAACGGCGCTGGCGGGTACACCGTGAAGTTCTACACGTCTTCAGACGGATATTCTTGGACACAGTTGGGCACTTCGGTCACAGGCGGAAGTCCGATATCCATCTTCCCGTCAACTGCGCTTTACCAGCTTGGATCGCGCTCCGGGACGTCGCTGACCTCGAGCATTTCGGGTACCGTCTACACAGCAGAAGTGCTGGACGGCATCGGCGCGGTGTTCTCAAACCTGGTTCCGTTTGATCCGGAGGACTGGACGGATGGCTACTCAGGCTCGGGAACCGGAGCGAGCAGGACGGCGCAGACCACGAGCCAGCTCACGATCACGGACAGCAACTCGTTGTGCTACTGGACGCACGCAGACGGCGATTACGACATCAGCATCACAGGCGAACGGATGACTGTCACGGCCGTCAGCGGATCGTCCTGGCCACAGACGATGACGGTTACCAGAGCTGTCAACGGCGTACTCAAGTTTCATCTCCTCGGCGAAGCGCTCGGGCTCTGGTCCCCGATCTATTACGACATCGCGCTGTAGACGGAAGAAGGGATACAGACACAGATGCCTTTCGCAGGAAACAACGTCCGATCGGGCGACCCATTCATGCTCGGTATTGATGCCGATTGCAGCGGGGACCAGACGCTCACGAACGCATTCGTTGACGTGCCTAACTGCTCGGTCACATTCAACACTCCGGTAGCGAACTGCACGTGCATCGTCACGGGCTCCGCGTACTGCGAGAGCACGACGGTATCGGGCAGTACACAGATCCAGGTGCGATGTGTGGTGGACGGAAGCGCGCAGACCGGGTTCATCCAATTTCTCGGGTTGACATCGGGTGAGCGTGCGTCGTGCGCGCGCGCCTGGACGTTCGTTCTGTCGGCGGCCGGATCGCACACCATCAAGTTGCAGGCAGAGAAAGACGCGAACGTCGGCACGTACAAGGTGCTCGCATCGCAGACGGGTATCACGGCTTTCGCTTTCAATGGCAACTGATCGGAGCACGATGACAGCGATTCTCGGATACGACACAACGCACTCGGCTATCGGATATCTGCCAAAAGGTGCTGGTGCGTACGCCGGATACACCACAGGATCATCCGATATCCGCTGGACGGCTTCCGATTGGGCACGGTTCCCGGGCGCGGTCCGGATCGATCAGGACTGGAATGCGGGCGATCCGACAGCAGATGTGCTCGACGTCGAAACGGGCGCGGCCACGCCGGCAGAGTGCCCAGCCTGGTACGTCAGCGCGCTACGCGACTTCAACACGTGCGCGCGTCCGGGACAGCGACGGCCGACGCTCTACGCGAACCAATCGACGATGCCTCTCATCGTGCAGCACCTGCACGCTGCCGGGATCCGCTCCGGTCCGAAGCTGTGGCTTGCGGACATCACGTCGCGCAGCGCTGCGGAGGCTATGCTCGGCAACACGTCTCGGTATGGTTTCCCCATCGTCGGGGTGCAGTTCAGCTACGTGAATCCCAATTACGATGTTGACGTTTTCGACAGCACTTGGCTGTCGGACGTATCCGGTGCTACCGATCCAGTTGTGGTTATTCCTCCCGTGCACGATTACCTGAAGGACGAGACAACAGACATGTACTATGCCATCGTTCCGGACGCCAACCAGATTCAGCGCGTCTACGCGGTTCTTCCTGGTAAAACTGGGCCCGCCGCGTTCTACGTCCCGACTGGCAAGGTCGAGAAGCCTGGCGTTCAGTTCGTCACCTTCAAGGACGAAACCACGTTCGCTGAGGTCGCCACGATCGTTGCCGATGCTACTGTTTCCGGCTGATTCACCGAACAGAGTAGGAGGTTACCACTATGGGCAAGAGCAACGACGAAGACGAAGAGAAGCGTCTCGGCGTACCTGGTCTGGTCGAAGAACCGGACGAGGACGAAGACGAGGAGCCGGACGAAGAGCCGGACGAGGAAGATGACACGGACGAGAGCGAAGAGAAAGCGCCGAAGGGAACCAAGAAGCAGCGCGGTAAGGCGAAGAAAGGCGGTAAGGCGCGTCAAAAGACGAAAGGTCGTTATCCGCTGTCGATCCTGAACAACGGCAACCAGCCGATGTGCATGCATCCTGACTGGACGCACGAATCGGATCCGCAGAACTTCGTTGACGCGCAACTGTTCTTGAGTCTCCAGATGGATCCTGACGAAGCGCAGGATCTCGCGGACGAGCTCAAGGACCAGACGCAGATCGAGCACTTCAAGCCATGCGATATCTTGCGCGCCTGCAAGGTGGACAGGCTGCCCGAAGACGATTACGAGGTGGCTGATCACATCAAGCGGATGGAGGCAGGCGAGAAGATGCCACCGATCCTTCTCGTGCGCGGGGACGGTAACAAGCATCATGCGCTGCTCGCAGACGGCTACCACAGGACGTGTGCGGCTCTGTGGACCGATCCGATGTGTCTGCTCCCGTGCACGGTCGTGAGCCCGTAATGACTGCTCCGAAGCTCCCGGCGCTGGTGACCGCAGGTCTCGGCATCGTGTTCACCATCGTCACGGCGGCACAGCCGCACCTGACCGGAACGACGCGCGTCGTGGTTGACGTACTCGTGGCCATTCTCGGCATCTTCCTCACGCCGGCCGTCGTGCATACCGCCGTGAGGGACCACGGTGACAAGCAGCACGCCGCTGGCTATCAGCTCGGACTCAAGAATGGAAAGGCGACTCAGATTCCGTGACCATCATCTTTCGCCCCGGCCGGCTCGCGCCGGACCGGTCCAGGGCTCGGCTGGTGCTCGAGGACTACCTCGCGCTCCGAGCGCTGCCCACGCCTCCGCGCAAGCGTTCTTGGATGGGCAGTCTGTCCTACGGCATGCTGGGCAACGATCGGCTCGGAGACTGCGTCGAGGCGGAAGTTCTGCACCGGACGCAGAGCAGCGCATACAGCGGTCGCGGGCTCTCGGTCGTGCCGACCGATCAGGACGCGATCCGGCTGTACGAAGCGGTCGCCGGCTACAACCCAGCCGATCCGAACAGCGACCAGGGCACCGACATGCAGGCGATGCAGGCGTACTGGCGCAAAACAGGTGTGCTCGGATACAAGTCTCTGGCCTACGCCGAACTGAGCTCCGTGCAGTCCCTGGACCTGGTGCGCGCCGCGATCGATCTGTTCGGCGGGCTCAGCGTCGGGCTGAACTTCCCTGCCAGCGCGATGACTCAATTCAACGATGGTGAGGGCTGGTCCATCGTCCCGGACGACGGAGGCATCGAAGGCGGACACGCAGTCTTCGTCGGGGGTTACGACCAGGATGCCGGCACGTTTGACCTGGTGACCTGGGCCAGGGTAATCACGATGACCGAGGCCTTCTGGCTGAAATACGTCGAGGAAGCCTGGTGCCCGATCCTGCCGGAATGGCTGAACGCGCAGGGGAAGAGCCCTGAGGGACTGGACCTTGCGAGCCTCGGACTGGACTTCCATGACCTGACGGGCGATCCGAACCCGTTTCCAGCTCCGCCGACTCCGCCAACTCCTCCGGTGCCTCCTACGCCTCCTACGCCGAGTGCGTTTCTTCAGGCCGCGCTGACGCTCGTGCAGAGCCCAGAGGCGCAGGCCTTCGCCACAGAGCACCACATGTCGCACCAGTGGCAGAAACTCGCGGCGGACATCCGCGCGATGATCGCGGCAGCGGATTCCTGATCCGTCGACAACCAAACAGCGAGAGGCCCCGGACAGCGTCCGGGGCCTCTCGCTGTTTGGTGGTCAGTCGTTCTCGGCGACCAGAACCGCGCGGATCACGTTCTTGGTGGTGTAACCCGAGTCACACAGGCATTCGAGCCAAGTGCCATTCTTGTCGTGAATCCCCCAGAACGCGGATCCACAGTCCGCGCAGTCGGCCAGCACGCGCCCGGAGACGATGTCGGCAACCTTGACGTTCTCCGTCTTACGCGGGATCGTGATCGACATTTCGTGCTCCCTTATTCCGTGTTCCTTGCTGACAAGAAGAACTCTACTCCCTTGCTTTAGACTCGTCAACTCGTTCGATACCGTTGACGATGTCGAAATACAGAGCCCAGTTGCCTTCATTCGCGGCTGCGCTCGCTGGGATAAGACTTGCGAGTCGTTCGCGAGCCGCCACAGGCCACTGCTGTGTGCATGTAGAACACAGATCTACGTAGCCGGGGTTGTCCGCGAGCTTTGCACTTGGAAGACCTACAGGATGCTCTGTGCTGGTGATGAAGTGAAGAGGGAAGCACAACGTGTCGTCGTGCTTGTACAGGTCACCTTCCCACCACGTCCAGGTGCGCCCCCATCGGTCCGTGATATCAGGATGCTCGGCCACCTCGATCTCGTGCAGCTGCTTACACACGGCTTGCAAGTCTTCGAGCATCTGCGAAACGTGAGCACGCGCACTGATCTCGGTGTAGAGCCGTTTCGTCTCCTCGTCGCACAGTTCGAGTAGTTGCTCAACCTCATCAGGCTTCGCACTAAACAGGAGATCAAGCAACATCTTCGTGTTGGCGTTCATGACTCACCGTACCCAGAGGTCTCGTACAGAGGTAATGGCACGCTTATCAGAATCCGCATGCGTGCAAGCCGGCGGATGCGTAACAAACACCATGGCAGTCTTGGCATACTGCTCTCTTGCAGCGACCAGCCATGAGCGCAGGTTTCGTGCGTTGATCGGATCACACACGATCTCTAGGCTCTCTACAGTGACTCGGTAATCTTCACGCATGCGCTGCAATTCGTACAGCGCGCGTGCACGCGTGCATTGCGGTCGTCCATCGAGGTACAAAGGACCGCAGTAGTGCGGGATCGTCGTCATCTCTAGTTCCTTAGTCAAGACGACAGGAAGCCTAGCGGCTTGGCACTAGGCTCCCTGCCGGCGGCTTTCAGTTCTGCTTGGTGATGATCGCGTAGATTGCTTCGGCGTCGACGTAGCTTGCCTCACAGTCGCAAGCCATCCAGATGCCGCGCGGCTCATTCGAGACGTAGATCGGGATGTTGCAGTCGGGGCAGTCTACGATGACCTTGCCGAAGACAACATCGGCCACTGCAACCATGTCGATCTCGCGGGGAGTGTCGTTGTCGGTCATCTCGGTTTCTCCTTGTTCCTTGTTCCTGCTGATAAAGACAACACTAGTCGCTACGTCCAAAGTTGTCAAGCTAAGGACGTAGCGACTTCGTGTGTTTTGCAGAACTTTCACGCCGACAGCATCGCAACGACGAGTCGGTGGTAGCAGAGCTTCGAGTACTGCCCCGCCTTGCAGGTGCAGGTGTCCTTGGTGGTGTCGTACAGCTCCGTGGCGTCGCCGCTGATGATGTCGTACCGACCCTGCGCGGTGCGGTCGAAGGCGTGAAGCTCGATGACCTCGTAAGCCTTCGCGATCTGCTCGGGCTTGGCGTTCAGCTTGATTGCAGCCTCGGCTTCGCGCATCTTGCGAAGGCAGATCTCGCCGGCCCCGCGCTTGATGGACTTCTCGGACTTCAGGATCCGGCCGCAGCGCGGGCAGTGAACCTCGGTGCTGGCGGGCTGGCCGTTGGTCTGCATCTTCGTTCTCCCTGCTTCCGTTTTCCTGATGAGTGAAACTCTACTCTCGTTCATCTTCGTTGTCAACGCAGAACGGCGAACCGCTCAAAGTTTCTGCGAGAGGTTCGCCGTTCGTTGCGTCTAGTGCGTGTGTTCAGTAGTGCAGTGCTTGCACTTGCTACTTCCGTCGCAGTATCTATGACAAGCGATGCAGTACCAGTTGCTCTGCGGTTCGTTCATCGCATCAACGTCCCTTTGTCGATCTTCTGGCAGTTGCCACAGCACAACCCGGTACCGCGCTGAATGATCATCAGGACCAGGTTGCCGCACACACGGCATCGCTCACACTCGCGCGTCGCGTCGTGGTATTGCCCACAGAGCAGACAGGCGTATCGCTCAGTCATCGTCGTCTTCTTTCTTCCGTAGTCATGTCTTGGTGAGGCGCGCCTGCCCAGAGCTGGACTCGTCATGGACAGGCGCGCCGGCTTGTGGGATCAGTCCTTCGGAGTGACGAAGAGCGTGACCATGAAGTCTCGGCCGATGTAGGTGATCGGAGCCGTCAGACAGGTGGTCCGATGGCCATCTTCCTTCGACACGATGTCGTGGCGAACGATCGCATCGGGGCTTGCGCCGAAGGAACAGAGGAAGTCCTGCGCAAACTTCTCGCTCACCAGCGGGGTGTCGAACTCCGGCGCGTCGTACACGTGCAACTGAATAGTGGATCCGTTGGACACGGTGTAGCCGCGCGTGTCCTTGCCGCAGAAGTGCGCGGTGTCCAGCAGTGCGACGAGCATGCGCATCTGGTCATCAGTCGGGATGCGATCGACCTGCATCGGTCTTCCTTTCGTCTTGCTTCCGTCATCATCGTTCGATCTGGTCCTACCGTACCACGCATGAGAGAGCATCCGCAACACTTCTCGTGTCTACGCTATTCCCGAGACTCACGCACACGTGCATCGCATGTACGTGCGCGAGCCTCGATCGAACAAGTCTAAGATTTGTCCGATTCGGAGTTTGACACAGACGAGAGACGTGCTACGGTTCTACTAGTCGATGAACGACGACAACAGACAACGGGACACGGATCCCAGACAAGGGAAGGACACATCATGACTGACATCCAGTTCGAGACCCCGGGCGACGTGCAGGACGTCGTGCAGACGATGGACGGCGCAACCGAGGTCACCGAGGCGCCGGCTCTGCCGAGCGGTCCGGTTGACATCGCGTCGATGGACCTGGCAGCGCGCGCGGCGCTCGTCAAGCAGATCGCGGAGTTCAACAAGGACGAGCGCGCGAAGCGGCGTGCGGAGCGCGGCCAGGCCGAGCGCACCGCGCGATACGACCTCGAGCAGAGCAGGGAATTGCTCGGCGCCGTGATCGAGCATCTGACCAAGCACACCGATCTGATCCACCCGGAGAAGGCAGCTGTGCCCTTCTACCGCTACAACGGGCAGGTCTCGACGACTGACAAGGACGGCAACCCCGTCACGCTGAACGTCACCGTGATGGCGAAGCCCGCGCAGAAGCGCGGTCGGCGCGGTTCCGGTTCGGTGAACAGCGAGGCGTCCGCGAACGGCGCTTCCGAGGCCCCGGCCGGCCCGGAGCTGCTGCCGGTTGAGCCCCCGACCTTCGTCGGCGGGTAGTGATCTTCGGAGTCCCCGAGGACGAGGAGCAGGGCCCCGGAAGGGGCCCTGCTCCTCGTTTGTCCGGGCGCAGGGCAAGGTGGCGGGAGGCAATGGGGTTGCCTGGTCTCCTAGGCCGGGTAGCGTGGTCCACAGGCTCTACAGGGCGTACGGCAAGGCAGAGAGGCAGATCATGGAGAACGAGGACAGTAGCAACCGGTTACGGGCCGGTTACGAGGCGTGGCTGGCAGCCGGAGGGCAGCGTAAGGACCCGATCGAGAAGCTTGCCGAGAATCCGAAGAGTCTTCGTCTTGCGGTGTCAGCGAAGTGTTTTGACTGTTGCGGAAGAGGTGCCGATCCTGGTTGGCGTTGGCAGATCGGCAACTGCGAAGTGGACTGTCCGTTGCACGCTGTGCGTCCGTATCAGAACCTCGAAGGCAAGCCAATGCCGGCAGCACTGGACGAATAAGCCACAGCTCAGCGGAACCGCGTCAACTCTTCAGTTGACGCGGTTTCGTATTTTGTGCTAAAGTTTCACTTGTCAGCGAGGAACAAGGAACAAGGGAGCCGAGCGTGGACCTGCACATCTACTTTGACAAGGTGAACGACGGAGAGACGCTCCACGTGTGCGACGACTGCGCAGACCAGTTGGTCATCCTGCGCTACGAGCCCGTCCGTGATCGTGCGGGTAACCGAGAGATCTATGAGACGGAGATCGGCATCTGCCAGATGTGCGCACTGCACTGACGCAGACAGCACGAAAGCCGAGACTTCACAGTCTCGGCTTTCACTGTTTTGCGCGAGAGTTGACAACGAAGCGCGAAGCGCGTAGTGTTCTTCTTGTCAGCAGGAAACAGGAAGAACGGAGAGCGAAGATGTTCAGCACCGAGGCAACCGTGAACGGGACCTACCGGCCGGCGCAGCTCGGCGTGGTGCAGGAAGAGGCGCTGCGGCAGGCGATGGAGGCTCCGGTGCAGAGCCAGGACGACGCAGCGGCCAACTTCGCAGCGTTCATGGCATCCCGGAAGCGTCGGAGCTGAACAGCACGGACAACACGAAGGCCCCGGACGATGTCCGGGGCCTTCGCTGTTGTAGATCAGAACGGAAGCTGCGGCTGCAAGTTCGTCGGATCCGTAGGCGGTTCCTGCTGTCCACTCGGCGTGCTCGCGACGTACGCCGCTGCGGACTGGGTGGCCTGCCCCGGCTGGATGGGCGGCGGAGCCTGGGCCGGGCCGGGAGGTGCCACAGCGCCCGCAGGCACGCCGACCGGGGCCGGGGGTGCCATGGGAGCAGGCTGCGGCTGGTAGGCCGCTGGCGGGGCGCTGGCGACCGGAGAGGGGCCTCCGGGAGGCGGACCCATCGGCGGAGCGCTAGCCGGGGCCGGGCCGGGAGCGTACCCCGGAGCCGCCCCCGCGAGCGGAACGACCGGAGGCTGTCCGTCGACCGGAGTCGCGCTCTTGATCTTGTTGTTCTTCCGGTCGTTGTAGGTGTCGATGATGAGATCAGCGCGTGCCATCCGGCCGACGAGAGCCTGAGCGAGCGGAGCCATCGTGCCGCGCGGAAGCGACGTGATGAAGTCCGCGCCGATCCCGAACGCGGCGCACTTGGCAAAGAACATAGCCAACGCGTCTTCCTTGTCCAGGGTGAGCGTCCACCAGTCGCGGATCTTCTTGCCTTCGTACGGACCTTCCGCGATCTTCAGATGCACCTCAATCTGCGGCTTGCCTTCCTTGGAAGACTTTGCTTCGGTGCTGTGGATCCGAACGAGGTAGTTGCCGGCGGGGGCAGGCTCGAACGAGGAAGCCTGCGCGCGCTGGTAGGTCGCGCCCCAGTCAAAGTCAGTCATCAGTTTCAGTTCCCTTCTTCAGTGACGTTAAAGATGTGCTGCATCCACCTGGTTATGTCTGTTCCGACTCCTCCGTTCGTCGGCAGCGTGATGTTCTGGTAGTGGCCGAGTTGCTGGAGCACCCTCGACCCTGTTTCATAGTACGGACTCGGACCCATCCACAGTTGACGGATGGAAATTGTGGGTTGTCCGTTCTCATCGTTGAGCGCAACAGGATACAGGTAGCCGCAGATGTCAACAAAGTACGGCAGCGATGCGCCGAGTTGTCCACGCAGGTGCGGAACCCACTTGTTGTCAGACGGGCGTTGCTTCGTCTCGCTGATGAAGACGACGCACCGGATCGAGCAGTTGGGCTGCATCGTGAAGTCACGGAAGCCACGGATCACGGCATCCATCACACCGAGCAGCGTACCCCACTCTTGGATTTTCATCTGCATGGCTGACGCTTGTTTGATGTTGACGATTGCGGTTCCGTCAGCAACTCCATCTGGCAACTTCATGTGCGCTGCGCAACGACGCTGGATTTCTGTGATCGAGTCTATCACAACCGACGTGAAGACGTTCGGATAGGCCCGAAGAAGGTTGTACGTGGTTTCGACGGTGGACCACTTCGTCACCTTGACCAAACAGACATCCCACGTGCCGTCATACTGCGGCGGCATCTTTTCCTGCTCGGGATCCCAGAATCGTTTGCGAACGGGGATGAAGCGCCACGAGTCTTCAGCATCGAGCACGAGGATCGGAGCGGGCGCCGTGCTGGAGAGGGTGGACTTGCCCTGTTTGCTGCCGGCATGGATGAGCAGCGAGAGGCACTGGCCAGGTGCGAAGACGATCATTCGGGCTTCCTTCTCTGCTCGAATGGAAACGGCTTGATGGGAGTGATGAGACTCGTGAACGTGAAGCGCGTGGTTGCGAGTTTGCCATCGACCTTGTACATACGATCAGTGCTGTCGTCACGCAGCACGATCGTTGCCGTGATGGTTCCTTCGTCGTCATCGATTTCGATCAGGTTGTCACCCAGGATGTTTCTGGTGCTGTGGATGCCGTGCTCGTTGAACCAGGCTGCCCACAACTGCATAGCGTAGGCATACTGAGCGCGCGTGGTTGCTGTTCTCGTGGTCATGACGCATACCAACTAACAGCCGTTTCTTCTATTGTCTTGTGTACGCGAGCAAGTACTTCTAGTGCGCGAGCCTCGGATTCCGCGATGACCTTGGCAAAGCACGTACCGGGAGAATCACCGTAATTGGTGATGTAGATACAGAACACGCCGTTAGTGACTTCATCTGTGGGTGTATCCGAGATAAGTGCGTCGGATACTTTGACGTGTGGTTCGTGTCGGCTGCCGGTAGCTGACGCTGCACTTACCCATGTATTGGTCATCTGTCTCATTCCTTGTTCGTTGTCGTCTGGTGGCGCTTGAATGCTTCAGTGTACCGCTCGAGCGGGTTGCGTGTCTTGTATCTTGCCTCAATCGCTTCCTCGACACGCGAACCGTCATCGAACATCGGGCAGATGGTGAAGAACGGACAGTCCCACGCGCAGTCACGAGTCGGCGAGGGGTAGGCGACCTGGTGATGTGCGTCGGTGCTCTTGGCCAGCGCTCCGCTGGTCGTGATGATGTCCAGGGTTGCGCCGAGCAGATGATCAGAGTAGCGGCGAATCTCAAGCTGGTTGTGGTGCACGCGGTGCCGCGCGAAGAACGGTGGTTTCGCGGCCGGCGTGCGCTTGACGCGACGGAGCATGTTGTAGAACGCGGTCGGTAGTGGGTGCAGTCCGTCGACAGCGGGATGCAGACCACGGTGGAGCTGGAGAAGCAGGATGTAGTGGAGCATCTGTTCATCAAGCCGCAGGGTCGGGAGTGGGTGAGCGAGAGAATCAACCGTCTTGTGATCGATGAAGTGCAACTCTCCCGTCTCACGATCCCTGATCTGTGCGTCGATGATGCCAACGGCGTAGATTCGGATGGGCACGTCGGAGTGCTTGATGGTGGCGAACGGTGCAACGATCGGGAGTTCGGAAGCGACAGCTTCGTACTGCTGATCTGCGCCGGTCTCTTCGAGCCACTGGAGATAACCCTCGACCATGGCGCGTTCGACGGAAGTGACCTTGTCATACTCGTTCAGCATGTTGTTGAGAGTATTGTCTTCGACAAGTATGGCATAATCATCGGGACTTGCGTCGTCTCCGCAGAGTTCCAAGACCTCTCGGGTGATTTCGGTGCGCTCTGCGTCGATGAGCTGTGAAAGAGTGGCAAGTAGGTTCGTACTCACAGTGGGATTCGGCTTGTACCACTCCGCTAGCGCAGCATGTACACGAGTACCTGAGGCGAGCTTGCTTGAGTGATCGGTCAGACGCGGCGTGAGCTTCCGATACCAGGTGAGCCACCAGCGGCGCCGGCAACGCTTCCAATCACGAAGTTCGGAGTTGCTGATGCAGTAGGAATACTGCCCATCACTGATCATCCCTTATTCCTTTCCCAGAACTCAGTCACTATGGTATCACGTATGTCTACTTGTGCTAGCAATTGTTTACCGATCCAGTAGCCGTACGCTGGTGGTACAGCTTCTCGAAGTCCATCGCGTGTCATCCAGTCAATACCCATAGCGGACCGCGCAGCGTTTACACCAGAGAAATTGCCAACAACGTGCATACGCTCGCCATCAACCGGCGGTCTACCCATCTTCGTCACAAGCTGCACATGTGGTCTATGCGCAGGCTGCGGAAGATCGAATGACGCCTCAAACAACCGTGTACGGTATACGTTCAAGTCAGGAAACATACAGCCGCACAGTTCGGTAGGATTGATTAGATGTTCGCGCGCACCTTCTACATTCTCAATTACATACGGCCTACCTGACGAACGCATAACCTCTCGCCCTGGTTCGATCAGCATCGGGTGTGCGTTGCCTTGGATTTGCTGGCATGCCGTGTATGCCTGGCATGGCCAGCCGGCGACGATCGCATCAAACTCACTGCCCCAACGTTCAATGAACTTCACTGCATCCGTTTGATAGAACTTGAACGGGTATCGTGGTTGCGGATGAATATCAATACCATAGACGTCAAAACCGGCACGATGAAGTCCCATTCCCGTGCCACCTTGACCACAGCAGGCATCAAGCACACGCGGTTTCCTCACCGTTATTCCTTTCCCAAGAACGCGGTAGCAAGGTAGTTCATCTCTGCGTCCAATTGATCCTGTGTCGCTCCGGACTCGATCAGACGTTGCCGATCCCGCGTGATCTGCTCGAGCCGCTCGAGTTTGCTCGATAGACGGGTGAGCTTGTCCTCTTCGATCGTGTCCTTGGTGACGATGTGCACGATATCGATCTGGTTGTGTCGTTCGGAGCCGATCCGCCGAACGCGGTCCTCGGCTTGCAGGTACTCCACCATGCTCCACGGATGCTGAAGCCAGATCAGGCAGGACGCGGCGGACATGTCCAGCCCGACTCCGCCTGCCTTCGCGGTGAACAGGAGAAGCTGGATCGTGCCTGCTTCGAGGGCATCGAGCGCGCGCTGACGGTCGATCGGAGCCACGTCCCCCGTGATACACAGGTGTGGCACCTTGGCCTGTGTGAGCCGCTGGGAGGCAAGTTCGATCAACTTCGCGTGCTCGGCAGCGACGACCGCTTGCCGGCCGCCGAGTTCTTCCACCACGAGCATCAACTCATCGATCTTCGAGGAAGGCTCGCGAAGCTCCACCTTCCAGGACTTCGGGTCACTCGGATCCGAATCCGGGCCATACTCGATCTTGCACGTCGCGCAGGCGAGCTGAGCGAGTCTGGTCTGTGCCACGATCTGATGCCCCGTGATGATCAGTTCGCCATCGTCGGTGCGACACATCAGGGTGGCTTCGAGCTCTCGGTACATCCTGCGTTGCGTCTGCCCCATCTCCACGATGCGGGACGTGTGCACTTTCGGCGGGAGCTGCGGCAGGACACGGGTCTTGGTCATGCGGCGGAACCGAGGATCGAAGAACCGGCGGAACTCAGCTTCGTTAGCGGGATTGAGCCCGCCGATGTCGACTCCGCCCCAACCCTTCCAGACCTGTAGGCCGTAGCGCTCGGTGAACGTCGATCGAGTGGGGTACTCGTGTCGGTTAACCGCGTGCATGACGGACCAGAGGTCTCCGACGTGGTTCGCGATCGGCGTACCCGTAAGAGCCCACACGTGCTTGACGGAAGATTCATGGCACAGAGCCCAGACGGCGCGTGTCTGCTGAGACGACGGCTCTTTGATCCGGTGTGCCTCGTCCAGGATGGCAGCCCCGAAACCGAAGCCGTTGAGTGGCTTCGGATGCGCTTGGCACTGCGCCGGCTTGACGATTTCGTCCCCACCGTCCGGATCGCACTCACGGCAGCGACGAAGACGAGTAGCGCCGTACGGTGCGAGCCTGGACAGCGTGCGCAGTGATTCATAGTTCACGATCACGATCGCGGCAGGTGTCTCGGCAGCCTCGTCAAGAACGGCCTGCCGCTGTTTGGCGTTGCCTTCGATGACGAACGGGGAGGCGTAGGGGATCCACTCGCTAATCCGCTTCGACCAGTGGAGTTTGAGGGAGTTCGGGCAGACGATAAGAACGGGGAACTGTTCCAATTGCAGATGCAGAAGATAGCCAAGAACCTCGATCGTCTTTCCTGTATTCCCGACTACGATCCCGTTAGCTACGTACGTGTGTGCGTCGTCTGCGATGGACAGGTCGTAAACGTGTTCGGTGCCCACGTCGTTTATGGACACAACACGAGTGATGCACGGATACGAATCACCAAGATTTACACGGTGCTTGATACCGTGATGTGTCAAATGCTCAACCGCGTCAAGGAGTTCTAGGTTTTCTGGTCGGTTGTCGTGTTTGATGCCGTTGATGTGATGCACGTGGAAACTCTCGTCAATGCTCATCCCGTAGGCATCTTCGGCAACGAGTATGTGCTCATACACACCGCCAGTACCACTACGCGGATGTCCCGTTCCGTGCACTCTAACGTAGCCATCCTTGTCTGTTTGCCTACCGTCAGGAAGCACACGGGCCTGAGACACACGTTGTTTCGCAGCAGGCACGACGGACGTTAGTGGATCGGTGAGAACAGCGTCTCCGGGGCGGAGAGAATCTGCGCGCACCTTGCCGTTTGGTGTGAGAATCTCGTGTCCGGGAGTGCACTTAACTTGTTTGCCATCTTCTGTGTTGACCTGAATAACAGAACGCACTCCGGTATCTTTCACACCGATTAGAGGCAATGAACGCATAGTGCCATCTGCTGACAGTCCACGTACCTTCGTTTGCCCGTCAGCATAGTTGCATCGCGGTCCGGAGACTGTTGTTCCGTTGAATCTAGCGACAAGTTCGTCTAGACGAAGTTTGTATCCCTTACCTCTGCGGTTGACATGAATGATGCTGTCACCAGTTAGACAGCCCATCTCGTCCCCGAGCAGACCTCCGCCGACACCCCACTCAGAAGTAAACTGCGCATTGCTCGTGACACGCATGAAGTCCACACACGAACGCTGGAATGGGTACAGCCGTGCAATCTCGTCTGCGATGCCTGAAGGATGCTCGGTGAGGATCGTCCCCTCGGTACGGTCGCGCATTTCCGTGGCGGGATCCACGTAATCCGAGCGGCACTGCTTCGCCCACAGCATTAAGTTCGGGCCGATCGTGAGCGAGTCGCCGAAGACGCCACGGAGTTGCACGCAGGCTGCCCACGTCAGCGGGAGATGCCACTCGTTGCCACGCTTGTACCGAGCGCCAGGGATCAGCTTGATGAGATCGCGCTGATTCCAGTCTGTTGCAACGGCGATGTGTCCGGCATCGGAGGTGAGTTCAGCGGTCGGCATCAGTCACGCTCGCCGCAGTAGCACTCACCAGTGCCGCAGCAGTGCGGGCACGGGTCGCCTGTCCAGTCCTGATCGTATTCTTCACCCGTGCCTGCACATGCACTACACGTACCGCGACAATAGAACGTAGACATAATACGCCTTTCTCTCTTCCTTCTTCCTCGTTCTCGCGATCTCTCGGTAGCCTATCACACGATGTCAACCCCGCGCATCATCTCTTGAATCATCTCGGGCCGGTTTCGCTGCAACCAGAGCAGAGCATGGCGGAGAGCTGAGTTCGCGTCGTCCGCGTCCTTGGCTCCGGGGTCGGTACCCCGGATCAGGCCGGGGCTGACCCAGAGCCCGAGGCGCCGCAGCAACGGGGACGGCCACGCCCGGGCGGCATCTGCCGGGCTCTGGAGCGCCACCAGGGCACTCGGGAAGCTGCGGGCTACCTCCACGGCCCGGCCGGCGAGCCGGGCCGTCTGGGAGGCGCCTGGCCTCCGCCCGGTGCCCGGCGTGATCGTGAACTGCTCGATCGCGACAGCAATCGGGTAGTTGGGTTTGTGTGCCGCTATCTCAGTCTGAAACACCAAGATGTTGTGCAGTGCGCGCAGACCTTGTTCAGCGTCGCCCTGATAGACGTACATCAGGCTCGTGGTGCCGAGCATGGCCAGACCGAACGATTTTCCGGGATCGCAACCGATGGTGATCACTGCGTTTCCAATCAGCGACAACAAGCGGGATCGTGGCGAGAGACAGAAGAACGGTGAGAAGTATTCCTATCATAGCGCTGCTATTGATCTCCATAGTTGTTCAGCCTGCTTAATCCGTTGTATGCCGATGTCGACGTACTTTGAGTCAATTTCACAGACGATTGCTTTACGGCCTGTGACAATAGCAGCCACAGCCGTTGAGCATACGCCGGCGAATGGATCAAAAACCACCTCACCAAGACGGGAAGATGACTCTATAAGTTGCCGCATTAATTCAACAGGTTTTTCTGTTGGATGATTAACGACTGCTATAGAATTTTTCCTGGCTACATGCAGCACGTTACCTTTTCGTAGACGTGCAGACAGATTACCGTCACCAGATGCACGATTAGCCGCAGACTTTGCGTGCACCCCGAACAATATTATTTCGTGGCTCGGTCCCCACAGAGAGGACATATTACCTTTGCCTATTTGCTCTTTATCCCAAATCAGTTGAGTTGTGCCACCAAGCTTCATTTTATGCTGTAACTGCTCTGAACGAAAACCAAACACATAAACATGTCTGTGATTACGCAGAACGCGCGTTGCAGCACCAAGCATACTCGCTACATCAGTTTCTTCGTTATCTCCAACAATTTTGTCGAAATTTTTACTCTTATAGTTTATTCCGTATGGAGGATCAGTTACCAGTAAGTCTACAGAACCTTTCTGCATTATTGGAATGAGTTCCATGCAGTCACCATGATACACAAAGGCAAGATCAGATTTATAGCAAAGCCTTAGGCTTGGCTTTTGCATCAGTGTGCCTCTCCCCAGTTCTCCCCGGTCCCGATCTCCCACTCGACGGGAACCGACAGCAGCTCATCGTCGTTCAATGTCTCTTTGATCGTAGCGAGCACTTCGGATAGTTGGTCGTTCGGGACGGACATGTTTATCTCGTCGTGCACGGGAAACTTCATGCACGGAGTCAGTCCCTTGTCAGCAAGCCGGACGTTCATCATCTTCAGGAGCTCGGCGGCCGTACCCTGGATCAGGTAGTTGACCACGGTGTAAGGACGGTCTTCGTCAGCGACCAGGCGGCGCCCGGTCAACGGCGATCGGACGTACGGTGCTCCCTCTTGCTCGGCGCGCTGCCGTGCTAGTTCAGAGATTCTGCGTACGAACGCAGGGACTCCGGAGAACCGCTGATCGAACGACTGCATGAACTCTCGTGCTTCTTGCACGGAGACGCCAGCAGTCTTGGCGAACTTGTCGGGGCCGGCAGCGTAGATCTTCGCGTAGACACCGTTTTTCAGCGTCGAGCGTCGCGGATCGGACTTCTGGAAATCAGGATCATGGAAAAGCTGCTTTGCGAGCGCGACGAAGAAGTCTTCTCCGGACTTGAACGCCGCGATCAGACCGGGATCCTTCGAGTAGTGCGCGAGGATCCTGGACTCGATCTGTGAGGCATCCGCCGACACCCAGGTGTGGCCGGGGCCCGGGATGAAGCAACGACGAACCTTCGCACCCATCTCGGTCCTGGTCGGTACCTGCTGAAGATTGGGCTTCGTCATCGAAGAACGGCCAGTGCGCACGCCATTGCCTCCACCCGGGTTGAAGGGGTCTTTTGAAACCCCACCAACGGTGTTGATGCTCGGATGGATGATGTTGTGCTCGTCCGCGAAATCAAGATAACTACGCAGATAGCCGGCAACCTTCATCGACTGACGACGCGCGAGCACGCCACGTGCGAGCGGATGATCGACGCCTGTGAGGACTTCCTTGTCGATCGACAACGCGGCGCCGGACTGGGTTTGCTTGGTGAGATGAACGCCATCCTTGAGCAGTTGTGCCGTGACCTTGGTGTCCGACCCTGGGTAGAACCGATAGGTCTGCATGCACCATTTTTCGAGGTCGCGGACGTGCTGTTCAAGCTGTGCGAGAAACTCTTCGGTGTACGGACGATCCAGCAGGACGCCGTTGCGCTCCATGTCCTCATAGACCCACTGGACGGCCATCTCGAGACCGTACGAACGCGGAGCGTCCAGCCGGACGGCAGGCAAGAGCTTGTCACCAACGCGGGACGTGAGGATGGTGTCCAGTCCGGCATAGAACCAGAAGGGTTTGAACCCGATCGGCACCGTCGCCCAGTTCCATCCGGTCGTCGGGTTCATCGCATCGTGCAGGATGTCCTGCCCGAGATCCGCGTTCTTGTCGACGTGCAGTTTCGCGAGCTCCTTGAGCCCGAGCCTGGTGCGCGAGTCCAGGACGTGCGCTGCGATCCGGGTATCTTCGATCCGATGGCGCGGCAGGAAGACACCGAGCGTGCCCCGGATCATCGAATGATCGTACGGAGCGTTCTGCATGTCGATGCGCGGGCCGTGCGGATCCTCTGCGATCCGGGTCAGCATGTCGACAGCGAAGCCGCCCCAGCCCTTCGCCTGTGCGTAGGCGGGCTGCCTGTCGAAGGTGACACCCTCGAGCGGAACGACGTACGCCTGATCGAGGTCACCGAACTGCACGAGTCGGACGTGATCGCGTTCCGGAGACAGGCCAGTGCCTTCAGTATCGATCGCAACGCGATCGAGGGTGGAGAGCCAGCGCGCGCACTCGGAAGCGGTGTCGATGTCCGTGACGAGTTGCACGTTGATATCACTAAGATGCTTCACTAGATCTCCCGGTATCGGAACGTGCGGATTCCGTATTGCTCGGCTAGCTCTGCACAGCCCGATGCACCACGTGAGTTGTTGCGAATGAATGCGAGGCACACATCTGGTCTGGTTTCCACCATGATGCGATTGCGGATAGGGCCTGCGGCGCGTCCGTGCGTAGTCCAGTCGGCGGGATACCGACGCACAATGATTTGGTAGCGCTGGCACCAGTCGTGGGCCATCTTGTCTGCCCCTGTAGGGCAATCGCCGTGTATCACGGAGATACCGCCACCGTAGGCAACGAATGGCACGTATAGTTGCTGCTCAAGGAGATTTCTGTTCGTCCAGTTGCGGGAACCTGTGACGAGGATCCGAAACATGAGTCTTCCTTCCGTCATCGTCCATCATCTGTATTCCGTAGTCTACTGCGACTTGCAAGTGCTGGGCACCCCGTCTACGGGGGAAGAACGGAGTGCCCAGCACGTTTAAGGGTGACGCAACGATGCGCTGCTGTCACAGCCTCGCGCGTCGTTCGCCGTACGCCTCGCGCAAGTCTTCATCGAACTCTGCGGCCTGCGCGAGAGCACGGGACGCGGGAGCCGAGAGCCGCGCGGCTTCGCCTTGCCGGTTCGTGGTCAGGATCTCGATCACCTCGAGCGCGCTCACGGCTCGCTCGATCCGGTAGCGGTTGGACTCCCCGGAGGCGACGGAGATACCCGACAGATGAATCAGGTAGATGTCGTCCTCCTTCGAGTAGAAGATACGGATCTCGGACCAGCGGCAGGCGTTGCACTTCTCACCGAGTGCGGGATCTGCGAAGGCGCCGTGATGGCGCAGATGCGTCGGCTTCCTGGTCGTGCCGAAACCGAGAAACGTTCCCTCGAAGGTGACAAACGCGGTGCTGTCCGGAGTCGGGACGATGTTCGGGGAATTGGGCATGTCAACAGCCGGCAGTGTCCAGTGCTGCGGATCCCGACCGACGTCGCGGATCCCGGGCAAGGTGAAAGTAGTCACTTCTTGTTCCTTCTTCGTTCGTCTAGTGGCGATCGTGTGCGCACGTTAGCGCAGGTCACAGGGCAAGTACGCGATCTAGAGTAGCATGCGCGCACGGTCGGTGCCAGTGGGGGTCTAGTTCTGTATTCCTCGTTCCTTTGTCCGTTCGTAGATTACTCGCTTTGTGCTCTTTTGTCAAGTCAAAGATAGAAG
>Ga0187774_10000015_pt1 | contig 72240 bp, 58 predicted proteins | sample 0216_BV02_MP05_2_FD_133152 | JGI IMG/M metagenome (GOLD analysis project Ga0187774, IMG submission 133152) | Tropical peat soil microbial communities from peatlands in Department of Meta, Colombia - 0216_BV02_MP05_20_MG | ecosystem: Environmental > Terrestrial > Soil > Wetlands > Peat | place... | reverse complement strand
TATCCGACAGCTTCGGGTCCGACAGCTTGGGACAAGGGCGCTGAGCCTTCTGATAGGCGGCCATCTGCGCCTCCAGATAGGGCCCCGACATGCCGGCGATCGTCGGTATCTCCGGCTTCTTGCTGACCCCGTTATCCCCATGACACTTGGCGCAGCCGGAAACGTCGGGCGCTGCGACGGCGAGCCCCCATCCGGTGCAGAGAAGCAACAGGAAGAGGGCGGGGGCGGGGAGACGCGACTTGCACATGATCTGAGCTCCTTGAAGAGTGTTTCAAATTCTTTAAGGTTTCACACCCCAGAGGCGGCCGTCATCATGATTCAACGGGAAGCAGGCTGCAAACGGGGCTATACGTATAGACCGCAACTTGTCGGCCAGCGAGCGTCCGCGATAAAAATAAGCTGAGCGTTAATACACCCAAAAACAGGGAGATGCTCATGCGAGCCGCGCGGACATCAGGCGTATTCGGCCACGGACACTTCGAGAAGGGAGCCGGGGCGCTGGCGACCTTGTGTGTGGTTGTGCTGCTTGGCGCATGCAGCGGCAGCACCGGTCCCACCGGTGCCACCGGTCCTGCGGGTCCGCCCGGCCCTCCGGGTCCACAGGGGCCGGGAGCCGGGATCGCGGCGATCGATGTGAGCACCGCGACGGCGATCACCGGCAAGATCACCAGCGTCAGCATCAACTCCCCGCCGGTGGTGAAATTCTCGCTCGCCGACCAGAACGGCCTGCCGCTGAAGGGATTGCCGGCCGCGGACATCAGCTGGGTGATCGCCAAGCTCACTCCCGGCGCCAACGGGCAGGCGAGCACCTGGCAGTCGTACATCTACCACACTGTCACGCCCACGGGATGTCCGAGTGGTGTGACGAGTTGCCTCGCGGCTGCGGCGGTGCAGGCCACCACGGAGAGCGGAACGAGCGGGACGCTGGTCGACAACGGCGACGGCACCTACCAATACACGTTCATGAAGGACATCACGACCGATCCGAACGTGAAGTACGATCCGACGCTCACGCATCGCGTGGCGTTCGAGATCCGCGGCCTGGCCCAGGCCAACAACGGCGCCTACACCTTCCAGCCCTCGACCGGTGCGACCACCGGCATCTTCAGCCGCGAGATCATCGAGCTTCAGACCTGCAACGGCTGCCACACGCAACTGATGCTGCACGGCGGGGCGCGCGTCGAGACGCAGTACTGCGTCATGTGCCACAACCCGAGTACGACGGATCCGTACAGCGGCAACCCGCTCGACTTCAAGCAGATGATCCACAAGATCCACCAGGGCAACTCGCTGGCGAGCATCCAGACGCCGCCGGCTCTGGCCCTGAGCGGCAGCGCCGAGCTGCATGCCGGCTCGGTCACCACGCCGACGCTCGGGCAGGGCTACTGGATCGTGGGTTTCCGCCAGTCACTCAGTAACTTCAACACGGTCCTGTTCCCGCAGGACACGCGTAACTGCACCACGTGCCACAATCAGAACCTCCAGGCGGCGACCGACGCTGCCAACTACATGAACGTGCCGACCGTAGAGGCCTGCGGTGCGTGTCACGACGACATCAATTTCACCACCGGAGCGAATCACAGCGCGGCGAACCTGCCCGCCGACGACACCCAGTGCGTGACCTGTCATGGGCCGGCCTCGACGATCGACAACGGCCAGATTCAGGTGGTTGCGGCGCACACGATTCCGGACGAGGTCGCGGCCACCAAGTTCAAGTACATCGTCAACAGCATCACCTTCAGCAACACCGCCGGCAGCTTCTACCCGGTCGTGAACTTCTCCGTGGTCGACCCGACCAACAACAACGCGCCGTATAACATCCTGACGGATCCCGCGTTCGCGGGCACGGATCCGGGCACCGGTAAGCCGGTGTGTGTCTCGGGTGGCGCCGCGCGGCTGGCGCTCGATGTCGCCTGGGAAACGAGCGACTACACCAACTGGGGCAGTGCCGCGGCGCCGGCCGCAGCCACCTGGGGCCAGCCGATCTCGCTCAACCCGCTCGCCGGCACCGGCTGTGCGGCCGGAGCGATCACGCCCGTGCAGCAGGCGGACGGATCGTGGACGCTGACCTCCACTAAGGCACTGCCCACGGCGCCCGCCGCGAACTGTCCGCCGGCCAGCACCACCGCCTGCCCGGCTGTCGCCAACGTCGGGGTGGTGCTCGAAGGCCACCCGGGCGTCGTCACGACCGGACCGGGGGCCGATCGCATTCCGGTGACGACCGCCGTCGGCTACGGCAACGTCTCGGGCGCGACCGCCGTGCCACGGCGTACCGTGGTGAATGTGGCCAAGTGCAACGTCTGCCATTTCCGCCTCGAGCTGCACGGCAGCAACCGCAACAACAACGTGCAGGCCTGCGTTGCCTGTCACAACCCGGCCTCGACCGATGTCAGTCAACGCCAGGCGCTGACGGCGCCCGGTGTTGACGGCCTGTGGGAACAGTCCATCAATGGACGCTTCCTGTTCCACCTCATCCATGCCGGAAGCGTGCGCGCGGCGGCCGGCGCGCCGACCGCGATCTACGGCTTCGGTGGCTCGGTCAGCGACTTCAGCGACGTGGTCTTCCCGGGGCAGCTCAACGACTGCGCCATGTGTCACAACTCCGGCACCTATTATCCGGTGGACGACACCACGGTGCAGGCGACGACCTTCGACACCGGACTGTCGAAGAATCCGGCGGATGCCACGACGCCCGGGAATCCGATCTCGACCTCGGCCAACATGGCCGTCTGCTCCGCCTGTCATGTAGACGACCTGAGGACGCAGCACATGCTGCAGATGGGCGGCTCGCCCGCGGTCCTGAAGGACGCGGAAGGACGGACCATCCAGGGCGCCGCAGTCGAGACCTGCGCTCTCTGCCATGGCCCGGGCGCGCTGGCCGACCTCGCGGTCGTACACAACATCCCGGTCGCGGACAGGTAAGTGGATCGGCGCTGCGGCTACGGCCTGGCTGCCGCGCTGGCGCTGTTGGCAGGCGGGGCGGCGCCGGCGCTCGCTGCCGATGCGCCGGCGTCGCCGCCCGCCACCTATAGCGCGCATGGCGCCGACACCTGCCTGGTGTGCCACAACGACGCCGGGATAATGGCACTCTTCCGCACCGCTCACGCGCGCCCCAACGATCCGCGCGGCCCCTTCGGGCACGGCGGCCTGCAGTGCGAGGCGTGCCACGGAGCCGGCGCGGCGCACGTCAAGGCGCATGGCAAGCAGCCCGCCGGCATCGTCGACTTTGGCCCGCGTGCCGTGGCGTCGGCCGCGAAGCAGAATGGCATGTGCCTCGGCTGCCACCGGACGGGCGCGGCGCACGACTGGGACGCGAGTGTCCACGCGACGCGGGGAGTGGCCTGCGCGGGCTGCCACACGCTGCACGCCGCGCATGACCCGGTCCGCGTCGCTGACACCCAGAACGAGGTGTGCACGACTTGCCATCAGACGCGGCAGACCGATCTCCTCAAGCTGTCGCACCATCCGCTGCGCGAGGGCAAGATGGCCTGCACGGCGTGCCATTCGCCTCACGGCTCGACGGCGCCCGCACAGTTGGTACACAACACGGTCAACGAGACCTGCACGGCGTGTCACGCGGAATACCGCGGTCCGTTCCTCTGGGAGCATCAACCGGTCACCGAGGATTGCGACAACTGCCACGAGCCGCACGGCTCGGCGCAGCCGGCGCTGCTGAAGGTCCGCCCGCCGTTCCTCTGCCAGCAGTGTCACGAGGGTGCGGGCCACCCGTCGGTTGCCAACAGCCCCTCCGGGCTCCCCGGCGGCACGCCGAGCGCATTTCTGCTCGCCGGCGGCTGCGTCAACTGTCACTCGCAGGTACACGGCTCGAACCACCCTTCCGGCCGTGCCCTGATGCGCTAGGAGGCTTACGAGCGGTGAAGCACCTGTTACGCCACAACGCTCCGCTCGCGCTGGGTGTAGCCGCAGCGCTCGCCGCTGGGATAGCGGCGGCGGACACGCCGCCCGAGGCTCCCGACACGAGCAGCTGGAAGTGCTCACAGTGCCCCTTCTTCGAAGGCTACGACGCCAAGGTCGAAGTCGGCGCGATGTACGCGAGTGGTGCGAACGCGAGCTATGGACGCTACACCGGCATCGATCACACCGGTGCGTACGCGGACGTGGCGGCTGACGGGCAGTATCGCAGCGCCGAGGGCAACTACGCGAGCTACGACCTCGAGGATCTGGGACTGCCCTCGAGAGAAGGCTACGTCGAGGGGGGCCACGAGGGGCGGTTCGATGTGCGCTTGAGTTACGACGGGCAACCGACGCGCCTCTACGACGTGGCGGTGACGCCCTTCCGCAGCCTCGGCGACAGCAGCTTCGGACTCCCCGCAGGCTGGGTCGCGGCCGGGAGCACCGCCGGCATGACGCAGCTGCAGGCGAGCCTCGCGCCCATCACGCTCGGCTTCGATCGACGCACGGTGGCGCTCTCGGGGCTGCTGCTCGCCGGCTCGAGCTGGAGCGTGTTGGGTGAATTCCGCCGTCAGGAGAAGGTCGGTACCGACTTCACCAGCGCCAGCTTCCTCACCGACGCCCTGCAGGTGCCTCAACCGGTCGACTACGTGACCAACTCCTTCGATGCGACAGCCAAGTGGGCCGGGCGCATGGCGAGCCTGCGGATCACCTACACCGGCTCCTGGTTCCAGGACAACAGCGATACGCTGACCTTCGCCAATCCCTACCTGCCGTTCGTTCCCGGCTCCACGACGGGGCGCCTGGCGCTGCCGCCCGGCAACAACCTGCAGCAGCTCTCCGCGGCCGGTAATGTGCAGCTGCCCTGGCTCGCTACGACGCTCACCTACAGCGCCTCGCTCGGCCACCTGCAGCAGAACGCCGCCTTCCTGCCGGCGAGCACCCTGCCGGGTGCCACCATGCCGGCGCCCGGATCGCTCGACGGTGACGTCCACGTTTCGCAATACATGCTCGGACTCGCATCGCACCCGCTGCCGAAACTCAGCGTGCACGGGCATGCGACCTACGACGGCCGGGACGACGCGACGACCCCGCTCACGCTCGCGTACGTCGTCACCGATACCTTCCCGGGCGGCAGCTTCGTGACACCGCGCTACAGTGAGGACCGCGTGCGTCTCGACGGCGGTGCCGATTATTCCTTGTTCCGCTGGATGCGCATCGGAGTCGCCGGAGAGCTGCACGACATTCATTACGGCCCGGGGCAGGTCCTCACCTGGAGCCAGGACGCGCAGAGCTGGGGTTACGCGACGATCGCCCCGGTTGCGGCGCTCAGCTTCACGCTCAAGGGGGGCAATGCCGCGCGCAAGACCTCGGCCTTCGATGCCGCGGCGCTTCCGCCTGCGGAGAACCCGCTGATCCGCGCTTACAACTATGCGCCGCGCGATCGGGTCTTCTTCTCGCTGATGAGCGACTGGGCGGTCACCGCGACCGTGAGCTGGACGCTCGAGGGCTTCTTCGCCGACGACGACTACCGCCTGTCACAGCTCGGTCTGCAGAGCGCGCACGAGCGGCGCGCATCGACGACCATCAGCTGGAGACCGCGCGAGACCCTGAACCTCTACGCCGATGGCGGCTATCAGACCTACGACTATCTGCAGAGCGGTTACTCCGGAGTCGCGACTCCGCCCTGGCTGGTCGCTAACGCCGAGCGCTTCTGGAACGCCGGAGCCGGAGCGGAATGGCTGGTGAGCCAGCGCTGGAGGCTCAAGCTCGACTATCTGCATACGCCTTCGTATACCGACACGGACATCACCCTCAACGGCCCGCCACAGGCGTTTCCGCAGAACTGGACGCGGCTCGACCGCACCAGCCTCGAGGCAACCTACGTGCGCAGCTCCGCGCTGCAGTTTCACCTGCGCTACAGTTTCGAGAAGTTCGACTCGAGCGACTGGGCATTGGGTGGTGTGGGGCCGGCGACCATCCCCAACCTGCTCGCGCTCGGGCTGCAGCCCTACCGTCACAGCGTGAACCTGTTCGCGCTGACGGCCAGCTACCAGTTCGGCAAGGTTGCAGCCCCGAAATCGGACTGATGGCCGGGTCGATCGAGGTGGCAGCTAGGGCGCCGGCGCCGGCCAGAGCAGCCGCCCGACGGTGCGCAGCTGCTCGATGCCCCGCGGCTCCTCGGAAAAGAGCGGAATCTCCACCAGCGGCAGTGAGCCATAGCGCTGGCGCAGCCGCTCGAGGTGCGGTCGCTGCTGCTCGGCCTTGCGGGTGAGAAAGGCCGAGTCAGCGAGCTGCACGACGTTGTTGACGATCAGGCGGTGCAGGCTGAGGCCGTGGCGCTGCAGCTCACCGATCACACTGTCGAGCTGCGCCACTGCCAGAGCTTCCGGAATCGTCACCATCGAGAAGCGCACGTCGCGCCGGAGAAATTCCAGGCACGCGGCAGCCAGCTGCTGCCAGCCGCGGATGACCTGCATCACCGTCTCCTTGCGCTCCACGGACGCCCGGAGCTGTGAGTAGATGCGCGGCGCGATCCGTAGATGTTCGGCGAGCAGCGTGGGCATCGCGAGCAGCGCCAACGTCTGACCGAGCGGGGCGGTGTCCCAGAGTATGTGCTGGTAGCGAGCCGCGGTGCTCAATCGGCGGATGTAGTCGACCATGAACTCTTCGTTGAGTCCCGGCAGCAAGGACGTGACGAACTGCACGAAGGTCGGGTAGTCGATATCGACGAAGCTCGAGAACACCGCGTAGACCTCGCGGCCGAATCTCTCGTCCCACATCGCGCGCACCTCGGCCAGGCCGAGCTCGGTAATGAACAGCCGCGGGAGCACCTGGCGCTCACGACGGCCGCCTTCCAGGCCGAAGATGTGCGACAGGGAAGGGGTTGGATCAGTCGAGATCGCAAGGGCCGACTTGCCGGCGTCCGCGATCTGCACCGCGGTCGCGGCCGCGCAGGTGGTCTTGCCGACGCCCCCCTTGCCGAGGAACACATCTACACCAACCGTGCCTGCCTCCTTAGAGCCCGAAGCGGAATTACGTATGGCACGAGCCCCAGGCTTTCGGCCCCAAGACGCTATCCCCCAGAAAAAACTTATCGCGGGAGTCCGGCGGGGAATATTCGCAAAACTACCTAATCCGTTGACGGTCACTCAGCTCGTGACGGACACTCGTCGGGGCGGCACATTCGCGACTGAGGTGAATGCGCGATGAGCGCAGTGGCGCACCACGGCCGAAGCGGCGTCCTCTTCGGCGGCCTGCTTGTCTTCACGGCTATCGCCTGGCTATGGGCCCTGGCGGCATTTCACGACCAACCCGGGCTGCTCGGCCTGGCGATGCTGGCTTATGCCTTCGGGCTGCGCCACGCGGTCGATGCCGATCACATTGCGGCCATCGACAATGTGACCCGCAAGCTGATGCAGGGGGGGCAGCGCCCCATCGCGGTGGGCCTGTACTTCTCGCTGGGCCATGCGACTGTCGTGCTGCTGGCCTCGTGCGCTCTCGCCGGCGCGGCCGGCGCGACCCGGGTGTATCTCGAGCGCTTCCGGGATGCTATCGGCACCGTCGGCGCCACGGTGTCGGTGGCGCTTCTGTTACTGGTCGCGCTCATGAACGCCTCGATCTTGCGCACGGCGGTCAAGGCGCGGCGCCGCTTGCGGCGCGCGGACGATGCGCCGCCGCTGCCGGATTCGGCTTTCGGCAGCGGGGCCGGTCTCCTGGCGCGCGCGTGCCAGCCGCTGTTCGCGCTCGTCACCCGCAGCTGGCACGTCTGTCTGATCGGCTTTCTGTTCGGACTCGGTTTCGACACCGCCACGGAGATCGGCGTGCTGGGGCTATCGGCCGCACAGGCCGCAAAAGGACTGCCGCTGGGATCGATCCTCGTGTTCCCGGTATTGTTCGCGGCCGGCATGTCGCTCCTCGACACGCTCGACAGCACTTTGATGGTCGGCGCCTACGGATGGGCTGCGGTCGAGCCCCTGCGCAAGGCCTCCTATAACATCGTGATGCTGGTCATCTCGATCACGGTCGCGCTCGTCGTCGGGGGTGCGCAAGCCATCGGCCTGCTGGCGGACCGGCTGCATCCTGGCGGAGCGCCGGGCAGCGCGCTGCTGGGGCTCAACCAGCGCTTCGGCACCGCGGGCTATCTCATCATCGGTGTGTTCCTTGGCTGCTGGCTGGTCTCGGTCGCGCTCTACCGCACGCGGCGGCCCTCGCCCGCGTCCTGAGCGCCGGTCACACGTCATACACCGCATCCGTTGCGACCCAGCCACCGTCCCCGCCGCCGGGCAGCATCTGGCCAATGTCCTCGCCGACCTCCTTGTCGATCAGAGCGTTCAGCTTGGCATTCATTGCCTCGAGAACATCGGTGTACCTGCCGCGGTCCATGGCCAGGTTGTCGCGCTCCAGCGGATCGCGCTCGACGTCGTAGAGCTCCACATCGTTCAGTTCGAAGAGCGCCTCGACTGAGACGGGGCGGTTGTGTTGTTTCGGTGAGAAGTAGCGGGCGAACCGGTAACGACCGTCGAACAGTGCGCGGATTGCACCGCGCTTGCTGAGGTCCGGCCGCAGCGTCCCCGCCTTGGCGGCCTCCTTGATCCTGGCCTTCCCATCCGGCTGCTGCAGAACGCTGACGGCCTTTTCCATGAATGCGCCGTCGATGTAGGCAAACATGTTGTAGCAATAGAGCGCACCGTCGCGGAGCTCGGTACTCGCCGCTGTTTCCGGCGCCGCCAGCAGCGAGGAGAGATCCTTGCCGTGCAGGTGCCTGGTAATGCTCGCCTTCTGCTCCGCGCTGGCGTTGGTGAGGCTCACCAGCGTCGGCGCAATGTCGAGATGAGAGGTCACCGCCTTGCAGCGTCTGCCTCCGGGGAACGCCGGGTGCACGACGATGAGGGGTACGTTGTTCTGCTCACGATACGCCGTGGCGCCCTTCGAATGAAGGCGATGTGCGCCGTCGAGGTCGCCGTGGTCCGCGGTGAGCACGATGATCGTGTTGGAGGCGAGACCGAGCGCTTCGAGCTCATCGAGCAGGGGCACGATGTTGCGGTCCGTGTCGCGCAGGCAGTTCAGGTAGTAGTCGTGGCGCAAGCGCCAGCGCCACTCCTCGTTGGCGATGCGGCCGACGAGGGTGTCGTGCGATCTGAGGTACTCGGCATGAGCCCGTGGGCGGCCGGGTGCGTCGAGCGGTTGCCCGTAGGTTGCCGGGAGCTCGAAAGTCCACTGCTTCGCGTAGAACGGATCAGCGGGCGGAGGCTCAATGTGCCCGAGGATGTTGCGGGCCTGGACCTTCTCGCCGGGACGGTCGGTGTTGAGGAACATGATGTCGTGCGGGTTGACCAGATTAACGGCGAGGAACCATGGCTTACCCTGCGCGGCGAGCTCCTTGCCATGACCACGGAGCCAGTTGACTCCCATTGACGAGATGATGCCGTCATGCAGGTAGCCTCCGCGGGTGTGCGCAATAATGTCACCCACCCCGAAATAATCGCTGAAGCCGTAGGCATTCATCTCCTTGGTGAAGATCCTCTCCGGCGTGCCGAGCGAGTTGACCGTCTCGAACTCCTTGGTGAGGTGCCACTTCCCCTTGTAGGCCGTGTAGTAGCCGGCTTCGCGCAGCATGTGGCCGATGGTGGGGATGTCGGTCGACATGCTGCTGATCCACGGAAAGTTCGTATTGTCGAACATCTTCGTCTGCTGGATGTGCTGGCCGGTGTAGAGCACCGACCGCGACGAGGTGCACACGGCGGAGTTGATCTGATGGCTCTGGAACACGACTCCCGCCTTTGCGAGACGCTCGTGTGCCGGCAGCGCATAGTCCCTGGGAAGCTCGCCCGGCCGGAAGTAGCGCTCCTGGTCCGTGAGGATGAACAGGATGTTGTACGGCCCGCCTGGCACGGCGGGCTTTGCTGGACCTGCGGGCGTCTGGCTCGCCGCGGCAACTCTGGTGCCGAACAGGCCCAGACCACCGGCAGCGGTTACCGCGCCCGCGCCGATGGCCTTCAACGCATCTCGGCGCCCGCTGTCCACTCGACCGTGTTCGGCGTCATCCATCGCGACCCCTTCAGCGGCTGAACGCCGCTATTCTTCGTCGATTGACCCATCGTACCGGCAACGTACCGCCTTGCAAGGGCGCCGGCTCATCGTGGGTCGGAAAAACTCTCGCTGAAGATGTCGTAGGCGCCCAGGTACGCATTGCTGTGCATGGAGAATGCGCCCATGACGCTGTGAAAGACGTCCCGCTGGCTGTGGGTGCGCTGCGACTCGAGCCGGCGAGTCTCAATGGCCTTCCGGCGGATGAATTCCGCGTTCATCCACACGATGAAGGGAATGTCCCTCTGCACATCCGGAGCGATGGAGTAGGGTATTCCGTGGAGGTACATGCCGTACTCTCCCAGGGATTCGCCGTGGTCTGAGAGGTAGATCAACAGCGTCGCCGTGCCCTGGAGCTGCTGGAGCACGCCAATGACGCGGGAGAGGAAATAGTCCTCGTACAGAATCGTGTTGTCGTAGGCATTGATCAGCTCGTCGTGGGTGCACTTGCCCAGGTCGACCGACTTGCACACCGGCCTGAAGTATTCGAACTCCGGGGGATATCTCGCGTAGTAAGCCGGCCCATGGCTGCCGGACTGGTGCAGCACGACGAAAACCCTCTGGCTCGATGAAGCCTCGATGCGCGGCTCGAGCCCGGTGAGGAGGATCTCATCGTAGGCGCAGCGCGCGCCCGCGCACCCGGGCGAGAGCTCGCTCCCCCTCTGATACGTCCGCACCGTGATCGGGGGCTCGCCCCAGTTCCGGGTTCGCCAGATGACGTCGACTCCGTTGCGCTGCAGGTAGGAAGGCAGAGGCTCGTAGCGTCCGGAGAATGGCGAGGTGCTGTCGAGGTTCGACAGGATGCACTGGACCGCTGCCGTGGTGTAGGTGGCGCAGGTCGTCGCCCCCTTGAGGGCTACGACGCCGGTCTTCGACAGCAGCGGATTCGTGGGGCGATCGTAGCCGTAGAGTTGGAAGTTCATCGCCCGCGCGGCTTCCCCGATGACGAGAACGACGACGGTCTTCTCGTCGGAAGAGGAAGAGAAGCTGGCGGGCGGCAGCGGCACCGGTGCGCCCGGCGTCATCAGCTTCGGCACCAGGTATCTCCCGGTGTTGATGACGTAGGACCAGGGCAGGATCATGCCGCCGACCCTTTTCGAGTTTTCGTCGAACCAGAGCCAGCTGCGCGCGGCCACCAGGGACCAGACCACGGTGAGCAGCAGGCAGGCCAGGGCCACGGCAGCCAGGTGCGTGCGTGGCGCCTGTCGGACGCGAACTCGTGCGAGCAGCCAGCAGGGCAGAACGCCCAGGGCCAGCACATAGACGATGAGGGTTGGATGCAGGTATTCGGCTGCCTCGGCGAAGTCCGTGTTCAGCACATTCCCCATCATCGTCTCGTCCAGCACGACGTGATAGGTGACCACAAAATACACGGCGACCGCGTTGCCTATCGCAAGCAACATGCAGAGCGGCTTGAGCAGCCGGTGCGAGATGAGGGCCAGCAGCGCCAGCAGGAGAAAGCTCTCGGACAGCAGGACAACCAGCAAGCTTGTCAGCGTCAGATTTCCGGTGGCCGAAGCGAGGTCGAGACTGCCGACGGCGAATGAGAAGAGCGGCAGGTGATACAGCAGTGCATTGAGCAGTGCTGTCACCGCGATGAACGTCGTCGCAATGGGTGTGAAGCGCAGGCGCTCAGGAGTCATCGGCGTTCAAGCGACCGGCTGCCTCGGGTCCTCATAGTCCCGGGCGAGCGGCGCCCCAGCCCGCGCGGCGAGCGTCAGCGGGCCCGACTCACCGCCCCATCCGCTTGTTATAGGCGCGCGTCAGCCGATCCTGCAGGCCGGCGCCCTCGGAGGGCGGTCCGGTCACGGAGAACTCGACCCGCACCGAGCCGTTGGCCTGGGGCGCGACGGAGATCAGTACATGGTACGGCCCCTGGTCACCGCGGATCGTTCCCGTCGCGCGATCCTCCGAGGTGACGCGAACCCCCTCGTCGTAAGCCGCGCCGCGAGCCGCCTGCCAGGAGGCATCGAAGCTCGCAGGCCCTGACGACACCACCACGGGTGTGTACGGAGGGGGGTAGTAGCATCCGGTGAATGCAAGCGCGATAACAACGAGGGTGCCGGTCGTGACAAACCTGAGACGCGTCATGGGCTCACCTACGCTGCTGGCGCCGATCCGCGCCCCGGGGTTGACGCGAGTCTAGCAGCTATTCGAGCACGGTCGGGACCGGCGCATCCGGCTGAGAGACCCAAGCGGAGCGGAGCATGGCGATGGCGGCATAGGCGATGATCCCGGTGACGACCCAGCGCATCAGGGTGAGGTGATCACCCAGCATCTTCACGAGCGGGAACGCGGCGACCGTGCCGACGACGCCTCCCAGCGTGAGCCCGACGGCGACCGCGGGCGCGAAGCGGCCGGAGCGCAGGAAGCCGAGGCTCGCCACCGGGATCAACACGCCGTCGCTCGCCATCATGATCGGGTAGGCGGCGATCGGGTGCATTCCGAGGAATGCCAGCAGCGCCATCGAGGGCGCATAGTTGCCGATGCCGACGCACATGAGGGCCCCGAGGACGAAATTCGCACCGGTCGCCGCGGCGAACCGCCAGCCCGCGAGCCCCATCGCCGAACCGAGCGGCGGGATGACGCCGAGGTTGGTCATCGTGAAGAAGCCCGCGGCGAGTAACAGGGCCACGCCCATGAACACCTGAATCACCCGTCGCTGCATCCGGCTGACGATGCCCGCGCCGACCCAGGCGCCGGCCCCGGCACTCATGACCATCGCCATCAGGAGCATGGGCTCGACTTGGACTGCCGTGATGAAGAGCGCCGCGCTGAAGAGGATGCCGACGGCGTTGCCGACGTTCAGCGTCCCGGGGATCAGCTCGTCCGGCGGGTACCCGCGCAGCTTGAACAAGGCGGTGATCTGCGCGTAGTTCCCGATGCCGAGCGTGTCGAGGAAGCTCGTCACCCCGCCGATCACGACGTCGCCGGTCGACGGGCGGACCGGCCAGCGGTGCCGGCGCGTCGCGGCGATCCAGACGACGACCACGGCGACCTCGACGGCTATCAGGCAGGCATAGACGACCAGCAGCTCCGCCGACATGGTTCCTCCCCCGGACAAGGTGCCACCTTATCAAAGAATGCCGCGCGCTCACGGCAGTCCTGTGGTCGATGGCTCAAGGCCACTTCGGCATAATGCTGTGCTTGTCCGCCGAAAGCTCAGCCGGCGCCGCGGTCTCGCCCGAGATCTGGATCGGTCTCGATACCGGCGGCACTTATACCGACGCGGTCGCGCTGGATGACCGGCGGCGGGTTATCGCCAGCGCCAAGGCACTGACCACTCACTGGGACCTGTCGCTCGGTCTCTCCGAGGCGCTGCGCGCGGTGCTCGGCCGGCTGGGGACGGGCGCGCGCCGCGAGCAGATCTCGTTGATTTCGGTGTCGACGACCCTGGCGACCAACGCCGTGGTCGAGAGGCGCTTCAGCCCGATCTGCGCACTGCTGGTCGGCTTCAGCGAGCAGATGGTTGAGCGGTCGGGACTCAAGCGCGCGGGCGACGGCGTCGTCGTGCGGGTGCGCGGCGGCCACGAGGCGACCGGTGAGGAGGCGGAGCCCCTCGATGAGGCGGCGATCGATGCCGCGGTGCGCCAGTTCGGCGCTCAAGTCGAGGCGTTCGCCGTGGCTGCCATGTTCTCGGTGCGCAATCCCGCGCACGAGCAGCGCGCGCGCCAGCTCATACGGGCGCGGTGCCCGAAGCCGGTCACCTGCAGCTACGAGCTGAGCTCGCAGCTCGATGCGCCCAAGCGCGCGCTGACCGCGGCCTTGAACGCGCGCCTCACCCCGCAGATCCGCCAGCTCCTCGCAGCCCTCGCGAGCGTCCTGGAGCGCGAGTCCATTGCGGCTCCGGTGATGGTCGTCAAGGGCGATGGGACTCTCATCAGTGCCGGTGTCGCGCTCGAGTACCCGGTCGAGACCGTGCTGTCCGGGCCCGCAGCCAGCGTCGTGGGCGCGGGATTCCTCAGTGGCCGCACCGACTTCGCGGTGGCCGATATGGGAGGCACGACCACCGACGTCGCGATCGTCGTCGGGGGGCGGCCGGCCGTGCGGGCCGAGGGCGCGGAGATCGGCGGGTGGCGCACCATGGTCGAGGCGATCGACGTGCGCACCTGCGGCCTCGGCGGCGACAGCGAGGTGCATCTCGACCGGGAGGCGCATCTTCGGGTCGGCCCGCGCAAGGCGATGCCGCTCAGTCTCCTCGGGCAACGCTTCCCCGACGTGGCCGCCGACCTGCGCACGCTCGCCGGCAGCGCGCGCCTGCCGCCCTTTGCCGGCCGCTATGCCCTGCGCAATCCGGGCCGCGATCCGGGCGCGCAGCTCGATCGGCTCGAGCGGCGCGTGTGGGAGATGCTCGCGGAGGTTCCGCGGCGGCTCGGAGACGCGGCCCGTACTGCTCAGGGTGTCGAGGCTGTCCGCAGACTCGTCGATCGGGGGCTCGTCACCGTCGCCGCCTTCACCCCGAGTGATGCGATGCACGTGCTCGGCCGGCAGCAGGACTGGTGCGTCGAGGCGGCGCGCCTCGGCGCTGCCGTGCTGGCGGCCGAGGAGCGCAAGCTGCGCGCGCGCGTGACGGCGGACACGCCCGAGGCGCTGTGCGAGCGCATCTACCAGCATGTGGTGCGCGAGGCGGCGCGCCTGGTGCTCGAATGCGCCCTGGCGCACGACCCGGGAATCGAAGCGAGCCATGGGCGCTGGGGGCCTCTCGGGCGACTGATCGAGGATGTGATCGCGGGTCGATCATTTTCGCATCTCATCGAGGCCACCTTCACCCTGGCGACGCCGCTGATCGGCGTCGGTGCTCCGGCACGCGCCTATTACCCCGAGGTCGCACGCCGACTGCGGGCCGAGCTCACCGTGCCCGAGCACGCCGCTGCGTGCAATGCCGTCGGCGCGGTCGCGGGAGTGGTGTCCGCGACCTGCGATCTGCTGGTGAACCAGCCGGCGCTCGAGGTTTTCCGGGTGCACGATCCCGCGGGTCAGCGCGACTTCGCCGACGCGCAGGCCGCGATCGACTACGCCCGCGGCGTGTCGCGCGAGCTCGCCCTCGCGGCCGCGCGGCGCGCCGGTGCGCGTGACCCGCACGTCGAGACGTCGGTCATGGAGCGACGGGCGCGCGCCGGTGCCGCTGCTGACATCGATTATCTCGCCGAGGCCACCGTGCGCTCGCGCGCAACCGGCCGGCCGGCCAGCCACCGCGCGCGCATCGACGGGCGTTTGACCTAGAATGGCGGCTGACTACGACGTGATCGTGATCGGGTCCGGGCACAACGGGCTGGTGTGCGGTGCGTACCTGGCGAAGGCCGGACTCAGAACCCTGGTCGCCGAGCGACGCGAGATCGTGGGCGGCGCGGCGGTGACCGAGGAGTTCGCCCCGGGTTTCCGCGCGTCGCGGTTCTCCTACGTGATGAGCCTGCTGCACCCGCGGGTCATCCGCGATCTGGAGCTGCGCAGCTACGGGCTCGAGGTGCTGCCGGCCAACGACCTGTTCTGTCCGCTCGGCGGCGATCAGTACATCGTCTTCAGCGACGATCTCGCGAAGACGCAGGCGGAGTTTGCACGCTTCTCGCGGCGCGACGCCGAGATCTACCCGCAATTCTCCCGGCACCTGGACGAGGCCGCCCGCCTGGTGAGGAGCCTGCTGTTCGAGACGCCGGTCGACCCCACCCGCCGCCGCTGGAAGAATTTCCGCGAGTCTGCCTCGCTCCTCTGGCGCCAGCGAACCATCGGCGAGCGCATGTACCGCCTGATCGACCTCCTGACACAGAGCGCCTACGACTACCTGTCGGTGTGGTTCGAGAGCGACGTGATCAAGACGGTACTCGGCTACTACGCGTGCATCGGCACGTTCGCGGGGCCGCGCTCTCCGGGTACCGCCTATGTGATCCTGCACCACCTGATGGGTGAGCATGCCGGAGCAGGGGGCTGGGGCTTCATCCGGGGCGGCATGGGTGCGATCAGTCAGGCCATCGCACGCTCCGGTCAGCGCTTCGGCATGGAGATCCTGACGAGCGCGCCGGTCGCCGAGGTGCGGATCGCGGATGGCAGGGCGCGCGGCATCAGCACGGCCGACGGCCGCGAATTCACGGCCAAGGTAGTCGTCTCCAACGCCGATGCGAAGACTCTGTTCCGGCGGCTGGTGAGACCTGAGCAGCTGCCCGCGGAGCTGCTCGCCGAGGTCGATGCGTTCAGAACCTTCTCCACGGCCTTCAAGATGAACATCGCCGCGGAGAGTCCGCCGCACTACCGCGCCTTCGATCCACAGCGGACGGGCTTCGGCTATCCGACCTACGTGCACCTCGCGCCCGGCATCGATTACCTCGAGCGCGCCTATGACGATGCGAAGTATGGCTGGTACTCGCGGCAGCCGTTCCTCACGCCCGTGGTGCCGACCATCGTCGACGACTCCCTCGCCCCGCCCGGCAAGCACGTCGTCAACGTATTCGGCGGGCACGCGCCTTACACCCTCCGCGGCGGCGGCGACTGGACGCAGGAAAAGCCGAATCTCGCGCGCGCCGCCCTCGCCGTCATCGACGAGCTGGCGCCGGGCTTCTCCAGGCAGATCATCGACCTCGAGCTCCTGGTACCGCCCGATCTCGAGCGTATCGTGGGCCTTCCGCAGGGGCATATCTTCCACGGCGAGCTGAGCACCGATCAGCTCTTCTGGCAGCGCCCGGTGCCGCACTGGGCCGACTACCGCACTCCGGTCCGCGGGCTCTACCAGTGCGGCTCCTCGACCCATCCGGGCGGGGGCGTTTCCGGCATCCCGGGCCACAACGCGGCGCGCGAGATCCTCAAGGACTGGAAGCGGTTGAAGTGAGCGCTCCACGCCGCGGACGCAGGGGCGGGAAGAGCCGCAGGTTCCGCACCAGCACCACGCCGGCAAAGATGACCGTGGTGCCGAGCCACTGCAGCGCGCTCAGCCGCTCATCGAGCAGCACCCAGCCGGCGAACACCGCCACGAGCGGGTTGACGTAGGCGTACGTGCCGATGCGCGCCGGTGGCTCATGGCGCAGCAGATAGGTGTAGGCGAGGAAGGCGAGCGTCGAGCTGAAGATCGCCAGGAATGTCATCGCCGCGAGTCCCCGCGGCGACCAGGACCAGCGCGCGGCGTCACCGGTGACGAGTCCCATGGCCACGAGGGTGACGCCGCCCACCAGCAGATAGCTGGCGGTAAAGGCGAGCGGGTCGCACTCCGGCTGCGATTCACGGATCGCCGCGGTGGCGAGCGCCCAGGCGAGCGCGCTGCCGAGGACCACCAGCTGCCAGCCGAAGCGGGCATGGAGCCCGACGCCGTGCGCCGACACCAGGATCGCGACGCCGACGAAGCCGAGGAAGAGGCCGAGCCAGGTGCGCCTGCTCACCGGCGTCGGGTGGCGGCCGTACATGCCAGTCCAGGCGATCCAGAATGCGGAGCTCGCGCTGATGAGGGCCACCTGGCTCGAGGCGACGTGCTGCAGGGCGAGCACGTTCAGGCCGTTGCTCACCGCGATGCCGAGGAGCGCCGCGGCCACGACCAGGCGCCAGTCGCGCGCCCGGGTCGGAAGGGCGAGGCCGCTGGCATAGACAAGGAGTGTGAGGAGCGCTCCGGAGAAGCAGAAGCGGATGCCGCCCGCGAGCAGCGGCGGGAGCTCCGTCGCCATGATGCGGCCGACGGCGTAGCTGACGCCCCACACGAGATAGATCGTGACGAAGCACGCCTGCACGAGCGAGCGCCGGCGCGTCGCAGACAGCGCCGCGAGGCCCGGAGTCGTGGCGGTGGCGACGCCGGCCCCGTCGGGGGAATCGCTCATCAGAAGTCCGCGTGGTGCGCTTCGAGGAGCGTTGGACCCCGGGCCTCGAGCGCACCGCGCACGCCTTCGATCAACGCATCGGACCCGCGGACCCTGAGACCGCGTGCGCCACAGGCGGCAGCCAAGGCCTGGAAGTCGGGATTGCGGCCCGCCACCCCGATCGGCTCGATGCCCGCAGCGAGCATGTCGTCGCGGATCTGCGCGAGCGCCTCGTTGTTCCACACCACGACCGGCAGCGGCAGTTGCAGCTCGACCGCGGTCAGGAGCTCCTGCAGCGTGAACTGCACGCCGAAGTCGCCGGCCAGCGCCACCACGGCTCGCTCCGGCTGCGCAAGCTTGGCGCCGATCGCCGCCGGCAATGCAAAGCCGAGCGTGCCGTAGCCTGAAGGGTGGAACCACGCGCCCGGGCGATCGGCCGCGTACGCATAGTTGCCCGTATAGGCGATCTGGGTCATGTCGCTGAAGACGGCGCCGTCCCCGGGGACGGCGGCGCGCAGCGCCCGCACCGCGGCGAGCGCCGGCCGCCCGTGCCGGCCGATCTGCGCTTCGATCTGCGCTCGCTGACCGGCGGCGTCACCCGCGGCGGTACGCCAGCCGCGCCGCACGCGCACGGTCTGCGCCAGCGCTTCGAGCGCGGCGACGGAGTCGGCATGGATCGCGACCGCCTGTGCGGACTGATCCGCGAGCTGCCCCGGGTCGATATCGATGCGAACGACGCGGCCGGGAAGAATGAGGCGCACCGTCGTGTAGACATCGGTCTCCGCGAGCTCGGTGCCCACCGCGATCACCACGTCGGCCGCGGCGAGCAGCTCCTGCGTGGCGCGGTAGGGGAGGCTGGCGCCGAGGCTCGCAGGGTGCGTCTCCGGGATGACGCCCTTGGCGGCCACGGTCGTGACGAGGTAGCCATCGAGCGCTTCGACGAGGCGCGTGAGTGGTGCGCCGGCATGGCGTGCCCCGCCGCCCGCTATGATGATCGGGCGCTGTGCCCGCTCGAGCAGCGCGCGTGCCGCCTCGATAGCAGAGGCGGCCGGCTGGCGGCGGGCGCTCGCGTGCACAAAGCGCTCGGGCACGAGGCCCGTGGTCTCCGCCAGCAGGTCGAGCGGGATGCCGACGTACGCCGGTCGCGGCCGCTCGCCCCCCAGGTAGGCAAATGCCGAGGCGAGGTGGGCGCGCACCTCCTCCGGCGAATTCGCGTGCAGCGCGAGCCCGGCGGCGCCGCTCGCTACGGCGCGCTGGTCGGCGAGCTCGTGCAGCACGCCCCAGTGACGACCGAGCGAGGCGCGCACCGGGGTGGTGGCGATGACGAGCATCGGCACGGAGTCCGAGGCGGCCTGCGCGATGGCCGTGAGTGCATTGGTGAGTCCGGGGCCGGAGATTAGCAACACCGCTGCGGGGCGCCCCGTTACGCGAGCGAAGCCGTCAGCCGCGAAGGCGGCGTTCTGCTCGTGGCGGGCGAGCACGTGGCGCACCCGCCCGGACTCGAGCCCGCGGTACAGCTCGATGTTGTGAACGCCCGGGATGCCGAACGCGGTGTCGATGCCGTTGGCGGCCAGCGTCTCGATGACGTAGCGGCCGACTGTCCGGTGGGCTGCGCTCATGCGCTTGAAATGTTAGCACCGCCCACGCAGAGTAAGCTGCGTGAAATTCTCCTCGCTCGTAGGAAGGATCGGCGGCACCGGTGCCGACGCCTGGCTCACGCACTATCAGGCGGCCGAGGCGCGCGCGCGCGGCGAGGACGTGATCGTGCTGAGCGTCGGCGATCCCGACATCGACACCCCGGCCCCGGTGCTCGAGCGCGCGATCGAGCAGCTGCGCCGCGGCGATACGCATTACGTCCCGCCAGCCGGCCGGCTCGGGGTGCGGCAGGCGATCGCGCGCGCACACGCCGCGCGCACCGGGCAGGCGGTCGGCGCCGAGAACGTGGTCTATCTCGCCGGAGCGCAGAACGCGCTGTTCGCGGCGTCGCTGTGCCTCCTGGGGCCCGGGGACGAGGTGGTGAGCTTCGAGCCCATGTACCCGACCTATCCGGCGACGCTCGAGGTGGGCGGCGCGCGGCTGGTGCACGCCCCCGCGGACGCGGGACTGCGCCCCGACCTCGCGGGACTTGCGGCGCTCGTCACGAGCCGCACGCGCGCGATCGTCTGGGCGAGCCCCAACAATCCGAGCGGCATCGTCTTCAACGAGGCGGAGCTCGCAGCCATCGCCGAGCTGGCGCGCCGCTACGACCTGTGGCTGATCGCCGACGAGGTCTACGCGGGACTGGCTCCCGGGGGCAGGGCGCCGGGGCTCGCCGCACGCCTCCCGGAGCAGGTGGTGACGCTCGGCAGCCTCTCGAAATCGCACGCCATGACTGGCTGGCGCGCCGGCTGGCTCGTCGGTCCGCGCGAGCTCGCGGCCAAAGTGGAGCTCCTCGCCATGTGCATGCTGTTCGGCCTGCCGGGCTTCGTGCAGGAGGCCGCCATCACCGCGCTTGCCATCGCGCCCGAGGCCGAGGAGCGCACGCGGGAGTTCTGCCGCAGCCGACAGCAGCGTTTTGCGGCTGGATTGCGCGGCATCGGCGAGCTGCGCCTCATCAAGCCCGAGGCCGGCATGTTCATGCTGATCGACGTGAGCGCCACGCACTTGACGGGCCGTGAGTTCGTGCGTGCGCTCTATGCTTCACAGAAGGTCTCGCTGCTGGACGGGGCGGCCTTCGGGGCGGCGACCGCCCATTGCGTGCGGGTATGCTTCGCGACCGACCAGCAGACCATCGATGCGGCCTGTGAGCGGATCCGGCGCTTCTGCGCCACGGAGCTCTCAGCCGCGCGTGCCACCACCGCCGCCCGCTGACGGCACCGCAGCGCCGAGGCGCGAGTGGCGCCGCCCGTAGGCGGCGTAGATGACGAGCCCGAGGGCGCTCCAGGCGAGCAGCTGCAGCCACGTCGCCCCCGGCAGGCTCAGCATCAGGACCACGCAACTGGCAACGCCGAGCGCAGGCACCAGTGGCACCCACGGCGTGCGGAACGGCCGCTGGGCGGCGGGATCGATCCGGCGCAGCACCAGGACTCCGACGCACACCATGGTGAAGGCGAGCAGCGTACCGAGGGAGATGAGCTCGCCGAGCGTGCCGAGCGGCACGACGCCGGCGATCAGCGCGGCGATTCCGCCCGTCAGGAGCGTCGCGATCACGGGAGTCTGGTGCCCGCCGCTCACGCGCCCGAGTGCCGCCGGCAGCAGGCCATCGCGTGCCATCGAGTAGAAGATGCGCACCTGTCCGACGATACTGGCCAGTACTACGGAGACGAGCCCCACGAGCGCTACGACGCTCACCAGCGCCTTGACCGATCCGAGGGGGACGTGCGCCGCGGACAGCGCGTAGTAGAGGGGGTCGGCAACGGCGAGCGAGCGGTAGTCGGCGAGACCGGTGATGACGAAGCTGACGCTGACGTAGAGCAGCGTGCAGATGAGCAGTGAGGCGAACAGGCTCCAGGGGAGCGTACGCTGCGGATTGCGGGCCTCCTCCGCCAGCGTCGAGACCCCGTCGAAGCCGATGTAGGCGAAGAACAGGATCCCCGCGCCGCGCGCCAGTCCCGACCAGCCGAACTGCCCGAAGCTGCCGGCATTCTCGGGAATGAATGGCTGCCAGTTGGCGGGATGCACGTAGCGTGCACCGACCGCCACCAGCACGATGAGCGCGAACACCTTGGCGAGCACGATCACGGTGTTGACCGCCGCGGAGGTGCGGGTTCCGGCGAGCATGAGGGCGGTGCAGCCGAGCACCACCGCGACCGCGGGCAGGTCGAGCCAGGCGCCGGTCGCGACCACATGGTGGTGAGTGTCGAGCGTCAGGGGTGCCTGCGAGAGCAGCGGCGGCAGCACGACCCCGAGATCGCGCAGCGCCGCCTGCGCGTAACCCGACCAGCTGATCGCCACGAGCGATGCCGAGAACAGCCACTCGAGCACCAGGCTCCAGCCGATGACCCACGCGGTGAGCTCACCCAGCGTCACATAGGCGTACGAGTAGGCGCTGCCCGAGATCGGCACCATGGCGGCGAACTCGGCGTAGCATAGTCCGGCGAAGAAGCAGGCGAGGCTGGCCAGCACGAAGGCGAGCGATACCGCCGGACCCGCCTGATGCGCGGCGACCTCACCGGTGAGCGAGAAGATGCCGGCGCCGATGGTGCAGCCGACGCCGAAGGCCGTCAGGCTCCAGAAGCCGAGCGCACGCTCGAGGTGCGAGCCGCGCTCCCCACGGCTCTCGGCAATGCACAACGCGACGGACTTGCGCCGCAGAACCGCAAGGCCGGCGCGCGTCACGGGCTACTGCGGAATCGCGCCTCCGGGCGTGAGCTTGTCGATCGCGGCCGGCAGCGCCTGCGAGAGTTTCTGCGCGAGGTCCTGCGGGCTGATGCCGGCCTTGGCGGCCAGCTGGCCCAGGACCGGGCTGCTGCCGAACACCTTGCTGAGCTGCTCGGGCGAGATCGCCTGATTCGCCCCCGTACCGACCCAGGAGCGCGCCGCGCCGCCGAGTCCCTGGCTCTCGAGCTGACTCACGATCCCCTGCACGCCGCCATGCTGCTGAATGAAGCTGTTCACCACGCTCGCCATCTCGGCGCCGACGACCCCGCCAATCAATCCATCGAGCAGTCCCATAGAAGCCTCCGGTTCGTTAGCCGACTCCCCGTCGAGGCCGGCATTGTGCGCGGGAGTGCCCGGCGTGCTCAAGGGCCGCAGCGCCGCGCGCCTGCCGGCGCACATGCCGCTGCTACGGGGGGCGGTGCGCAGCGGGCCGCCTTATTATATTATTACGACAACATTAAAAAGAGCGCGCCGCGACCGCTGGCGCTGGATGGTGGGCGCGATCATGAGACAGGTGAGAACTCTGGGACTGCTCGGCACCGGCGTGATCGGCGGCGGCTGGGCGGCACGCGCGCTGCACTTCGGCATCGACGTGGTGGCCGCGGACGTCAAGCCCGAGATGGAGGCGTGGATTCGCGGCGCCGTCGCCAACGCCGAAGGAGCCCTGTCGCGGCTGACCTTCGCGCCGCTGCCGCCCAAGGGCAAGCTGTCCTTCACCACCGATCTCTGCCTCATGGCGCGCTCGGTCGACTTCGTCCAGGAGAACATCCCGGAGCAGCTCGAGCTCAAGCAGCGCACCCTCGCGGCGATCAGCCGGCACGCGCCGCGGGACGTCGTGATCGCCTCCAGCACCTCGGGCCTCATGCCGAGCGACCTGGCGAGCGCCCTGGAATTTCCCGAGCGCTTCCTGGTCGCCCATCCTTTCAATCCGGTGTACCTGCTACCGCTCGTGGAGCTGGTGGGCGGCAAGGTGACGTCCACGGACACGGTCGAGGCGGCGGCCCGCTTCTACACTTTCATCGGTATGCATGCGCTCAGGGTGCGGCGCGAGATTCCGGGCCACCTCACCGACCGGCTGCAGGAGGCGCTGTGGCGCGAGATCCTGCACCTGGTGAACGACGGCGTCGCGACCACGGGTGAGCTCGACGACTCGATCGTGTACGGACCGGGCCTGCGCTGGGCTGGTATGGGCACGAATCTCATCTATCACCTCGCCGGAGGGGAGCCCGGCATGCGCCACATGCTCAGGCAGTTCGGGCCGTGCCTGAAATGGCCGTGGACCAGGCTCGAGGCGCCCGAGCTCACCGAGCAGCTGATCGACCGCATGGTGGAGGGCACGCAGGCCCAGGCCGCCGGCCGCTCGATCCGCGAGCTCGAGCGGTTGCGCGATGACTACCTGGTGGCCATTCAGCAGGTGCTGCGCCAGTTCAACATCGGCGCGGGGGCGACGCTGCGCGCGCTCGAGGAGCGACTGTACGAGGCGGGCGCGGCCGCGGCGCGCGGGAAGCTCGCGGCGGCTGCGGCCGGCGAGGGTGTGGCGGCGCCGCTCAGGCTCCTCGAGACGCAGGTGCGCCCGGAGTGGGTCGACTACCACGGTCATATGACCGACTCGCGCTTCCTGCAGGTCTTCGGCGACGCCAGCGACGCGCTGCTGCGCTACGCCGGTGTCGACGAGGCCTACCGGCGCTCGGGCCGCGCGCTCTACACCGTGGAGACCCATGTGACGCACCAGGCGGAGGCGCGCTCGCTCGAGCCCCTCTACGTCACGAGCCGCGTGCTCGAGGTCGACGACAAGCGCGTGCGGCTCTTTCACGTGCTGCACCGGCGGCGCGATGAGGCGCAGGTGGCGACGGCCGAGCAGCTGTATCTGCACGTCGATACTGCGGCGGGCAAGGCTTCGCCCATGGACGCGGGCGTACGGGGGCGCCTCACGGCACTGCGGGCGGCGCAGGCGCGGCTGCCGCCGCCTCCCGAGGCCGGGCGCCTCACCGGCAAGGCGCGTTGATGCCGAAGATCGTCGATCACGAGCGCCGCCGCGACGAGATCGCGCTGGTCGCCTGCCGGGTCGTGGCGGAATACGGCTTCGACCAGGCGACGATCGTCCGCATCGCGCGCGAGGCCGGCTACACCACCGGCATGGTGGCGCACTATTTCGACACCAAGCAGGAGATCGTCATCGCGGCGCTGCGCCTGATCCTGCGCCGCATCGAGGAGCGGCTCACGGCGGCGGCCGGCGACGGCGACCGGGAGCTGCTGGCGCTGCTCACCGAGGCGCTGCCGGTCGATGCGACGCGCTTCACCGAGTGCGCGTTCTGGACCGCGTTCTGGGGACAGGTGTCGGCCGACAAGCGCCTCAAACGCATCAATGCCTGGATGCACCGCGAGTACCTCAAGCTGTTCGAGCGCTGTCTGGCGCGCGGCTGGCGCGAGTGGCGGCAGTGGTCACCGCAGGTGCGTGACCAGGTGCTGCGCTCGGTAGTCACTTTCATCAATGGCCTCACGGCGAGCGTGGTGGCGAGCCCGCGTGACTGGCCCGCGGCGCGCCAGATCGGCCAGCTGCGGCTGCAGCTCGAGATGCTGCATGCCTGGGCGTCGGGCGCGGCCGCCTCGAGCCCCGCGCGCCGCAGCCGCCGCGCGGCCGCGGCCGTTGCCTAGGAGAGCACCGTGGATTTCAGTCTCAGCGAAGAGCAACAGCTGATCGTCGACACGACGCGCAAGTTCGTGCGCGAGGAGCTCGTGCCGCACGAGAACCAGGTCGAGCAGACCGGCGCGGTGCGCCCGGAGCTCCACCGCGAGCTGCGGGCCAAGGCGCAGGCCGCGGGCCTGTTCGCCGCCAACATGCCGGCCGAAGTCGGCGGCGCGGGTCTGGGGGGCGTCGCCTGGGTGCTGTACGAGAAGGAGCTCGGCCACACGAGCTACGCGCTGCAGTATGGCTGCGTGGCGCGGCCATCCAACATACTGCTCGCCTGCAACGGCGAGCAGCGTGCGCGCTACCTGCTGCCGGCAGTGCGCGGTGAGCGCACCGAGTGCCTCGCCATGACCGAGCCGCAGGCGGGCTCCGACCTGCGGGGCATGAAGACCACTGCGGTGGAGCGGGGCGGCGATTTCGTCATCAACGGCACCAAGCATTTCATCAGCCACGCCGATCATTCCGACTTCGTCATCCTGTTCGCCGCGAGCGGCGAGGAGGAGGGTGCGCGCGGTCGCAGGAAGCTGATCACGGCCTTCCTGGTGGATATGGGAACCCCGGGCTTCACGGTACGGCGCGGCTACCAGAACGTCTCACACCGGGGCTATACCAACAGCATCCTCGAGTTCAACGACTGCCGCGTGCCGAAATCGGCGGTGCTCGGGGAAGTTCACCAGGGCTTCGAGGTCGCCAACACCTGGCTCGGCGCCACGCGGCTGCAGGTCGCGGCCAACTGCCTGGGCCGCGCCGAGCGGGCCCTGGCGCTCGCCATGCAATGGGCGGCCGACCGCCGCCAGTTCGGCCAGCAGATCGGCAAATTCCAGGGCGTCGCCTTCAAGCTCGCCGACATGACAGTCGAGCTGCGCGCGGCGGAGCTCCTGACGCTCGAGGCGGCGTGGAAGCTCGGGCAGAACATCGCCACCGACATGGACATGGCGATGGCGAAGCTGAAAGCGAGCGAGATGCTTGCCATGGTGGCGGACGAGGCGCTGCAGATCCACGGCGGCATGGGGCTCATGACCGAGCTGCCGCTCGAGCGCATCTGGCGCGATGCGCGCATCGAGCGCATCTGGGACGGCACGAGCGAGGTGCAGCGGCACATCATCTCGCGCGCGCTGCTGCGCCCGCTCGGGGGCTAGAGTGCTGAATGGCCGCGCGCTGAACAAGACATTTTCGGGAACGCCGCCCGAAGTCAGCGCCCCTTCCACAGCGGCTTACGCTTCTCGGCGAAGGCGCGTGCGCCTTCCTTCAGATCCTCCGAGCGGATCACCTTCTGCACGGCGCTCAAGGCGTCGTGCACCTCGAAGGCCTGGTGCTCAGGCGTCATCTCGGTCTGGCGCAGCAGCTGCTTGATCGCCGGAAAGAGCAGCGGCGGCCCGTCAGCGAGCCCCTGGGCGATCTCACGCGCCCTGGCGAGACCTGTGCTCTTCGGGACCACATGGTTGGCGAGCCCCCAGTGCTTGGCCTCCGCGGCGTCCATCCAGCGGCCGGTCATGAGGAATTCCACCGCGACGTGGTAGGGAATGCGGCGGCGCAGCTTGATGGTGCCGGCATCGGCGAGCACGCCGACGTTGATCTCCGGCAAGGCGAACTTGGCCTGCTCCTCCATGACGATGATGTCGGTGCCGAGGACCAGCTCCATGCCGCCGCCGCAGGCGATGCCGTTGACCGCCGCGATCAGCGGCTTGTCGAGATTGCGCGGATAGTTGAGACCGCCGAAGCCGGCGGCCCCCCAGTCGGTGTCGGACTCTTCACCGGCGGCCGCACCCTTCAGATCCCAGCCGGCGCTGAAGAAGCGCTCGCCCGCGCCGGTGACGATGCAGATGCGCAACGCCGGGTCGTCGCGGAAAGCCTCGAACACCTTGTTGAGGCGCCTGCTGGCCGCGAGATCGATGGCATTGGCTTTGGGGCGGTCGAGCGTTACCTCGAGGATGGCGCCGTTGACGACCGTGTGGACTCCGCCGGAGGAGCTGTGGATGAGGTCTGACATTTCGCGATTACTCCGTCAGTCGGATCAGGGCATCCACTGCCACCGCGCCGAGGCTCGCGGGCCGGACGATGACCGGATTGATGTCGAGCTCCGACAGTGTCTCGAGATTGGCCTGCGCGTAGCGGGCGCAGGCGAGGGCAGTCTGGACGAGCGCCGGCACGTCGCCGGCCGGCCGGCCGCGGAAGCCCGCCAATAAGCGCGCCACCCGCAGTCTCCGCAGCGCCATCTCGATGGACGCGGCGTCGAAGGGCGGCAGGAGCGTGACCGAGTCCCGCAGCAGCTCGGTGAGCACGCCCCCGGCGCCGAGCACCAGGAGCTGCCCGAACTGCGGGTCGACCGTGACGCCGATCAGCACCTCGGCGACCCCGTCGGTGACCATCTCCTCGATCAGCAAGCTGTCGGAGAGCACGGCGAGCCGCTGCGCGGCCTGGGCCGCCTCGGCGGCGCTGCGCACGTTGAGCACCACGCCGCCCACCTCGGACTTGTGCTCGAGGGTTTCAGCCGCGGCCTTGATGACCACTGGGAAGCCGAGCGCTTCGGCGGCACCGGGCGCATCGCGCGGCGGCACCACCGCCGAGCGCGGTACGCGCACGCCATGAGCGGCGAGCGCTGCCTTGGCTCGGTGCTCGGTGAGCGCACGGGCCTGCTCTCTCAGTACCCGCGGGCGGCGCAGCTCGATGTCCGGGCCGCGCCGCCAGGCCTGGCCGACGCCGCCCGCCAGGTCGAGGGCCTCGAGGGCCTCGCGCTGGCCCTGCAGCGGCACGACGCCCGCCGCCAGGCAGCGTTCGCGAGTCGCGGCGGGGAGCGACTCGGGGAGCGAGGAAATCACCGCGCCGCGCGACGGCGCGCCGGGAATCGCCGCGATGAACTCCTCGATGCCGCTCAGATACGCGCTCGCGTCGGCCTCGCCCTCCGGCGGGCAGTCGATCATGAAGCCGACGGCGTCGAAGCCCGAGCGCTGGGCGACCCTGAACATCTCGCGCATGCGCGGCCGGTCGAACCACACGTAGGTCTGGAAATCCAACGGATTTGCGAGCGCCACCCGCTCGGAGAGGATCTCACGCAGGCGCGCGGCGCTCGCCGTGGGGAGCGGGGAAAACTCGAGTCCGAGGTGGCGGGAATTGTCGGCGGTCATCGCCATGTCGCCGCCCGATGCGCCCATGACGAGCACGCGCTTGCCCGGCAACGGGCCGCCGCAGTGAAACAGCTTGAGCGTTTCGCACAAAGTGCCGAGCGATTCGCAGCGGGCGATTCCCGCCTGCCGGCAAAAGGCATCGAAGGCCGCGTCGGCGCCGGCGAGCGCGCCGGTGTGCGTGTGGGCGGTGCGTGCGGCCGCGGCCGTGCGCCCCGCCTTGACGAGCGCGACGGGCTTGCCGGCGGCGCGCGCGGCGGCGACGGCGCGCGCGAAACGCGTGATGTCTCTGACGCCCTCGAGGTAGAGCCCGAAGGCGGTGACGCGCTCATCGGCGGCCAGCAGCTCGATCAGGTCCTCGGCGGCGAGCCGCGTCTGGTTGCCGACGGTCAGCACGCAGCCGACAGGGAGGGATCGGCCGTTGAAGAGGAGATTGAGCGAGATGGTGCCGCTTTGGCAGATGAGCGCCACGCCACGCTCGCGGCGTGCGCCCACCACCTGATCGGGCCACAAGGCGACGCCGTCGAAGAAATTGATGAAGCCGTAGCAGTTCGGGCCGAAGAACGGCAGCTCGCCGGCGCCCGCCAGCAGCTCCTCCGTGAGTCGCCGGCCTTCCGCGGTGCCGCTCTCGGAGAAGCCGGCCGCGAAGCAGACGAAGCCACCGGCGCCGCGGGCGCTCAGGGCCGCGGCGATCGCGGGGACCTCGCGATGCGGCGCGGCGACGAAGGCCGCGTCCGGAGCGCCCGGGAGCTCGTCGACGGAGCGGAAGTAGCGCTGCTCCGGGGTCGAGGGGCGCGACGGATGCACGCGCCAGAGCTCGCCCCGGTAGCCGATCCTGCGGCTGGCGGCGGCCACGGCGTCCGCCCACTCGCCGCCAATCAGCGCGACGCTGCGCGGCGCGAGCAGGCGCTCCATGGCGCGCGAACTCATCCGCCGCGCGCCCCGCCGCGCAGGCTGAGCGCGCGTGACCCGGGGCCGAAGTCGGCGGCCGGGGCTGCGGCAGCGAGCGCAGCGATCGCGGACGCAACCGCAGGCGGAAAGGGCTCGGACCCGGGGCTGTGGCCCTGGCGCACGTGCAGCAGCATGAACTCGACGGTCGCCGCCACGGGTCCGTCCGGCGCGCGGCGCAGCGTGAAACCTGCGTGCAGGCGCTTATGATCGCTGCCGAGGACGGTGACGGCGACGGCGACACGATCGCTCTGCTTCACCTCGGAGAGGTAGTGCACGTGCATTTCCAGAGTGTAGAGGGTGCAGCGCGTGCGGGCCCGGTAGGCGGCGTCGAGCCCCAAGCGGTCCATGAGCGCGTCACAGGCGCTGCTGGCCATCAGGCCATAGTAGGCATCACGGACATGACCGTTGTAGTCGATCCAGGCCGGCTCGATCGCCGTTTCGTATATGGGGACTCCCGCCACGATGCCGGCACGCGCGCGTCAGTGGAGCTTCAGGCGGTCGCGCGCCTCGGCGGCGCCGACGACCCGCGCACCCATGGCCTCTATGAGGGTGCGCGCCTTCTCGACCAGCTGCGCATTGCTCGCGTAGACGCCCCGGCTCAGATACAGGTTGTCCTCGAGACCGACGCGCACGTTGCCGCCGAGCAGCACCGACTGCGCGACCCACGGCATCTGCATGCGGCTGACCGCGAAGGAGGTCCACACACAGCCGGGCGGCAGATAGTTGACCATCGCGAGCAGGTGACCGGTGTCGGCCGGCACCCCGTAGGGAATGCCGGTGCACAGCTGAATGAGCGCCGGCGCGCCGATCAGCTCCTCCTTGATGAGCTGCTTCACGAACCAGAGGTTGCCGGTATCGAACACCTCGAGCTCGGGCTTCACGCGCAGGTCGCGCAGGATGGCCGCGCCCTGGCGCAGGTAGTTGGGCGTGGATACGTAGGCGCGGTTGCCGTCGCCGAAGTTGAGCGAGCCACAGTCGAGCGTGGCGATGTCGGGACGGTAGAGCCCCTCCTGGCACAGGTCGATCACGTGCCGCATGCGCTCTTCCTGGCTGACGAAGTCGCTGCCCGCCGCCGGCGTGTCGGCGAGCCCCTGATCTCCCACGCAGATGTAACCGCCCATGCCGCAGGTGAGGTTCACCAGCACATCGACCCTGCTCTCGCGGATCCGCTTCACCACCTCGCGGTAGTGACGCGTCGCCATGCTGAAGGCGCCGGTCTCGGGATCGCGCACGTGAATGTGCACGATGGCGGCGCCGGCGCGTGCGGCCTCGACCGCCGAGGCGGCAATCTGCTCGGGGGTGATCGGGCAGTGAGGGCTCTTGGTGACCTTGGTGTCGTCGCCGGTGACGGCACAGGTGATGATGACGTCGGAGTTCATGTCGGCCCTCGAGCTCAGCGCCTGACGTGATAATATTATGGCCATAATAATATAGCGCGACGGCGCGGCGCGGCAAGCCGCGCCCGCGCGAGAGGAGCGAGCCATGCAGACGCAATTGTTGATCGGCGGGCGGCTCACCGGTGGCGAGGGCCCCCCGGAGACGGTGCTCGATGCAGCGAGCGGTGCGCAAATCGCCGCCGTTGCCTCGGCCAGCCTCGAGCAGGTGGAGGCGGCGGTGACCGCGGCGGAGGCGGCCTTCGACGGCTGGGCCGGCACGGCACCGCGGGAGCGCGCGGCGCTGCTGCTGAAGATCGCGGAAGGCATCGAGCGCGAGGCGGCCGCTTACGCGAGCCTCGAGTCGCGCAACACCGGCAAGCCGCTGCCGGCGATGCTCAACGACGAGATGCCCTCGATCGCGGACGTGTTCCGCTATTTCGCCGGGGCGTGCCGCATTCCCCAGGGACTGGCGGCCGGGGAGTATCTGCCGGGACACACGAGCATGATCCGCCGCGACCCGGTCGGCGTGGTCGGGTCGATCGCGCCGTGGAATTACCCGTTGATGATGGCGGCGTGGAAGATCGCGCCGGCGATCGCGGCCGGCAATACCCTGGTACTCAAGCCCTCCGAGCAGACGCCGCTCACGGCCCTGAAGCTCGGCGAGCAGCTTGCCGCGATCCTGCCGCCGGGGGTCGTCAACATCGTCTGCGGGCGGGGCGAGCCGGTCGGCACGGCGCTCACCGGCCATCCGCGCGTGCGCATGGTGTCGCTGACCGGGGACGTGGGTACCGGCCAGAAGGTGCTGGCCGCGGCGGCCGGGAATCTCAAGCGCACGCACCTCGAGCTCGGCGGCAAGGCCCCGGTCATCGTCTTCGACGACGCCGACCTCGAGGCGGTCGTGGCGGGAGTACGCACCTTTGCCTTCTACAACGCCGGCCAGGACTGCACGGCGGCCTGCCGCCTGTATGCGGGCGAGCGCATCTACGAGCGCCTGGTCGCGGATCTCACCGGTGCCGCGCGCAGCATTCGCGTGGGGACGCAGCAGGAGCCCGGTGTCGAGATGGGCCCGTTGATCTCGGAGAAGCAGCGCGAGCGGGTGGCAGGCATGGTGGCACGCGCGGCGGCGGCGGCGCACATGGAGGTTACGACCGGGGGAGCCAGGCGTGCCGGCGGCGGCTTCTTCTACGAGCCGACGGTGATAGCCGGCGCCCGCCAGGGGGATGAGATCGTGCAGCGCGAGGTGTTCGGACCGGTGGTGTCGGTCACGCGCTTCAGTGACACGAGCGAAGCGCTGCGCTGGGCCAACGATTCGGAATACGGGCTCGCGTCCTCGGTTTGGACGCGCGACATCGGCCGCGCGATGCAGGTCGCGGCACGGCTGCAGTATGGCGCGACGTGGATCAACACCCATTTCGCCACCGTGAGCGAGATGCCGCATGGCGGCTTCAAGCGCTCGGGCTACGGCAAGGATCTGTCGGTCTACGCGCTCGAGGACTACACCGTCGTGCGGCACGTGATGGTGAAACGCTGATGCCGGCCGGCTGCCGCGCGGCGGGCGCGGCGCTGCTCGCCGCGCTGCTCGCCGCGCTGCTCCTCGCCTCCTGCGGCCGCGGCGCCCAGGGCGGCGGCGAGCAGCCGGTGCTGCACGTCTACAACTGGGCCGACTACATCGGTAGCGACACGATCGCGGAGTTTGAGCGCGCCACCGGCATCCGGGTCGAGTACGACACCTACGATTCCGACGAGACCCTCGAGGCGAAGATGATGGCGGGCGACTCGGGCTACGACGTCGTCAGCACCTCGACCGACTTCTTCGCGCGCCAGATCAAGGCCGGCATCTACCAGCCGCTCGAGCGCTCGCGCCTCCCCAACTGGGGCAACCTCGATCCGGGCGCGCTGGCGATCGAGGCCGTGGCCGACCCCGGCAATCGCTACGCCATGCCCTACCTGCACGCGGTCAATGGCTTTGCCTACAACGTCGACCAGGTGCGCAGGCGCCTGGTGGACGCGCCGGTCGACAGCCTCGACCTGATCTTCAGGCCCGCGATTCTCGCCCGCTTCGCCGATTGCGGCGTGTCGTTCCTCGACTCGGCCGAGGACGTGCTGCAGCTCGCGCTCAACTACCTGCACCTCGACCCGAACACCGCGAGTGCCGCCGACTATGCTCAGGCGGAGAAGCTGCTGCTCTCGGTCCGCCCGTACGTCAAGGCCTTCGATTCCTCGGAGTACATGAACGGGCTCATCAACGGCGAGTTCTGCATCTCCATGTCCTGGTCCGCGGACTATTCCACCTCGCGCGCCCGGGCCCGGGCCGCCGGTGTCGACGTGCACCTCGCCTTCACGGTGCCGAAGGAGGGTGCCAACGGCACCTACGACGCGCTGCTCATTCCGGCCGATGCGCCGCACCCGCACAATGCCCACCGCTTCCTGAACTTCATTCTCGAGCCGAAGGTGATCGCCGCCATCACCAACGAGATCCACTACGGTAACGACAACCGCGCGGCCAACGCCTACGTCGACCCGCAGATACTCAACGACCCGACGATCTACCCGACCGCGGAGGTGGCGGCGCGCCTGTACCACTCGCACGAGGTCGGCCCGGCCCTCGAGCGTCTCCGCACGCGCACCTGGACGCGGATCAAGACGGCGCTCTAATGGACCGGTACCTGCGTGCGCCTGGGAAGAGTTCGCGCGTCACTGTTCCGCGAGCTGCAGCTCGAGCGCGCGGCGGCGCTCGGCCCGCCGCATGAGCCAGCCGGCGCTCAGGATGATGACCCCCACACCGCACACGATGAGACTCGCGAGCGCGTTGATGTCCGGACTCACGCCGAGTTTCACCTTCGAATAGATCACCATCGGCAGGGTGCTCGCGCCCGGGCCGGAGACGAAGCTCGAGATCACCAGGTCATCGAGCGACAGCGTGAAGCACAGCAACCAGCTCGAGACGATCGCCGGGGCGATGATCGGCAGGGTGATCTCGAGAAAGGCGCGCGCGGGTCCCGCGCCGAGATCCATCGCCGCCTCCTCGAGCGAGCGGTCGGCGCTCGCGAGGCGCGCCTGCACCGTGATGGTGACGTAGGCGGTGCAGAAGGTGACGTGCGAGATCACGATGGTGGTGAAGCCGCGGTGCGGCCAGGAAAGCAACTGCACCATTGACACGAACAGCAGCAGTTGCGTGATGCCGGTGATGATCTCCGGCATGACGAGCGGTGCATTCACCATGCCGGTGAGCAGCAGCCGCCCGGGGAATCGGGCAAAGCGCACCAGGGCGACGGCCGCCAGCGTGCCGAGGACCACCGCCCCCGTGGAGGCGCTCACCGCCACCTCGAGCGACAGGAGCGCCGCCTCGAGCAGCTGGCGGTTGTGCCACAGGGCGCCGTACCACGCGGTGGAGAAGCCGCCCCAGACATTGACGAGCGGCGAGGCGTTGAACGAGTAGCCGATCAGCACCAGGATCGGGAGGTAGAGGATCGCGATGCCGAAGCACAGCAGCGAGAAGAGAAACAGCGAGCCACGCCGTTCCACGGGACCTCAGGCTTCGAGCTGGCGCACGTTGTAGTACTGGTAGATGGCGATCGGCCCGACCAGCAGCAGCAGGAACGCGATCGCCACCGCGGCCGCCACCGGCCAGTCGTGATTGCCGAAGAACTCATCCCACAGCACCCGTCCGATCATCAGGTTGTTGGGACCGCCGAGGAGCGAGGGAATGACGAACTCGCCCACTGCCGGGATGAATACCAGCATCGAGCCCGCGATCATTCCCGGTATGGACAGCGGCAGCGTGACATCGAGAAAAGCGCGCCACGGAGTGCTGCCGAGGTCGGCGGCCGCCTCGAGGAGCGTCGCGTCGAGCTTCTCGAGCGTCGCGAACAGCGGCAGCACCATGAAGGGCAGATAGGAATAGATGATACCGAGATAGACCGCGAGATTGGTGCGCATGATGCGCAGCGGGTGCTCGATGAGGCCGAGATTGAGGAGCACGGTGTTCAGCAGGCCGTTGTCGCGGATGATGCCCTCGAGGGCGTAGACGCGCAGCAGGAACGAGGTCCAGAAGGGCAGCATGATGATGAGCAGCAGCACGCTCTGGGTCGCGCGCGGCGCGCGCGCGATCGCATAGGCCATCGGGTAGCCGAGCGCCAGGCAGATGAGGGTGGCGAAGAACGCGGTGCGCAGCGAGAACAGATAGGCGGCCCCGTACAGCTCGTCGGTGAGGAGGTAGCGATAGTTCGCGAGCGTCGCCGCGAGCCTGAGGCCGTGAGCGTGCGTCCACGTCAGCACGTCGCTAAACGGCGGCACGCGCGCGGCGGTCTCCGCGAAGCTGATCTTGAAGGCGAAGGCGAATGGAATGAGGAAGAACAGCAGCAGGAAGATCAACGGCGGCAGGATGATGAACCAGCGGCCCGCGCTTCCGGTTGTTCTCATGGTGTGTGCGCGTTGCGTCCGGGTACCCGGCGACTATTGTGCGGGATAAACCCGCCGCCCGATAGAACGCCGCTGGTGCGCGCGCTCAGGTCCGCTAAGGGGCGCGGCGCGCCGGGCCGCGGGCAGGCTCCCGCACGGGAGCGGGGAATTGTCCCGGGAATACCGAACGCAGGTAGGCGAGGGCACGTGCCACCAGGGCGCGCCGGTCGATGTTCTCCTCGCTCTGGAAGGCGATCCCCTGCCACAGCACCTCGAGCACCCCGATCAGCCCGAGTGCCACCCCGTCGGCATCGAGGTGCGTCGCGCCGGTCTGTGCGATCAGCTCGCGCGTGAGCTCGCGCACCAGCGCGGCGAAGTCCTCGTCCTTCTGCCCGCAGATCTGCAGATACTCCTGGCGCGAGCTCGCCTCGCCCCAGAACGAGTACCAGACCGAGACCTTGCGGGGACTGGCGATCTCGGCGTCCAGGTAGAGCTCGACCAGCAGCCCGAGCGCCACGACGGGCGAATGCTTGAGCGCGGCGACGGGCTTCAGTACCCGCTGCTCGAACTCGGAGGCGAGATACTCGAGCGCCGCGACCAGCATGGCCGCCTTGGACTTGAAATAGAAGCGCACGATGCCGGGTGACAGCCCGGCGAGCGCCACCACGCGGCTGACCGTGGTGCGCGAGGGTCCGTAGATGTGCAGCGCCGAGATGCAGGCCTCGATCAGGCGCTGCCGCGCGCGCACCCGCCCGGGGCGGGCGCGATCCGCCGCGGCTGCCGGGAGCGCGGATGGGGTTGGAGTCGACATGCGCCGCGACGCCACCGCGGCTCAGCTGAAGCGCGCCGGCGCGCTCGGCAGACGCACCTCAGGGATGCGCGCGCGCAGCAGGTTGTGGAATTCGAGCATCCAGGTCTCGATCTGCGACAGCGGCCCCGGCCGGTAGTGGCTGTCGGCGATGCCACGCTGCAGACGCTCGCAGAGCTCCCGGTCCTCGTTGTTGACCTGCATGTTGATGCGGTTGCCGAGCCAACGGAGCAGCCGCATCTCGCGCCGCCCGTCGCGCAGCCCGAAGGAGGCGCTGCGGATCAGAGCCTTTCCCGGTCCGCGCGGCAGCACCTGAAAGAAATCCATCTGCTCGGGGAAGATGTCGATGCCGTGATTGGGCAGGTAGCTGTAGAAGCGCCAGCTGCGGCGCTCCCGTTCCGGCAGATGCGGCGCCGTCACCTCGCCGACGTATTTCTGATAGAGCCGCTCGCTCCAGCGCGGCGAGGGCGCCGCGCGCATCCAGCTGATGCCGCGCCCGATGCCGGGAACGCCGCGCTGGTCCTCGTAATCGGGTGTGAACATGCGGGCGAGGCCCGGATGGCCGATCGGCACATGATAGGACTCGAGATAGTTGTCGATCGCGATCTTCCAGTCGACGTTCCACTCCTCGGTGAAGAGCGGCTGCGTCGGCACGAGCTCGTCCAGCCGATAAGGTGCCAGCTCTTCCATGAGCGGTGCCCACGCCTGCGAGGGAGGCAGGGGCGCCTCCGCGGCGAGGCACACCCAGACGAAACCCAGCGCCTCCTCGAGCCGCACCGCAGCGAGCCCGTGCTCGCGCAGGTCGAGATCGGGAAAGCTGTCGCGGGCGGGAGTGGCGAGGAGGGAGCCGTCGTAGCGGTAGGTCCAGCCGTGGTACGGACAGGTGATGCGCCCGGGACAGCGCCCGGCGCCCTCGAGCAGGCGCGTGCCGCGATGCCGGCAGGTGTTGGAGAGCGCACGGATTGCGCCGGTCGCATCGCGCAGCACGATCACGCTGTCGCTTCCCAACTCGAAGGTGACGTAGTCCCCGGCGCGCGGGATCTGGCTCAGGTGGCAGGCGATCTGCCAGCTGGGCTTCAGGATGCGCTCGAGCTCGAGCCGCGTCATCTCGGGGTGGTTGTACACCCACGCGGGCAGGGAGCGGGCAGCGGTGGCCGGCGCAGCCTCGAGCGGGCGGGCGATGGGGGAGCTCATGGGGGGCACTCCTGGCCTACGTTTTTATATGACTGTTTAATTTTAACCCAAAAAACTATATGATCATATAGTCCGCTGCCGGAAAAGCGGATTCCTGTCCCGGAAATCACTTGGGGAGCGAGGCAGCCGATGGCTCGAACCATGACGAAGAACCGCGAGCACTTCCGGCGGGCGCTGACCCGGCTGCCTCTCGGGGTGGCGTCGAATTTCCGCTACTGGGGCGAGGACCGCACCATCTACGTCAAGGAGGGTCGCGGCGCGCGCGTCACCGATCTCGACGGCAACGTCTACGTCGATTACCGCATGGGCTACGGGCCTTCGATCCTCGGCTACGCCGATCCGCGGGTGGATGCGGCGGCGCGCGAGGGCATGAAGGTCGGCGGTGTGTTCGCGCTCTCGACCGAAGCTGAATATGAGGTGGCCGAGCGCATCGCGAAGATGGTGCCGGCCGCCGAGCTGGTGCGCTTCTCCAACTCGGGCACCGAGGCGGTGATGGCGGCGCTGCGCCTGGCGCGGGCCTACACCCGGCGCGACGACTACGTGATCCTCGAGGGCAGCTACCACGGCCTGTTCGATGCGGCCATGTGGTACACGCCCATGGACAAGTGGAAGCAGGTGGGCGACCCGGAGGTGCAGCCCTACAGCGAGGGGGTGCCGCTCGCCACGCGCCAGTTCGCCCACTTCGTGCAGGCGAACGACGCCAACCAGCTCGAGGACGTGCTCAGGCGCCACGCAGATCGCATCGCGTGCCTGCTGGTCGAGCCGATCATGGGCAACTGTCTGGGGATCGCGGCCGAGCCGGCCTACGTGCGCGCGGCGCGCGAGCTGTGCGACCGCTACGGCGTGGTGCTGATCATCGACGAGGTGAAGACCGGCTTTCGCGTGGCGCGCGGCGGCGTGCAGGAGCTCTACGGGGTGCGCGCCGACCTCTGCACCTTCGCCAAGGCGATCGCCAATGGCTATCCGATCTCGGTGCTCGCCGGGCGCGAGGACATCATGCGCAAGCTCGGCCGCGGGGTCGCCCACGGCGGCACCTATACCGCGCATCCGGTGTCGCTGGCGGCGGCGTCCAAGACGCTCGAGATCCTCCAGGAGACGGATGCGCTCGCGTCGCTCGCCGCCTACGGCGCGCGGCTGCGCAATGGCATGAGCCAGATCCTGAGGAGCCGCGGCATCGCTCACAGCTTCGTGGGCCATCCTTCCATGAGCGGCCTGTATTTCGCGCACGATCCGCCGCGCACCTACCGCGACTGGAAGAGCAGCGACTACAGCTTCTATGACGCCGCGGCGCGCGTGCTGCACGATGAGTGCATCCTGTGCGAGCCCGACTCGCGCGAGCCGTGGTTCGTGTCCGCAGCGCACGACGACGCGTGTCTCGCCGACACGCTGGGCGCCTTCGAGGTGGCGATCGACCGCACCCTGGATGCGCTTCCCGGCACGCGCCGCGCGCAGTTCGGGCTCATGCGCGGAGAGCCGGCGGCGTGAGTCGACCCGCGCCCACGCGCCACGACGCCATCGTGGTGGGCGCCGGGCACAACGGCCTGGTCGCGGCCTGCTACCTGGCGCGCGCGGGTCTCGACGTGCTGGTGCTGGAGCGCAACCCCTACATCGGCGGCGCGGCCGTGAGCCGCCGCCTCTACGACGGCTTCACCTACTCGAACTGCTCCTACGTCTGCAGTCTCCTGCGCACCGAGATCATCCGCGCGCTCGAGCTGCCGCGTTTCGGGCTGCAGATCATCCCCTACGAGGGCGGCTGCACGCTGATGCGCGGCGGCGGGCACCTGGCGCTCTATGACAATCACGACGCCCTGCGGCGCGAGTTTGCGCGGCACTCGCGCCGTGATGCCGAGAGCTATGACCGCTTCGTGCGCGACATGCTGCGGCACTGCCGCTTCATCAAGCCGCTGCTGCTGCGCACGCCGCCGGATCCAAGCTCGTTCAGGCCCCGCGACCTCAGCGAGCTCCTGTGGCTCGGCCGGCACTTCAGCGGCCTCGGCGAGGCGCGCCTCTACGACACGCTGCGCTTCTTCACCATGAGCTGCGCCGACATGCTCGAGGAGTATTTCGAGAGCGAGATCGTCAAGGCGCATCTCGCCGGGAGCTCGATCATCGGCACGGCGCTCGGACCGCGCTCGCCGGGTAGCGCCTACGTGCTGCTGCACCACTATATGGGGAGCATCGACGGTGCGGTGGGCGCATGGGGCTTCGCGCGCGGCGGCATGGGGGCGATCACCCGGGCGCTGGCCGCATCGCTCGAGGCAAGCGGCGGCCGGGTGCGCGCCGAGGCTCCGGTCGAGCGCATCACCGTGCGCAACGGGCGCGCCAGCGGCGTGGTGCTCGCGGGGGGCGAAGAGATCCGCGCGCCGATCGTGGTGTCGAATCTCGACGTGAAGCGCACCTTCCTCGAGAGCGTCGATCCCAGAGAGCTTCCGGGAGAGTTCCTCGATTCGGTGCGCAAGTTCAAGATCCGCGGCTCCTCGGGCAAGCTCAACATCGCGCTCGATGGCCTGCCGCAGTTTCCGGCGATCCCGCAGGGCTCGCCCTGCACGCGCGGCGACATGCACGTGACCGATACGCTCGAGATGCTCGAGCGCGGCTACGACGACTGGAAGGAGGGGCGCTGGTCGCGCTCACCGTACGTCGACATGCTGATCCCCTCGCAGATCGATCCCACCATGGCGCCCGACGGCAAGCATTACATGTCGGTGTTCGTACAGTACTGCCCGTACCGGCTGGCTGACGGCGAATGGACCGCGGCGAAGCGCCAGGCCTTCGGCGAAACGGTGATCGGGGCGATCGCGCGCCACAGCCCCAATTTCCGCGATCTGATCCTGCACGCCGAGATCCGCACCCCGCAGGACATCGAGAACGACGTGGGCCTCACCGAAGGCAACATCTTCCAGGGCGAGCTCAGCTTCGATCAGCTGCTGTTCAACCGCCCCGTCCCCGGCTACGCGCAGTATCGTGCGCCGCTCAAGGGGCTCTACATGTGCGGTGCCAGCACTCACCCGGGCGGTGGGGTCATGGGCGCGCCCGGCGCCAACGCCGCCGGGGAGATCCTCAGGGATCTCGGGAGACACTCATGAGCGCGGGCGCCGCAGCGGCGCGGTACGACTGCATCGTCATCGGCGGCGGCCACAACGGCCTGACGTGCGCGGCGTACCTGGCGCGCGCCGGCCGCTCGGTGCTGGTGCTCGAGGCGGCCGAGCGTCTGGGCGGCGCGGCGGTGACGCGCGAGTTCGCGCCGGGCTTCAGTGTGTCGGCCTGCGCCCATCTGCTGCATCTGATGCCGGGCTCGCTCGTGAGCGAGCTGGACCTGGCAACGCATGGCCTGAAGCTCGCCGCCGAGCGCATGCCCACGATAGCGCTCTCGGCCGACGATGCGCATCTGCCGCTCGGACCCGAGGGCGCGGCGGCACTGGCCGCGCACTCGCAGCGCGACGCCGCCGCTTACCCCCTCTACTGCGAGCGGCTGGGGCGCCTGGCCGCGGCGCTGCGGCCGGTGCTGAGTGCCACCCCACCGAGGCTCGGCAGCGCGGAGTGGAAAGACCGCACGGCGCTCCTCGGACTCGGTTGGCGGCTGCGCGCTCTCGGCAGGCGCGATCTGCGCGAGCTGCTGCGCATCGGCCCCATGTGCGTGCAGGACCTTCTCGATGAGCATTTCGAGTCGTCACTGCTGAAGGGCGCGCTCGCCTTCGATGCCGTGCTCGGCAGCAATTACGGGCCACGCTCGCCGGGCACGGTGTTCACCCTGCTGTATCGCCTGGCCGCGGCGGCGGGCGAGGGCGCGGGACTCGCGCAGCCGGCGGGAGGGCTCGGATCACTCTCCGAGGCGCTCGGCCGCGCGGCGCGGGCGGCGGGAGTCGAGATCCGCACCGGCGCCCCGGTCACCCGCATCCGGGTGCACGAGGATCGTGCGGCGGGCGTGGTGCTGCAATCGGGCGAGGAGATCGCAGCGCGGGTGGTGGTGTCGAGCGCCGACCCGAAGACGACCTTCCTGCGCCTGCTCGGCAGCGAGCATCTCGATGCCGGCTTCGTGCGCCGCATCGTGCATCTGCGCGCGCGCGGTCTCGCAGCCAAGCTCCATGTGGCACTCGACGGGCCGCCGCAGTTCGCGGGGCTCGCGCCGTCGGCGCTCGGCGCCCGCCTGCTGTGGGCGCCGACGCCGCAGCACATCGAGCGCGCCTACAACCACGCCAAGTACCGCGAGTACTCCTCGAGCCCGGTGCTCGAGATCACGGTGCCGACCATCGCCGACCCGACGCTGGCGCCAGCCGGCTGCCACGTGCTCTCCGTCGTGGCGCAGTACGCTCCCTACGAGCTGGCCGGCGGCTGGACGGAGGCGCGGCCGCGCTTTACGGAGCTCCTCATCGACACGCTCGCGGCGCTGGCGCCGGGCCTGCGCGCGCAGCTACGGCACGCCGAGCTGCTGACTCCAGCGGACATCGAGCGCGAGTTCCGCATGACCGGCGGCCACTGGCATCACGCCGAGCTGGCGCTCGATCAGTTCTTCGTGCTGCGGCCCGTTCCGGGGGTGGCGCAGTACCGTGCGCCGGTCGGCGGCCTGTTTCTGTGCGGCGCGGGCTGCCATCCGGGTGGGGGCGTGATGGGAATCGCCGGGCGCAATGCCGCGCGCCAGGTAGTGCGGGAGGCGGCCTGAGATGCTCACCGAGAGCGAGCCGCATTTTCGCCGGCCACTGCTGCCCACGCCGTTCCACGAGCGCTCGCGCGCTCTGAGCCAGGTCGACAGCTTCGTCCCCTGGGCGGGCTATACCACCGTCGACGTGTTCACGAGCGTCGAGCAGGAATACTTCGCGATCCGCAACGCCGCCACGCTCTACGACCTGACGCCGATGGTGAAGTACCGCATCGCCGGCGCCGACGCCCTGCGCTTCCTCAACCGCCTGATGACGCGCGATATCGCGAAGGTCCGCCCCGGCCGCGTAGCCTACGGCGTGTGGTGCAACGACGCCGGGAAGGTGATCGACGACGGCACCGTGTTCTGCCTCGGGGAGAACGAATACCGGCTGTGCACGGCCGAGCGGCAGCTCGACTGGCTGCTCGACTCGGCGCTCGGCTTCGACGTCGCGATCTCCGAGGTCACCGAGGAGGTCGCGGCGCTCGCGCTCCAGGGTCCGACTTCGTACGCGGTGCTGCGCAAGGCCGGGGTCGCGGGCGTCGAGCTTCTCAAGCCCTTCGAGCTCGGGACCTTCCCGCTGCCGGCGGCAGGGGACGCGCGGCTGATGGTGTCGCGCACCGGGTTCACGGGCGATCTCGGCTACGAGCTGTGGATGGAGCCGAAGGATGCCGAACGGGTGTGGGACGTTCTGATGGACGCGGGCCGCAGCCGCGGCATTCGTGCCATAGGCTCGCGCGCGCTCAACGTCGCGCGCATCGAGGCCGGATTCCTCCTGCCGAACGTTGACTTCATTCCGGGCGAGCGCACCATCCTCATCGGTACCGAGCGCTCGCCGCTCGAGCTGGGGCTCGCATGGCTGGTCGATTTCGGCAAGGGGCATTTCACCGGCAGGCGGGCGCTGCTGGCTGAGCAGCGCCGCGGCGCGCGGCGCCTCCTGGTCGGGCTCGACGTCGAAGGCACGAAGCCGGCGTACAGCGCTCTGCTCTACGCCGACCGGGGCCTGCGTCGCCAGACGGGCAGCGTCACTTCCGCGGCGTGGTCGCCTACCACGAAGCGCAATCTGGCGCTCGCCATGGTGGACGCGCCGCACTTCCGCAGGGGAGAAACGCTCTGGGCCGAGATCTATCTCAATCGCGAGCTGGTGTGGGAGCGGCGTGTGGTGCGTGCGCGCGTGGTCGAACGCCCCTTCTTTGCGCCGCAGCGGCGGCGGGCCACGCCGCCGGGAGACTTCTAGGAGCCGTGCGGTGATTGCCACACAACAGAAACAGATCGCCGACCGTCCCTGGCTCGATCCCACGGCGACGCCGCAGATCGTCATCGAAGGAGTGAGCAAGAGCTACGGGGGCATCACGGCGGTCGACCACGTGAGCCTCAGCATCTACAAGGGCGAGATGTTTGCCCTGGTCGGCGCCTCGGGCTGCGGCAAGACGACGCTGCTGCGCATGCTGGCCGGTTTCGCCGAGCCCACCGGCGGCCGCATCCTCATCGACGGCGTGCCGATGAGCGGCGTGCCGCCTTTCGAGCGCCCCGTCAACATGATGTTCCAGTCGTACGCGCTGTTCCCGCACATGACGGTGGAGCGCAACGTCGGCTACGGCATCAGCCGTATGGGGATGGATGCCGCGACGCGCCAGAGCCGCATCGCCGAGGCGCTCGAGATGGTGCAGCTCACGCACGTCGCGGGACGCAAGCCCCACCAGCTCTCGGGCGGGCAGCGCCAGCGCGTCGCGTTGGCGCGGGCGCTGATCCGGCGCCCCAAGGTGCTGCTGCTCGATGAGCCGCTGTCGGCGCTCGACAAGAAGCTGCGCGAGCAGACGCAGTTCGAGCTGATGGACCTGCAGTACAAGGTCGGTACCACCTTCATCGTCGTGACGCACGACCAGGACGAGGCCATGGCGCTCGCGACCCGCATCGCGGTCATGGACCACGGCAGGGTGGCGCAGGTCGGCACGCCGTCGGAGATCTACGAGTTCCCGGCGAGCCGCTTCGTCGCGGATTTCGTCGGCACCACCAATCTCTTCGAAGGCACCATCACCGCGTGCGAGCCGGGGCTGATCACCGTCCATTGCCCCGAGACCGGCTGCGACCTGCTGGTAGACGAGGACGGCCGCTTCGCGCCCGGTCAACGGGTATGGGTGGCGCTGCGGCCGGAGAAGATCCGGCTCGGCAAGCAGCCGCCGGGCGGCGCGCGTACCAATCAGCTGCGCGGCATGGTCTGGGAGCTCGGCTATCTCGGCAATCGCTCCACGTACCGAATCAAGACCACGAGCGGCAAGATGGTCACGGCGTTCTCACAGAACGAGCGGCGCACCTCGGAGTGGGCGATCGACTGGAGCGACGAGGTGTTCGTCAGCTGGGACGCCGATGCCGCCGTGCTGCTCGAGTCATGAATTCCGAAGTTGCGACAACAGGGGAGACCGACATGCTGAACGCAACCCGCACGACGACCTTACTCGGCTCGCTCGTGCTCGCGATGCTGTGCGCGGCGCTGCCGCTCGGAGCACTGTACGCCGACGAGGCCGCCTCCGCCGCCGGCCCTGCCAGCGCGCCGGGCGCGCCCGCAGGCGCAGAGGCCGAGCGCCCGCTGCAGGAGATCATCGTCACGGCTACCCGGCGCGAGGAGTCCCTCAGCAAGGTGCCGATCAGCGTCTCGGCGCTCAGCCAGAGCGATATGGACTCCCGCGGCATCAAGGACATGCAGGACGTCGTGCGCTTCGTGCCCGGCGTGACCATCGACAACTCCGGCACCAACGCCATCTCGATCCGCGGCATCTCCTCCTCGGCCGGCGCCGGCACGACCGGCATCTACATCGACGACACGCCGATCCAGATGCGCAGCGTCGGCTTCAACCCGAACGACACGCTGCCCAAGACCTTCGACCTCGAGCGGGTCGAGGTGCTGCGCGGCCCGCAGGGGACGCTCTTCGGCTCGGGGTCCGAGGGCGGCACGGTGCGCTACATCCTCACGCAGCCGAGCCTCACCTCATCCAGCACCTACCTGCGCAGCGAGGCCTCCTACACGCGCTACGGCGAGCCGGGCTACGAGTTCGGCGTGGCCCACGGCGAGCCCGCGGTCGACGGCGTGTTCGGCTGGCGCGCCAGCGCCTGGTATCGCTACGACGGCGGCTGGGTGGACCGCGTCGACCCGACCACCGGCGCCAAGCTCGCGAGCAACGTCGACTGGTCGGACGCGCTGGTGCTGCGTCTCGCGGGCGTGTGGCAGCCGGTGAGCGGCTTCACGGTGACGCCGAGCATTTTTTTCCAGGACCGCTATCTGCACGACCAGCCGACCTATTGGCCCGCTTACTCGAACCCGGGCGCCGGGCAGTTCAACACCGCGACCCCGGAGCGTATCCCCGACCCGGACCAGTACGTTCTTACAGCGGTCAAGATGCAGTGGGACCTCGCCAAGAGCCAGATCATCTCCAACACGTCTTACTACGACCGCAAGGAGAAGACCGGGTACCAGGGCACGGTGTATGACATGGCCTTCTACCAGAGCCTCGGATGGCCGAGTAACCCGCTGACCGGCGGGTTCGGCTGCGGCGTGCCGCCCCCGGCGGCGCCGCCCTGCTCGTGGTACCCGCTGCTCGATGCCAACGGGCTGCACCTGCCCGCGGGCTTCAGCAACTACTCGACGCCGAACGTCATCACCAACAAGCAGGCCAGCTGGGTGCAGGAGCTGCGCTGGCAGTCGGCCGATCCCAACGAGCGGCTGCACTGGACCGCGGGAATGTTCTGGCAGCTCGCCAAGGAGAGCAGCGTCGAGGAGCTCATCGACCCGCAGATCGACAATTTCTTCAACTACCTCTACGGGGTGCCGGCGACCCAGTTCTTCACCTATACGGACGTAAACGGCAACGTCGTCTCCCCCTACGCCTGCAACAGCAACGGGGTCTACACGGCCATCCCGAACTGCGACATCTACTACAACAGCAACACGACCTATGACCGGCAGTTCGCCCTCTATGGCGAGCTGAGCTACGCGCTCACCGACCAGTGGCGCCTGACGCTCGGCGAGCGCGTGTCGCACACGACCTTCGAGATCAGGAACTACGCCGACGGCCTCGAGAACTTCGGACCGACGCCGGTGAACGGCGTGCAGACTCCGGGTGTCGGGCGCACGGCTCAGACCAGCTCGAATCCCAACACGCCGAAGGTCAGCCTCGCATTCCAGGCCGATCCCAACAACCTGTTCTACGCGAGCTACTCCAAGGGCTATCGCGTCGGCGGCGGCAACCCGGAGCTGCCGAGCTACTGTGCCACCGATCTCGCCGCGATTGGCTATCCCAACGGTGCGCCGCTGACCTACGCGCCGGATACCACGCAGAACTACGAGATCGGCGCCAAGAACGCCTTTGGCGGCGTCCTGCGGGTCGCCACCAGCGTCTACTACATCGAGTGGAACAACATCCAGCAGAATGTCTACACGGGGGGCAGCTGCGGTCTGCAGTTCATCACCAATCTCGGCACCGCGGTGGCCAAGGGCTTCGACCTGCAGGCGCAGCTCGCGCTCGGCTCGTTGTTCGTTGATTTCGCCGTCGGCTACACCGACGCGCGCTATACGGCGGACTCCGCGGCGCCGACACCCGGCGCCCCGCCGCTCGCGCTCAAGGGCGATGCCATCTCGGGCCAGGCGGCCATCGACTATGCCCCCGGCACGAATCCTCCCTGGGAGGTATCGGTGGGACCGGAGTACCGCTTCCAGCTGGCGCAGCACGACGCCTTCGTGCGCCTCGACTACACCTACGAGAGCCGCAACCCCTGGCTCGCGGCGGTGCAGGACCCGCGCTCCTCGCAGTACATTCCGGCGAGCTACACGCTGGCCGCGACCAGCTTCCTGACGCTGCGCGCCGGGATCAACATCGGCGAATGGCAGATCGCGCCGTTCATCGACAACGTGCTCAACACCCACACGGTGACCAACTTCGCGCTTGGGCAGCTCGATCCCTACAATCCGGCGGGATCGCCGTCGCAGCAGCAGAACGCCTACACCTTCCGTCCGTTCACGGTGGGCGTCACGGCGACCTGGCGCGTGGGCGGCGGAGGGCACTAGCTCGCACGGTAACGCGCCAGGTGGTACCGTGCGGACGCATGCCACCTGGCGACAAGGGCGCGGCCGAGAGCGCCGAGAGACTCAATACCAGGGCCGCGGGCGTGGTCGGGCTCGCGGTGCTGTGCAGTCGGGTGCTGGGGCTCGCGCGCGAGCAGATCTTCGCGGCGCTGTTCGGCGGCGGTCGCATCATGGACGCGTTCACCATCGCGTTCCGCATCCCCAACCTGCTGCGCGACCTGTTCGCCGAGGGCGCGCTCTCGACCGCCTTCGTCACCACTTTCTCGAAGACCGTCGCCACTTCCGGCGAGGCCGCCGCCTGGCGGCTCGCCAACAAGGTGGCGACGCTCACCGCGGTTACGCTGAGCGCGATCACCGTGCTCGGCATCGTGTTCGCGCCCGCTCTGGTGGCGCTGCTGGCGCCAGGCTTCGCGGGCGAGAAGGCGGCGCTCACCATCATCCTGACGCGCGTCATGTACCCCTTCATCCTGCTGGTGTCGCTCGCGGCGCTGGTGATGGGGATGCTGAACGCGCGCAATGTGTTCGGCATACCGGCGATGGCCTCGAGCTTCTTCAACCTCGGCTCGATCATCGCCGGGGTGCTGCTCGGATTGTGGCTCGATCCGCACTTCGGCCCGCGCGCCATTCTCGGGCTGGCGATCGGCACGCTCATCGGCGGCGCGCTGCAGCTCACCGTGCAGCTGCCGGCGGTGGCCCGCCTGGGCTACCACTTCCACGCCGACTTCCGCTGGCGCGACCCGGGCGTCAGCTCGATCCTGCGCCTGATGGGCCCGTCGGTGATCGCGGCCAGCACCACGCAGGTGAACGTGCTGGTCAATTCGGTGTTCGCCTCGCGGCTCGGCGACGGGCCGACGTTCTGGCTGACGGTGGCCTTTCGCCTGATGCAGCTGCCCCTCGGGATCTTCGGCGTCGCGCTCGGCACCGTGGCACTGCCGCTGCTGGCGCGCATGGCCGCCACCGGCCAGCATGGGGGCTTTCGCAGCGAGCTGGCGCGCGGCATGCGGCTCGCCTTTCTCATGACGATCCCGGCCAGCATCGGCTTGATCGTGCTCGCCGAGCCCATCATCTCGGTGCTCTATCAGCACGGCCGCTTCGGTGCATACGAGACGGCGGAGTCGGCCGGCGCACTGCGCTTCTACGCCCTGGGGCTGTGTGGGTATGCGGCCCTCAAGGTGCTGGTGAGCGCCTTCTACGCGATCGACCGGCGCAAGACGCCGATGGTCGTGAGCTTCATCGCCGTAGCGCTGAACCTGGTGCTCAACTGGGTCTTCACCGTGCAGCTCGGCTGGGGCCATCGCGGACTGGCGTTCTCCACCGCCTGTGTCGCCACCAGCAATTTCCTCATTCTTTATCTCCTGATGCGTGCACATCTTGGCCGGCTCGAGTCGCGCGCCATGGCGGCGCTGCTCGGGCGCGTGACGCTGGCCTCGCTGGTGCTGCTCGTGATCGCCTGGGGGGGCGGGCAGCTGCTGCTCGCGGACTGGGCGGTGCAGCGCTTCTGGCCGAAGCTCGCGAGTCTTATGCTTGTCATCGGCTGCGCCGCCGCTGCGTTCTTCCTCTGTGCCTCGGCGCTCGGGATCAACGAGGTGCACGAGCTTGCCGGCGCGGTGCGGCGCCGGCTGCGGCGCACTGCAACTTAATCCCCGGAGCCGGACTCCAAGCACTGGCGGGCGGCGAGCGCGACGGTCACATTCAGTTACGATTCAGGAAAGGGACGGGATCATGAAGCGCATGAAGTCGTATACACGGATACTGCCCCCCCTCGCACTGCTCGGCTGCCTGTGCACGGCCACCCCGGCGCTGGCTCAGGTCTATTCCTACTATCCACCCTCGGGCGGCGACCGGCCGGTGCAGTGGTACATCGACGGCGGAGTCAGTATCACCTCCGGTCAGACCAGCACCTACTTCAACGACGGCTGGGCTATCGGCGGCGGTGTCATCTTCAAGCCCGATCCTCACGGGCCGTTCGCGCTGCGCGCCGATCTCGACTATGCGTATTACTCGGCTACCAGCGCCTTCATCAACGCTTCCGGGTCGCCGGGCAACTCCGGCTACATGGATACCTTGACCGGATCCCTCGACGGCCTGGTGCGGGCGCCGATAAGCCCGTCTGCGCGCTTCTACGCCATGGCCGGCATCGGCATCGCCTGGCGCGGCGTCTATCTCGGCCAGGGCGGGTACTACTGTAACCCCTTCTGGTACTACTGCGGCGGCGGCGGGTACTACGCCAGCGACTACAGCACGAACTTCGCCTGGAATGCCGGTCTCGGCGTGGATTTTCTCCTGCCTTACGGCCAGTCGTGGTTCATCGAGGCGCGCTACGAGCGCATCGAGACTTCGGGCGCGCCCACCGAGGTCATCCCGATCCGCTTCGGCTGGCGCTTCTAGGCGCCGGCTCGGCCGCGAACTCGAGGCACGCGGTCAGCACCCTCATCAGCACGGCGCGCAGCGGCGCGGCCACCGCGTCGTCGTAATCGCAGGGCCAGTCGGCCGGCGTGACGGGACCGCCGGGCTCACGCAGGTAGCCGCGGCAGGCAAGCTCCATCTGCACTGCGTGTACTCCCTCCGCCGGACGTCCGTAGTGGCGCGTTGTGTAGCCGCCCCTGAAGCGTCCGTTGGTTACGCGCGAGAAGCCGGACGCCTCGCACGCCGCCTCGAGTCGTGCCGTCAGCTCCGGCGCGCAGCTGGCACCGGAGTGAGTGCCTAGGTTGAAGTTGGGGAGCACGCCGGCGAACAGCCGCGGGATCTGTGAGCGGATCGAGTGGCAGTCGTACAGCACCACCCGCGGGTGCCGCTCGCGCAGGCGTGCGATCTCGCCGCGGATGGCGCGATGATAGGGCTCGAACCAGGTCGTGCGCCGTGCCGTGATCTCCTCGCCCCGGGGTGCCTCGCCGCCGTGATACAGCAGCTCGCCGTCGAAAGTGGTGGTCGGGCAGAGCTCGGTCGTGGCCTGCCCCGGGTACAGCGAGATCCCCGAGGGGTCACGGTTGGGGTCGATCAGGGTGCGCGACATGCGGGTGCGTATCAGCGTCGCGCCGAGCCCGGGCGCGAAGTCATAGAGCCGGTCGATCCACCAGTCGGTGTCCTTGCGCGCCAGCCACAGCGATTTCAGGCGCGGCTCGAGCTCGGGCGGAATCTCGGTGCCGGTGTGGGGCATCGACACGATGAGGGGTGCGCTGCCGCCGCGCGTGACCTCAAGCCACGGTCTCGAATCCGGGTTCATCAATATAATGTACGCCATGGCGAGCCTCTGGTTGGAATCGGCGCTGCTACCTGAGGGCTGGGCCCGGGACGTGCGGCTGACGGAGACCAACGGCCGCATCGAGCGCGTGCTCACGGCTGTCGCGCCGACGGCGGGAGACGAGCGGCACCGCATCGGGGTTCCGGGCCTCGGCAACCTGCACAGCCACGCGTTCCAGCGGGGTCTCGCCGGGCTCACCGAGCGCCGCGGCAGCGAGGCCGACAGCTTCTGGACCTGGCGCGAGCTCATGTACCGCTTCCTCGAGCGCGTCGGTCCCGAGGAGCTCGAGGTGCTCGCCACGCTCGCCTTCATCGAGATGCTGGAAGGTGGCTTCACCCGGGTCGGCGAGTTCCACTACCTGCACCATGATCGTGACGGCAGACCCTTCGCCGAGCCGGGCGAGCTCGCCGGCCGGCTGGCCGCGGCCGCCGCCCACAGCGGCATCGGCTTGACGCTGCTGCCGACGCTCTATGCGCATGGCGGCTTCGGCGGCGCGTCGCCCGGCGAACGCCAGCGGCGCTTCATCAACGATCCGGAGGGCTTCGCCCGCATCGTGGAGGCCACCCGCCGCTCGGTGGCCGCGCTCCCCGGCGCGTGTGTCGGCGTGGCCGCGCACAGCCTGCGCGCCGTGACGCCGGCCGAGCTCGCCGAGGTCGCCGCGCTCGCGCACGGCGGCGTCATTCACCTGCACATCGCCGAGCAGCTGCGCGAAGTCGACGACTGCCTGGCGTGGAGCGGTCGGCGCCCGGTTGAGTGGCTGCTCGAGAACGCCCCCGTGGATGAGCGTTGGTGCCTGGTGCACGCCACGCACGTCACGGCCGCGGAGCTCGAGGGCGTCGCTGCGCGCGGCGCCGTGGTGGGCCTGTGCCCGGTCACCGAGTCGAGCCTCGGCGATGGCATCTTTCCCGGCGTGCAGTTCCTGGCCGCCGGCGGGCGCTGGGGCATCGGCACTGACTCCAACATTCGCATCGACGCGGCGGAGGAGCTGCGCACGCTCGAGTACTCGCAGCGCCTCGCCCACCGGGCCCGCAACGTATTGGCGCCGGCCGCGGGAGTCTCCACCGGGCGGGCCCTGTACGATGCGGCCCTCGCCGGCGGCTGGCAGGCATTGCGGCCGCCCGGGGTGGGCGGGGCGGTCGGTCTCGCCGCCGGCGCGCCACTCGACCTGGTGACGCTCGCAGCCGATCATCCCTCGCTCATCGAGCGGCGCGGGGACGAGATTCTCGACAGCTGGATCTTCGCGGGCGACCGCGGGCTCGTAGACTGCGTCTGGCGCGATGGCAAGAAGCTCGTGAGCGGCGGGCAGCATCGCCACCGCGCTGCGAGCGAGGTGCGCTACCGCGAGGCGCTGCGCACGCTGCTCGCCTAGCGTCCGGATAAGAACCGTTCAACAAGCGGCAATCGAAGCCGTGTGAAAGGGCAGACATGTATCTCCATCGCTGTGCCGTCATCCTCATCGGGTGCGCGCTCGTGTTCCTTGAAACGCTGGCCGCGGCCGACCCGGTCGATCCGGCTCTTTTCGGGGCGCTCAAGTGGCGCAGCATAGGACCCTATCGCGGCGGGCGGGCGCTCGCCGTCGCCGGCATTCCCGGCGATCCGAACACTTTTTATTTCGGCGCGGTGGCCGGGGGCGTCTGGAAGTCGACCGACGCGGGTGCCACCTGGACGCCGCTCACCGACGGTACGCCGATCTCATCGGTCGGCGCCCTCGCGATCGCACCATCCGATCACAAGGTGATCTATGTCGGCACCGGCGAGGCAGCGCCACGCGGCGACATGACATACGGCGACGGCGTCTACAAGTCGATCGACGGCGGCAAGACCTGGAGCCACAGCGGGCTCGCCGACAGCCGCCAGATCGGCGCCCTGATCGTCGATCCGCGGAATGCCGACACCGCGCTGGTCGCCGCCTTCGGCCATGCCTTCGGCCCCAACAAGGAGCGCGGCGTCTACCGCACCACCGACGGCGGCAAGTCCTGGACCCGGGTGCTCTATCGCGACGCGGAGACCGGCGCGATCGACGTGACGTTTGATCCGAATAACCCGAGCCTCGTCTATGCGGCACTTTGGCAGGCGCGCCGCCAGCCGTGGAATTTCTCGAGTGGCGGGCCCGGCAGCGGGCTGTATCGCTCGGCGGACGGCGGCGTCACCTGGACGCGGCTGAGCGGCAACGGGTTGCCGGGAGGGCTTCTCGGCCGCATCCACGTCTCGGTCTCACCCGCCGACTCGAAGCGCGTCTACGCGATGATCGAAGCGCAGGCCGGCGGTCTGTACCGCTCCGACGACGGCGGGGTGCACTGGGCACGAGTCAGCGACGACGGCCGGCTCACGCAGCGGGCGTGGTACTTCTCCACGATCCTGGCGGACCCGCAGCACGTCGACACGGTGTACGCGGCCAATACCGGACTCTTTCGCTCGACCGACGGCGGCAAGAGCTTCGAGCTGCTGCCGGCGCGGCACGGCGATCATCACGGCCTGTGGATCGACCCGACCCACCCGGACCGCATCATCGAGTCGAGCGACGGCGGCGCCTCGATCACCTTCGATCGTGGCAAGACCTGGACGACCCAGGCGAATCAGCCGACCGCGCAGTTCTATCACGTCGCGGTCGACAAGCGCTTTCCCTATTACCTCTACGGCGCGCAGCAAGACAACAGCAGCATCGCGATTGCCAGCATGGACGACGAAGGTGCCATCGTGCAGCGCGACTGGTACGACGTGGCCGGCGGAGAGTGCGGCTTCGTGATTCCCGACCCGCGCGATGCCGAGATCACCTACGGCAGCAGCGAGAACTTCGTCGGCCGCCTCGACCGGCACAACATGCAGGAGCAGATCATCCCGGTGTGGCCGGTCGACGCTTCGGGGCATGCGGCCAAGGATCTCGAGCACCGCTTCAACTGGACCTCCCCGCTCAGCATGTCGCCGTTCGACCCGGACACGCTCTACTACGGCATGGAGCGGCTCTACAAGACGAGCAATCGCGGCGCCAGCTGGACCGCCATCAGTCCCGATCTGACCCGTAATGACAAGTCCAAGCAGGAAGCTTCCGGCGGGCCGATCACCAAGGACATCACCAGCGTCGAGTACTACGACACGATCTTTGCGATCGCGGAGTCACCGCTGCGCAAGGGTATGCTCTGGGTCGGGACCGACGACGGACTGATCCAGCTCACGCATGACGACGGGGCCAGCTGGGCGCTCGTCACCCCCGCGGGCATGCCCGCCTGGAGCACGATCAGCATGATCGAGCCCTCGCGCTACGACGCGGACACGGCCTATGTGGCCGTGGATCGCCACAAGCTCGACGACGTCAAGCCCTACGTTTTCGTGACCCACGACGCCGGCCGCAGCTGGGCGCGTCGCGACGCGGGGCTTCCGGAGGGATCCTTCGTGCACGCGGTGCGCGAGGACTCGGTCAAGCGCGACCTGCTCTACGCCGCCACGGAGACCGGCGTGTTCGTATCTTTCGATGCCGGGCAGCACTGGCAGAGCCTGCAGCTCAATCTGCCGCGCTCACCGGTTCATGACCTGGTGGTGAGCGGCAACGATCTGGCGATCGCCACTCATGGACGCTCCTTCTGGATCCTCGATGACGTGACGCCCTTGCGCCAGGTCGCGGCGGCCGCCTCTTCCTCCGGAGCCCATCTCTTGGCGCCGCAGACCGCGTATCGCCTCTACTATCCCGACGCGGTCGACAAGCGTCCGCCGTCGGGCGAGAACCCGCCCGCCGGTGCGCTCATCGACTACTACCTGCCGGCGGAGCCCACGGGTGCCGTGACGCTCGAGATCGTCGAGCCTTCCGGCACCGTGGTGCGCCACCTGTCGAGCGCCAAAACCCAGGGCGCGGAACAGCCGCCGGAATGGCCGGACCTGATTCATCCCGTCGACACGCTGCCGGCGCTCAGAGGCATGAACCGCTTCGTGTGGGATCTGCGCTACGACGATCCGGTGCAGATTCCGGGCGCCTTCTACGCGGGGGTCCCGCCGCGCGGTCCGATCGTGCTGCCGGGCACCTACACGCTGCGGCTCGGCTACGGCGGGCAGACTCAAAGCGTGCCGCTCACCGTCTCCGCCGACCCGCGCAACCGCGGAGCGCCCACGGGGCTCAAGCAGAAATTCGACCTTTCCATGCAGGTCTACCGTGATCAGGACGCGCTGCACCGCGCCGTCAATGAGATCCGGGCCGTCAGGACCGGCGTCAGCACACTGTCCGGCAAGGCCAGGGGTACGCCCCACGGCGCAGCACTCGAGGCGCAGGGCAGTGCGCTTCTCGCGCAGGCCTCGAAGATCGAACGCACGTTGATGCAGGTCAACATCAAGGGCTCGGAGGCCAATCTCAACTACCCGGGCATGCTCAACGAGCAGATCTATTCCTTCAGCCAGCTGCTCGAGGATGCCGATACGGCGCCCAACCAACAGGAGATCGAGACCTACGCCGGCATGCATGAGCGGCTCGGCAAGGAGCTTGCGGCCTGGAGCACGCTGAAGAGCACCGCGGTGGCGGCGTTCTGCTCGCGGGCGCAGGCGGCGGAGGTTCATGATCCCTCGAAGCCCTGTCCGTAGGCCTGCGTGCTGCCGGGGAAGGAGGCCGGACGGATCCAGGGTCGGAAAAATGTTAAAGTAATTTGCTTTGTTGCCCGCGGACCCAGGCTGCCGGGCGGGGATTGTTATGGCACTGAAGATCATGATTCTCGGCGTGAACGGCTTCATCGGCAGCGCCCTGACCGACGCGATCCTCCGTACCCGCGACTGGGAGGTCTACGGCATGGATCTCGCCGACAACAAGCTCGGGGATCTGCCGAAGAACGAGCGTTTTCATTTCGTCGAAGGCGACATCACCATCAACAAGGAGTGGGTCGAGTACAACGTGAAGAAGTGCGACGTGATCGTGCCGCTCGTGGCGATCGCCAATCCCGCGCAGTATGTCACCCATCCGCTCAGGGTGTTCGAGCTCGACTTCGAGGCCAACCTCGCCGTGGTGCGCCAGTGCGTCAAGTACGGCAAGCGCCTCATCTTCCCCTCCACCTCCGAGGTCTACGGCATGTCGCCGGACTCGGTGCTGGATGAAGAGTCGAGCCCGCTGGTGTACGGACCGATCAACAAGCAGCGCTGGATCTATGCCTGCTCCAAGCAGATGCTCGACCGCGTCATCTACGCCTACGGCGTACGCGACAGCCTCGACTACACTTTGTTCCGGCCGTTCAACTTCATCGGCCCGAACCTCGACAACCCCGAGGAGCCGAAGGAGGGCAGCTCGCGGGTGTTCACCCAGTTCTTGTCGAACGTGCTGTACAGGCGCCCGATCAAGCTGGTCGACGGCGGCAGCCAGAAGCGCTCCTTCACCTACATCGACGATGCGATCGAGTGCCTGCTGATCATCCTGGAGAACCAGAACCGGCGCGCCAGCCAGCGCATCTTCAACATCGGCAATCCCGGTAACTGCTTGTCGATCCGCGATCTCGCGCAGCGCACCATCCGCATCGCCCAGGAATTTCCCATCCTGCGTGACAATGCCCGAGCTACCGAGATCGTCGATGTATCGGCAGGCGAGTACTACGGCAAGTACTACCAGGACATCCAGGTGCGCGTGCCCAACATCGAGGCCGCGAAGCGCGACCTCGGGTGGCAGCCGAAGACCGACATGGATACCGCCATGCGGCGCACGATCGACTACTACGTGAAGCAGGAAGGCTTCGGCTCGCGCGCCGCGGCGCTCGCGGGAATTTAGGCTTCGATCCGCAAGCACCAGGCATGGCGAGCGGGACGGGGCAGGCGCTCGGGGCGCGCCGAGCCGGGTGGCTCGCATGGCTGGTGCTGGCGGTGGCCTGGTTCGCCACCGCGCCCGTGCGCCCGCTGCTCGATCCTGACGAGGGCCGTTACGCTGAGATCCCGCGCGAGATGCTCGCGAGCGGCGATCTCGTCACGCCGCGCTTCGATGGGCTGAAGTACTTCGAGAAGCCCCCGCTGCAGTACTGGGCGACCGCCGCCGTGTACGCGCTCGCTGGCCTGAGCGAGTGGAGCTCCCGGCTGTGGTCGGTCGGGCTTGCCTTCGGCTGCCTCGCGCTCACCTTCAGCTGGACGCGGGCGCTTTACGGGCACGAGGCGGCGCTCGCGGCGCTCACCGCGCTCGCCGTGAGTCCCTACTTCCTCGTGGTCGGCCACCTCAACCTGCTCGATGCGGGCCTCACCTTCTGGCTGAGCGCCGCCGTTTTCGCCTTTACGCTCGCGCAGAGCGCCGCGCCGTCCTCGAGCGCCGAGCGGCGCTGGATGCTCGCGGCCTGGGCGGCCGCGGCGCTCGCGGTCCTCTCCAAGGGCATCGTGGTCGGCGTGCTGGCCGGGGGCGCGCTCATTGTCTATAGCCTCATCGAGCGTGACCCGCAGCCCTGGAGGCGCCTGCACCCGGCCAGCGGACTACCGCTGTTCCTCGGCATCACGGCGCCGTGGTTCATCGCCGTGTCGGCGCGCAATCCCGGCTTCGCCGGCTTCTTCTTCGTGCATGAGCACTTCGCGCGCTTCCTCACGACGGTTCATCAGCGCGTCGAGCCGTGGTGGTTCTTTCTGCCGCTGCTGCTGCTCGGCGTCCTTCCCTGGGTGGCGCCGCTCCCGGGGGCGCTGAAGGCCGCGTGGCGCGATGGGCCGCGGCCCGCGCCCGGGACTGCCGCCGGCTCCGCCGCCGCTGGATTCAAGCCGCGCAAGTTCCTGCTGGTCTTCGCCGCGGTGACGCTCGTGTTCTTCTCCGCCTCGGGGTCCAAACTCGCCCCCTACATCCTGCCGATGTTTCCGGCTCTGGCGGGGCTCGTCGGCGTGCACGCTGCCGGGAGCGGGCGCCTTTGGGCGCCGGCCGCGCGCATCGGCGCGGCATTGGTCGTGCTCATTGCCGCCGGACTCCTCATCTACAGTGCGCGCCGCAACGCCTTCGTGCCGGCCGAGGCCGTCGGCTGGGTCCTCGCCGCGAGCCTCATCGCGCTGGTGCCTGCCATCCTGACGCGGCGCGGCGGACGTCTCCCGGCGCCAGCCGCCGCGCTCGCGACCGCCCTGGCTGCGATCCTGGCGTGGCAGTGTCTCCTTACCGCCTACGCGATCATTCCGCCGACGCGCTCTGCGCGCGATCTGGTGGCGGCGGCCCGCCCCTGGGTGGGACCGCAGACGGCCCTGTACAGTGTCGGACAGTACCGGGAGACCGTTTCGCCGTACCTCGGGCGCACCCTCACGCTGGTCGATTACGAGGGCGAGCTCGCCTTCGGCCTCAGGGCGGAGCCCGGCAGGAACGACCTGAGCGTCGCTGACTTCATGGCCCGCTGGGGCGCCAGCCGTGACGCCGTGGCATTCTTCGATCCCGGCATCTGGGATTCCTGGCGGCGGCGCGGGTTTCCCGGGCGTGTGGTCGCCGCCGATAACTACACCGTCGCAGTGAGTCGTCTGTGAAGCTGAGTGATTTCGCCGTGCTGTTCTGTGGCGTGCTGCTCAACGCGCTGGCGCAGCTGGGGCTCAAGGCCGCCACCCGTGTCACCGGGCCCCTCATCGTCACCGACAGCGGCGTGCTGCGGCGCGGGCTCGAGCTGCTGACGGTACCGTCGCTGTGGTACGCATTGTGTGCCTACGGCTTGAGTGTCATCGTGTGGCTCGTCGGCCTGTCGCGCGTTCCGGTGAGCCAGGCATATCCGCTGCTGTCGCTCGGCTACGTGATCAATATCGGCCTGGCGTGGTGGCTGCTCGGCGAGATACCCAACGTGCAGCGCGTGGCGGGCATCGCGATCATTGTCCTGGGAGTCGTGCTGGTGTCGCGCTCATGAACGATTCACCGAAGACCGTGGAAAGATTCCTGCCCTTCACCCGTCCGAGCATCGACGAAGAGACCGTCGCCTCGGTGGTCGAGGTACTGCGCTCCGGGTGGCTCGCGAGCGGACCCAAGGTGGCGGCTCTCGAGGCCGCGCTGACCGACTACCTGGTCGGCCGGCCGGTGCGCACCATGACCTCGGCGACCGCCGGACTCGAGATCGCGCTGCTCGCCTGCGGAATCGGCCCGGGGGACGAGGTAATTACGCCCGCGCTGAGCTTCGTCGCCACCGCCAACGTGATCGTGCGCGTCGGCGCGCGGCCGGTGTTCGTCGACGTGGGCCTCGACTCGCGCAACCTGGATCTGGCGCACGTCGAAGCGGCCATCACGCCGCGCACGCGCGCCATCATGCCGGTGCACTTCGCCGGGCTGCCGGTCGACATGGAGCGGCTCTATGCGATCGCCGGCAAGCACCGGCTGCGGGTCATCGAGGACGCGGCCCATGCGATCGGCTCGGCCTGGGGCGGCAAGCGCATCGGCAGCTTCGGCGACCTGGTGGTCTTCAGCTTTCATCCGAACAAGAACATCACCACCATCGAGGGCGGGGCCATCTCGGGCGGCTCTGCCGCGGAGCTTCGCAGCATCGAGCTGCACCGCTGGCACGGACAGCTGAAGTCCGGCCCCGACTCCTTCGATACGCTGCTGGCCGGGGGCAAGTGCAACCTGTCGGACGTGGCGGCCGCCGTCGGCCTGGGGCAGCTGAAGCGCCTGGAGGAATTCAACGCCCGGCGGCGCGTGCTGGTGGCGCGGTACTTCGAGCTGTGGGGCGCGGATCCGCCGCTGCGCCTGCCGGAGCGGGGCGACCTCGGGCACAGCTGGCATGTGTTCACGCCGCTGCTGCCGCTCGAGCAGCTCTCGATCTCGCGCCTCGCTTTCATCGAGGCGATGAAGCAGCGCGGCATCGGCGTCGGCGTGCACTACCCGGCGATTCATACCTTCAGCGCCTATCGCGCCCTGGGCTACCGTGAGGGCCAGTTTCCCAACGCCGAGCGCATCGGTCGCGAGACCGTGACGCTGCCGCTCTACCCGGCGATGGAGCTCGCGGACGTCGAGCGCGTGGTAGGGGCGGTGAACGAGATCGTGCGCGGAGCGCGCAAATGAACCCGGCCATCTCGGTCGTCATCCCGGTCTACAACGAGGAGGAAGGCCTGCCGCTGCTGTTCGATCGGCTGTATCCGGCGCTGGATGCGCTCGGGCGCAGCTACGAGGTGGTGTTCGTCGACGACGGCAGCTCGGATGCGTCGGTGGCGGAGCTGCGCGAGCAGTACCAGCGGCGTCCGGACGTCACGCGCGTGGTGGTGCTGGCACGCAACGCCGGCCAGCACCGGGCGATCCTCGCCGCTTTCAGCTACACGCGCGGCGATTACGTGATCACGCTGGATGCGGACCTGCAGAACCCGCCGGAGGAGATCGCCAAGCTGGTGGCGGCGATGGACGCGGGCGCCGACTACGTCGGCACGATCCGCGTCAGCCGCCAGGATGTGCTCTGGCGCAAGGCGGCTTCGCGCCTCATGAACCGGCTGCGCGAGGGCACAACCTCCATCCGCATCACCGACCAGGGTTGCATGCTGCGCGCTTATCACCGCAGCGTCATCGATGCCGTCAACCGCTGCACCGAAGTGAGCACCTACGTCCCGGCGCTTGGCTACACGTTCGCGCGCCATCCGGTCGAGATCGAAGTGGCGCACGCCGAGCGCACCGTGGGCCATTCGAAGTACTCGCTGCTGCGGCTGATCCGTCTCAATTTCGATCTGATGACCGGGTTCTCGGTGGCGCCACTGCAGTTCTTTTCCATGAGCGGCATCGTCATCGCGCTGCTGTCACTCGGCTTCGTGGCCTACCTCGCGATCCGGCGCCTGGTCATGGGTCCGGAGGCCGAGGGTGTCTTCACCCTGTTCGGGATTGCCTTCTTCCTGATCGGCATGGCGTTGCTCGGACTCGGCGTGGTCGGGGAATACGTCGGGCGCATCTACGAGCAGGTGCGGCAGCGGCCGCGCTACACGGTCGCGGCGGTGCTCGGCGGGGACGCCGAGCCCGCGCAGCTGCCGGAGAGGAGGCGTGCCGACACCAGCGCGGAGGTCACGGCGCTGCCGCCACCGCAGCCGCGCGCCCGGGGGGCACAGGAGTGAGCGGCCCGACGGCCGTCGTCTTTGCCTACCACGATGTCGGAGTCCGCTGCCTCAAGGCGCTGATCTCCGCCCAGGTGCGGATACCGCTGGTCGTGACGGTCGCCGACGATCCGCGGGAGAACCGCTGGTACGCGAGCGTGGCGGAGACGGCCGCGGACTACGGGCTCGAAGTGACTGCGCCGGCTACGGCCGCCCTCCCTGAGCTCGAGGCCCGGCTGCGCTCGCTGGCGCCGGACTTCCTCTTCTCGTTCTATTACCGCTCGCTCCTGCCGGCGGCGCTGCTCGCGAGCGCGCGCCGCGGCGCGCTCAACATGCACGGGTCGCTGCTGCCGAAGTTCCGGGGCAGGGCCCCGGTCAATTGGGCGATTCTCAAGGGCGAGCGCGAGACCGGCGCCACGCTGCACTACATGGTGGAGAGGGCGGACGCAGGCGATATCGTCGATCAGCTCGCCGTGCCGATCCTCGCCGACGACGACGCGCTCGAGGTGTTTGCCAAGGTCACGGTCGCCGCGGAGACCATCCTGGCGCGCTCGCTGCCGCAGCTCGTCGCGGGAAGCGCCCCGCGGCGGCCGCAGGCCATTCTGCCGGGGGAGTACTTCGGGCGCCGCACTCCGCAGGACGGACGTATCGACTGGACGCGACCGGCGCGCGAGATCCACGACCTGGTGCGAGCTGTCGCGCCGCCATTCCCCGGAGCCTTCACTCAATTGCGCGGTGAGCGTTGGGAGATCCACCGTACGCGCCTCAGCGCGCAGCGCGTACCCGCGGACGGACCGCCGCGGCTGTTCGCGGCCGGGGGCGAGTGTCTGATCGCCTGCCGCGACGGTGGTGTGCTGCGGCTCCTGGCGGCGCGCACGCCCGCCGGACCAGTCGATCTCGCAGCTCTGACGCAGCGACTCGAGGCGGGACCCGTGACTCTCGGCTGAGCCCCGTGACGCTCATCGCCCTCAAGGTGGACGTCGATACCTTCCGTGGCACGCGCGAGGGCGTGCCAAGACTCGCGCACCTGCTCGAGCGGCTCGACGCGCGTGCGACGTTCCTGTTCAGCCTCGGACCGGATCATACGGGCCGTGCCCTCAAGCGCGTGTTCCGGCGGGGCTTCCTCGGCAAAGTGCGGCGCACCTCCGTGCTCGAGCATTACGGGATCAGGACGCTGCTCTACGGCGTGCTGTTGCCGGGCCCGCACATCGGGCGGCGTTGCCGGCAGTTCATGCAGGATGTGGAGCGGAGCGGCTTCGAAGTCGGAGTACACACCTGGGACCATACTCGCTGGCAGGATGGAGTCGCGCGGGCGGACGAGGCGTGGACGCGGCGCGAGCTCGCTCTGGCAGTCGAGGAGTTCACGGAAATCTTCGCGCGTGCACCGCAGGTGCACGGCGCCGCCGGCTGGCAGATGAACCGCCATGTGCCCTGGCTCGAGCAGGAGCTGGGATTCCGCTACGCGTCCGACACGCGTGGCGTCGGGCCGTTCCTGCCGGTGTTCGACGGCCGCGCTGCCCCGGTGCCGCAACTGCCCACCACGCTGCCGACTCTCGATGAGCTCATCGGTCGCGAGGATCTCCATGGCGAGGACCCCGTGGAGCACCTGCTGTCGCTCACAGCGGGGTCGACACGGCGCGATCAGGTGTTCACTCTCCATGCCGAGCTCGAGGGCGGCGCCTACCTCGCGGCGTTCGAGCGGCTGCTGCGGGAGTGGAAGGCGCGCGGCGCGCGCCTCACCGATCTCGCCACCTACGCCGCGACTCTCGACTTTTCTGACCTGCCGCGCTGCAACATCGTCGCCGGGAGCGTTGCGGGCCGCGTCGGAACGCTCGCCCTGCAGGCCCCGGGTCGCGAAGCCTGACGCGCCCACAATATTCGCACCCGACCGGCCGTCTCCTCTAAGTGGAGATGGACGCCGCCGCGATCACCGACGCAATGAGTCAGGACCGGCAAATCGCCGCCACCGTGCTGCGCGAGCGTGGGCGCCTGCTGGCCTTCATCCGCCGCCGCATCGGCGATGCGGCCGAGGCGGAGGACATCCTGCAGGAGGCGCTTTACGAGCTGGTCGCGGCCGTGCGCCTGGCGCAGCCGATCGAGCAGATCGGCGCGTGGCTCTTCCGGGTGGCGCGCAACCGGATCATTGACCGCCTGCGCAGGAAGCGTCCCGGACTGCTCGCCGACACTGCAGGCAGCGAGGACGGGGACCGGGTGCTCGAGGAGCTGCTGCCAGCTGCGGACGGGACTCCCGAGACCGCGGCCATGCAGGCCCTGCTGCTGCGGGAGATCGAGGCGGCCCTCGCGGAGTTGCCGCGCGAGCAGCGCGAGGTGTTCATCGCCCAGGAGCTCGACGGCGTCAGCTTCCGGGAGCTGGCCGCCCGCAGCGGCATCAGCATCAACACGCTGCTGTCACGCAAGCGCTACGCGGTGCGGCAGCTGCGCGAGCGGCTGCAGTCGGTATATGAGGACTGGCTGAGCGAGTGAGGCGCGTCCCGCAGGGCGTGTGAATCGACACCATAGGTATGAGGAGAGAGCCGTGAAGAGTCCGATTGGCTGGGTGACGAGAGGAGTTGCGAAGGCAGTCGCGATCGCGGTCGCCGTCGTCGTGTTCATCGCGGTCTTCAGTTGGGCGGTCATGCAGCTGTGGAATTACCTGGTGCCGCCCGTGTTCCACGGTCCGGTGATCGGCTACGGCCAGGCCCTGGCCCTGTTGGTGCTGTGCCGCATCCTTTTCGGGGGCCTGCGCGGCTACCGCGGCGGGCACGGGCACTGGCGCGGACACAGGTGGCGCGAGCGCTGGGCGAGCCTGAGCCCGGAGGAGCGTGAGCGCCTGCGCGAGCGTTTCCTGGAGCGCTGTGGGCGTGGACCGCAAGCTCCGCCCCCGGGGGAAGAGCGCGCGCCGCCCTGAGGCACCGGGAGTTCCGCGCACGGCGGACGGTTGACGCGCGAATGGGAGCGACCGCAACATCCGCGCGTGCTCCCGGTAAACATGACCGCCGTCGAGATCCGCGAGCCCGGGCCGCCGCAGGTGTTGCGCGCCGTGCGCCGGCCGGTGCCGCAGCCGAAATCCGGTGAGGTGTTGATCCGCGTGGCAGCCGCCGGCGTCAATCGCCCCGATGTCCTGCAGCGCAAGGGCATCTATCCGCCCCCGCCGGGCGCGAGCGACATCCCGGGGCTGGAGGTTGCGGGCGTGGTGGTCGCCGCAGCCGAGGGAGTGAGTGAGCCGGCGCTCGGCGCGCGCGTGTGCGCGCTGCTCGCCGGCGGCGGATATGCCGAGTATGCGGCCGCCCCGGCGGTGCAATGTCTGCCCGCTCCGACGCAGCTCACCCTCGATGAGGCGGCAGCGCTCCCCGAGACCTTCTTCACCGTGTGGCTGAACGTGTTCGAGCGGGCACGGCTGCGGTCCGGAGAGACCTTGCTGGTACACGGCGGCGGCAGTGGCATCGGCACCAGCGCCATCCTGCTCGGCAAGGCATTCGGCGCGCGGGTAATCATCACGGCGGGCAGCGCGGCCAAGTGCGCCGCGTGCCGCGAGCTCGGTGCGGACCACGCCATCAACTATCACGAGGGGGACTTCGTCGAGGCGACCCTGCGTGCGACCGACGGACGCGGCGCGGACGTCATACTCGATATGGTCGGAGGGGACTACGTCGCGCGCAACATTGCGGCCGCCGCGGTGGACGGGCGCATCGCGGTGATCGCACACCAGGGCGGCGCCAAGGCGGAGATCGACCTGCGTCCGCTCATGGTGAAGCGCCTCGAGCTCTCCGCATCGACGCTGCGCCCCCAGTCGGTCGAACGCAAGGGGCGGCTCGCTGCCGCCCTGCGTCAGCACGTGTGGCCGCTGTTTGCCACCCGGCGCCTGAAGCCGCTGATCCACGCGCGCTTCCCGCTGGCCGACGCGGCGGCCGCGCACAAGCTCATGGAGTCGAACACCCACATCGGCAAGATCGTGCTCGACGCCTGAGGGGTGCGGAAACTGTGAATGGATGCCCTGTCGGCGGCCCAAAAAGTCGCCAGGGCATCACGGAATTGCGTAACCTAGCGCGCCAGACTCTACATAAAGAAGCGTCGGAGAAGCCATGAGTCTCTCCCCGTACGGTCTCGTCGAGTTGCCCTGGTGGGGGTATGCGCTGGTGACCTTTGTCACCATCCAGACCATGTTTCTCGGCGTGACGCTCTACCTGCACCGGGATCAGTCCCATGGCGGGCTGGTCCTGCATCCGGCGCTGCGGCACCTGTTCCGGTTCTGGCTGTGGTTCAGCTCCGGAGCAGTCACCCGGGAGTGGGTCGCGGTGCACCGCAAGCATCACGCGCATGCCGACCAGCCGGGCGACCCGCACAGCCCGGTGGTCTTTGGCCTGCGGCGCGTGCTGTTCGAAGGCTTCGAGCTGTACCGCGCGGCCGGACGCGATCCGGAGACGATCCGCAACTTCGGGCGCGGGACGCCGGACGACTGGCTGGAGCGCCACGTCTACAGCCGCCATGCTTATAGCGGCATCGCGCTGTTCGTCATTGCGCACCTGGTGCTGTTCGGTGTGCCCGGCATCATCATGATCGCGGTGCACCTCTCGGCCCAGCCGTTCTTTGCCGGCGGCGTGATCAACGGGCTCGGCCATGCGGTCGGCTATCGCAGCTTCGAGATGCCCTCCACCGCCACCAACCTGCTGCCCTGGGGGCTGCTGCTCGGCGGCGAGGAGCTGCACAACAACCATCATGCTTTCCCGCGCTCGCCGCGTTTCGCCGCGCAGCGCTGGGAAATCGACATAGGCTGGCTGTGGATCCGGCTGTTCGGCGCGCTCGGACTCGCGCGCGTGCGTTGGGTCGCTCCGCGCCCGCGTCTCGAGCGCCGCCGCCACGAGCTCGACGCCGAAACGGTACAGGCGCTCTTTACCCACCGCATGCACGTGCTGCGCGCCTACGCCCGGCGCGTCGTGCTGCCGGTGTGCCGCGAGCTCAAGCGCCGCGAGCCTCACGGCGCAGTACCCGCTTTTGCGCCGAAGCTCCTGATCCGCCATCCGACGTTGCTGGCGGAGGAGGCACGCCGGCGCTTGCGGGAGCTGCTCGAGCGCTACGAGGTGCTGCGGCGGGTGGTCGAGTACCGTGAGGGACTGCAGCAGTTGTGGGAGGACGCCTCGGCGAGCCACGCACTGCTGCAGCTGCGCGAGTGGTGCCGGCGTGCCGAAGACAGCGGCATCGGCGCGCTGCGTGAGTTCGCCCAGGGGCTGCCAGCCTACGCGGTCGCGCGCGCTTAGGCGCCGCCCTGTCTCACCGGGAGGCTCCGCGAGCGCGTCACCGTGCGCATCGCGAAGCTCGACTGCACGCGCGCGACGCTCGGCAGGCGCGTGAGATGCTGGTTGTGGATGCGCTCGAAGTCGGCGAGGTCGGCCACTACCAGGCGTAGCAGGTAGTCGTGCTCACCGGTCATCAGGTAGCACTCCATCACCTCCGGCACGCGCCGCACCGCGCTCTCGAAGGCTTCCAAGCCTGTCTGACTCTGACGGTCGAGCGTGATGCTGACGAATACGTTTACCGGGAATCCAGCACGCTGCTGATCGACGAGAGCGGTATAGCCCTCGATCAAACCGGACTCCTCCAGCGCTCGCACGCGCCTCAGACAGGCGGATTCCGAGAGATTCACCCGTGTGGCGAGCAAGGTGTTGGTCATGCGCGCGTCCTCCTGCAGCAGACGCAGGATGGTGCGGTCGTAGCGGTCGAGCTCCATGGCGCAAGAATCCTTCGCTGATAAGTGCTCTATCAGCAGATTCTGCCATAGCGGTGTACCGGCAGGCTGAAAATACGCAAACGGGCGTCGCCGGCGGCGGGTTGTAATTTTGTCCGCCACAAATCAATAAGGGGGGAGTGCCATGCGCATCGGTGTTCCGCGCGAGATCAAGGTGCACGAGTATCGGATCGGCCTGGTGCCGGCCGGTGTGCGGGAACTGACGGCCGCCGGACACGAGGTACTCATCGAGACCGGCGCCGGCAACGGCATCGGGGTCGACGATGCGCAGTTCCGCGCCGCCGGCGCCGCCATCGCCGCGAACGCCGCCGAGGTGTTTCAGCGCGCCGAGATGGTGATCAAGGTCAAGGAGCCGCAGCCGGCCGAATGTGCCATGTTGCGTCCCGGGCAGGTGCTGTTCACGTACCTGCATCTCGCCGCCGACCCCGAGCAGGCCAGGGGCCTGATGAAATCCGGCGCGACAGCGATCGCCTACGAGACCGTGACCGGCCGGGGCGGCTCCCTGCCGCTGCTCACGCCGATGAGCGAAGTCGCCGGACGCATGTCGATTCAGGTCGGAGCGGCCAGCCTGCAGAAAGCGCACGGCGGCTTCGGCGTGCTGCTCGGCGGAGTGCCGGGCGTGCCGCCGGCGCGCGTGGTGATTCTCGGTGGTGGGGTCTCCGGGACGCACGCGGCGGAGATGGCCGTGGGATTGCGCGCCGACGTCACCGTGGTCGACCGCTCGGTCGATCGCTTGCGGGAGCTTTCGACCCAGTTCGGCTCGGCGATTCAGACCGCCTACTCGACCACGGAGACGATCGAGAAACTGGTCAAGGACGCCGATCTCGTCGTCGGTGCCGTGCTGGTGGCTGGCGCGGCGGCGCCGAAGCTCGTGACGCGCGCCATGGTGAAGACCATGAAGCCCGGCGCCGTGCTGGTCGATATCTCCATCGACCAGGGAGGCTGCTTCGAGACCAGCCGGCCGACCACCCACGCGGATCCCACCTTCGTGGTGGACGGAGTCATTCACTACTGCGTCGCCAACATGCCGGGTGCCGTGCCGCGCACCTCGACGCTCGCGCTCACCAACGCGACTCTGCCCTACGCGCGTGCGCTGGCCGATCTCGGCTGGCGCGAGGCATTCAAGCGCGACTTAGGTCTCGCCGCCGGACTCAACGTGCACGCCGGCGAGATCACGCACGAGGTCGTCGCCCTGGCGCTGGGGCGGAAGGCCCGGCCGTTGAGCTGACCGCCGGGAGCGCAACTCCCTACAAAGGAGGGTGGCCGGCCCTACGCGTGAGGGCGTAGGCTAGCGCCCCCGTCTGAACCATCGGAGGATCGTGATGAAGATTGCGCTCCCGTTCGCCGTGGCCAGCCTCGCCGCGGGCGCCGCCCTCGCCGCACCGGTGACCTATCAGGTCGACCCGGCTCATACCTACCCGAGCTTCGAGGCCGATCATTTCGGCGGCCTGTCGGTCTGGCGCGGCAAGTTCGACAGCTCCTCCGGGACGATCGTGCTCGACAGGGAAGCCGGTATGGGAACGGTCAACATCACGGTCGACACCGCGTCGATCGATTTCGGCCACAGCAAGCTCAACGAGCATACGAAATCGCCCGAGATGTTCGACGTGCAGAAGTACCCGACCGCCACCTACAAGGGCACGCTCACCAACTTCAAGAACGGCGCCCCGACCGAGGTACGCGGTGAGCTGACGCTGCACGGCGTGACCAAGCCGCTGAATCTCACGATCAACAGTTTCCTGTGCAAGCCGACGCCGCCGGCGAACAGGGAGCGCTGCGGCGCCGATGCCTCGGGCATCCTCAACCGCGCCGACTTTGGCGTCGATTACGGCGCGAAGTACGGCTTCAGCATGCAGGTGAAGCTCGCCATCCAGGTGGAGGCGACTCCCCCCGGCTGACAGGGCGTTTGTCAGCAGAGCGAGTCCGCGACGTGCTCGGCAATCGCGAGTGAGGCGGTGAGGCCCGGGGACTCGATTCCGAAGAGGTGCACCAGGCCGCGCACGCCGTGCGCGCCCGCCCCATCGATGCGAAAGTCCGCCGCGGGCTCGCCGGGACCGGTGATCTTCGGACGGATGCCGCTGTAGGCGGGCTCGAGCGCGCCGTCGACAAGCGCCGGCCACCAGGCGCGTATCCCGCGATAGAAGCCGGCGGCGCGTGCGGGATCGACCCGGTAGTCGAGCTCGCCGACCCACTCGACGTCCGGCCCGAAGCGCGCGCGGCCCGCCAGGTCGAGCGTCAGATGCACGCCGAGCCCGCCGGGCTCGGGCAGCGGATAGATCAACCGGCTGAACGGTGCGCGCCCCGACAAGGTGAAGTAACTGCCCTTGGCAAGGTGGGGGGTGGGAACGCGCTCCGCCGGGAAACCCTGCATGAGACGCGCGAGCTGCGGCGCGGAGAGCCCGGCACTGTTGACGAGTGTGCGGGCGTGGAGCGAGGGTGCCGCACCGCTCACCGCGACTCGAAAGCCATCAGCGTGCAGCGCAAGCCCCGTCACGGGGCTGTCGCACACCAGCAGAGCGCCACGGCTCTGCGCCTGACCGAGGAGCGCCAGCATGTAGCCGTGCGCATCCACGATGCCGGTCAGCGGCGAGTGCAGTGCGCCCGCGCACTCGAGCTGCGGCTCGAGCGCGCGCGCCTCCGCGCCCTCGATGGCCGTGAGCTCGACGCCGTTGGCGAGTGCCGCGCTGCGGATGCGCTCGAGCTCGGCGAGCTGGCCGTCGTGCGCGGCCACGATCAGCTTGCCGCAGCGGCGATGCGCGACGCCGTGCTCGCTGCAGAAGGCGTAGAGCAGGTCGCGGCCGGCAACGCACAGGCGGGCCTTGAGCGAGCCGCGCGGGTAATAGATCCCGGCGTGAATGACCTCGCTGTTGCGCGAGCTCACGCCGCTGCCGAAACGGTCGGCAGCCTCGAGGATCAGGACCTCGCGGCCGCGCTGCGCCAGGGCGCGCGCGATGGCGAGGCCCACTACGCCTGCGCCGATCACGACCACGTCGACCTCGTCCATGGGCCAAGTGTAAGCCCAGCCCGTACAATGTTTATGATGAGCACGGCTGCAGCGCGCAGCCCGGGAGGGGAGCAGCGAGTGTCCGCGGTCAACTATCGTCCTTCCGGGGACATCGCGGTCCTCGAGATCGCCAATCCGCCGGTCAACGCACTCAGCCTCGGGGTGCGCGAGGGACTCATGGAGGGTCTGGCCCGGGCGGCCGAGGATCCCGCGATCGTCGCGGTGGTGGTCTGCGGCGCCAACGGCCTGTTCCCCGCGGGTGCCGACATCAACGAGATCGCCTCCGGACTCGCGCTCAGGGCGCCGATGATTCTCGACGTGCAGGCGCGCATGGAGGCGTTCAGAAAACCCCTGATCGCGGCGCTCGAAGGCAACGCTCTGGGTGGCGGCTTCGAGCTCGCGCTCACCTGTCACTGGCGCGTGGCGACGCCCGCCGCGACGGTGGGACTGCCGGAGGTGAAGCTCGGGCTCATGCCGGGTGCGGGCGGCACGCAACGCTTCACCCGCCTCGTCGGACCGGAAGCCGCGCTCGAGTCGATCACCTCGGGTGCGCAGATTCCGGCGGCGCGCGCCCTCGAGCTCGGGCTCATCGATGCGATCGCCGACGATGCCGTCGCCGCCGCGGGCGAGCTCGGGCGCCAGGCGGCGCGCGAGGAGTGGCCGTTGCGGCTCGCCAGCGAGGCGGGCGAGCGTATCCGCGACGTGAGCGGCACCGTCTTCACCGCCTTCCGCCAGAAGATCGCCGCGCGGGCACGTGGGCAGCTCGCGCCATGGAAGATCATCGACTGCATCGAGGTGGCTTGCACGCGGCCCAGGGCAGAGGCTTTCCGCTTCGAGCGCGACTCTTTCATCGAGTGCCGTGACAGCCCGCAGCGCCGTGCGCTCACGCACCTGTTCTTCGCCGAGCGCGAGGCGCGGCGGATCCCGGACGTGGGGCCTGAGGTGCAGCCATTGCCGATCAGGCGTGCGGGCGTGATAGGTGCGGGCACCATGGGCGGAGGCATCGCCATGAATTTCGCCAACGCCGGCATCCCCGTGCAGGTCCTCGAGCTTTCGGCGGACGCGCTCGAACGGGGTCTGGGAGTGGTCCGCAGGAACTACGCCGCCTCGGTATCGCGCGGCAGACTGACGCAGCAGCGCGCCGAGCGGACGCTGTCCCTGATCCAGGGCGTCACCGAGTACGGCGAGCTCGACGCTGCCGACATCGTCGTCGAGGCGGTGTTCGAGGATATGGACGTGAAGCAGGAGGTGTTCGTGCGACTCGACAGAGTGGCGGCGCCGCACACCATCCTCGCCACCAACACCTCGACCCTCGACATCGATGCGATCGCCGCCGTGACCTCGCGCCCGGGGAAGGTGGTGGGGACGCACTTCTTCAGCCCCGCCAACGTGATGCGGCTGCTCGAGAACGTGCGCGGTGCCCGCACCTCGCCGGAGACGCTCGCGACCGTCATGGCGCTCGGCAAGACGCTCGGCAAGGTGCCGGTGCTCGCCGGCAACTGCGACGGCTTCATCGGCAACCGCATGCTGATGTACTACGGGTCGGAGGCGGAGTTCCTGCTGGAGGAGGGCGCCACCCCCGAGCAGATCGATCGTGTGATGGAGGGCTTCGGTTTCGCCATGGGGCCCCTGGCGATGCGCGATCTCGCCGGCAACGACGTCGGTTTTCTGATCCGCAAGCGCCGCAGGCTTCCGGCCGACGAGCGCTTCTCGCCGATCCTCGAGCGGCTGGTGGCGGAGGGACGTCTCGGGCAGAAAGCGGGCAAGGGCTTCTACCGCTACGAAGGGCGTACCCGCGTCCCCGACCCCGGGGTGACGGCACTCATCGAGGGCGTGTCGCGCGACCTCGGGATCCGGCGGCGGCAGATCCCGGACGACGAGATCCTCGATCGACTGCTGCATCCGCTGGTAAACGAGGGCGCCAAGATCGTCGACGAAGGTATCGCGCTGCGCGCGGGCGACATTGACGTGGTCTATGTGTACGGCTATGGCTTTCCCGCCTGGCGGGGCGGCCCGATGTACTGGGGCGAGCAGTCTGGCCTCCCGCGTGTCGTGCAGACCATGCGACGGCTCGCGCCGACGCGCGGCGCGAGATGGCGTCCCGCGCCGCTCCTCGAGCGCCTCGCGACCTCGAGGCAGGGCTGGAGCAGCGCGGTTGGCTCGAAATCGCGCCCGTGAGCCCGTCGGGTCAGGGCTGCGGGGAGCCTGGCTCGCGCTGGCAGTCGCGGCGCTGTCTGCTGCGCAGGCGGAGTCGGCTGCGGATGCCGCTCAGCTCGCCGCGATGCAGGGGCGCAAGGCCGGCACCCTGGCGGCCGTAGAGCGGCTGGCGGCGAGCCTGCCCGTCGAGCGGGTACTCGCAGCGGGCGGCTCGGGCTGGGAGCTGACGCCCGAGTACGCGGCGCTCGTGCGCTTCGGGCTGTGGGACGAGCTCATCGCGCTACTGCCCCCGGATGCCCGCGCGCCCGGGCTCCGCGCGGGCTATCTCTACGGACGCGGCGTGGCGCTCGCGGCGCGCGGACGTCTCGCGGAGGCGCGGGTCTCGCTGGCCGAGCTCGAGCGCTTGAGAGGTACCGCACTGCCTGCGGCGAGGGCGGGGACGGTTCCTCTTGACGATCTCGTGAGTGTGGCCGCGCCGGTGGTCGCCGCACGCATTGCGGCCAGCGAGCTGCGCCACGCGGAGGCGGTCGCGAGCCTGCAGGAGGCCGTGGCGGCCGAGGATCGCTTGCCCGCGGGCGAAGGCTCGGAGTGGTTCTTCCCGGTGCGACACCTCCTCGGCGCGGAGCTCCTCAGCGCCGGGCGCGCCGCCGAGGCCGAGCGCGCCTACCGCGAGGATCTCAAACGCAATCCGGGCAACGGGTGGTCGCTCTTCGGGCTGGCAGCGGCGCTGCGGGCCGAGGGCCGCAACGCGGCCGCCGCGGCCGCCCGGCGCGCGTTTCTCGCGGCCTGGAAAGACGCCGACGTGCGCCTGGCGTCCTCGGCGTTCTGGTTCCCGGGTCCCGACAACAGCCGCTGCGAGTGTGAGCGCGAGGCGGCGGAGGATCAGCCCGCGCCTCCGAGGCTCAGCCGACCGGCAGCCGGGTCGTGAACTTCTTGGTGCGCAGCACGAAGCTCGTGTTGACTGAGCGCACCGCGGCCAGCTGCAGCAGCTGGGTCGAGAGGAAGTGCTCGTAGGCCTCCATGCTCGCGGCGACGATGCGCAGCAGGTAATCGTTCGGGCCGCTCATCGAGTGGCACTCGAGCACCTCGGGGCGGTCCTTCACCAGTTGATCGAACTGCCGCACCGATTCGGGGTGATGGTTCTCCAGCGATACCACCGCGTAGGCCAGGATGGGCAGGCCGATGGCCGGTGCGCGCAGCAGCGTCACGTAGCCGGCGATGAAGCCGGCTTCCTCGAGGCGCCGTAGCCGCCGCCAGCAGGGAGCGGGCGAGAGGCCCACGCGCTTGGCCAGCTCCTGGTTGGAGATGCGCGCATCGGCCTGCAGCTGTTCGAGGATCCGCCGGTCGAGGCGGTCGAGGGTGTGTCTCATAGCAAGAATATTGCCAAATGAAGCTCACATAGCGCAATTTCAGCAAGACAATTGCAGTTCTAAGGGAATAAGCTGCGCGCCATCGCCCGCCCCGAGGAGTCCCATGGCTGCACCGGCTGCCAGTGTCCCGAAGCTCACGGAAGGAATCCCGGGGAGCGCCGGACAGACGGACTGGCGCCGCGTCGTGTGCCTCGCGCAGCGCTCGCGTGCGCTCGATGACATCGAGGAGACGCGTCTGGTCCCCGAGCGCAAGGTGCTCTACCAGTTCTCGGCGCGCGGCCACGAGTGCGCGCAGATTCTTCTGGGGCTCAACCTCACCGACGCGCACGACGGCGTCGCCGTGTACTACCGCTCGCGCCCGCTCATGCTGAGTCTCGGGGTGAGCCTGGAGGACGC